>OLOQ01000014.1_pt1 | contig 174391 bp, 155 predicted proteins | sample 1673101 | NCBI WGS metagenome assembly OLOQ01 (sample SAMEA3136754, study PRJEB25190) | human gut metagenome | biome: human gut; feature: human-associated habitat; material: faeces | place: Austria | collected 2013 | reverse complement strand
CGGAATCTTAGTAGCAAATAGAGCACCAAGTTTTTCTCATGGACTGAGAGGCCGCAATAATTAATTAAATAGAAAATGCCTCTAACTCCTCCTGCATCTCCCGGAAGAATTCCGACGTATGCCACCCATCCATTGCCGCATGAGCAATCGTAAGCGTCAATGGAAGTGTCAGTTTCCCGTTATCTTCTGTATATTTACCAAATGTAATAATCGGAAACAGCGCTACATGATCCGACACTGTCGATGTCGCATATCCGGTATAATCCAGCCACGGCACACAAGAGATGCAGTAGAAATTCACCGGCTGTCCGGCTTTTGCTTTGACTCCCCGGACTTTCTTTGCAGCTTCTATATCCGTTTCGATTCTCTTATAAAAAGTCGCAAAGTCTGCATCATATTCGCTCCAACAGTCAGAAAATGTGTGATCTTCTTTGTGGAAGATTGTATAATTTGGATGCACAACATCCCACACTCCCGGATTGCCTTCTTCGTCCGTCATCATCTTCATAAATGGCAGGCGGTTCACAACATTTGACGTACACCAGATGAATGCCGCATAGAAATGCACTCCGAACCGGTCGCATTCTGCTCTTAATCTTGTTACATCCAGGCGCACTGTCATACTGTAGTTTACTTTTAATTTTTCGGTATAATACTTATAGTGATCCTGACGTGACCAGGTTGACTGGTCGATTTTTCTATATGGTGGAAGACTCATAATGTCACCTCTTATTGTATATTATTTCGAATTGATATAAAAAACGCGCAAAAATAGCCGCCCCATGTCTGGTAAACTAGGCGACTATTTTTAATACATAAATTAATTATCAGGACTGACCGTCTATCGGCAACATCCTTTTTCTATAACTAGACTAACATCATCTAATGAATATGTCAATTTCTTATTTCATCCCAGAATGACTCCCCATCTCCCCGGTATTTACTTCCAAGAGCTTCCGCAATCGTCGCCGCCATATCTGCAAAACCTTTTCTGGTATGCAGATTCACCCCTGCTTTGATCTCTTTTCCGTATATAAGACAAGGCACATATTCTCTTGTATGATCCGTTCCGGTATATCCTGGATCACAGCCATGGTCTGCCGTAATCATCAGCATATCGTCGTCCCGCATATTTGCGAGGAATTCCCCTAACTGTTCATCGAATCTCGTCAGTGCTCCTGCATATCCTGCAATATCACGCCGGTGTCCATAGATCATATCCCCATCTACTAAGTTCACATAGCAAAGTCCGTCGAACTCTTTCTTCTGTATCTCGATCGTCTTTTCCATATTCTTTTCATTTCCCTGATTCGGGTAGGTCTCCGTCACTCCCTGCCCTTCAAAGATATCATAGATCTTTCCGACACCGATCACATCTTTTCCTTCTGCTTTTAATGCATCCAACACCGTCTGTCTCGGCGGTGCAAGTGAAAAGTCATGCCGTCTGATTGTCCGTTCGTAATTTGGCCATGTTCCGATGAATGGTCTTGCGATCACTCTTCCGACTCCGAGATCTCCAGTCAGCATCTCTCTGGCAATCTTACAATATTCATATAACTGCTCTACCGGAATTATCTCCTCGTGCGCTGCAATCTGGCATACACTGTCCGCAGATGTATACACGATCAGTGCTCCTGTCTCTTCCTGCTCCCGGCCATAATCATAAATGACCTGTGTACCCGAATACGGCAGATTACACAGAATCTTTCTTCCCGTCCTTTTTGAAAATTCCTCTATGAATACTTTCGGAAATCCGTCCGGGAATTTCGGAAGCGGATCCGGCGTTACGATACCCGCCATTTCCCAGTGTCCGGTCGTCGTATCCTTTCCACATGATAATTCCTGCATTTTTGCAAAACTTCCGGTCGGATTCTCTGTACTTTTTGCATATTCCATACCATCAATCTGGTAGATTCCTATCTTTTCCATATTCGGAATATGAAGTTTCCCGCTGTCATAGCAGCTCTTCCATGTATTACTTCCGACATCACCAAACTTATCTGCATCCGGAGCTTCCCCGATGCCGGCACTGTCCAATACAATCCAGAAAATACGTTTCATAGAATCAGTCCTTTCGGTCTTTTTCTTTTATTATAAGTCTATATCATAAAGGCGTGCAAGATACAGGGATCTATAATTTGTCATTTTCCCTAATAAAATCACATTTTCAAATTATCTATTAGTAAATAAATATATATCGTGTTTTCTATTATTAATTACTATAATCATATCATGGGTGCTACCAAAACGGTAGGCGGTTAGTCCTTCAGCATCGAATACACAATTGGTAAGGATAATCATAAGACACAAAAACAGCCGCCCACAGTTTGGTAAACTAAGCGACTATTTTTTACCCTTGATCTACTGCATGTAGCTAATTGCAGTATTATCATTTTCCATCTACTTTCTAAATCACATACATCATAACCGCAACCACCGGCCCTGCAACTGCCTGGATAAATGATGGTAAATTCTTATCTTCTTTCTGTTCCAGATCATTTTCCGTAACCTGAACTCCCTGTTTCTTAGAAAGCATTGTAGATAATAAGATTGTCACAACTACTGCACAGATTGCCGGAATAAAGTTCTTCATCATAAGTGATGTAAGGTCTACTTTAAATGCCTCGGATAACGCAATCGTATTTGGATTCGGTGATATGATATTTCCGGCCTTTCCTCCTCCGATCATCGCAAGAAGCAGCGCCTCTTTGTGATATCCAGCCTTCTTTCCAATCGCAAGTGCTCTTTTTTCTCCTGTATGTTATCTTTTATAAAATATAAAAATCTATTTCAGACTTTATTTCTTTTCATTTTTTACCTGTTCTGCCTTATCTCCATAAACGGTATACTTGTTCCGCAGTATCCGCCAGGTTTCTCTTCGCATTTTCATTCTTCATGGCTTCTTCCAGCGTGGTAATGCCTCGTAAAACCGGGAAGAATGCGTCAATTCCATGCTCGTTACATTCTCTCGCATCCCGTTCTACCGATCCTGCAAATGCGATCACTGTCTTTCCGTATTTTTTAGCCAGCTTTGCTACTCCGATCGGCGCTTTTCCCATCGCCGTCTGTCTGTCCAGTCTTCCTTCTCCCGTAACTACCAGATCCGCATCTTTGATATATTCTTCCAGCTGTGTCTCCTCCAGTACGATCTTGATCCCGGATTCCAGCACTGCATTGGTAAATGTTAAAAATGCGAATCCCAGTCCTCCGGCAGCTCCGGTTCCGGCCTGTTTTGCATTTGCTTTCGGGAATTTTTCTTTTGCCAGTGCCGCATAATATGCTAGCCATTTGTCCATCTGCATGATCATAGATGGCGTTGCTCCTTTCTGCGGTCCGTAAACAGCACTTGCTCCCTGCTCTCCACACAGCGTATTTGTTACATCACACGCAATCCGGAACTCACATTCTTTCAGTTCTGGTATCACATAGGTATCCGTGATCGTCTCCAGTTCTTCCAGACCTCTTGCACCAAATGATACCGGCTGTCCATTCTTGTTCATGAATCCGAATCCAAGTGCCTGCAGCATCCCGATACCTCCGTCATTCGTTGCACTGCCTCCGATTCCGATGATAAATCTTCTACAGCCTTTTCCAATCGCATCTTTGATTACTTCCCCGACACCGTAAGTCGTTGTGTAAAGTGGATTCTTCTTTTCATCCGGCACCAGTGTAATTCCCGCTGCTCCTGCCATCTCAATTACTGCCGTCTTGCTGCTTTCAATGATTCCATATTCACAGACTACCGGTGTTCCAAGTGGTCCCGTCACCTGAATCTCCTGTTTCATGCCATTCATTCCGGCAACAAGCGCTTCTACCGTTCCTTCGCCTCCGTCTGCCAGCGGTCTGATCTGCACATCCACATCTGAATCTACTCTGTGTACTCCTTCTGTTACTGCAAGTCCTGCTTCCATCGAAGTCATACTTCCTTTAAATGAATCGATTGCTGTTACAATTTTCATAGTTTGTTTCCTCCTCATTTTCACAAATTTTCGTTATTTGTTTTGTGTTATTCACTGACTGTTTCCTGCGGTTTCCTACATCTAGGTCTTTTGGATTTATTCATACTATAACAAACTTTTCCAGTCATTTATATGTCCTTTATAACATATTTTTTTAAATTATGCTTCCATTCTGCAGGTTGCCGTGGGAAAATCCACTCCTGTTTTTCAAGTTCATCATTCTTATGAATCTGCACTTACCGCTATAAATACTCTGACAAATGCATCTGAAAATTTTGCACTTTTTGATGATCTGACATTGCAGTTAATTCTGTCTTCTGTAACCGACGACACCCGGAATCATTTTCTTCAGAAGACGATCAGTGGTCTTTCTACGCAGGATCTGGACATAATAAAAGTGTATTTTTCTGAAGATATGTCACTTATCAGAACTTGTGACAAACTGTATCTTCATAAAAATACACTTCAATATAAGTTAAACCGTATTCATAAAGTAACCGGCCTTAATCCCCGGAAATTTCAGGATGCTGTACTTCTGTATCTTGCTGTGCTTCTTCGGACGAATCTATGATTCTACCTTTAATCACCGGCTCTATCGTCTGTTCCATCAGGCGATGGAGCAGATCAATACCTCCATTCTCCCTGATACGGGAATAGATCGGATGCTTAGTAACTTCTGTCGTGATGGATTCCATTCCTTCCATGATCAGAGCCTTACCGGGTGATTCGTACCATTTTATTTCTATATATTCCGGTGTTATTAATTTTGATGCTGATGTATCCTTAACAAATGTCACATATAACTTCCGCCTCATCGCTTCTTCCAGATACACTATTTCCACTTTCAGAACCGGATTGTCATCCACATCAGAAGAGAGTTCTCCCTTCACCGCAACCAGATATGTTTCTCCATGAATGCTCAGTTTATTTTCTATATACTGATTCCAACCCATTTCCAGTTCTATAGACTCTTCGCCCTCCTGAAAGCAGAGGATCAGAGTCTGCTGCAATTCTTTCGTTCTCTTTTTATAGAAATTGATCTTCGATATACCATCCGTCATATTGTTGTGCATGACCTGCATAACCAGCGGAAAAAGTCCGACACTTGCCTGTTCCATCTCATAACATGTACCATCCAACAGATCTGTCAATAAATGAATCTGTTGATTTTGTACTTTTTCTATTTCGGTCTGTCTTTCGCGGACTCTATATTTTAAGGAATTCTTCTTCCAACCGCCTTTTCCGATTATAAGGGGACTGTTATAATATTGATCATTCTTTAGTCTTTTTCCAGCCAGCCTTTCGGTCAGTTCCTGCAGCTTTGCATACGCAATTGGATTCTCCGGAAGGGTCTCTTTTGGCATCCAATCTACCGGGAAATATTTTCTTATAATATTCAGCATCACATTGTCCTGGAATAGTTCTTCATTTCCCGCATTCGTTACGATCACCATATCAACGTCCGGATAGATCAGCACATTCTGCCCAAGCATTCCATTATATTCAAAACTTCCCGGACGTTCTTCCATCCAGAGCTGATATCCGTATCCGTAAGTACCTTCTATACTATCTACTTTTTTCGTGACAGACGCCTCTGCCCAGCTTTCCGGAATGATCTGTTTTCCATTCCATTTCCCCTTATTCAGATATAGCTGTCCAAGCTTCGCCATATCCTCTGTATGCATGAAAAGTCCCCAGCCGCCTTTCGTAATTCCTCTCGGACATTTCTCCCACAGATAATCCGTGATCCCCAATGGCTCGAACAGTCTTGACTTCAGATATTCATCCATCGGCATTCCGGTCCGTTCTGTTATGATCGCAGAAAGCACATATGAATTCAGACTGTTATACTGGAATTTTGTCCCTGGCTTTTCCGCCACCGAAGCATTCAGATAACTTTCCAGCCAGTCATTTCCGGACACAATTCCTGATTCATTAAATGTCACACCGCTTGTCATTGTCAACAGATTCTCTACTGTAACCTCCGGCCGGAACATTTTCACCCAGGTACTTCCTTTATCAGAAAATATTTTATAAATGTTTTCTGACAATTCCAGTTTTCCCTCTTCTACCAGAAAACCGACTGCCATTCCGGTGATACTTTTGCACATCGAATGTGTGATATGCCAGATGCCTTTTCTGTACGGCGCAAAGTCTGCCTCACAGATCACATTTCCATGACGCAGCACCATAAAATGATGCATATCTGTATTCGGTGAATCTGCCAGTTCCTGTATCAGGTATCTCAGATGATCTGAGCCTATCCCCTGGCTTTCCGGAGTCTTTCTTGGAAATATCTGTTGCTGATTTTTCGTTTTTTCTATATCCTGATCCTGTATTACCGGTACTTTATCATGCATATGCATTCCATTTTCCGGTTCCGGACACCTTGTTTTCTGAGGTACAAAATCCACCTTGCTGATTCCTTCTGTCTTTCCCAGAATCATATTGGTTACCATCTCTATTACTGCAAGCTGCTCTTTTGCCATAAGATCACCTCATTTTCATCATGTTTTCTTACTCTTATTTCTATACACAATCCGCAATTCTACTCTATCCGCGGTTCTATATATGATGTAGTATAGCAAAAAAACCCGGACATCTATACTTCGATATCCGGGTTTTTCCGTATTTTTATAAATTTTATCTTTTGTTTATTCTGTTGCTTCTGCGGCTTCCTCATCGGCATCATCATCCGCCTCACTGTTGTGTACATACTGCAATGTAACAACTGTAGTCTCAGGATCAGTCATGACATCTACATCTTTGTCACTTGAAAGTGTAAGATCTTTTACCTTGATAGAATCTCCGACTTTCATGTTACTTACATCAACTTCTACCTTGTCAACCAATGCTGACGGATATGCCTTGAACTGTACTTCTTCCAGTAACTGCTCCAGTACACCACCTGCATCTTTCTCATGTCCGACCAGAACGATCTCTGCTACAGAATGTACTTTTTCATTACTTACAAGTGCCTGGAAGTCTATCTCATCTACCTGACCTTTTAATGGGTTAAACTCGACATCTTTAATCAGAACATTCATCTTCTCACCTTCGATGTCCAGCATTACCTGACTACCTTTGTGGCAAGCCTTAAGTAAACGGTCAACAGCTGCTTTTTCCATCTTAACCGGAACAGACTCTTTCATCTCTCTTCCGAAGACATTACCAGTAACGTAACCTTCTCTTCTTAATTTCTTTGCTTTGATGTCCATGCTTCTTTTTTCAGCTTTTAAAGTATTCATTTATCTTTTCCTCCAAAAATCTGATGCTTAGCAGCCTTCGCTTTGCGGTTTCAACGCTACAAAGAGGTTTTGTTAAGTAGGTTTCCTTTGTTACAGTCGTATTATAACACCTACAGCAGATAAAGATTCACCAAAAAGTTGATTTTTTTGTCCAGGTTTTTATGCATAATTTATCTACGTTTTTCCAGTTCCTCCGTCATCTCACCACGGATACTGTCCAATTTATAAAAATATGTCAGAACTGCGATCAGCACACACAGCACGATCGGGATCCAGATAAAGCAGATTTCAATATCTCCTGCAAGGTATACGCAGATTGCTTCAAGTTCTTCTGGTTTTCCCATTCTTCCCATTGGTGCCATCTCATTCCATTTTTCAATCAGTGTTGGTGAGTTCAGTGTTAACTCTGTTCCGATGTATCCAGGGCTGATGCAGTTTACACGCACGCCACGTTTTGCCCATTCGATCGCAAGTGATTTTGTCAGCTGGATCACTCCTGCCTTTGATGCATTATATGCACACTGTGGCTGCGGTACATTTACAATATGTGCTGACATGGAAGCTGTATTGATGATAGAACCTCCGCCATTTTCCAGCATATATTTTCCTGCTGCAATATCCGTTAAGAAGATTCCATTCAGATTAATATTGATTACTTTCAACCACTGTTCATATGTCATCTCTTCTGCCAGTGCATTGATGCAGATTCCCGCATTATTATGGCAGAAATCCAGGCCTCCCAGTTCTTTTACAACTTCTTCTACCATTGCATCTACCTGCTCTTTGTCTGTGCAGTCTGTCTGGATTGCAATGACTTTTCTGCCTGTCTTTTCTGCGAGCTCTTTCGCCGTCTTCTTTGCTTCTTCAATGTCAAGATCAACGATTGCCACATCAGCTCCTGCCTCTGCAAATGCCGTTGCCGTGCACTTTCTTCTCGGAGATTCCGATAACCTGGAAGAATTTTTTGAAAAAAAATCAGCCGGCGATACCGGCTGTATAGAAAGATGGAAGGATTATTTAAGACATCTGTCCATTCTGATCAACAACCTGCATATGGTTCTGGAACATACCGTTATATTAGGCGGACATGTTGCTCCTTACTTTACAGATGAAGATCTCTCTAAAATCCGTCATTACGTGGCTGAGCGTTCTACCTTTGATGATGACACCAGTTACATCATTCCCGGCAATCATGCAGATATTATTTTCAGAATATTTTGTCTTTTTATTATTTTTCACATTTTTTTCAGATTACCTATTGACATTTTCACTTTCGTGCGATATTATAATATCAACAAAAGAAAAGGAGGACGGACCACCAATCAGTTAAATCTTTATTTAAAATCTAAAGAAAGAGGTACAGTCCAATGCAGAGGACAATCTAAACTGAAAAGAGTCTAATAAAGAAAAAGGAGGACAAACCACCAGGAACGTAAATTTAACATCATTTAAAAAATGATAAAAAAACAAATCGAAGAAAGAAAGAGGTATAATCCATTGGATGAAATATCATAAAAATCCATCGTATTTAAAAAATTATTAAGTACGGTGGATTTTTTATGCTTCTGTTTATTTTTATTTCTAACTAATGTACTCGGTTACCTGATCATCTCGACCTCCTGAAATGCCTTGATAAATTGTTTCTTTCCGTAATTTGGAAATTCTACTTCTACCATCATATCGTCTTCCGATGTCACAATACCGGTTCCATATTTGGAATGTATCGCTTTTTGTTCCTGAACATTTTCTGTTTTCTCGGATTCCGTTTTTTGTTCCTGAACATTTTCTGCTTTCTGTGCTTCTGCTTTTCGGATTTCTTCTTTTGCCCTTCTCGTTAGTTCTTTAAGATTTGTCCGCTTTTCTTCATCACTGCGTATTTCTTTCCACTCGAGTAATTCCTCCGGGATCATTTTCAGATAATTACTGTAACTGCCCAATACCCCCGGTTCTCCCGGATTCGTGTAATAAGAAAGTTCCAGGTGATTTCTTGCACGCGTGATCCCTACAAAGAATAATCTCCGTTCTTCCTCTTCCTGGTCAAAGCTACTGCATCTGATCGGCAGCAGTCCCGGATTTACTCCGATAATGAATACCGTATCAAATTCCAGCCCCTTCGATGCATGTAATGTCATGAGTTTTACTCTGCCTCCTGCTTCTTCCTTCTCAGCAGACTCTTGCGTATCCTCTGGACTTTCTATTGTTCCGAGTGCCACCCCATTTAGGAATTCCCGGATTCCGTCTGACATATTCAGCTTCTTTTCCCTGCTATATGTACAGATCTGATTCAGAAAATCCAATACCTGATTTGCATCTTGCTGATAATCTGCAGAGGTAGGGTGCAGTGCTTCTTTCAATCCAAGCGAATCAAATATATCTTCTCCTGACAATACTTCTTTCTCTGTATAAAACAGCATCATATTCTTATATATATCAGATTTCTCTGTCTTGTGATTCTTTATAATGTCTTCTGCTTTCTTTTTTGTGCATTTGTCTCCGAACCTTTTATCCATCAATACCTGCATTCCCGCCTGTATATCGTCCGGATGCGTCACAAATCTTAAGACATACATAAGCCAGTTCAATACAGGAATATCTTTCCACGACTTTTTCACCGATACTTCATATGGAATATTCTGTTCTGCAAACATCTTTTCCAGGATTTCTGCCTGTTTTTGCAGCCTGTAAAATACTGCAATATCCCTGTATTCCTTCCCTTCCTGATGAAGTGTCCAGATCTTGTCTGCCAGATACATTGCTTCCTGAAACGGATCATAATGATTCCTTATCTGAATCTTCTCCCCGCATTCATTACTGCCTTGAATCTTTCCGCCAAATTGAAGGAAACGGTTTGCCGCCTCCAGAATGGATGCATTCGATCGGTAATTAACCGGAAGTGAAAGTTCTTTTGCCTGAAACCTGTTCTTTAACAGGAAAAACATATTCTGAGTTGTCCCGCGGAAACTATAGATCACCTGATTTGGATCTCCTACTGCAAAGATTTTCGTCTCCGGTCCTTTTAATGCTTCCAGAAATTCCAGCTGTGACCGGTCACTGTCCTGTACTTCATCCACAATAATCCATTCTGGCCGAGAATTTTTCCCCATTTTCAGAAGTCTTGTCCCCTCTTCCAGCAGATCGGAAAAGCTCATTTTATTCTCTTTCTTCTTTTCCTTCTTTAAAAGAGGATATAACCGAAACAGTTCATCCTTATAGCGGCTGGTTACTTTTCCGGCCTTATAATTTGGATATTCCTGCTCCAGTCTTTTTTTCAAACGGTTTTTATACTTTACTTTCAGACTATATTCTGCAATCAGACAAAGCGCCAGTTCCTGTTCCTCGTCCGGATCTATAATTTCAAACTCCGAAGTCCATTCTTCCGGTACCATGCTGCTATTTTCCACTGTATGAGCTATTTCTCCATTCTCTGCTTTTGCCTGTAACAGTGTATTTTTCAGCATCCGCATGGCAACACTGTGGAATGTTCCAAAAAACTGCACCTGTTCTTCCGTAAGTCCCGGTTCTTTTTTCTTCAGACGTTCAATAATCTCTCCTGCTGCCTTATTAGTAAATGTCAGCACCACCATCTTCTCAAGCGGAATCTTCTTTTCATAATGCAAATATAAAATTTTCGCGATCAGTACGGTCGTCTTCCCACTTCCTACATTGGCATTTACAATACATGCATCATTTTCATCTGTCACTGCTTCCATCTGATAGGAATTCAACCAATTCCATTCTTCCTTAAAATCCATTCCTGTCACCTAAAATTTATCTTCGTATCGTCGTTTTAACTTGCCTTCTGTCTTTTTCTTTCGCTCCATGTCCTCTTCTGTACGGACAACAATCTCCATATCCTGTGGACATACTGCATGAAATTTTAATATGTTTTTGATACTTTTCGCATTCTCCGGTATCTTCAGCCAGTCCTCATAAAAGTAACTGTCCACGATCAATATCAGATTATGCTTCTCTATTTCTACTCGTTTTGCGGTCTTCAGAAATGCGCCGCCACTCTCTCCATTCTTAATCACTGTCTCACAGAATTCGTTCCATTTCTCCGGAAGTTTAAAGAATGAATACTGTTTGCGGACACCCGGACGCTCTTCTTCTACCTGCTTTTTCACATATTCCGGAGCTTCCAGCCTTTCCTTCAGGCTTCTAAGTCCCCATAACACCATCTTCTTACTTAATGTATAGTCTCCCACACAGGCCGGACAGCCATCCTCACAGGAACATCCCTTCACCATCTGAATCGCATGGTCGATCACCTCTGGGATCAATTCATAGATTTTCTCTGAATATCCAAGACCACCTTCATACTTATCATAAATGAATAATGACACCACTTCGTGTCCTTCTGATTCTCCGCTGCCAGAATCCACATATCCCTGCACGGTCGCATTATTAGACATTCCTGTATTGATATCATCACGTTCCGTCATCGTCACCATCATCGCCGCGTTCTTTATCGCATTTTGCAGGCCTTCGAAGTGATTATTCAATACAAGTTCTCCTGCCCCATTCGGTAACAGCAGACTTCTGTATACGCGCACCACATCCTCCGGAATATCAATCCATGTACTTTCTGTATCATAATCTTTCTGAAGCGGCTGTGTCAGTGATACATACCCAAGATTCTGATGATTATGAAATTGTAATTTCTTGAACATCGAGATCACTTCGTCTACATTAATATCTCCGAAATGTATCTTCGTTCTTTCCACTGTTTTTTCCTGAAAAGTCTGAAGGATCCGGATGTCTTCGGTTCCTGCCGGGACTGTATAATAATTTCCTTCAAACGACTTCGCCGTTGCTGTCATGCTTACCAGATCCAGTTTCAGAACCTCATACAATGCACCGTCATGCATATAGACTGCTCCCGGATGTAATTCATGATAGGCCTGCGACTCATCCATCTCTGTAATCTCACGATTCTCATTATCCAGAATTAATTTGAATCTCGTCTTATCCATATTTCTCAGACTGTAATCCCCTGCGGGAAATGCAGGACCCGACCAGGCAAATCTCCCAGCCATACTTTTTACTTCTTCTGCTTTCATCAGAACAGGAATGACCTCACCAAGACTCGGAAACAATGCTGCATCATCTAGACTCAGTGGAAGTTCTGCCGCTGCCGCACGGATATGTGCCAATTCAATCAGCAGATTATCCGGGTCTACGATCGCATTTTCACTTTTTCCTTCAAAAAGCCACCCCGGTTCCACTGCAATGTACTGGTCAAATGGCTGATTTTCAAGAATCAGGTAATTCACACAGGTCTGTCCGTTTCTCCCTGCACGGCCACTCTGCTGCCAGAATGATGCCCGCGTCCCAGGATATCCGACAATCACCGTCGTATCCAGGCTTCCGATATCAATTCCAAGTTCCAGTGCATTAGTCGACACCAGTCCGTTCAGTTCCCCGGACATCATCTTCCGCTCAATTTCTTTTCGTTCCAGAGGTGTGTACCCGCCTCTGTATCCGGCAATTTTTCTGCTATCTTCCTGACTTAAGAAACCTGCCGCATCCAACTTGTCTCTTGCCTCTTTCAAAATAACTTCTACCGTTCGTCTGGATTTTCCAAATGCAATAAAATGCCTCTGCTCTTTTACCAGATCCGGAAGCATATCTGCCGCGACCGTAGACGCCGCATACCTTCCATAAACCTTGTCGTTATGCCCTTTGATCTCCGGCGGCTGGATAATTCTATATTCCCTGACCGGTGATGGAGATCCATCCTTCTCAATCAGAGAAAATGCAGTGCCACATACTTTTTTTGCAAGTTCTACCGGATTGGCGATTGTCGCGGAACTGCATAAAAACTGAGGGCTTGAATGATAATACTGGCAGATTCTGTACATCCGCCTGAAAATATTCGCAAGATGGGCACCAAATGCGCCCCTGTAACTGTGTAATTCATCGATCACAATATATCTCAGATTTGCAAAGATAAAGTCAAACCCATACTTACTGTGATTCGGAAGAAATGCAGAGTTCAACATTTCCGGATTCGTTAATATAATATTCGCACTCTTTCTGATGCGGCTGCGCTCTGCGGGCATCGTATCTCCGTCATAGACTCCTGCCTGAATCTTCCCTTCTCCGAAATATTCCAGTACCGGCTGCAATGAACGGTACTGATCACTCGCCAGCGCTTTCGTCGGATAGACGAAAATCGCCCTTGTGAGTGGATCTTCCAATATCTTCTGCAGGACAGGAAGAAGAAATGCCAGCGTTTTTCCGCTGGCAGTCGATGTCGTGATCACTGTATTCTCTCCCCGTCCGGCCTTTTCAAACATTTCCGTCTGATGCGTATAAAGAGCATTAATCCCCTGTTTTCCGAGATATTCCTTTATTTCATCATTCATAGTATCCGGAAATTCTGCATAAGAAGCTTTCCTCTCCGGCACAATGCGCATATATGCCGTCATATCTTCGATTGACATCTTTTCATCCTTCTTCATTCTTACTCCTCGTATTCAAACTTACGAATCTCACAATTCTTGATACCGAACCTTGCAAATTCATCATTCGTCATATCACAAAAATAAGACTGTATCGCTCTTGAGATCCCGTTATGTGCAACCAGAAGATATGTCTTCTGATCTGATTCTTTCTTAATATCATCGAGCAGATCATAGATTCGGTGGCAAAGCTTCAGCATCGATTCGCCGCCTTCATAAGAATTAATAAAATTAGCCTTAGCCTTCTGGAATTCCTCTCCATTTCTCGGCGTACCTTCGTATTTTCCAAAGTTTTGTTCTTTTAGGCGCATTTCTTCACGCATCGGGATCCCGGTTACCTCGGATACATGTCTGGCGGTCTCCTTTGCCCTGATCAATGGTGAATACAATATCTCATCAATCTGAATTCCCTGCTCCAGAATTGCCTGCCCCAGTTCTTCTGCCTGCTGATGGCCAAGTTCTGTCAATTCAATATCCGTTGCTCCGCAAATCTTATTCTCTACATTCCAGACTGTCTGTCCGTGTCTTGCAAAATAAAAATGTCCCATTCTGTTCCCTTTCTACTCGCTTTCTCTGCACCGGACATTTACTCAGAAATATCCGGCAATTTATATTTCACATTCTATCATGAACAGATAAATCCTTCAAGCATTTATCCGAACATATGTTTTACTCATCTGTCACCTATATAAGTTCTGCCAGGACCGGCAGTTTCTTTTTATAAATTCTTCCCGAAAATGCAATATGCGGCAGCTCATAAAATGCCACATTCTCCGGACAGACCGGGCGATACAATGGATCCGCTACAATGCCTTTTACATTCTTTGATCTCTGAAGTACCTGTTCCAGTTCTTCTTCTCCACGGACTGCAATATCTCCATCCGCAAGTAATCCTTTCTTCTCCCTTATCGGACAGATTACTCTTACAGATATCTGATATTCCGTCTCGATCGCTACTGCCAGAGATTCCATGATCACCGGTTCTCCGATTAATATAATCTGGTTTTCTGAACTTTTTTCCGATTTGTTTCCTGTCAGGCTGATGCGCCTTCCCTTTTCGAGATATGCTACCTGCTTTTTTTCTTCTATTGCATTCAAAAGACTCTTCATAAATCCCCGGATCGGTGTCCCGATCACATAAGGTGTCCCGAACCTCTCCTGTAATACTTTGGCCGCCCAAAGTCCCACAGAAGATACCACCAGATTAACCTCCGCTTCCGGTGCACGTCCGAGATCTTCCAGTGTATCTCCCATAGCCCAGGTCGACAATACCTTCCATCCCGTCTCTTCTACATTTCTTTTTAAAGCATCTACATGCTCCTGCGGCCCGAAATCTAAAGGTGTTACTCCCAGAAGATTCACACTTTTTGACGTCACTTCTTTCTTTCCTTTGATACGTTTTGCAATCTCTGCAAGAGCCAGACCGGCACCATATACATAATCATGCATTCCATTTGTCGGAATCGAAAATGCCGGGATTCCAAGATCTTGTTCCAGCATCCTGGCGATTGCCGGAAAATCCGTTCCATTCATATATGGGATCGGTGATCCTGCAAGTGCGATGAATTTCGGCTTTAATTCTTCTGCAGCCAGTTCAATATCACAGATCATCTTCTCATCATTCCCCATGACAGCATCGATCTCCGTCAGCCCTGAGATGTAGATCATACTGTCCTGCTCATACCATCTTATCTCATCATGTGTATTATAAGTGGAATTACAACCGGACGGATCATGCATCACTGTCATCCCGCCCAATTCATACAGGGCAGAGCAGACACCAGATACGTCAGCTGTGTAAATCGGTATAATTCTGTAACTCTGTCTCATATGCAGCTTTCGCACCCCCATCCTTTCCGAATGATCAGATCTTCTGGATCTTTTTCTTCCTGCCAGGCTTCTGTCATCAATTCTGCCGTTCTGCGGATTCCGTCAAATCCATACAGTCCTGCACCTTCCACTAGATTGACAAAATGCCTGGTTCCTGTAAACCACGCTGCTTTCTGCCCGATTGCCAGTACATCTGATTCGTTTCTTGGCTTCATACGCATCTCCGGACGAATCGTTGGTTCATATTCCAGTTCAGGATATTGTTCCTTTAGCCACTCAAATGTGTCTTTTTCTTCCGGATTAACCGCGTCCAGATAGATTCTGGTCACAGAAAAACCATGTGTCAGTAACAGCTTTGCCAGTTCCAGCGGTCTTGGATGAAAGGTGTGATCGATCATAATGGGTACATCTCCGACCACTTTTCTGGCTTGTTCTAAAGCAGATTCACACAGTGCAATCTCTCTTTTTGTAATTCTTTCCAGTGATTTCTCCATGTGCATATCTGTATCTTCTATACCCTCAACCTCTTCCACATTTTCTCCAACCGCCTGCTCCAACGTCTTCCACTGCCTGATAATCTCATCATAATCAAAGCTTCCCGGAAGATATAACGCTTTCTTCCTAAGTCGTTCTGCCTGACATTCCAGACCATATTTTCCAGGCGGATAGCACGCTATGAATATTTTACTGTCTGCAAGCTCTTGATAGGACTTCCATGAATTACACTCTGGCAATTCTTTTACTTCTATATGCTTCCATTTTAACAAACGCCTGATATCACTGGTCTCATCCAGCGCAAAATCACTGCCAAGAATCGTCACTGCTTTCGGATTTTCTTCTCTCACCTTAAGTCCGTCATATATTGCCTTTCGAAGTTTCTGATCCGGCGTCAGCCCGTGCTTTTGCATGATTGGATCCATATAACAGCGGACGAAGAAAATATCCGGGAATCTGTCTTCCAGTTCTTCATACACCCGTTCCAGATCACATCCCAGAAAATGATGCAGACACACGGTAAATAACAGTACTGCTTTCGGATGATCTTTTCGTTTTCTTAATACATCTGTAACGCCTTCAATCGTCACATCTTCCAGATTGCCGTTCAGAAGATCCTCTTCTTCCACGATCACAAAGGAAAATCTGTCTGCCGCATTCATCTCGGCTGCTGTCAGAACGACTCCCCGCATACAGTTATCTGCACAGACATAGATCTGTATGGATTCCGGAAGAAGCATTCCTGTATGGACAATATTCCAGTTTCCATGTGCCGGGGAATTGAATTCCAGTCCGGTTGATTCTCCGGCTTTCTTTAACATTTCAATCCCTCCCCAGGTCTTTTATCGGCAGTATACTTTTCATCGGCTTTTTCACAGGCTGATCCTTCTGGTCGTTTTGACAACTCATAGATTGCTTCCGCAAGTTTTCTGTATTCCTCAGCCATCTCACTGTCCGGAAAGCATTCCATAACCGTCTCTTTCTTTTCTTCTGCTTCTGTCACAAGTCCGCTGTGGGACAATGTTCCGACTACCTGTGTCTGAAAATCATCTGCCAGCTCATTTACCTTTTCTTCTTCTCTCGCTACATTCCTGCGGTTCAGAATAATTCCGCCAAGGGAAGCATATCCACGATTCTTAAAGTTCTCTACCGCCATCGCAATATTGGCTCCTGCATGGATCGCCATATTTTCTCCTGAAGTAATAATAAAAACTTTATCCGCATATCCTTTCCGCATCGGCATAGAAAATCCACCGCATACAACATCTCCGAGTACATCATAAAGTACAACATCCGGCTGATATACTTCATATGCTCCCGTCTCTTTTAATTTTTCCAATGCCGTGATAATTCCTCTTCCTGCACATCCGAGTCCCGGTGTCGGACCACCTGCCTCTACACAGATCACACCCTGATATCCGGTCCGCACCATATCTTCCAATTTCAGATCCTGCTTTTTCTCCCGGAAAAGATCCAGTACCGTCGGTACTGCTTCCCCGTGTCTTAATGCGATCGTTGAATCGGCTTTCGGATCGCAGCCGATCTGCATCACTTTCAGGCCTTTTTCTGCCAGTGCCACGGCAACGTTCGATACCGTCGTTGATTTACCGATCCCGCCTTTTCCATATACTGCAATCTTAATCATATTATTCTTGCTCTCCTGCTCTCATAAATAATATCCGAATGTTCTATTCTCCTGCTTTCGTAATAATATTCGAATATGCCGTCTTCGTGGATACCCCGTTCAGGCGCCCGATCTTACCGGATAATGTACTGATCATATCCTGCGGTGCATCGATCGCAATGCTGATGATGTTAATCCCTTTCTCCCGGTACGGAATTCCCATTCTTCCGATAATAAATTGCCCTGCCTCGTGAAGCAGATGATTCAACGTCTCGATCGCTTCCGGATTCTCCACAATAATCGAAATAACTGCCACTCTTGTATCCATAGATTTCCTCACTTTTTCATGCTTTATGTCTGCTTTGTCTTCCATGCTTAACAGATACGCGGCAGTAATTCCCCTCCCGGCTGCGGAAGTAATGCCTGCGTTCCAATCTCCGTCAACATCACAACTTTTCCAGGCTGTTCTTCGGTCACTTCACCGATAATTGCCGCATTTTTAGAATACGGACATGCTTTCAATGCATCCACGATTGTCTGTGCCTGTTCTTTCGGTGCCATGATCACAAGTCGTCCTTCGCACGCAAGATAGAGCGGCTCCAGGCCAAGCATTCCACATACGCCGCGTACCTCCGGTGCAACCGGAATCTTCGAAGCATCCAGACGGATTCCTACCTGACTCTGTCCTGCAATCTCATACAGCACAGTTCCGACTCCACCTCTGGTTGCATCACGGATCACATGCAGTTCATGTGTTGCATCCATCACTGCTTTTACATTGCCCCAGAGAGGTGCACAGTCACTGGTCACATCTGCTTCAATTCCAAAATCTTCTCTCGCAAGAAGGATCGTGCATCCGTGTCTTCCGATATCTCCTGTCACAATGATCGCATCGCTCGGTTTTGCAAGATTTCCCGCAACTTCAACTCCATCCGTGATCTCACCGATACCTGTTGTCGTGATAAAGACTCCGTCCACCTGGCCCTTTCCGGCAACCTTGGTATCCCCCGATACGATCCGGACTCCGGCTTCTTTCGCCGTCTTTTCCATTGCCTCTGCGATCTCTTCCAGTTTTTCCATAGGAAATCCTTCTTCGATCACAAATGCGCAGGTCAGGTATAATGGTTTTGCTCCCATACAGGAAAGATCATTGATCGTACCGCAGATGGAAAGCTTTCCGATATTTCCTCCCGGATAGAATGCCGGTGATACGATAAATCCATCGGTAGACACTGCCATCTTTCCAATCGGCGGCGTCAGGACTGCCGCATCATCCGCAGTCAGATCCGGATTATCAAAATGTGCTTTGAAGATCATATCGATCAGCTCTGACGTCTGGCGTCCTCCCGCACCATGTGCCATCGTCACAGTTTTCCCCACTAATTTCGCTTTTCTTGCTTCGTTATCCACATACTCATTCATCTTGTCCACTTCCTTGTTATTTTCCGTCTATTTTCTTATTCTCTTCCATACATATAATATGCTGAACAGGCTCCCTCTCCGGATACCATACATGCACCTACCGGATGCTGCGGTGTACAGACCTTTCCAAATACTTTGCAGTCGGATGGTTTACATTTTCCCTGTAATACATCCCCGCATCTACAGGCCGGATTCGCCCTTCCTTCCATCTTCGGAACCTGATATTTCTTTCTGGCATCATACATACCCCATTCATCACGTAAACGAAGTCCTGATCCCGGTATGATTCCGAGTCCTCTCCATTCACTGTCACATGCTTCCATCAGCGTATCCACCAGTCTCTGCGCTTCCTTACTGCCTTCTTCTGTCACTACACGCGGATAACAATTTACAAAGAAAGGTTTCCCTTTCTGAAAATGTGTCAGAGCAACTGCCAGTGCAGTCAGAAGTTCTTTTGCCGTAAAGCCTGCCACCACACCGCTTACACCTTCCTGCACCAATTCTTCACAGAGCTTTGTTCCTGTGATCGCATTGACATGTCCCGGATATAAGAAAATGTCTGCGCTTCCTTTTAATGCTTCGTATGCCTGCGGCATCGTTTTATTTGCGATCAGCATGGAATAGTTCGTGATTCCTTCTTCTTTTGCTTTTTTGACAGACAGACATCCCGCCGGAGTCGTCGTCTCGAATCCTACAGATAAGAATACAACCTCTTCTTCCGGATGTTCTTTTGCATATTTTTCCGCATCGGCAGGTGAATAGACGATATGGATCTTCCCGCCTTCGCTTCTTGCATCTGCCAGACTCTTCTTACTTCCCGGCACACGCACCAGATCTCCGAATGTACAGATTGTCACACTCTTTTCCAGAGCCAGATAAACTGCCTCATCGATATAACTTACCGGTGTGACACAGACCGGACACCCGGGACCAGAGATCAATTCTACCTGCTTTGGAAGAAGTTTGCGGATACCCAGACGGAAGATTTCATGTGTATGTGTCCCGCATACTTCCATGATCCGGACTGCAGGGCCGTCATATCCTTCTATGATCTCTCTTGCCGTTTTCTTTCCTTCACTCATTACAGAAGTTCCTCCATCAACTGATCTGTCTCACTGTCATCTTCATCGGTAATTTTTGCAATGGCGATTCCTGCATGCACCATTACATAATCTCCCGGTTCCAGATCTTCCAGTAATTCTGAAGAGACCGATCTTTTTGCACCCCCCGCGTCTACAACTGCCGTACCATCACTGATACGGACTACTTTTGCTGATAATCCTACACACATGTTATTTTCCCTCCTGAATATACTGCATGGCATATGCTGCCTGCCCCAGTGCGATCCCGCCGTCATTTGCCGGGATCAGGTGATGTCTGAGTACAGTAAAATGTTCTTTTTCCAGACCTTCTTCCACCATTCTCAACAACAGCCGATTTTGGAATACACCGCCGCTTAATGCCACACAATTACATTTTGTTTTCTTTCTGATCTTCCTGCAGCCGTCAGTTATGAGGTCTGCCAACTTTTGATGAAAGATATAAGCTAATTTTTCTGCCTGAATGCCTTCTGTTTTCTTCTCTGTCAGATATTTTATAAGGCTTTCTGTCTTCATAATCAGCCTGTCTTCCGGCTCTTTCTTTTCTTCATCCGGATCGCTTTCACCATCTGCCGGCTCATCAATTTCCCAGATCTCTTTCTCATAAGCTTCTGCAGCAAATTCAAGTGCCATCGAAGCCTCCCCTTCGAACGTAGACTTCGTCCGGATTCCGAGAATTGCACTGACTGCATCGAACAGACGTCCCGCACTGGTTGATAGCACAGCATTCATTTTCCGGTCCGCCATAGCAAGAAGTACTTTACATTCCGATTCACTGCACAGGTTAAGCTTCTTTACAATCTCCATCGTCTGCGCTTTATCCTGTGTCTGCTGATAAATCAGTGAAACTGCAATTCGCCATCCTTCTTTAGCAGAAATATCGCCTCCGATCTGAAGAAATGGTTCGATACTTCCCATCCGCTCAAATCCGTGATAATCTGCAAGCAGAAGTTCGCCTCCCCAGATGGTTCCATCTGTACCATATCCGGTTCCGTCGAATGCAACGCCGATCACCTGCTCTTTCCGGTCATTTTCTGCCATACAGGATAAAATATGTGCATAATGATGCTGGATCTTTACGACGGGAAGTCCCAGTTCTTCTGCAACAACTGTCGAGTTGTATTTTGGATGCAGATCACATGCTGCAACTTCCGGTTCTACCTCCAGAAGTGTCTCGAATCTGTGGATCGTCTCTTGCAACGCTTTTACAGTACGGAGATCTTCCAGATCCCCTACATACGGGGACAGATAGAAACGTCCATCCACTCCGATACAGAATGTATTCTTAAGTTCTCCGCCTGCGGCCAGCACCTGTCCTTTCCACGGCATCGTCACCATCGTCGGAAGCGGCGCATAGCCTCTGGAGCGCCGGATCATATAAGGCTCTCCCTTATAAAAATCCATCACTGAATCGTCCGCCCGGATCCGGATCTTTCTGTCATGCGAAAGGATCAGGTCACACAGATGCGACAGTTCCTCCACTGCTTCTTTATCATCCCGGCAGATCGGTGCGCCGGATATATTGCCGCTTGTCATCACCAGAAAATCTGGCATCTGGATTCCGTCGTCATATTGGAATAACAGCATCTGTACCGGAGCGTATGGAAGCATGACACCGACTTTCGGATTCCCCGGAGCGACAGACTTGCAAAGACCTGTACTGTCTGCAGATTTTTTCCGTTTTTCAAGTAACAGGATCGGCTTCTGGTGTCCATCCAGGATCTCCTCCTGTACTTCATTTACCAGACATTCCTGCTTTACCGCTTCCACATCCCGCGCCATCACGGCAAACGGTTTTGCCGGACGGTTCTTTAATGTCCGCAGTCTCTGTACTGCTTCCTCGTTCGTCGCATCACAGCAGAGATGGAATCCGCCGATTCCCTTGATTGCCACGATCCCGCCATCATGGATCATTTTTCTTGTGGCAATGATCGCAGCTCTTCCCCGTTCTTCCCTGCCGGTCAGATACACTTCCGGGCCACAATCGTTGCAGCATACCGGCTGTGCATCATAACGTCTGGTCGCCGGATCCTCATACTCCGAAGCACAGTCCGGACACATCGGGAATTCCTTCATGCTGGTCCGTTCCCGGTCATATGGAAGCGCATCCAGGATCGTAAGTCTAGGACCGCAGCAGGTGCAGTTGATAAATGGGTGCAGATAACGCCGGTCTTTCGGATCGTACATTTCTTTCTTGCATTCTTCGCAGATTGCAATATCCGGCGAGACGAAGATCTCCCCTTTTGTCTTCTCACTTTCTATAATCTGAAAATCATTGAATTTCCCGTATTCTTCCTCTTTTACATCTTCTGTATTGATCTTCAATATGGCAGCTCTCTTCGGCGGCTGCTTTTCCAGTCTCTCCAGAAAATCTTTTACACATTTTTCCTCTCCCTGTGCAAAGATTTCCACATAGGGACCTTTGTTACACACACTTCCGGTGATTCCGGCAGCCGCTGCATGACGGCTCACAGTCGGTCTGAAGCCGACACCCTGCACAATTCCGTAGACACGGATTTTCTTTGTTATCATCCGTTTCTTCCCCCTGTCTAAAACATATAGGTTTCCCATATATCCTGCTTACACGTTAAGCTTTCCTGACACTGCAAAATGCGTCAGCGGAATAAATACCCCTTCAAATCCCGGAATCATCCGCTCCATACACGGATCTGCAAAAATCACATCATATCCTTCTTTTTCCACCAGCGAAATGAAATCATCCTCTTCTTTCAGACTAATATCATCTACGGCATCAACATTCAGATCCGTTAAAATCTCCTCTTTCCGCATGAACCATGTCGCTGTTGTGATTGTTTCTTTTTCCCCGGTTCGTTTTTCGATCTCCTTACGCACTGCATTTGCAATCACCTGCTGCTGTACGATCAGGATCTTCTTTCCTTGATAATTCACTTCCGGCACAAGTTCTGATACCAGTGGATAGGCAATCTCATATGGTGTTCCGAACTTCTTTTGCAGATACTGCGCTGCTTTTAATGCTGCCGGAGATACGACCACATTCTTCGCTGCCAGAGAAGCATTTCTCACTTCATCCAGTCCGTCGCCCATGCCATAGCAGACAGCACGCAGTCCCTGATCTGCATATAATTTCCGGATTTTCTCTGCTGCCTTCAGGTCACTGACATCCTGCGGAGTCATACCGATAATACCGACACGTGGTCTGTCTTCAATATCCACAGACACATCTTCGTTCTTGCCATTCCTTTTTCCATCACAGGATTCTGCAGTTTGTGTCTTCTCTATATTTCCTGGCTCCACATCAACATTTTCTCCTGCGAACCTGCCGAACAATACAAGATATGCCTTCTCTTCTCCCCTGTCATACAATTCCATGCCATCCGTATTCACCGTCAGGACCGGCAGTTCCGTCTTCTTCGCCAGCATCCGCTCCAGCGCCCGGTAATCAGTCCCGATCACTGCCGGTACCGGAGTCCCGATCACTGCTGCAAATGTCACATCCAGCTTTTCTGCCGCATCTGCAAGTTTTGCAACCAGTCTGTCATCTCTTCCGAGTATCGCATCCATATCACGAAGCCCCGCACTGAATACCGCACTTCTTGTTTCAAACCATCTTGGCTCATCGAATCCACATACATTTCCCGTACAGCCGCCCGCATCACAGATGACCAGCATTCCGCCAAGTTCGTATAACACCGACACCGCTCCAGACTGGTCCGGTGCAAATGGTGTCAGATATTTTCTTAATCCTTTCATCGCCTACACCTCCAACAGTTTTTCGCACAAATGCTTCACACCTGCATATCCATACGGCTGTACTTCTTCATTCCACATCACATTTTCCGCATCCGGATGATAATAGCAGGCATCTTTTCCAATGGTAGTGGTTACTCCGCTCTCTTTGTGATCATAATAGATCATGGTCGGTTCCATGTTGGAAAATACTTTTGTCTGCGGACTTAATTCAGATAAATGCTTCAGATACACAAAGTTCTCTGCAGTCAGTGTCCCATAGATCTCTGCCACTTGAAATCCGTATTTCACAAGTGCCAGTGCCAGTTCAAATGGATCACCGTTCATACATTCTCCAATGGCAAATATGGCATCCGGCTTAGCGGCTTTCAAACGTTCTACCGCATCAAGTGCAGTTCTTTCTGTCTCTTTATCTTCGAATGGAATCCCCAGAACCTTCCCCAGTGCCTGATACTGCTTCGTTATCTTATCAATCTGGTACAATCTCCGAAGTTCGATAAACGGAATCTGCAATTTCTCATGAAAATCTTCTGCTGCGAATCTCGTTTCTGGATGTAATACCAGATTGAAATTCGCCTCCGCCATCGTCTGATATTCTTCATAGTTCTTGCATCTGGATATCTCATGCACCGTCTTTACACCTGCTTTTTCCAACATACCGTATAACTCACAGTCGTCCATAAGCGGCGAGAAAAATCCCAGCAGATTCACGACATTTCCTTTTTTCTTCTTGGGTTCCAGTAAAGAATATAACGACTGACGCACATGTACCATCGGCGGTTTTCTTCCTTCCCTTGTCAGGGCATACATATAGCATGGTCTCACTGGAAGTCCTGTCTTTTCTTCGGACTTTCTGCAGATTCGTTCCATATCTGTTCCGAGAAGTGCATCCACACAGGTAATGCAGATCATCACAACCGACGGCTTCTTCGCAAGACTGTCACAGATCTCCTGCACGGCCTTCGGTACTTTTTTCAAATGTCTTCCCGTTACGATGTCTGTCTCGTCCATCGTCAAATAGAAGAAACGTTCCTCATACTGTGGCATGGAACTAATCATGGATGTATTCCGCCCACAGCATCCCGGTGCCACGATCAGCATGATCGAATCCGGGATCGCAAGCCCCGCTCTCTTTACACCGAATCCTTCCGCTCCCGGCGAGTTAAATGCAAGCGTCGCCGGAGAACTGTAGATCAGATGCGTATTCGACCGGAACTGCTCCGGAATATCATCCCTTCCCCGCTTCTGTAATTCTTCTACCGTACAATAATAGGCAGTCCCTCTCATACCTGTTCCTCATCTTTCCATAATATTTCTGCCAGATCATAGAAGCATTTACTGATGTCCGACTCCGGATTGCCCTCAATCACCGTCTTCCCCTGGTCTTCGCAACGGTTAATTTCATCACTTCTTGGAATCTCTCCCACAATGTCAAATCCATGTTCTTTTGCAAATGTCTCTACTTTTTCAGTCTCATTTTCCACATTTCTGTGGTTCAGTACGATTCCGAATACTCTTGCATAGCTTCTGTCTTCGAAGTTCTTCACTGCTTTGGAAATGTTGTCCGCCGCATAAAGTGCCATCTTCTCCCCGGATGTCACGATCAGGACCTTCTCTGCATAGTCTTCCCGGATCGGCGCTGCGAATCCGCCGCAGACTACGTCGCCAAGTACATCGTACAGAACCACATCGGGCTTATAGGTCTCGAATAATTTCAAATCTTCTAATAACTGGAATGTGGCAATGATTCCTCTTCCCGCACAGCCCAGTCCCGGTGTCGGTCCGCCCGTCTCGATACATAAGACATTTCCAAATCCTTCTCTTGCAATGTCTTCCAGTTTCTCCGGTTCTTCATCTTCCTCTCTCATATAATTCATGACCGGTCTTAACGGTTCCCCACCGAGCAGGTTCATCGTCGAATCTGCCTTCGGATCACAGCCGATCTGGATTACTTTCTTCCCCATCGTGGCAAATGCTGCCGCCAGATTGGATGTGACGGTAGATTTTCCGATGCCGCCTTTGCCGTAGATTGCTACTTTTAACATGTGTGTTCCTCCTGCATGTTCTTATTGCTGAAAACTTACCTTTGAAAATTTTTCTTGTATACTTAGATATAATAAAGCACGATATACCCAAATGGCTCTCTTTCATGTTAGAAATCGCCTGATTTTGTATACCGTGCTGTAACATAACCTGCTGTTAACTACTTTTTAATGAAACGAATTCATAACTATTCCTGCTCGGGACTTACCTTGCAGTCAGAGTCATTCTTTTTTTTATTTTCTTCCCTGTATTTTCTTCTCTTTACATTCGGATAGATATCGATCACTCCGTCTGTATCAATAGGTTTATTATACTCTTTATTCAATTAGTCAGTCAACGCAAACCTGTAGTCTCTTCTTTTACAATTTTCTCTGTCTTTACCTGCCCTTTTTACGCAAAAGAACAGGGCTGCCGCACACATCATTTCGTACGACATCCCTGTTCATATTTATAAAAATTGAGGAATTAATAAAATGGATAAAAGATCGGCAATACAATGAACACTGCAATGACGACGGCTCTCGGATCCGCTCCCAGTGACTCGGCAATGGTCCATGCGATCGGACATAAAATACTTCTTCTTCCGTAAATCCAAAGCTGGTCTCATATTCCTGAGATGTAGAAGTAATCACATTCAGATTATTCAGATCTGAAAAAACTTTCTTTCTGACTTTTAACTTCCCACTTCTTACTTGATATTCTCTGCTCTTATATGATCTCTTTCGCTATCTCTTCTACTATCCCTTCACGCCTTTCCGATACACCACATACGCAATCACCGCAGTCACCACTTCCGTGATCCAGAACGCATGCCATACTCCGACCGCTCCCATAAAACGGCTGACAATGAATGCCACCGGAATAATCACAACCACATATCTGCATAACGAAATGATCAGTGAATGCACACCTTTTCCAAGACCTTCCAGTGCCCCGCTGCAGATAACCGATACCGATGAAGCAAGGAATCCAAGACTGATGACTCTGAGTGCCACACTTCCGGCCTTCATCGTTATCGGATTCGCTGTAAATAATCCCATCAGCTGTCCCGGAACTGCCAGACAGATTGCCATTCCGGCTGCCATCATCACGATTACCAGGATCAGGCCATCCTGGAAGATCTTATGTACACGCTTATGCTCTCCCGCTCCGTAATTATATCCGAGAAGCGGACGCATTCCCTGCACGATTCCATTTGCCGGAAGGTAGAGGAAGGTCTGCAGCTTATAGTAGACTCCGAGAACGAATACGTAAACTTCCCCATAGCCTGTAAGTATTACGTTCAATACAGAGATTAAAAGCGACGGAAGTGCCAGGTTCAGGCTTGCCGGAATTCCGATTACATATAATTTTTTCCACAGTTTCAAATCAGCCTTCAGATATTTCTTTCTGTATTTCACCGGAAGCGGATTCACGATATAAAAGATCAGGTACAATACTGCTCCTGCTGCCTGTCCGATTCCTGTTGCAAGTGCGGCTCCTTCGATTCCCATCTTCGGAAATGGTCCAAGTCCGAAGATCAGGACTGGATCCAGGATAATGTTGATAATCGCACCTGACATCATACAAGTCATTGACTCCACCATACGTCCGACCGCCTGAAACGTCTTCTCAAATACCAGCTGCCAAGATAATGCCGTAGCAAATAAAAATGCAATTCTCGAATAACGCACACCATAGTCCACAATCTGTGCATTTCCCGTAAACATCTGTAAAAACGGTCTCATTACGGCAATTCCCAGAATCATAAATCCGACTCCGTGAATCGTCCCTAGCAGCATTCCCTGTGTTGCCGCCCTGTCTGCCATCTTTTTATCCTGCGCTCCAAGATAAAATGAGATGACCGCATTGATTCCGATTCCAAATCCGATCATCACCGCATTGATCAGATTCTGCACTGGATACACCAGTGATAACGCCGTCATGGCATCTTCGCTGATCCTGGCGATGAAGAAGCTGTCTACAATATTATAAAGTGAACTCACCATCATAGAAATGACCATCGGCAGTGCCATCGATACGATCAATTTTAATATCGGTTGTTCTTTCATATATGTCTGATCCATATATATCCCCTTTCTCTCATATGTACTATCTATTAATCTTCTAATTCTATTGCGGATCTTTGCAATGTTTTTTTCTATTTTCCCATCTTGTTACAGATTGTTTCAACTGAATATGTAACAACAAAAAACCACATGGTTACTTCTACTCAGTAACCATGTGGCGAAAAATAGATTGCTCCAGAAAAATCCACATTCATTTTAGGGTTGTATTATAGCACTGTCTTTCAGTGAATGTCAATCACTAGTTCTATGAAATCATCTTCCAATTTTCCCTCATTTGTCACATCCGATTAACAGATCTTATTCCCGTTCGCTTTCATCTTGAATTTCATTCCCAGCATCTCTGCCGCACGCTTGCACATCAGCATACGCTGTAAGAAAATCTCAAAATAATCTAATATAGAACAGATTCCTTCATCCAGTTCAATCTCCAGCAGAATCACCTGCTTTTCGACATTTACATGCAGACTGGATGCCACTGCAGCATAATTCACCCGGTCATGTTTGTCAAAGCTTTCCTTGATCGTGTTCCGCACACGGTTTCTTCTTACATCCGTCTTATCCGCCAGTATCAGTGCTGCCGATACCGCATCCACTGCCATGCCGGTTGCCTCATCATGCTGACCGATTGCACTGACGATCACTGCGATGTCTTCATCCGGTGCTTTCAGATCCCGCAGTATCTGAAATGCCATGATCGCGGAACTATGTGCATGATCCACACGGTTTACACAATTTCCCATGTCATGCATATAGCCCGCTATCCTGGCAAGCTCGATCGTATGCTGGTTATACCCTAATTTTTCCAGAATATTTCCGGCAGTTTCCGCCACTTTTACTGCATGTCCTCTGGAATGTTCGGTAAACCCAAGTGCTCCAAGTACCCTATTTCCCTGCTCAATATAGGCATTCACCTCCGGCATATTTTTGATTGCTTTATATGTTACTTTGCTCAATTTTATTTCGTTCCCTTCTAATTCTATAATCTATGTCTATAATCTGTGAATCGCATCCATCGCAAGTTCGGAACGCTCACATTCTTCTGCAGACATTGTAATCTGATAACATAAAGGACTACCCTTCATGTATTCCGACGCATAACTAAGTCCATTCGTTCTCTCATCCAGAAATGGCCGGTCTATCTGATTCGGATCACCAAGCAGAATGATCTTCGTTCCTTTTCCGGCTCTTGTTATGATTCCTTTCACCTGATTCGGAGTCATGTTCTGCGCCTCGTCTATGATCAGATAGGTCTTCACAAATGAACGGCCTCTGATGAAATTCATTGCTTCTGTCTGGATCAGTCCTCTTGCAAATATCTCTTCGATCTTACCCTGTAATTCCTGTTCATCCTGATAACGCTCTTCTTCATCCGAATCAATCAGCTGCTCTAGATTATCTACGATCGGACGCATCAAAGGTGATATCTTTTCCTGCTCGTCTCCCGGAAGGAAACCGATATCCTGGTCAAACTGCGCATTCGGTCTGCAGATCAGAATTCTTCTATATTCTCCGGTCGGATTGTTCAGCACCTTCTCCAGTCCGACTGCCAGTGAGTAAAATGTCTTCGCCGTTCCTGCCATTCCTTTTACAATTACAAGCGGTGCTTTCTCTGCGGATTTCATCAATGCTTCCTGTAAAAAATACTGTCCGGCATTCCTTGGTTTGATGCCATAAGGCTGGCTCTTTCGGAATTCTAACGATACTACTTTCTTCCCTTCAACTCTTCCAAGATGTGTCTTTTTCACAGACTGATCTGCCTTCAATATGATAAATTCATTCTCCGTAAGTTCCGGCTGGATCTTATTACCATCTTCATCGGACAAATAAAGTTCCTTCAGATGAACGCCTTTTTTCTTGAATTCTTTGAACTTGTCTTCCGCCACATAGCAAATCTGTCTGCCGCTGTACTGTCCCTCTTCTTCGATGACCTGCTCTGTGCTGAAATCCTGGGCTTCAATTCCGAGAATCTGTGCTTTTAACCTAAGGACCAGATCTTTTGTCACCAGAACGACCGGCTTTTCTTCTTCCCGGATTCCCTTACATACTTTTAAGATCCGATTATCCGGCTTATCTTCCGGAAGGCTTTCCGGCAGTTCTACATTTACACAATTGGCCTCTACACGGAGGATTCCTCCATTTTCCATCTGGACACCTTTTAAAAGGTCTCCTTTCAGTCTGAGCTTTTCCAGAAAACGGATCGCCCGCCTTGCATTTGCTCCCTTTTCTCCTTCTGCTTTCTTCAGGCCGTCCAGTTCTTCTAATACAACCAATGGCAATATCACCCTGTTTTCTTCAAAACACTGACATGCATAAGGTGCCTGGATTAAAATATTGGTATCAATAACATAGGATTTGATCATAGATATTTCTCACACTTTCTGATTTTGTTTTTTGTACATTTTCAGGTATAGTATGAAAATATTGAATTTACTCGATATTTTTGTAAAAAAGATGTTAAGTTATTCTTGAAATCTACTGAAATTTTCAGATTCATATACAGAATGATTCTGCAAAATAATACAGAGAACCTGTCAATGGCAGATTCTCTGTATTTATTATGTATTTTTTATTTTCACAGATTCTTGACTATTCTCCGAGGAAATATTTTCCGTATGCATCTGCTGCCTTGATTGCTGCACATACAGTCTCCGGTGTTACCTCGAATGGCATATTATGAAGCGTATCGTTCTCTGCGCAGGCTGCTGTTGCAACTGCCATCAGTTTCTCGTCCGTCACTTCTGTGATTCCCAGTTCTTTTAATGTCACAGGCAGTCCCAGTTCGATACACCAGTCAATGATATCTTCCAGTTCTTCTGCCGGAATATTCTCCAGTACCAGTTGCGTAATCGTTCCGAATGCAACCTTCTCACCGTGATACATATGGTGGCACTCGTCCAGTACGGTAAATCCATTATGAATTGCATGTGCTCCTGCAAGTCCGCCACTCTCAAATCCAATACCGCTCAGTAATGTGTTGGCTTCGATGACTTTTTCCACAGCCGGTGTACATGCTCCTGCTTCCAGGGCAAGTTTTGCCTTTACACCTTCTGCCATCAGAGTGTCAAAACAAAGTTTTGCAAGTGCGATTGCTGCCTGTGTAACCTGTCCGCCGGCACATGTTGTTGCCCCGCTTGCCTGACAGGCTCTTGCTTCAAAATATGTTGCCAGTGCATCACCCATTCCGGATACCGTAAGTCTTACCGGTGATTTTGCAATAATCTCGGTATCCATCAGAACCATATTTGGGTTAGCCGGAAGGAATAAGTACTCTTCGAATACGCCATCATCTGTATAAATAACTGACAGTGCACTGCAAGGTGCGTCTGTCGATGCGATTGTCGGGCAGATCAGAACCGGAACTTCTTTGTAATAAGCAACTGCTTTGGCTGTATCCAGGATCTTACCACCACCGATACCGATCACGACATCACAGCCTTTTTCATTCATAATGCCTACCAGACGGTTAATCTCATTCTTACTGCATTCTCTGTTGAAATACTCATATACAGGTGTGATCTCGTATCCTTCAAATCCAGTATTTACAACGTCTCCGATACGTTTGTATCCGGATTCCGTGATCAGTACAAGTGCCTTCTTGCCATACTTCTGAGCATATTCACCCAGCTTCTTCATCTCTCCTGCACCCTGTACATATTTACTTGGACTACATAAAATCTTTGCCATGATATTACCCTCCTGTAATCTTTACGTTTCATGTGTTATTTTATTAACAATCTAGTTTTATTGTATGCTTTTGATACAGTTGTGTCAATAAGGTAGTGGGAAATATTATGGCAAAATATTATGACTAATCCTAATATATATCTTTGTGTCAATGATACAACACCAGCGCATGACTATATCACAATACCGTGACAATGATCTACTTCATGTTGAATAATCTGCGCCGTCCATCCGGTATATTTCTGTCTCTGTTTTTTGAAATTCATATCCTGATATTCCACTTCAATCTCCTGATACCGGGTGCATTTTCTCACACCAGTAAGGGAAAGACAGCCTTCCTCCGTCTCATATTTTCCGGAACGTTTTACAATCTTCGGATTGAACATTGCCACATTCATGAATCCCATATTGACGGCTATGATACATTTCTTCACGCCAATCATATTCGCTGCCATGCCGACACAGCCTTCCTCGTGCACTTTCAATGTATCTAACAAATCCACTGCAACCTGCTTATCCGCCTCTGTCGCCGGCTCGGATCTCTGGTTCAGGAAAAATATGTCTTTCATAATCGGTCTTATCATGCTTTGTTACTCTCTTTCGTATGCGTTTTCATATAATTATAGAATTCCTGATGCAGCCGCTGGAATTCTTCCGGTGCATGCATCGCATGCCGGTAAAGAAATCTGTTGCCAAATTCACTCTGATATACTCTGCTTAGAACCCCTGCCAGCATTCCTGTCGGCATATCTTTGATCATATAAAGCTTTGCCGGGCACAACATTCCCTTTTGGGCGATCCACTTCAGGTTCTTTTTCATCCGATAAGCTGTCAGCGTCATCAATTTTTCATTTGCACAGATTTTTTCCGGATGCCTGCTCTGGTAATAAGCATCTGCCAGCGGAATGATCACGCCAAGATGTGAGATCTGCCAGTGATGCATTTCCGGAACGATCTGATATGGAATGTGGCTTTTTCTAAATATATATGCCAGTGCTTCTTCCCTGCTGCTCTTTCTTCCTCCAATCTCACCGAATGTTGTCGGCTGGATTGCTCTTGGCAGAAGCTGTGCATCAAGAATCCCACCTTCGATACAGCCGCCCGCTCCCGGAAATGCCGGAAGGATCCTTCCTTTTCCGCAGATTTTCTCCCACCTGCCATATGGTTTGATCGTATTGACCATAGTGACAACATTCGGACTTTCATTCCTACTGATGTCTTCCAGTGCTTCTTCCACCTGATTCTCACGTACAGTCAGGAAAATAAACTGGTAACGGTCATTCGGCTTTAACTCACTGATCGTCTTAACCTCAACTTTATGCGTTCTTGTCTTGCCTCTGTACCATAGACCGTGTCCCTGTAATTCTTTTAACCGCTGCCCTCTTGCTAAGACTGTTACATCCAGTCCCGCTTTGGCGAATCTGGACGCGTAGAAGCTTCCGATGACTCCGGCGCCGTAGATTAGGATCCGCATGGTGTATTCCTCCTTGGTGTATGTTCGTATATTCCGTGTTCTTTCTTGTGTTCTTTGATATCTTTCTGTTATATATCTTCTGCTATAGCATCTGTTGTAATTCTAACACCCGGACTTTTTGATTTCAACACTGTCCCGGTTTATGGTGCATCTGATCGTATTTTATTTTATGTTCTAAATTTGTTAACAATTTCTTCCTAATTTCATCACAGTTTTATCACAATTCAATTCTATACTAGGAATTGTTCAAGAGAACAAACACTTTAAATCTTTTTCATAACTTTTTCCTCAGGGCTGCACTCCTCCCAAACATTGCAGTCCTATTTTTTTGCCCAATTACCGTGTAACACCCAAACAGCTTTAAAAAGCAAAAAATAATAGGTGCTTCCAGCACACATACTGGAAACACCTATTATTTCATTCTTATTACGAGCCACCAGGGACACTAAAAAAGCCACAAAACTCCATCCAGACTGGTTCTGCAGATCTACAGACCGTTCGCAACTTCCCTCTTTGCATCTTTCTTCCGTTCCATATTCGAAACAATAATACAACAAGATGCATCACCAGTAATATTAACCACCGTACGTCCCATATCAAAGATACGGTCCACGCCGGCAACCAGTGCGATTCCGTCAACCGGAAGTCCGACTGAGGTAAGTACCATCGCGAGTGAACCGATGATCGCCGGCCCGTTTGAAGCAATGACCGGACTCAGCAGACAGAACACACCAATCGGTGATAACTTCAGAATCATCTCCATACATTTCATAAATACATCATTCAGATCATTACAGGCTGTTACCAGTCTTGTATTTCTTTCACCTTCCCCCAGAAGGATAATTCCAAATCCAAGAATCAGTGCCGTCACGATCACCTGGAGCATATTTGCCTCCACCATCGGTGATACAAAATTTGATGGGAAGATATTTACAATCGTATCCATCAGTGAAATCGTCTGATCTGCTTTATAAGAAAGATCTGTTGTCGCAATCTTTGGAAATGCTCCTTTGAACATATTTGCCCCAATAAGTCCGAATGTAATGGCAAATGCTGTCGTACACATATAGTATACATATACCTTCGTATTTATAAACCTTGCTATCAACATGCTCCTTACGAATGCATAGCAATAAAAGAATGGGCATTACCATACTGTGTAATGCCCATTCTTTATTATCACATTGCTCTATTAAAGTCAATATGATAAACATTAAAAATTGTTGTCTAAACATTTCAAAAATTAATCGTTTAAAATTGCCAAACTTCTGGTTATTTTATCCAAATTGTGCTATTATTCTAGATAGGATTTTTAACAAAACGCACAGGAAGGAGCATTTTAACAATGGATGAAAGAATTAGCCGCGTATTGGAAAAAATGAAAGAGAAAGGAATTGATCAGTTACTGGTATCTGATCCACTGAGCATCCGCTTTTTAACAGGCATCATGGTAAATCCTGGGGAAAGATTATATGCCCTGTTACTTAGAACAAGTGGAAAACATACATTATTCCTGAACTATCTGTATTATGTATCAAATACAGGATTCGAAGAAGTATGGTTCAGTGACATGGATGACCAGATCGGTGTTCTGATGGAGCACATCGATACAAAGAGCACTCTTGGTATTGACAAGACATGGCCTGCACGTTTCCTCATTCCACTTCAGGAGCGCTGCCCTGAGATGAAGACTGTATGGGGATCTGACTGCGTAGACGGTGTTCGTGCTGTTAAAAACGCTGAGGAGATCGAGATCATGAAACATGCATCTGTGATCAATGATACAGTTATGGAAAGAGTTGCTAATTTCATCAAAGAAGGTATGACAGAGAAAGAAGTTGCTGACTTCATCGACGCTGAGTACCTGAAAGAGGGAGCTAGCGGAGTAAGCTTTGATACAATCGTATGCTTCGGACCTAACGCTGCTGACCAGCACCATACACCAAGTGAGACAAGAACTCTGAAAGCCGGAGAATGTGTCCTGATCGATATGGGTTGTGTATGGAAAGGTTACTGCTCAGACATGACAAGAACATTCTACTGCAAGAGCGTAGATGATGAGCAGGCTGCTATCCACGATCTGGTTCGTACAGCAGTTGAGAAAGCAGAAGCTGTTATCAAACCTGGTATGCGTTTCTGCGATATCGACGCTCAGGCAAGAGATCTGATTGACGAAGCTGGATACAGTGAGTACTGGAGAATCCGTCTTGGACACTTCATCGGACAGGAAGACCACGAATATGGTGATGTAAGCCCGATCAACAAGAATGTGGCTGAACCTGGTATGATCTTCTCTATCGAGCCTGGTATCTACATCGAAGGCAAATACGGTGTTCGTGTTGAGGACCTTGTTCTCGTAACAGAAGACGGACATGAACTTCTGAATGCTGTAGATAAGAAATACCGCATTGTTGGTTAATTTTAAATCTTACATATTATTTTTTAAAGGCAGGACTTCATTTCCTGCCTTTTTATGTGGCAAAGTTTTCTGTATCTACAGAACCTGCCACCGGCAGCTTCTTCCGAACGCATGGCGATTAAAATAAGCCGGAAGACATTACATCTTCCGGCTTATTCCTAATTACCATTCAAGTTCACATTTTCTATTCTATATTTTCTGACTCGGCTTTCTCTTGCTCAGCTTTTTCTTACTCAGCCTTTTCTCTACGCTCATCCAGTTCTTTTCTGACTGTCGGATAGATTTTATCAATTCCCATGAATAAGTACCAGATGATAAGTACAATTACTGTAATTACCAGTGGCAGATACAGGAACAGTCCTTTGATTGCGAAGATTGCACTTGCTGACTGAACGGCTGCTGTTCCGTCATAATGTCCGGCTGCCAGGATCCATCCAAGTGCTGCTGTTCCAAGTCCGGTTCCGATCTTCTGTCCGAAGCTTGTCACACTATAAGTAATTCCTTCTTCACGGATTCCGTCTTTCCATTCACTGTAATCTACGACATCTCCGACAATTGCGAACAGGCATGAATACAATGCCGCATGTCCGATTCCCTGTAACACCAGACCAGTGTAAATCATTGGAAGATTAACAGGTCCTGCGATTTCAAGCACCAGTCCTGCTGCGTAGAATAAGAATCCTACAAACAGTGCTTTGATCTTTCCGAATCTTTTTGTAAATACCGGGATCAACATAATCGTAAGGATGGTCGGGATATAGTTGAACATGGTCATTGTACTGTTCAGCATCTCATCCCCTAATACGTATTTTGCATAGTAGATTCTGGATCCTCCGGTTAATCCAAGCGATGTATAGATCACTGCAAATGCAAGTGTGATCAGGATAAAGTATTTATTTCTGCAAAGGGTCTTAATTGTTTTCAGCGGATGTGTCTTCTTCTTCGCTGTTGTTTCTTTTTTGATTGGTTTGTATCTTTCTTTTGTTCCGGCAAATGTTGTGATGAACATTCCAAGTGCTACGATTGCATACACGATACTCATGCATGTCCAGCCACGCTGTCCGTTTCCAAGGAAATGTACCAGTGGAATCGTGATCACGTTAATCACAAGCTGTGCGATCATGGTAAATTCAAAACGGATCGTGTTCATGACATTTCTGTCGTGCTGCTCTGTGGTTACCAGTGAAAGCATTGTATTATAAGAAAGGTTAGATGCTGTAAAGCATACCGCTGCAAGGAATATGTATACAAGTAACAGGTAAATTGCTTTTCCATTTGCACCAAGGTCCGGTACTGTAAAGATCATGATCAGGCTGATGACCAGCGGTGGCGCACTCCAGAGTACCCACGGACGGGCTTTTCCCCATCTGGTGTTCGTCTTATCTATAATGATTCCCATAAAAAGATCCGATACGCCATCGAATAATCTGGCGATCAGCATCAGTGTTCCTACTACTCCTGCAGCAATACCTGCCACATCAGTACAATATATCGTCAGGAAAGAGGCTACCGTTGTCCATACCAGATTTGCTCCGATATCACCTACTCCATAACAGATTTTCTCTCCCAGAGATACTTTCATTCCATCCGCATTCTCTGTGATGGCTTCCTGTGTATTCTGTCCGGCTTTTTCTTTACTCACTCCGACGGATATTTTATCAACCGCTTCCATCTTAATTCCTCCTCTTTTTTGTTCTGAACCAACTATATCAGAATCCAAATTTTAAAAAGGAGCAATTTTTTCGGAAAGGAGTAATTTTATAAACTGTTATGCATTAATCCGCCTGTATTCATTTGGAAGCATCCCTTCTTCCTGTTTAAATACTTTACTCATATACTTTGGATTGGAAAATCCAGTCATTGCAGCTATCTGATTTAATTTCAGATCTGTATCCAGAAGTAATTCTTTCACATGCATGATTTTAAATTTTCGTACCGTCTCCGTAAAGGAAGTCCCCGTTTCTTTCTTTAATTGTGTTCCCAGATATTGCTCTGTAACATGAAGTCTTCTGGCTGTTTCTTCCAAAGTAATCCCGTCACTATAACATTCTTTCATAATTGTCAGTGCTTTTTGTACCAGATATTCAGAAGATGTCTGGTTGATCTGACTTATCTCGATCCTGGAGAATAATTCCATCATGACTGCTTCTATCTCCTCCCAGGAAACTGCACCTAAGATTGTCTTTAACACTCTCTGAACCATCAATTCCTCATCCCGCAATGTGCCACACTCCTTGGCTGTATTGATTATCGCATATGCGAAACGGATACACACTTCTCTGAGTTCCTGTGGACTGTGTACTTCTATGCGTCCATATTTCATGAATTTCTGAAAACAACCGGTAAATTCTTCTGCATTCATATGTATTACTGCTCTTCTGGCCCTGTTTTCCAGCTCTGCCGGATAAATGAACTGATACGTTCTCATCTGTAGAATTTTCTCGCATTCAATCAATACCCTGTCTCCGAGTATCAGATGCCAGCCACATGCCTTTTCTAATTCCAGCTCTGTCTCAGTCAGTCTGTTAAGTCCCTTACATTCCTTCCATGTAAATACGCCACGGTCATGCAGTCTTACGGAACATGCCGGTACTACCGAATGTTTTACGTATTTCAATAATTTACTGACATCCTCCTCACCATAAAAGCAGACCAATGCGGCCTGTTGTTTTTCACGAGGCAGCCAGCACAGTTTCCGTTCCGGATTGTGTTCTTTCAATTCCTCCAGAAATAATCCGACTTCTTTCTTCTCACTTTCATAATATTTTCCAAGGAAAATGTACATACAATACAGGCTGTGTCCCTGAATGATTCCATAATTATCTGCCAGCACAGCGTCCAGCCTTTCATTCTTCTCATATTCACCATCCAGGATATCCTTCAGAATCTTTTCCAATGAAAGAGAATTCTTTCCCCTCTGTTCTACAAATAACTCTTCTTTAATTTTTTCCAGCGTTTTCTTTAGTTCTGTCAGATTTACCGGTTTTAGCAGATAATTTTCAATTCCCAGTTCGATTGCTTTTTTCGCATAGCTGAAATCCGAGTAAGCTGTAAGAATAATCACTTTTGTATAGATTCCTCTTGCCCGTGCTTCTTTCAGCATCTGCAGTCCATCCATATCCGGCATCTGGATATCCAGCATGATCAGATCCGGCATTTCCTCTTCCAGAAGTATCAGTCCTTCTGCTCCATTCTCCGCACTGCCTACGACCTGATATTCCGGACTTATCTTATTTAAAATATGTACAAGTCCTTCTCTGATCGGTTTTTCATCTTCAATAACTGCTATCTTCATCTTTTTGTTCCTCCTGCAATGGCACAAACAAATGTACTTTCACTCCACTTGGAGATACATTTTCAAAATAAATCACTGCATCTTCTCCGTAATAAAGTTTCAGACGTTTTCTTACATTCGAGATTCCAAAATGATTCTTGATCTCTTTTCCCATATTCAGGTCTTTCAACTGATCTTCTTCTATATGCCGGCCGTTGTTTGCGATAATAATATGCATCTGTTCTTCCGCTTTGGATACCTCGATCGTCAGACGATGTGCTCCTTCATAACCACGGAAACTATATTTGATCGCATTCTCCACAAATGGCTGCAGCAGCATCTTGTGAATCTTGCATTTCCCGTACGAATCTTGAATTTTAAATTCCAGTTCAATCTCTTCCCCCAGTTTTTCCTGCTGGAGAAGGATGTATTTTTCCAGCCATCCTTTTTCCGCATCAATTGTGGTAAATTCACCGGCATCATTGATCGCATAGCGCAGGATGTCCGCAAGTGCCACCAACATCTCGCTGATCTCATATTGTTCATTCTCAATTGCTTTCCAATTGATCGTATCCAGAATATTATAAAGAAAATGTGGATCGATCTGAGCCTCTAATGCAGAGATTTCTGCATTCTTCTGCTCCATTGCCGATTCTTTTACCTGTCCGATCAAATTGTGGATACGTTCCGACATTTCATTAAATCCTTCAGATATTTCCTGAATCTCTGTACTGTCTTTTTCTTTGACTTCAAGCTTTTCCCGGAAATTATCTTTTTCGAGATTTTTCATTGCATCCACAATGTCATTTACCGATATCATGACCGGTTTGGTAACACGATAGATCAGAAGGACAAAGATCAGCAGAACAGCAAGCGCTACCATGATCCAGAATATCACCTGTTCTTCAATTGCTTTCTGATATTCACGGATCGACTGACATAAGAGGATTGACCAGCCGCTTCTGGCATTTTTGATTGCCTTCTGATTAACCTTTGCACTATCCAAAGCCTTCTCTTGCCGGCCAAGCATCTTTGTATCTTCTGCCCCTACGATCACTCCGTCTTTCACAAGATATACTCTGGACCCTTTTCCTGCGCTTAATACCGATTCCAGTTCATCCAGATTGACAGACAGGATTACATATCCTAGATCCTCACTGATATCCCAGTAATTAACCACCTTTCTCCCGATATGAAACATACGCTCAGGATTGTCCGTATCTTTATCAACATCATAGGACAGCAGCTTTGTCTCATCCGGAATTTTTACCTTTTCCATCCATGTACTATTCACCGAAGATGACGACAGTCGGTCGTAAAATATCCGCCTCTTGTCTGAAAGCACAAGCTGGATTCCGTCAACTCCTTCATTTCTATTACAGATATGGGAAAAATCTCTTCTCATATTATATGCATCCGCTTCCGGAATTTCTTCCGAATCATTTGCATTTACTACAAGGCTCAGAAATTCTTCATCTGTTGTAATAGCATAAAGTAACGTTTCGTATTTATCCAGCGTCATATTCAGGCTCTGATTTGCTTTCTGCAGGTCAGCCTCTGCCTGATTGTTCATATTCTCTAATGTACTTGTTTTTAATCTCTCCTGCGATATCAGTGCAAAAATAGCAAGCGGAATACATGCCGTAATGATAAATGCCGGTATTAATATCTGCCGGAGATTTTTCTTTCTCTTTTTCATCTGTTTTCTGCTCCAATACTCTCTATCTTTTCTGCACTTTTGTCCAGTATAGTCTGTGAATCGTTTTCATTTACCAGGATTTCTCTTAAGGTATCCGAAAGTGTCAGTGAAATCTGCGGCCAGTTTCTGCTGATCTCTCTTGTCCTGGCATTCTGATACAGATCTATAAATGTCCCTTTTTCCTTATCATTTTCAAACTGTTGCTGCATAATCTCCTGCCTTGGTGCAAGAAATCCGAACTCATCTATGTACTCTTTCATCCGCTTTTTGTCTGCAAGAAATTTCAAAAACTGAATCGCATATTCCTTATTTTCATTATCTGCCACCGCCAGAATCTCTCCTCCGGCCACCGTAACCTGTGGATTCCCGCATGGAATCGCCGCAACACCAAATTCAAGATCCGGATTGCCTTCACGGATACTGTCGATTGCCATAGAGGAATTGAACATCATTGCGATCTTTCCCTTTATAAACTGATTCGTCAGATCTCCCATCGTAAGGGAAATACTCTGCAGACTTAAGCTTCCTTCCTGCTCCATCTCTTTTAAGAATAAAAATGCCTGCTGCCCGGTTGCTGTATTGATGCTATGGATATCTCCACCCATAGACCACAGAATCGGAAGAAACTCATACATACTTTCCTCTGTCTGCAGTGCCGTGATCGCGAAGCCTTTTATCGTTTTATCACTGACCTTCTCCGCAACCTCTTTGAATTCTTCCCAATTCTCCGGAACCTTGCATCCTGCTTTCTCCAGAATCTTCTTATTATAGAACATTGCCGTACAGTTCACTCCAAACGGCTGACCATAGATTCTGCCATTCACGGAACATGGTGCCAGCGCTTTTTCCGAATACTCCCGTAATTCCGGGATCTCATCCGTCAGATCTGCAAATGGTTTCATCTGATGAAGGAATTGAAAATCAGAGGAATCTACCAGTGCAATATCCGGCATCTTTTCTTCCGCCATGGACAGTGCCAGCTGTTTCTTAAAGTCTTCATCCGGTATATAAGACACTTTAACCTCTATTTCATCCTGTGACTGATTAAATTGATCTACCAGTTCTTCCAGATGCTGCTGGTTACCCGGAATATCCCAGTAGTGCCACAGTTCTATCTGTTTTTTCTTTTTTTCTATTGTTTCCGCCTTTTTCTGACAGCCTACACACAGACACATGCTGGCAAACATTACCACACACAGGCAGACAGAAATGTATTTTCTGGTTTTCTTCATCGTCTTTCTCCATTTTTAGATTTCCTACAGATTATCTTAAGATTTTTCATATTTTCTTTAGGCCTATAACACAAATTAGAAACATTTACCATGTATGATATAATCATCAACAACAAAGAAGTCACTCAGGTATCAGAAATATGAATCAGCTTTTATCTGATCTGACTTCGCCTAAAAAATCCTTCGGTTATTCACTAAAAACAACAACCGAGTTTATATATATCATTTTTCTTTTTCATAACTTTTTTCCTTTCGGGCATCCGGTGTGGATGCCCATTTTTAATATCAAATACTATTCTTTCTCTCCTTCATTCGCCTCTTCAACCACAACTTCCGGTTCTGCCTCACCATGATCCTCTACATAATCAAAACGAATCACCGCCTGCGGCCAGTTCAGACTGATTCTTGCATTCTTCTGTTTCTCTTTTCCTGCTTTCTGGATCAGATCCAGAAGTTCATCCAGAACAGCTTTCGTCAGATAACCGCCGCGCCAGTGGAATGTAAACACTCTTCCCTTTTTCGCTGTCTGCAGTGCTCTTTTATATACATCCTCTGTCTTTGTAAATGACAGTTTCTTTTCTTTATAATAAAAATGCTCGCCATCTTCACACTCTGGTGCCGGAGCAATAAGCGGCTCATGGTCTCTGAATATGCTTTTATCATTCAGGTTGAAATAGTCGTACCGGATCTCTTTTGAAGCCTGCCTGTCACTCATCTTCTCCCCGTTTCCAAGAGTATTGTCAAACGTCGCATCCAGATGATAATATTTTCCGCCGATTTTTACGATATTCCAGGTATGACGGTATTTGATTCCTTTCTCCGGATTATTCCCGCACACTGCGATCATACACCAGATTCCGAGCGCATCGCACAGTACTTTCACAGATTTTGCAATTCCCTCACAGACTCCGACACCCTGTCCAAGCGGTCCGATGATCTCATGGGAATATGGCTTTTTTAATTTATCGTAATGCACATTTTCACAGATAAAATCATGTACATACTTTTCCTTTTCCCATTCGGATTTGTCTTTCACCGGTCTTATGAGCTTTTCTACTCTGGATTTCAGTGCTTTCTGGTGTTCTTTTATTTTATTTTTATCAAATAAATATTCCGGGATGAATATGAAATTAGGCGAATCTGAATAATATTTGTACTTATATCCAGTTGCCCAGAAGATTTCCGGATGATCCAGGCGCAGGCGGAAGAACACGTTATAGAGTTCCTCCGCCTCCATTCCCGGTATCTGTATTGAATCTGAGATTTCAAGCAAGCCCTGCCTGATGGCATGATAGGCTGCCTGCTGTACTTTGTTCATTTTACTATAGTAGTATGGTTCCATTCTATCTTCCTCGGTTCCTTTATATATCTGATCCATTTCATTTTTCTCACAGATAGAATTATAACCATAAAACTTTCTACTGGCAATGTCTCTGCGCCAGCTTTCTAATAACTAACTCTTTTAATAACTAACTCTTTGTTCCAACATTCTTCGTTGCAACAATATCCACACCCGTACCTGCGACATCTTCCAGTAATACATCTCCGATATGCACCGGTGCCGGTACTTCTACTGTCTTCAATGCTTTTACGCACTCAAAGATTTTCCCTTTCGGAATATCTTCTTTTGTCTTCACCGATACCATATCTGCATCTCCTCCGGTTACTCTTACCGTCGAAGTCACAATTCTGGTCGGATTGGTTACTTCTTTTCTTGCATAGATGTCTCCACGTTTACAGGTATTTCCTGTTACACTGATCACTTCACCGGCTTCCATTGTCACGGTCAGAGGGCAGCCCATCGGACAGCCGATACATGTCAGTTCTCTTGTTGTTACTGTTTCCATCCTCTACGCCTCCTCTATCTTTACTGTAATCGTCTTCAGATCCGGATACTTCATAAGCTGTTCTTTTGTAAGCTTAATCTGTTCCATCTCTCCCGGCGCAACAACCGGACGTTTTTTATGTATCACCCGTTCATCGTCAAAATATGTGCTTACATAGCAGTTCTTATATACACCGCCTACACGGAAGCGCACAGTAAGGTTTTCATCCATATGAGCCGGATTAATCGTACTTGGGACTGTATAGCGTACGCCTTCTACCGGATTCAGTGTAATATCTGCTGCATCTTCCTTACTGCTCTTTTCCCCACCGTCTGTGTCTGACTGTAAGTTCTTCACATATTCTGCTGCATTTCGTCCCGCAGTCTTTGCTTCCTCTGATACAAAATCCACCAGATCATGTACATGCAGTACATTTCCACAGGCGAATACGCCTTCGATATTCGTCTCGAGACTTTCATTGACCTTCGGTCCTGAAGTTACCGGATTCATATCTACGCCCATACCTCTGGAAATCTCATTTTCCGGGATCAGCCCACAGGAAAGTAATAATGTATCACAGGTGTATTCTTCCTCTGTTCCCGGGATCGGTTTTCCTTTGCTGTCTACTTCTGCCAGCGTGATCCCTTCAACTCTTTCTTTTCCTTTGATATCCACAACCGTGTGGCTCAATTTCAATGGAATATCATAATCGTCCAGACACTGCACGATATTACGTTTTAATCCACCGGAATACGGCATCAGTTCTGCTACAACTTTAACCTTCGCACCTTCCAGTGTCATACGTCTTGCCATGATCAGTCCAATGTCACCGGAGCCTAAGATCACGACTTCTCTTCCCGGCATATATCCTTCCATATTGACCAGACGCTGTGCTGTTCCTGCAGAATAGATTCCCGCCGGACGGTAACCCGGAATATTCAGTGCTCCTCTGGAACGCTCACGGCATCCCATGGCCAGGATCACTGCCCCTGCCTGTATTTCAAATAATCCTTCTTCACGATTCATTGCGGTTACGATTTTATCCGAACTGATGTCCATTACCATCGTATGCAATTTATATTCGATGCCAAGATCCTTCACCTGTTTGATGAATCTTCCGGCATATTCCGGTCCGGTAAGTTCTTCTTTAAATGTATGAAGGCCGAAACCATTATGAATACACTGATTCAGGATTCCCCCAAGTTCTTTATCCCTTTCCAGGATCAGGATATCCTGGATTCCATTTTCTCTTGCTGATACGGCTGCCGCAAGTCCGGCCGGACCGCCGCCGATGATTACTATATCGTATGTTTTCATAATCAGATGTCCTCCTTATTCACTCCTACAATGATCTTTGATTTCCCGCCAGACTTTGTGATCTCTGACATTGGGATTTCCAGTTCTCTTGCAAGGATTTCCATCGTTCTAGGGGAACAGAAACCGGCCTGGCACCGTCCCATACCTGCTCTTGTTCTGCGTTTTACACCGTCTAACGACTTTGCTCCGAGTGGTCTATGGATCGCATCGATAATTTCACCTTCCGTGATCATCTCACAACGACAGATAATATTACCGTATGCCGGTTTCTCTTTGATTAATTTCACTCTTTCTTCTTTACTCAGAGTGTTTGGATCCAGGATTCCTTTTCTTGTAGCAATGAAATTTTCTTTTTCTTCCAGATGAAGCTTTTCTTTCAAAATTCCCGCAACCATCTCTCCGATTGCCGGACTGCTGGTAAGTCCTGGAGATTCAATACCTGCACAGTCAATGAATCCCTTCGCATCTTCTAATTCTTCTATGATAAATTCATGTCCGTCTTCATGTGCGCGAAGTCCGGCAAATGATGTAATGACCTGACGCATCGGAATATTTTTTACATTCTGTCCTGCTTTTGTAAGTACCTGATTAAGTCCCTCTCTTGTTGTATTGGTTCCTTCTTTTTCTTCAATATCGATTGCTGTCGGTCCAAGGAGCAGATTGCCATGTGCTGTCGGCGATACAAGAATTCCCTTTCCGAATTCGTTCGGAAGTGCAAAGATTGTTCTCTTTACATGTCCGCCTGCAGTTTTATCCAGCAGACAGTAGTCTCCTCTTCTCGGTGTTATGTGGATTTTCTTTTCACTGACCATATTGTGGAATTTATCTGCATACACACCAGCTGCATTCACCACATATTTTGTCTTGAAAACGCCCTGATTCGTGTGGACTTCCCAGATATCTTCCGTCTTTTTCAGTTCTTTTACTTCTGTATCAAACTTAAATTCTACACCATTTTCACAGGCATTTTCTGCCATCGCAATATTTAATCCGAATGGACATACAATTCCGGCTGTCGGCGCATAGAGTGCCGCATATACATTGTCTGCAATGTTCGGCTCCATCTCAAGTACTTCTTCTCTATTAAGAATCTGAAGTCCCGATACACCATTTGCCACACCTCTGTCGTATAATGCCTGTAATTTGTCCATATCCTCTTCACGCAGACAGATCACAAGTGAACCGATTCTTTTGAATGGAAAGTCAAGATCTTTAGATAACTGTTCCATCATTGCATTACCGCGGACGTTTAACTTAGCCATCAGTGAACCCTCTTTTGCATCATATCCTGCGTGCACAATTCCACTATTGGCTTTTGACGTTCCACAGCAGACATCTTCTTCTTTTTCCAATACACAGATTTTTGCTTTATAGCGGGACAATTCTCTTGCAGCCGCTGAACCGGATACTCCACTTCCGATTATCATCACATCATACATGTTCCATCTCTCCTTCTATATGTCTTCCATATCCCAGGCATCACTTCTGATACCCGTAGGCTTTTGAAAAAAGAGCCTGACAAGTAAACGCATCACGAATATGCGGTTATCCTGCCAGGCTCTCTTCTCTCACGCCTCTTATTCTATTTTTTTATTATTCTACCACGGAATGGCACCATAAAGCAATACCGCAGCGACAGCTCCAATTACCGGTCCTACTAAAGTTACGACACCGTATCCCCAGTTTGAACTTCCTTTTCCTTTGATTGGAAGTACTGCATGAGCCAGACGTGGTCCAAGATCTCTTGCCGGGTTGATCGCATATCCTGTCAGACCACCGAGTGACATACCGATAGAAACGATGATTCCGAATACGATAAATTTGCCAAGTCCGTCTGTAAGTTCCGGCACATTTGCCATTCCTTTGATTGCAAATACAAGTATAAATGTTCCGACTGCCTCACTGAAAATATTCAGGCCAAGATTCGGAATGGATGGTGCGGTACAGAATACCCCAAGTTTTGTTGCCTGATCTTCTGTTGCGTCAAACTGTCCTTTGAACAGAAGATATACAACTGCTGCACCCACGAACGCACCTGCGAATTGTGCCACAATATATCCAGGAACCATAGACCATGCAAAGCTTCCATCGACCGCCAGTGCCAAGGTCAGCGCCGGGTTAAAGGATGCTCCGGATGCAGCTCCAAATATACATGCCGGCAGCATAACCGCAAGACCCCAGGCAATGGTGATTTGAACCGTTCCTCCGCCCTTCATTCCGGATTTATTCAGGTTCACATTCGCAACCACTCCGTCTCCAAGAATAATCAGTATCATCGTTCCCAAGAATTCAGCTATATAAGGTAACATAGAAATTTCCCCCTTTTTTCTATCTATCTTTATTCAGTTTTTAATCTTCTTTTGCCCATCCGTAAGCGTATTTTACAGCTTTATTCCAGCCTTTGATCATCTTACTTCTCTGCTCTTCATCGATCTTAGGCTCGAATGTCTTGTCGATTGCCCAGTTCTTAATGACATCTTCTTTGCTTTCCCAGTATCCGACTGCAAGACCTGCAAGGTAAGCAGCTCCCATTGCAGTTGTCTCTACGCACTGCGGACGGTTTACCGGAGCGTTGATGATATTTGCCTGTGTCTGCATCAGGAAATCATTAGCACTTGCGCCGCCGTCAACCTTAAGTGCCGCAAGATCAATTCCGGAATCCGCTTTCATTGCTACCAGAACATCATTTACCTGATATGCCAGTGATTCCAGCGTTGCTCGGATAATGTGGTATTTGTTTACTCCACGTGTGATTCCTACGATAGTTCCTCTTGCGTACTGATCCCAGTGTGGTGCTCCAAGTCCTGTAAATGCAGGTACTACATAACATCCATTGGTATCTTTTACTTTCTTTGCCATATATTCAGAATCCGGTGCAGAATCAATAATGCGAAGTTCATCTCTTAACCACTGGATTGCAGCTCCTGCTACGAAGATGGAACCTTCCAGTGCATAATTAACTTTGCCATCTAATCCCCATGCAATGGTTGTAACCAGGCCATTTTTAGAAAATACCGGTTTTTCTCCTGTATTCATCAGAAGGAAACATCCTGTTCCGTATGTATTCTTTGCTTCTCCTGCGTTAAAACATGTCTGGCCGAATAATGCTGACTGCTGGTCTCCTGCTGCTCCTGAAATTGGGATCGGTCCTCCAAGATAAGACGGATCAGCCTCTCCGTAGATGCAGCTGGATGGTTTTGGTTCCGGTAACATACATTTCGGAATATCCAGTTCTTTAAGGATCTCATCATCCCACTCCAGTGTATTGATGTTAAATAACATTGTACGAGAAGCATTCGAATAATCTGTCACATGTGCTGCACCCTTGGTCAGTTTCCAGATCAGCCATGTTTCAACTGTACCGAATAACAATTCTCCTCTTTCTGCCCTTTCTCTTGCTCCCGGCACATTATCCAAAATCCATTTTACCTTTGTTCCTGAGAAGTATGCATCAATGACCAGTCCTGTTTTTTCACGGAATTTGTCTGTTAATCCTTTTTCTTTTAAGGAATCACAATATTCTGATGTTCTGCGGCACTGCCATACGATCGCATGATGTACCGGTTCTCCTGTCTCTTTGTCCCAGACGATTGTTGTCTCACGCTGGTTTGTGATACCGATTGCTGCGATATCTTCTGCTTCTGCATTGATCATATTCATTGCTTCTACCGCAACACCAAGCATACTTGCCCAGATCTCATCTGCATCATGTTCTACCCAGCCCGGTTTTGGGAAATACTGTGTGAATTCTCTCTGTGCCACACTGCACATCTCACCTTTTTCGTTAAACAGAATACATCTGTTACTGGTAGTTCCTGCATCTAACGCCATTACATATTTTGCCATATTCATTTCCTCCTGATTTCTCTCTTACTTTTACTGGTTACTTTTTTTCGCATGCGTTCTATTTGAATTGCTCCCCATAAGCAATTAAATATTCTGTTTCATCATATGCAGCCATTACATCTTCCATACCTGATGATTGGTCGATGATACTGCAATTGCTCCGGCTGATAATGCAGCCATCACATCTTCTTTGTCTGTGATCAGTCCTCCTGCTATGATCGGTGTCTTTATCGAACTGCAGATTCTTTTGATCACTCTTGGCATCACTCCCGGAAGTACTTCTATGAAATCCGGTCTTACTATATGCTGTTGCTGTCTGATATTCTCAAATGCCATGGAATCCAACAGAAAATATCTGAGGATCGTATACATCCCAAGTTCTTTTGCTTTCTTGATCAGTGATGGCTTTGTTGATATAATGCCATCTGCTTCCGTATGTTCTTTCAGATATTCTACCGAAACTTCTTTCGGACTCAGGCCACTGATCAGATCTACATGTACCATCGCAACCTTTCCTGCATCTTTGACTCTCTTTACGATCCGGTCTATCGAACAGACATCTCCAAACAATATGAAAATCACCTGTATCTCCTCTATCGTGCAACTTACTTCTATATCCTTCATGTTCTTCACAGCTGCAATAATCGGATTATTGCCGACCGCATCGTAAAATATCTGATTCATCTTATTCCATCCTCATTCCTATTTGCTGAACGTCTATGCTATATATTTATTCTATTATATTCTGAAATAATTTTCAAAAAAAAGAGCGCGACTAAAAGTAATCGTGTGATTACTTGTATTCGCTCTCCTATCTCAGCTCCTTTGTTCAACTGTGCTTACTATATCACAGTGCACAATTTTTTTCAATGACATTTGGTCATTTTTTAGCTTTTCATCTATTATATACAATTCTTTTTTCATTTTCTTTTGTTAATATGCATTAATTTTGTGTTGTTTTAACAAAATTATTTAGTTATTTTATTAACATTCTCATTATGATTATTTCATCATCTTTCTTTCATTATATAATTAATCTATCATCACATATACAATCTGTTAATTTATTTCAAATTAAACAATACCTTATTATATATTCTTGTTGAATTCACAAGCATTTACTTATATAATAATATCCGAGCAACAAAAAATTATCCCCGGATATCATTGGAAAGAAGGAATGTATAATGATACGAAATTTGTCCCAAAAACAATTAGACGTCATGAAAATACTCTGGGATGCAGGCACTCCTCTGGTTGCTTCCGACATTGTAAAAGCCGAAAGTTCCATGAACATTAATACGGTACAGGCTTCTCTTCGTGTCCTGTTAAAAGAGAATCTGATAGAAATAGCCGATATTGTATACAGTGGAACGGTATTAAGCCGCAGTTACCGTCCGCTCATTTCCAGAGATGTATATTTCAATGCGGAATATAAAAATATTATTGGAAATAGTTCTACTTCGGCTATGATCGCTACATTCATTGAGCAGGAAGAAGATATTTCCGAACTGGAACGGATTGAAGAACTGATCAGAAAAAGAATGAAAGAGCTCGAAGAAGCACAATAAGAATGGCGTGAAACGATTTCATACAGTCCGTATTTTTACAGAATCGGTGGAATACACCACCGGTTCTGCACTTTATGCAAAGAAAGTTCCTATTCTTTGTTCATTTAAGTTTTCCCCTATCACAATTACGACTTTCTGTCCTTCCGTGATCGGCTCCAGCCGCATCTCCTGATGGGTAGCATTCAGTTCCATCCATTTATCATCGTCATCCATTAAGAATCCCTTGATGCGGAATACTTTTCCACATTTTTTATCAGCAAATATCTTCTCTGCCGTCTCTATTATCTCGTTTTTCGTCTTATCAAGATTCATAAAATACAAAGATTTGAACGTCTCTCCTTCTTCGATATGCATCTTACGGTAATTCTCCGGCACATAACCGCAAGCTAACAGCTTTTCATAATCTGCACTTTCAAATGTCTCCCAGTCTTTTACAAAAATCTCATCCCGGAATCTTCTGTTGCACTGTACTTTTTCCATTGCATGATTCAGATGTTCTATCGTATTTTTTATCTCTTCTTCGGTTGCTTCCTGGCTTCTGCTAAGTACGATACATCCCGCATTTGCAGCCTCGGAAGCCAACAGATAGTCTGCCTCATCCGACAAGTCTGATTCCAGCTTCGCATCAACAACTGTGATCACATTGCCAATCTCATACCATCTGTCGATCGGATCATCCCTTAATACATCAAAGAACTCATCCACATCATAGATACCGGACGGTTCCACAATTACCCGGTCATAACCGCACATTCCCATTGCAATCAGCTTCGTGCGGAATCGTCTTCTGTGGCAGTCTGCGTCGCATCCTCCGGCAATCATCTCCAGTTCGCACTTTTCACCTTCCAGGTCCTTTAATAACATCATATCTACATTAACCGCACCATAATCATTTTCCAAGATTCCAATATTATCTCCCTTGTCAATCAGATGCTTTGCATATTTTTTTATAAATGTTGTCTTTCCGGAACCTAAAAATCCGGTGATCAGATCTATCTTTACCATTATACTGTTACCTCGAATATTCTTTTTCCTGTCACGCAAAATCGTTTTGACATATAGGCATCCTCTCTTACTGATACTTATGAGTATAACCTTTTTTTCAAGGCTATGCAAGAAATCTTGACATAGGTCCATCTTTTAAAAACAAAAAAAGAACTCAAATCTCTTCCAACACTTGAATGTTAAATTTAAGTTCCTTTTTCGCTTTTTAAATTATTCATTATTTTTGGAAAGGAATTGTCTGGTTCTTTCTTCTTTCGGATTTTCAAACACTTCGTGCGCCAATCCCATCTCTACAATGTGTCCACCTTCCATAAAAACAACTTCATCTGCAACATTTTTTGCAAATTTCATTTCATGTGTCACGATCAACATCGTTGTATGTTGCTTTGCCAGATCTTTGATAACATCTAACACTCCGGCAACTAATTCTGGATCAAGCGCAGATGTTGGTTCATCAAATAAAATAATATCCGGATTAACCGCCAGTGCTCTGGCAATTCCTACACGCTGTTTTTCTCCTCCTGAAAGTGTCTCTGGATATGCATCTTTCTTTTCCAGTACCCCTACTTTTTCCAACAAATCTAATGCAATTTTATCTGCTTCTTCTTTCGGCATCTTCTTTACCAATGTCAGTGGAGTGGTAATATTTTCAAGTGCTGTTTTATTCCGGTATAAATTTGAATTCTGAAAAACCATGGATGTCCGTGTACGCAACACCTGAATATCTGCCTTGCTAAGTTTTTCATAATCGAATATTTGATCATCCAGCTGGATTGTTCCTTCTTCCGGTCTTTCCAGTACATTAATACAGCGAAGAAGTGTTGATTTACCAGTTCCCGATGGACCAATAACCGCAATTACTTTTCCTTTTTCAATTTTCAGACTAATATGATCCAGTACCTGCTGATTCCCAAAACTTTTTGACAAATTCTTAATTTCAAGCATATGTTTCTCCTATATGTATAAGGGGATGTTATCCACACCCCCTCATAACTATTTCTGATAAGCAGAGCTTATTATCTTTTCAACCTTTTTCTGTACTACTCCCAATACAATAGCCAGTATCCAGTAAAATACTGCTGCCAGTATATATGTCTCAAATGTCTTGTAATATGTAGCTGCTGTCAACTGAGCTTCACCCATAATATCCTGAATACCAATCGTCATTCCAAGAGAAGACATTTTGATAATATCCAGACATGAATTCACAATTGGAGGGATTGCTGCAACAGCTGCCTGCGGAAGTATAATCTTCAGCATCATCTGCGGATGCGTCAGTCCAAATGCAATACTCGCTTCATACTGTCCTTTATCTACGCTTTCAATTGCTCCACGTATACTCTCAGATATATACGCTGCGCTGTTAAGTCCCAAACACAGCACCAACGCAAATGTCTTCGGGCACCGTTTCATTACATCAAATACCATTGGTAATCCATAATAAAACAGAAACAACTGAATCAACAGCGGTGTACCCCTGAAATATGATACATAGACTTTTGCAAGCTGACTTAATATTTTTACGCGAAAATGCTGGATAATTGCCAATATAGCTCCCAATATAATACTAAGCAGAAAGGCTAAAGCCGAAACATATATCGTAATCCATAATCCTTCTAAAAGCAGCGGAGTCAATACTTTTGTATATGGGATAAACGTTTCTGTTAAATAAGTCATAGTTATTCCTTCTTAGTAGTAATATCTGCACCAATCCATTTCTCAGAGATTTCCTGCAGAGTACCATCTTCTTTGATAATCTTGATAAATTTGTTCATAGCATCACACAACTCTGTATTATCCTTTGCAAATACAATATTTGCTGTATCATATGCAAATGGTTCCAAAACTTTGATTTTAAGATTCTTATTTGATTTCATAGCCATGTATGTCTGAATGTCCTGAGCAAGTACTGCATCGATACGTCCATAAGCAATATCATCAAACATTGCTTCCAAAGTTGCAGATGTATATACTTCAAACTTAACATCACCCTTTGGATACATGTCTTCTACAGCCTGCTGCATAGAGTTTCCGGAACCAACACCTACTGTTTTTCCAGACAGATCTTTTACACTCTTAATCTCGTCATTATCTTTCGCAACTACCACTGTAGAACCATAATAATCAACCGGATCAGAGAATAAATATGAATCCTTTCTTTCTTCTGTTGGGGACATCTGCGCAGATACTGCATCTGCCTTTCCCGAAGAAAGTAATCCAAGAAGCCCGCTAAAATCAGCATACTCCCATTTTACTTCAATCCCTGTTCTCTCAGAAAATTCATTCCAGATATCCACATCATAACCCTTCAGTTCACCATCCTCTTCAAACTCAAACGGATCATATCCCGGTGATGTTGCAACTGTTACAGAATCAACATCCAGACCAAGGTCCAACTTGTCGTCTTTTGCTTCATCTTTTGACTCTTCTGTTTTCTTGTTCTCTTTTGTGTCCGATTTGTCTGACTGACCGCACCCCATCATCAATGCAGCACACATAGATACACATAACAATGTGCTTATAATTTTTCTTTTCATTTGTTTAATCCTCCATTCTTAATCACTTATTTGATTGTCTCATTTTCCATCAAATAACTCAAATTGATTGTTTTTATATGTTGCATTATTCATAGATGTCATCTATGTTTTTATTGCAATCATTCTATACACCATCCAACTATTTCGTCTTCATTTCTATAATCCATTCTTTTCCTTGGCAGGGTCCAGATCTCCTAACGGCACTGCACCTGTCCAGCAATATATTTCCCACATATGTCCTGACGCATCCAAAAAATATACACAGCGGGCATTCCACTCATAGTCTTTTGGTTCTGAAATAAATTCCATCCCCTCCGCTTTCAGCTGTTCATATGCTTCGTCCACTTCTTCCGGTGTGTCACATCGAATTGCCTGTTGATCCCGATATTTTACCTTTGCCATTACTTCCTTTCCAAGATTATCCTCTAGATGTTTCCACTGCCACAGAAAAAACTCCACCTTTCCTTCCATCGGAAATCCGGCAAATGTCTCATCAATCCTCGCTGGTTTAAAACCAAACAGTTTTTTGAATTTTTCCGCTTCTTTATATACATCTTCTACCAAATATCCATGTGCTGTATGTTTTCCCATTAAATTAAATCTCCTTCTTTTCTCAACTCCCAGATTCTGCCATTTTCATCTCTCAGAAAGTGACCTAATGCTCCAATCTGTACCAGCCCTTTTCTCAGCAGCTCCGCTTTTTCAGCCAAAAGTTCTTCTTCTGATCCGTAAAGCCAGGTACAGAAAGACTGCTCCGGTAATTCTTCTTCTGAAATTCCAAGACCGGCATATAGATAAGTCTTTTCAACCACACTGAATACAAGTGGAGATTTTGTATTTATCCACGCAGACTCTTTCCCTTTTCTGTCTGCATTCCAGTTGAAATACTGCTGGTAAAATGCTACTGATTTTTCTATATCTTCAACAACTAATGTGTATGAATATTTTGTCATGTCCGTTCCTCCTTTTTTGCTACTCTAACTAATTATACCATCACCTAATTTCTTCTATCAAATTTGATATTTCTATAATTTAACCGATGTATCATTTTAATCTATAAGCCATTCAGCTGATATTCTATTATACTTATAATAAAGATTTGATCTTCCCAAAGCCATTGAACTTGCATCCACAAAATAATACTACAACAGAATCCACAACAAAAATAAGTGTATGAAGCATAAACATTTCTATACTTCATACACTTATTTTTTATTTATAGGATTTAGCTTTTCAATCCGTCAAATCCTTTTTTCATATTCTCCAATACCCTAAGCAGTATTTTCTTCGGGCAGGCCAGATTCAATCTGACATACTGACTTCCTGCCTCACCAAATTCCAAACCGCCACTTGGTATTATACCACATTCATTTTTCCAGAATTCAATAATCTCTTCATCTGTCATCTTCATAGCGCTACAGTCCACCCATAACAGATAAGTAGCTTCCGATTCCGGCACTCTAAGATGCGGAATATTTTCCCTGATATACTGAACTGTCATTTCTTTATTTTCTTTAATATAACGGTAGACTTCCTCGAACCATTCTTCACTTTCCATATATGCTCCGACTGTTACTCCTTCCGCAAATGCATGTTCAAATGGATAAGCCATTGCATTCATCCGGCTCATAATTTGCTTCTTCATCGTATCTCCGTCTACAAGCAATGCTGCTGTCTGTACGCCTGCCACATTAAAACTCTTTCCCGGAGATATCATCGTAACTGATGATACATCATATTTCTCAACAATCTTTCTCAACATTGTATGCTGTCCGTGAAACACAAAATCATAATGCGCCTCATCCGAAATAATAAGTAGTTCATGTGCCTTGCAAAACCGACAGATTCCTTCCAGTTCCTGTTCTGTCCATACAGTTCCTGTCGGATTATGCGGATTACACAACAAAAATGCTTTTGTTCTATTCGTCACTTTCCGCTCCATATCTTCAAGATCAAATGTAAATCTTCCATTCACTTCTCTCAGCTTGCTGCCGTTGACCGCACGTCCACACCCCTCAATCGTATGATAGAAATTTCCATATGTTGGAACATTCATCATTACTTCATCCTGCTCTTCTGTATATTCCTGAAGGATGATACTGAGTCCGCTCATCATATTCGCACAGTATACTATTTGTCCTTCTGGAATTTCACAGCCATGCCTTTTTTTCAACCAATATTGTACTGCCTTATAATAATCTTCTGACAACAGTTCATAGCCAAATACGCCTTCTTTCACTCTGTCGGCCAAACGTTTTTGAATTGCCGGAGAGGCATCAAATTCCATATCCGCCACCCACATTGGATACATCTCATGCCCATTATTTTTCAATTCTCTGGCTTTCCATTTAAACGAATTTGTCCTGCTTCTGTCAATGATTTCATCAAATTTATATTTCATAGCCGTTTTCCTCCTTTCACCCCTGTCTCTGTAAATTGTCTTTGTTTAGTGTAACATAAAAAGCGGCTGCCCTACAACAAGCAGCCACTCTTTATTATTTTTTATTATTTTATTTATTTCTTTCCACCAAAGATAAATGCCATAAATCGGATATAAGTATACACAACCAGAACAACCGCAATAATCGTCTCGATCAATACCACATATTTCAGGAACGGCATCGGATGTCCCATATTCATTGCACATGCCATCATCTGTTTTGAAGCGATCGCACTGATGACAAATGGGAAGGTGAATGCCGCATAGCTTGGGAAGAATGGCATCTTCAAATAGCCGATTGCTTTTACAAGTGCAAAGATGTAGATCACCGTTGCAACTACAAACATTCCCATCAGAAATCCGTAAGATTTCGGCATGACAGACTGTACATATCCTGCGATACAGAGGCTTGTCGGTGCCGCATAGATACAGATCAGTGGTTTTGCCGGATCCGGTACTTCTTTCACCGTCACATAGCGGTATGTAACCAGGATCAGTAACAGGATCAGTGTCACAAATCCAAACCAAAATGCTGCACTTCCGATTGCAAGTTTCTCATAAGCAGGTGCCGTGACTGATGCAACGACAATTCCAACATATACGATATAATAACTTGCGAATACCTTTGGCATCTGCAATTTAAATACAAATTTCACCGTAAAATAAATGATCAGCACGATATGTAATGCGATCGCAAACAGCCAGATATAATAAGCCGCCTGTCCGATAAATGGTTTTACATAGGTACTTAAGATCATAAGTGCCATCGGAAATGTTCCTGATACGCTTGCCATGATCGGATTCTTCATATCTTCCTTCACAGCTCCCGGAAACATAATTAGCTTCAGAAGTGCCAGGATCAGCAGAAATGCTGCGAACACTCCACACACATAACGGATTCCTTCTGAATAGCTCTGAAGCAGGTTACCTAAAGCTGCCGCTCCAAGCATGACTCCGCAGATTGGAATCGGTATTTTTTTGATTACATCTTTCATAATATCTTGTCTTCCTTTCTAGTCTGGATCTATGTATTCTAGATATCTGCAATTGCACGACGTTCTGCCGGTTCATCAATTTCGTCCAGATTCTTGATTCCCAGTTCACGACAGACAATCTGTGCTACTTTCCATGCGCACAGTCCTGTGAAAAAAATACACTGTTCTTTGTGCTCACCCTGTCCCATGTTGAATTCTTTTGTCAGAACTCTGCAGCAGATTGCATTCTTCCCATTAGCTTTCTTGAACCAGTCATGCAGTTCGTGAACCAATTCCATACATTTTACGCTCTTTGGATTGGTTGGCCCGTCCTGCTCTGTTCTTCCGAAGAACATTCCAAGTGCAAGCAGACCTCCGTTGAATGCGCCACAGACACATCCCGATTTGCCTGCTCCGACAGCCATACCGGATGACATTGCAATGACTTCTTTTGGTACATCCAGTTTGAATTCGTCACGGATCGTACACATCAGTGCCTCACAACAGTAATATCCACTTTTAAAATTCTTCTCTGCTGCTCTTTGCACCGCTCTTGGGCTGATTTCTGTTACTCCGATGTTCATAAATTAATACCTCCTAAAATAAATTAAAAATAAATCTTCTCCGGGCATTCCCCAATGCCCATATATTTATATTATAGCTATATAAAATTTATTTGTTAAAGTGAGATTATCTATAGATTCTTTGACTTATTCAATCCGTCTATTTTAGAAAATTTCTATACAAAAAGCCATAAATCTTCCACTGTCAATTTGTTGACAATGTAGAATTTATGGCTTATCCGCAACTTTTTGTTACTTTATATCAACTTTTTTCTTATGCGTTATCTCCATCCTGTTCTGTTTCAGGTTCCTACCGGATAATCTCTCCACTCTTAATTTTCCCGATCCATTCCTGTATAAACTGCAGGAAGCACTGTACTGCTTCATTCTCCGCTTCTTCTTTTCTGGTAATCATACATGCTTTCCACTCATACACATCATCCGAAAATGGGATCAGTCTCAGCCCTTGTTCTTTCATGTCATCAAAGACAAAATCCACCGTCACGGATATGCCTTTATTTTCCTTCACCATCTTATGGCACAAACTGAATCCACTGGTCTGAAATGCGATATCTGGTTGGAACCCGGCTTCTTCACATTTCTTCATGATCAGATGATAAATTGCAAACTGACTGCTTTCAATATATAGCGGCCTGTTTTTCAGATCTTCAATTGTCACACTTTCCTGTTCACTTAACGGATCCTGTTCATTTACCAGAAGCTTAATCGGAAATGTTTCCAACGGAACTACATGATATAACTCCTCATCAAATTCTCCGATGGAAAACGCAACATTTCCTTCATTTTCAGCAAACAGACGCTCTGCCTGCAGATCCGGGTACTCCCTGTAATGGAATTCTATATCCGGATATTTCTTACAAAATTCCGCAATGCAGTCCGGCGTCACCATACGGATGATTCCATATGCCGACAAAAGATCCACTACTTTGCGCTGTCGTTGTTCTATATGCAGGATATCCTTCTTCACCTGATAATAATCTTCGATATCCTTATCCGCATATTCTAAAAAACGTCTTCCGCTTTCTGTGAGCTGCATGCCGGATTTATTACGTGTAAAGAGACGGCATCCCATCTCTGCCTCCAGGTTTTTTACGATCTTACTGATCCCCTGAGGCGTCATATAGAGAATACGGGATGCCTTTGCAATACTTTCTTCTTTTGCTATTGTATGAAATACTTTTAAATCTTTAATGTCCATGACTATCTGTCTTCATTCTAACTATCATTCTAACTGTAACTTAAACTAGCCAACCAGATGCACCATATTGATCAGGAATATCCAGCTCAGTCCGTAATAAGATACAACTGCCACAAGGTCATTGACCGTTGTGATAAGTGGTCCCGAAGCAACCGCCGGGTCTACATGAATCTTCTTAAAGAACAACGGAATCAATGTTCCAACCGCTCCTGAGATTACCATCGCCAACAACAGTGACACTCCGATACATCCGGATACCGCATATGCAAATACGAATGTCTTTCCTTTAAATAATGCAATATAAAGTCCGATCACTACAAACGACAGTATTCCAAGGATCGATCCATTCGAAAATGCAATCTTCATTTCTTTAAATACCAGTTCTGCCTTCTGCTTTCCGGTCAGTGACTCATCCATCAGTACACGGATCGTTACGGCCAGTGACTGCGTACCTACGTTACCTGCCATATCCAGGATCAGTGACTGGAAACACATGATGATCGTAAGCTGACTTACCACTTCTTCAAACAGACCGACTACGGATGAAACGACCATTCCAAGTCCCAGCAGTACCAGAAGCCACGGAAGTCTCTTCTTGATACTTTCTCTTAATGGTTCTTTCAAATCTTCCTCCGCGGTCAAACCGGCGAACTTCGCATAATCTTCACCCATCTCATCATCAACCAGGTCTACCATACTCTGGGATGTAATGACTCCGAGAAGCTTGTTGTCATTATCCAGTACCGGGATGGAATCCTCGGAATAATCTTTCAATCTCTCGATACAGTCATCGATCAGCTCATTTCCATATACATATGGGTACGATGTCGCGATCAGATTTTCTAACGGAGACTCTCTTCTTGCGATGATCAGATCTTTCAGATCCATTGCTCCGTAAAATGTATTATCTTCCGTTACCATAAATAACGTAGAAATGTTATCGTTCTTTGCTGCCTGTTCTACCAGACTGCTCATTGCCTGCTTCACCGTCAGGTTCTCACGGATCATGATGCAGTTCGTTGTCATTCTGCTTCCGATCTCTTCCTCATCAAAGGAAGCAATGATTGCCATATCTTTTCTGGCATCGTCATCCATTAATTCGATCAGCAGATTTTTCTTCTCTTTCGGAATCATCTGCAGAACATCCACAACTGCGTCCGTCTCCATTGCCGAAAGGATCGCTGCCGCTTTTTTGATATCCATCTCATCCAGATATTCTGCCGCTTCCTGTTCGTCGATATGCTCGAAGATATCAGAAAGCATGTCCAGATCCAGGATTCTGCAGATTTTTCTTCTCTCTGATACTTTCAGCTGTGGAAATACTTCTGCAAGGTCATTTGCATGATAATCTTCCAGTCTGCTTCTCATAATACCTGGTGATGTATTACTTCTGATGATTTCCAGTATCTCGACTGTGTAATCTTTGTTTTCCATACCTTTACCTCCTGTCCTTTTCCTAATGCACTATAACCAGATATACATTTTCCAGTTTTCTTCACCATAAACACACTGCAGGATATGTAACGATCATATCCTCCATGAAACGACTGCTATTATTCACTTGTAATACTCATTGGGAAATAGGATAAGAAATAAAAGAAATCTATGATGCCTGTGCCAAGAACTTGCCACTTAGAGCTTCTCTTAAATGTACAGCAATTAACTCAAACAGAATCGACTGTTGCTTAATAAACTTTTTAATTTCCATCCTATGCTGCAACTTCGCCCATGACTATCGCAACCGTCCATTCTGTTCACCTGCCTTTTTTGTTGAATTTTATCATTGATTTTCTAACTATCGTGTGCAGTATCATAACTGCCCGCAACATATTATAGACTTTCGTACTATGAATTTCAAGCCTTTTTCCACGTACTACTCTATATATTTCCCACAAAATTGTATATAAATGCAAACACTCCCCCTTCGCCTTTCTTCCTATGATATACTTTTAAAGTTGTTTTTATAGATTAGAGGAATAAAACAAAAGAGAAAGAGTAAAATTTACACATGAATTCATTGAAACCAATGTTACTGACTTCACTGAAATCTTACGACCGTACCCAGTTTGTAAAAGATGTGACCGCCGGAATCATCGTTGCGATCATCGCACTTCCGCTGTCCATTGCACTTGCACTGGCCTCCGGTGTCGGACCGGAAGCCGGAATCTTCACGGCCATCGTTGCGGGATTTGTTATCTCTGCACTTGGTGGAAGCAGTGTACAGATTGCCGGACCGACCGCTGCATTTGCAACCATCGTTGCGGGTATTGTCGCCAAAGACGGACTGGACGGGCTCGTGATTTCAACCATCCTTGCAGGTATCTTCCTGATCCTGATGGGCCTTTGTCACTTCGGAAGTCTGATCAAATTCATTCCGTATACGATCACAACCGGCTTCACATCCGGAATCGCCGTTACGATCGTCATCGGACAGTTAAAGGATTTCTTCGGAGTCACTTATCCGGACGGTGTAAAGCCGATTGAAACCACAGAAAAATTCAAAGCATTTATTGAAAATATTTCTACCATGAATACCGCTGCTTTGATCGTTGGTATCGTAAGCCTTGCGATCCTGATCATCTCACCGGTGATCTTCAAAAAGATTCCGGGTTCCCTGATTGCCGTTATCGTCGGAATCCTGATGGTAAAGTTCCTGCCGCTTAAGGTATCTACAATTGGAAATCTTTACACGATCAGTAATTCGCTTCCGGCATTTCATCTGCCGGCTGTGAATCTGCACATTATAGAAAATGCGCTTCCAAATGCATTTACCATTGCTGTGCTTGCTGCGATCGAATCACTTCTTTCCTGCGTCGTCGCAGACGGAATGATCAACGGAAAGCACCGTTCCGACATGGAACTGGTTGCCCAGGGTGCCGGTAATATCGCCTCTGCTTTATTCGGAGGTATCCCTGCCACAGGAGCGATCGCAAGAACCGCTGCCAACATCAAAAATGGCGGACGCACACCGGTTGCCGGAATGGTGCACTCCATCACACTGGTCATCGTACTCGTCGTACTGATGCCATTCGCCGGAATGATCCCAATGCCGACCATCGCAGCAATCCTGTTTATCGTAGCATACAATATGTGCCAGTGGCGTACATTCGTACACTTAATCCGCACTGCACCGAAAAGTGATATCATCGTGTTATTTGCAACTTTCATTCTCACGATCCTGTTCGATCTTGTGGTTGCGATCGAGATCGGCATGGTGCTTGCATGCCTTCTCTTCATCAAGCGTATGAGTGAGGAAACGCATATCGATGGCTGGACTTACGTGGACGATGATACACCGGATGTGGATGCACATCTGAAGAAGCTTCCACTGCAGATCCGTGTCTATGAGATCACCGGGCCATTGTTCTTTGGTGCTGCAGATGCGATCGAGCACATTGTTGTCAAAGACTTTACGACCTGCCTGGTTCTTCGTATGCGAAGTGTTCCGGCAATCGACAGTACCGCGATGAACGCATTATTTAACCTGACAAAAGTATGTGAAAATAAGGGAATTACGCTGGTATTCTCGCATGTGAATGAACAGCCGATGAAGGTTATGGAGAAGGCCGGATTCGTGGAGCTGGTTGGACGGGAGAATTTCTGTCCGAATATATCGGCGGCGCTTGCGCATGCGGAGGAAATTTCTATTTAATGCATCATGGCGGCTGTCACCGACCGAAATAATTAAACAGAGGAACCGTAACCTTTGTGATACCGGAAGTGTACGAAAAAGCCGGAAAATCAATGGTTTCACCACAACTTTCCGGCTACACAACGGTTACAATCCCTCTATTGAATTCATTATCATTGGCCAATCACGACATGAGAAAGACTTGGTATTGTGTTTGATGCGTATTTTGGCGCGATGTGTAGAAGTTCTTAGGCAGTTTGACTTCCCGTTAAAGGGACGGAGCGAACTGTTTGAACCCCGTAGGGGTGAGTTTTGAGCGGAGACCCTTTCGTTCTTAGGGAAGGCGGACTGCCTTAGAACTTCTGCATCGTGACATCCAGCAACAAACATAATACCAAGTCTTTCTCATGGACCGGAGTAAGCCACGATGATGAACTAAATAGAAATTACCGATTTGATTGCTCCCAGCAGTTCCTCATACGTCTCATAAGCCGGAATCTCCGGATAATCTTCCTTAATTTTCTCAGTCGTTCGGAATAAGAATCCTGCTTTTCCTGCCTGGATCATGCCCAGATCATTGTATGAATCACCGCTTGCGATCGTGTCAAATCCAATGGACTGCAGTGCTTTTACGGTGCTGAGTTTGGAATTTTCCACACGCATCTTAAAGTCTGTGATCTCACCGTTATCTGCAATCTCAAGGCTGTTGCAGAACAGTGTCGGTCTTCCAAGCTTTTCCATTAAAGGCTGTGCGAACTCTGTAAATGTATCACTGATCAGGATTACCTGACTAAATGAGCGCAGTTCGTCTAAGAATTCTTTTGCTCCCGGAAACGGGTCAATCTTGGCGATCGTCTCCTGAATCTCTTTGATTCCAAGTCCGTGTTCCTTTAAAATGTCCAGTCTCCATCTCATCAGTTTATTGTAATCCGGTTCATCTCTTGTCGTTCTTTTTAATTCCGGGATTCCACTTTCCTCGGCAAATGCGATCCATATTTCCGGTACTAATACTCCTTCAACATCCAGGCATGTAATATACATTCTATGATTCCTCCTATACTTTCTGTCTTTTTGCTTTTTATCATAACACAAGTCTGTTTATTTTACATTCTTTTTATAAGCAATTCTTCAACTGCAGCATATCTAATGTTTTATCTGTCCTATTTATCTCTTTCCCAACTGCCAGAATGCTACTGCACTGGCGGCCGCGACATTCAGGGAATCTACACCATGCGACATTGGAATCATTACCGTATAATCGCAGTCTGCAATTGTCTCCGGCGCCAGTCCGTCTCCTTCTGTTCCCAGTATCACTGCCAGCTTATCTTCTTTCATAAGTTCCGGATCATCAATGCTTACAGAATCTTCTTTCAAAGCCATCGCCGCCGTCTTAAATCCCAATTCACGCAATATCTTCATTCCTTCTTCCGGCCAGATTACAGAGTTATCCACAAATGTCCACGGAATCTGGAATACTGTCCCCATACTTACACGGCTTGCCCGCCTGTAAAGTGGATTACTGCATCCCCCTGTCAGAATCACCGCGTCCATGTGAAGTGCTGCCGCAGAGCGGAAAATCGCTCCTACATTTGTAGGATTCATTACATTCTCCAATACTGCTATTCTGTCACATCCGTTACAGATTTCCTGCAGGCCAGGCAACCTCCTTCTTTTCATCGCACATAGCATTCCCCTGGTCAGTTTAAATCCCGTAAGTTTCGTAAGTACTTCAAATTCTGCCGTATATACCGGTACATTGCCACATTTTCCAAGTACAGCTATCGTTTCCGCATCTTCCAAAACCTGCTTTTTTTCCACCAGAACAGACACAGGCTCATATCCTCCATCCAATGCCCGGCTAATAACTTTCGGACTTTCTGCAATAAACAGTCCATCCTCCGGATGATCCTTGTTCAAGAGCTGTGCTTCTGTAAGTCTTGCATATACATCTAGTTCCGGAGCGTCAAAATCCGTAATTTCTATCATATTCTGTATTATTTTTTCATTTATGCTTTCTGTATTGTTCATGATCATTTCCTCTTTTTTATTATCATCTGGATCTTATTGTTATCTCATTATACAGAATGAAATAAATTTTCTCAATTCCATAAATATTTTATGCACATAAGCCCGGACTTTATGTTAAAGTGGATAAAGTATGAGCAGATATTTATTTTGATGTAAGGAGAATCTTTCACTATGATGACTGAACTTGAGAAATATTATAATAAATTTAACGAAGAAAAACGCCTTGGAAGCCGACATGGACAAGTAGAATTTACCACTTCTATGAAATATATACATGAATATCTTCCGGAAGATAAATCAGCAAAAATTCTGGATGTAGGTGCCGGTACCGGCCGTTACAGTGTAGCCCTTGCCGAAGAAGGTTACGATGTTACCGCTGTTGAACTGGTTAAATATAATCTTGGGATCTTAAAAAAGAAAAACAGTTCTGTAAAAGCCTATCAGGGAAATGCAATGAAACTTTCCCGCTTTCCGGATAAGGAATTTGATTTAGTTCTGGTCTTTGGTCCAATGTATCATCTATATTCTATGGAAGATAAAGTCAAAGCACTGACCGAAGCCAGACGTGTATTGAAAGATGATGGTGTAATTCTTGTTGCTTATTGCATGAATGAGTACAGCGTGCTGACCTATGGATTCAAACAGAATCATATCTTAGAATGTATCGAGAACGGAAAGATTGACGACAACTTCCGTGTACAACCCAAACCTGAAGACCTTTATGATTATGTCCGCCTGGAAGATATGGATGCTTATAATAAAGCTGCCGGTCTGGAACGAATCAAGGTCATCTCTGCCGACGGACCTTCGGATTATATGCGTCCGGTGCTGAATGCGATGGATGAGGAGACATTCGAGACTTTTATCCGGTATCATCTTTCGGTGTGTGAACGGCCGGAGCTTGTGGGCGCCGGATCACATACCGTGGATATTTTAAAGAAAAGCATTATTTAATACATGAACCGTCTGCCATCCGGACTATTTCTGTTTCCAGGATACCGCTACCCGTAGAATATAAGCTCATTTCTTCTTGTGATTTCGCAAAAACAGAGTGCACTCTGTTATTATATTTAAAACCTGCAGAAATTCCTCAAAATGCATGGACTTATGTTACATTTGTTTACATCTTCTTTGCAGCAGTACTTCCAATCTGGCTGATCAAACAGCCTCGTGATACAATGACAATTTATATGTTCATCGGAATGATCGCCGGTACCGCACTTGGACTTCTTGTCGCACATCCGGCTATGAATCTTCCGGTACTTCATCTAAGACTGTATCGAATGAAAAAGATATGTTAAAAGTTGGTTACGGAGCCATGGTTCTGGAAAGTCTTCTGGCCGTACTTGCACTTTGCGTCGCAGGTGCTGCAGCCGCTGCTGACGGAACACCGGCCGCAGGAACACCATTCCAGGTATTCTCAAGCGGCGTTGCCGGATTCTTTGAAATGTTCGGTATCCCGGTTTACATCGCACAGTGCTTTATGACCATGTGTGTATCTGCACTGGCACTTACCAGTCTGGACGCCGTTGCACGTATCGGATATGCCAATATCTGGCCACTGTTCGGATCTGCCAACCAGTTACTGTCCGCACTGGTAGAAAGAACCATCGGACTTGTCAAAGCTTACGCAGCCGGATCTGCCACATTCCGGGTAGAAGGCTTACAGCTTATCATTGCAATTCTTCTGATGGCACTTGGCCTTATTATTGTCATCAATTCACTGAAAGCTTACTTTAAAGCACAGAAAGAATCTGCATAGATTAATTTTTAAGAATTAAAGCGCAAATCAAATCCAATTACAATCCCCACCAGTAATTGCAAGACTCAAAAGCGCATCCATCTTTTCAACCTCTTCCTCGCCTTCAATCTTCTGAAGGAGCTCCGCTGTATCCAGCACATCTTCTAATGACTCGTCCGGTCCGATCTCGTAATCTATCTCCTGTTCGCAGTCCGGGCATGGAATATACTTCATCGTTTGTAATGACAGGAAACGGTTTCCGCATTTCCTGCATTCATAATATCCGCATTCCTTTGTCCCGTCCGGTACATAATACATATCACTCACCACCTTATATTTCTTACTACTTTCGCTACTTCCAGCAGTCAAGCTTCTCTTTCATTCCGATATCCTTACTCTTGAACACCGGATTCATTCCCATTTTAAGCTGTCTTTCATAATCTTTCAATGCCTTCATTGTCGTATTAGACAGAATGTCAACAGGTTGTCACAGTAAAAGCAGTTACCAAGCAGTGTCGTAAATGCAAATAATACCATAGACACGGTGATGAATACCGGCCCGAATGTTCCAAGCGATTCCTGAAGTGCGGCCTGTACCCATGGTGCTCCCTGAAGTGCTTCTGACGGGGCAACTCCGGATGACATACACATCATTGCGGTTGCCGTACACAATAATAATGTGTCAATAAACACCGATACAGATTGCGGAAGATACACCTACAATATTTCCCGTACCAACTCTTGATGCAGTGGAGACCATAAGTGCCTGAAAAGAAGAGACTACATCTTCATCATCCGGTTTCTCCATTACTGCTTTACAGGCACTGTGAAACAGACGCACCTGCGGGAAGCTCGTCCGGATTGTAAAATACACACCAGCTCCGATTAATATGATAACTAACAGTTTACTGTACATAAATGAGCTGATGTTATCAATGATCATACTTAACATACTTTTATTTTTCTCTATAAATATACAGTAATTCTGCGAGTTTGGGAAGAATAAATTGCATACATTGACACTGGCACTTATTTCCTCTATATTATTGTCTATATAAGAAAAGGAGATTCATATGTTATTATTCAAATCATTCACTATATTAATTATCGGATTTGTCCTGCTGATCAAGGGTGCAGATTTTTTTGTAGAGGGAAGTTCTGCTGTAGCAAAACGTCTCCGGATTCCTTCTATGATCATCGGGATGACCATCGTAGCCATGGGAACCAGTCTTCCAGAATGCGCCGTCAGCGTGACTGCCTCCCTCACCGGCAATAATTCCCTCGCTATCAGTAATGCTGTCGGATCCAACATTTTTAACCTGTTAGTAGTCTGCGGTGTCTGTTCTTTATTCGTTCCGCTTGCTGTACAGAAAAGTACTTTACAGAAAGAATTCCCGTTATCTATCTTCTGTGCGGGACTTTTGCTTTTGCTTGGATATCTTGGCATGACACTCGGACGGATAGACGGAATTATCTTCCTTATTATATTTGCCGGATATCTGCTCTGGATGATCCGCTCTGCCAAAAGAGCACGTCACAATATAACTTCTGCGGATTCTTCTTCTGCACAAAAAGTGAGAAGCTCACTTTCCGAAAAAGAAATCGAGGAGGTTGCCTCCCATATCAACCTCCTTCCGTTATGGAAATGTCTCATTTTCATATTGGGCGGTATGATTGCGATCAAATATGGCGGTGATTTCGTCGTTGACGGGGCATCCTCAATTGCATCCAGTCTGGGACTTAGCCAGACACTGATTGGACTTACGATCATTGCCATGGGAACCAGTCTTCCGGAGCTTGTCACCTCCATCGTTGCCTCCAGAAAGGACGAAGTCGATATGGCACTTGGTAATGTCATCGGCTCTAATATCTTCAATATCCTTTTTGTACTCGGTGTCGCGGCAGCAATCAGTCCGGTGGGATTCGCTCTGGAAAATATAATCGACATTGCTTTCCTTATCATAATCAGTGCAATCACTCTCGTCTTTGCATGGACTTCGAAGGAAATCAACCGTAAAGAAGGAATTATCATGCTGGTATTATATGCCGCTTATATGGTATATATCTGCATGCGTTAATATTTGTAATTATGAAAGGACGGACATTTTATGAAAATTGTATTTTTAGATGCCAAAACAATCGGGGACGATATTGACCTGTCCGGATTTGATTCACTTGGTGAAGTTACCAAATATAACTTTACCACTCCGGAAGAAGCTCCGGAACGCGTGAAAGACGCAGATGTTCTTATCATTAACAAAGTTCCGATCAATGAAAATACGGTCGGAACAGCAAAGAATCTGAAACTGGTCTGTGTTACTGCAACCGGAACCAACAATCTGGATAAAGACTATCTGGATTCCCACAAAATTGCCTGGAGAAACGTTGCCGGTTATTCCACAGAAACAGTTACTCAGCATACATTTGCCATGCTTTTCTATCTGCTTGAAAAGCTGCGCTATTACGATGATTATGTAAAAGATGGAAATTATATTAACGATACTTCTTTTACTCACTTTGCAGAACATTTTTCAGAAATCAATGGCAAGACGTGGGGAATCATCGGACTTGGCGCGATCGGACGCCGCGTTGCCCAAATTGCCCGGGCATTTGGTGCAAATGTCATCTATTATTCAGCATCCGGACGCCCTGCACAGGATGGATATACGCAGGTTGATTTCAATACCTTGCTTACCACTTCGGATATTATCTCTGTCCATGCACCACTGAATGAACACACCGAAAATCTTCTGGATAAATGCGCATTTGCAAAGATGAAAGAAACCTGTATCTTCCTGAATCTCGGCCGTGGTCCGATCGTTGTTGAACAGGATCTGTACGACGCACTTGTAAATGGCGAAATTGCTGCCGCAGGTCTGGATGTCTTATCTGCCGAACCAATGAGTGAGAAAAATCCGCTTATCAAGATCCAGGACAGCCGCCGGCTTTTCATTACGCCGCATATTGCTTGGGCAAGCGTAGAAGCACGTACCAGACTGATGCAGATCATCCTGGATCAGGTGAAAGAATATTTCCATATGTAGAACACTAACTACTCATTAAAGTTTGACATGAAACAATTTTACATTATTTATTGAATCATTCCTACATTCATGCTATCATATATCATTGTACCTAATGAAAAAGAGTGAAAAAATATATGAATAGACGTCCTGATTCCCAGGCGTCTCTGTGGAGGAATGAGAACTATGAGTGAACGTGGATCTGCTCCTGCAGCAGAAAATAAGATGGGAACAATGCCCGTCGGAAAATTAGTATTCAATATGTCACTGCCAATGATGGTTTCTATGCTGGTACAGGCGCTTTATAACATCGTTGACAGTATCTTCGTAGCAAAATTATCAGAAAATGCACTGACTGCTGTATCGTTAGCCTTCCCGCTTCAGACACTTCTGATCGCGGTAGCTACCGGTACCGGCGTCGGTATGAATGCCCTCCTGTCAAAATCACTGGGAGAACATAACTTTAAAAAGGCGAATAAAATTGCTGATAATGCGGCATTTATCTATGCCATCAGTTACATTGTATTTTTAATCCTCGGCTTTACGATCGTAAGACCTTTCTATGCAAGTCAGATTGGAAACGCAGATGTCGAGATCATGGAACTTGGAATTGATTACCTGAGTACGGTTATGATCTTTTCCTTTGGTCTGTTCACACAGATCTTCTTTGAACGGTTACTGACTTCTACCGGAAGAACTATCTTCAGTATGACTTCTCAGTTATGTGGTGCGATTACAAACATTATCCTGGACCCGATCATGATCTTCGGTCTTCTGGGATTCCCGAAGATGGGTGTTACCGGAGCCGCCGTTGCGACCGTTATCGGACAATGTGTTGCCGGAATCGTTGCCGGAACCTGTAATCACAAATATAACCATGACGTATCATTAAGTTTCAAAGGCTTCCGACCGGATATCCGTCTGATCGGACACATTTATGCAGTAGGTATTCCATCTATTATTATGCAGTCTATCGGATCGATCATGACTTATTCGATGAACCGCATTCTGATTGAATTTTCTTCAACTGCAACTGCTGTATTCGGTGTATACTTCAAGCTTCAGAGCTTCTTCTTCATGCCGGTATTCGGTCTGAACAATGGTATCACGCCGATCATTGCTTACAACTATGGTGCACAGCAGAGAAATCGTATGATCAAGACGATCCGGATCAGTCTGACGACTGCATTCTGCCTTACTTTCATTGGATTCCTCTGCTTTGAAGGCATCCCACAGGTATTACTTGGAATGTTCAATGCGTCTGACGCCATGCTGAAAATCGGTGTTCCGGCACTTCGTATCATCGGTATCCATTATCTGATCGCATGGTTCTGCATCATTGCCGGTACCGTATTCCAGGCACTTGGCAAAGCAGTATTCAGTATGGTCGTATCCATCATGCGTCAGCTGGTTGTGCTGATCCCGTCAGCTTATATCTTGTCTAAGATTGGTGGCTTACATATAGTGTGGTGGGCTTTCCCGATTGCGGAAGTGATATCATTTATTGTGTCTACGGCATTTTTGATCAAAATTTATAAGACAATTATTAGTAAGATTCCGGAAGGGAAATTATAAAATAAGAAGCGGAAAAAGTTTACATTCACAACTTTTTCCGCTTCTTTTATTTTTTCCTTTTACAATTCACAATATAAATTCCCACACAAACCAAAATCAATGCAATCAGACTTCTTGCATTAAATGCCTGGCTGACTTCTCCAAGAACCAACGCCGATAACACCACGCTGCAAAGTGGATTGACAAATCCGAAAATCGCCACTTTCGATACTTCGTTATGCGCCAGCAGAACCGACCAGAGTGTATACGCCACAGCCGATACCATTGCCAGGTAGAGAATCAATACTACTCCTGCAATCGACATATGATCCAAGTGTCCGCCCATCAGGATTCCGACTATGAACAGCAACACACCTCCCATGAAGAACTGACAACCGCTTAAAATAACCGGTGATACTTTTTTGGAGAAAATATTGATCAGTACGGTTGACGCTCCATAAGAAAGCTGCGCGATCAGCACGAAGCCTTCTCCTGTCAGCCTGAATCCCATGTCCATAGAGCCGCCTGCCATGTTGATGATCACGACTCCCGCAAATCCGAGGATGCAGCCAGCAAGTTTTCTGCCTGTCATCTTTTCATTTCTTACTAACAGACATGCCATTAAAATTGCAATAAAATTGCCTAGGCCTGTGATGATCCCGCCTTTTACACCGGATGTATGTGCCACTCCGATGTAAAAGAAAAAGTACTGGACGAAGGTCTGAGCAAAGCAAACCGGGATAACATACTTGAATATCTTTCCGTCCGGAAGGACAACTCTTTTTTCCCGGAAGGATGCGAACAGTAATACAAGAATTCCCGCCAGTGCGAACCGGATACCGGCAAAAACAATCTGGCTTGCGGTGTCCGCTGAATCAACGGCAAGAATCCGGTAGCCTGTCTTGATCACGGGAATTGCACTGCCCCATAAGATGCAGCAGACACACGCCAGAGCTGCGACTACCCATGTTCTGGTTAATATATTTTGTTTTTCTGAAATTTGCATTTGTGACATTTCTTTACTCTCTGGAATTCTGGTTCTATTTTTCAATCTCAATCTTCTCTTTCAGCACGACACATCCTGCCATATCACCGATAACATTAACACAGGTTGCTCCCATATCGCACAGAGTATTGATGCTAATATAGACACCCATAACTCCGGCAGGAAGTCCGGCCATTGTAGCAAGTGCCGCGAATGATGCGATTGCACCTCCCGGGATTCCCGGTGTTCCGACTGACAGAAGGACGTTCGCCAGAAGGATGATGATCATCATGGAAATGCTGACATGCACGCCGCATGCATTTGCAAAGAACATGATCATAAAGGACATCAGGATCGATACAGCATCCATGTTAACCGTTGCTCCAAGCGGGATCGTGATACTTGAGATCTGGTTCGGAACTCCAAGTTTATCTTCGACACAGCTTTTACTCAGCGGAATGGTAGCTGAACTTGAGCATGTACCAAATGCATTCAGTGCCGCCGGCATGATCGCCTTGAAGAACTTCACCGGACTTGTCTTGCCGAGAATGCTCACTGCGCCGCCATATACGATAAATGCAAATCCAAAGAATGCGACATATAAGATAATCAGCTGCGTAGCCAGTGATACGATCGTCTTTGTACCATTCGCCTCTACAACCGGAACGATCGTACAGAAGACTCCGATCGGTGTGAAATACATCACCGTACTGATGATCTTCAGACATGCTTCATTGCAGGAGTCGATGACCTTTAATAATGGCTCACCTTTTTCTCCAATCGCGATCAGTGTGAATCCCATGATCAGCGCAAATACCAGCACCTGCAGCATATTACCTTCTGCAAATGCGGATACCGGGTTAGACGGGATCAGTCCCTTGATCGTATCAAGAATGCTGTCCATCTTGGTTGCCTGAATATCAGATGTAGCCATCTTAAAGCTAACGCCTTTTCCAAGACAGATCAGTCTCGGAATGATCAGTCCAACAAAACTTGCGATTGCTGTTGTGCACAGGAAGAACAGCATTGCCGCTCCTGTGATCTTACCTGTCGTCTTGGCACTTCCGATGCTCGCAATACCCATTACGATCGAACAAAATACCAGTGGGAAGATCATCATATTCAATGCACTCATATAGATACTTCCCAGTACACTTGTTGCAGTCAGAACCACGTTAAACCGTCCCGCCAAAAACAGTCCGGTCAGGATTCCGAGGATCAGTCCGACGAAAATCGCACCGGTGATGTGCTTTCTGTACCACTCATAAAAACTCTTCATTTGTATGTACTCTCCTTACTTTTCAACTATAATATAACGTCTATATTTTACTATACACATATAGGCTATAGTTTATATCAAAAAGAGTGGAACGTCAATGTCCCACTCCTTATACCGTAAATTTCTCCACATAATAATTCTGTATCTCTGTAAGGATATACGCCTCATAATACTCCACCGGAATCTCCCGGTTCTCTTCCAGACTATTTTTACTATTTTATCAGTCATCTAACAGTACATCATTAACCACATCGTATGCATCTTCCAATGCATCCAACGCTTCCGTCAGAGTGTCTGCTTTATCCACTTCACCGGCTTCTTCATATTCATCCAGTATATTTACCAGAGAATCTTTTACTTGTTGGATGGATGTTATCAGGTCTTTTAACTGTTCTTCTTTTGTTGATGTGGAATTTATATTTACTATTTTGCTCACATTGTACCTCCCGTATTCTTGCCTATTTATTCTCTTGCTGATACATTTTTTCCAGTGTTCTAATTCTGATTCTTTACACCCATCTCATGCCATTCTTCCCCGCCCCAGGTTGACTGCGCGATTCCTTTATCTTTAAATCCGAATTTCTCATACATCGCTACCTTCGATTCCAGACAGGTAAGGATAATCTCTTTTCTTCCCCTTCCCCATTCTCTTTCGAGATACCGGCGTACCAGTTCTCTTGCAAGCCCCTGACTGCGGTATTCCGGCAGTACATCCAGACCCAGCAGCATGATATTCTTTCCTTCCGGATTATGCAGACCTGCATCCGTAAAAAATTCATCCTTTAATACGACCTCGTCTGTTGCAAGTCCATTTAAAAAACCTGCCATCTTTCCATTTTCTTTATCAATCGCTACCAGAAATAAATCCGCAATTCCAGCAACACGGTCTTTCATATGCTTCTTAGAACAGGCTTCATTCGGCGGAAAACAGATCCTTTCGATCTCTGCTGCTTCTTCTGCTTCGTTCTGTTTTATGTTTCTAAATTCATATCTTTCTGAAATATGTGTATCTGTCATTTGCTTTTCTCCAATCCCATTACCGTATAAAATGTGTCGCAATTCGTTCTTCCTTTTCCGGTAATCCGAACTGTTCTTTTCCAAGCGCAATACTCTTCATCAAGAATGTCATATTTCTTGCAAGTGTACGCATCGTCTGTTTTCCTTCTCCGTCCTGCTCTGACTCACCCGGCATACGTCCATGAATGCTGTTCCAATACTGGCTTGATGCAACCGGCATTCCGGAGATTGTAAAATACTTGTTCAATTCATCAAATGTTGCCGAACAACCACCGCGTCTCGCACATACAACACTTGCTCCGACTTTCATCGTCTTGTCAAAATGACTGCTGTAGAACAAACGATCAAGACAGGCAATCAGTGTCGCATTTGCTGACGCATAATATACCGGGCTTGCAACGACAAGTCCATCGGCTTCTTCAAACTTTAGTGCCAGTTCATTTACCATATCGTTGAATACACATTTGCCTTTCTCATAGCAGGAACCACAGGCGATACAGCCTCGAATATCTTTATTGCCGACCAGTATGATCTCTGTCTCGATTCCGTTATCTTTAAATACCTGTTCCATTTCTTTTAATGCAACAGATGTATTGCCATTAGCCCGTGGGCTTCCATTTAACATTAACACTTTTAAATTTTGCTGCATTGATTTGTTCCCCTTTCAATGATTCTCTTCCTGACAGATATTTCTTTCAGGATTCGCAAGTTTTTATGCTCATATCTTTGGCGTTCTGAATTCCACCGCATGCTTCCTCTTCCAGATTGGGAACAAATTCCGCTGACACACATAATTCTCCCTCTCTTTGATCGCAACCGCCTGAAAAAACGTCTTCCACATCTCTGTATATTCATCTTCATACTGTTCTGTTTTACGAAGTGACTCAAATTCGTCATCCGTCAGATAACGCAGATAGTTTGTTCCGTCTTTTGGATGTACGCATGCTGTTTTCCGGTTATCATCTATGATCATCCAATGTTCTGATGGCATCCGGTCCGCAAAATGTCTGCCAACCAGCATGATCACATCACTTTTGGGTTCCAGATGACTGACATAGACTTTTCTGTCCAGCGACTGGAATCGTGCAAATTCATTAAAATGATGGCTTTCATTACCGACTTTCCGCCGAAGTTCCAACATGCGCATCACATGAGGATTCGAATACTGTTCCAGTACCTTACTTCCCACTGCAAATCCGACACGCAGAAAATTATAGATTGCCTGTAACGCATCTTCCTCCGCAGAAAGGGTTGCATAATATACATCCAGATATGCTTCATCGGAAATATCCCTGCGAACAGAGCGGATTACTTTTTCTGCTTTCACATTATCCCCGTCTACATGGACATATTCATCAAACATTGTCTGCTGTAATATCGGTTCTTTCTTTAATTGTATCTGATCATGACCGATTCGTAAAGCTTCCGACCAGGCATCATAGATGCAGGTCATAATGTCCTCCAGACGATCCTTACAAGTATATATCTTCATAATTTCCTACCCAATCCCAAAGTCTGCCAACGACAATTGCGCATAAGATTCATTGGAATGTTCTATATTCCATACATCTTTCTTATCTACACTCACCAGTTGTCTCATAATATACGATGCTTCAACCGGTGTATGATACATCTGTTTTCCCCCACAGGTAATAAAATAATGCGCCCGCTTAAGTACCACACCCATCTTCTTTAAGCTTGCAAAATCCAGTCTTCCATACCGTCTTGCATGTGTGATCCGACTGGCGGATTTGGGACCGATTCCCGGTACCCGAAGCAGTCTTGCATAACTTGCAGTCTCTATTTCCACAGGAAATTGTTCGAGATGGCGTAATGCCCAGTCACACTTTGGATCGACCAGTTCATTGAAATCCGGCTTTTCTTCCGACAATAATTCACCTGCCTGGAATCCATAAAATCTAAGCAGCCAATCTGCCTGATAGAGACGGTGTTCACGCAAAAGCGGTGTCGGTGTTCCAAGCCCCGGCAGTGCATCATCCTCATTCAGCGGAATATATGCTGAGTAAAACACTCGCTTCAGATCAAAGCCCTGATACAACTGCTGGGTCGTCTGCAATAATGTATAGTCACTTTCCCCCGTCGCACCGATGATCATCTGTGTACTCTGCCCGGCAGGTGCAAAACGACGCTTTAAACCAGACATATCATGGGGTGCTAACTGATATGCATTGTCCCATGTAAGGAGTCCATCCACTCTCCCCATTTCTTTTTGAGAAGGCAAAGTTCCGTCCTTTCCATCCGACAGTCTGTCTGTCTTCTTTTTTTCTTCCAGGCTTTCCCGATAATTCCTTTTGGATATTTCCGAAAAAATGCTGTTATTTAACAGTTGATTTCCCCTGCTTCTTTCCATATATGCTGTCTTTCCGATGGCCATCCGGTGTGCAGCAATTGTATTCTGAACCTTTCCCATAGGATTAAGGATTGTCTTCATTGTCTTATTCGGTGCAAGAGTCCGAAGACTCTCTTCCGTCGGAAGTTCCAGATTCACACTGATACGGTCGGCCAGATATCCCGCTGCAGCAAGAAGTTCATCCGAAGCTCCCGGAATCGTCTTCACATGGATATATCCGTTAAAATGATATTTTGTGCGAAGCAGCAGTAAAGTCTCACACATCTTTTCCATCGTGTATGTCGGATTTTTCAAAACTCCGGAGCTTAAGAAAAGGCCTTCTATATAGTTACGCCTATAAAACTCAATCGTCAGTTCACAGATCTCTTCGGGTGTAAATGTTGCCCGTTTCACATCGTTGCTTGCACGATTAATGCAATATTTACAATCATAGGCACAATGATTTGTCATCAGAATCTTTAATAAAGAAATACATCTTCCGTCCGCTGCAAAACTGTGACAGATGCCGCATGCCTCTGTATTGCCGAGTTCTCCTTTCTTTCCACGGCGGCTGGAACCACTTGACGTACATGCCACATCATATTTTGCCGCATCAGCGAGAATCTGTAATTTCTCCTGTGTTGTATAATTACTGTTTTTGATTTCTATATTCATAGTTTTATTATACAAACAAGCGTTCTTGTTTTCAAGTGTTTTCCGAACATTTGTTCTTGTTTCCTACTATACATGCCTGCTATCTTTATTTTTTCAGGAAATGTTCCCTGTTCGGATATACCTGCCTGAAAGCCTCAAGCGCCGCCTCCTGTAACAGCGCAAACTCTTTCTCCATATGAAGCAGATGCGGTGCACGAAAAGCGATCACACTAATCTGCTGCGCAATCTTTTTTGTCACTCCTTCTTCTGACATCTGTCCCATTCCAAATACAAGTGACGTAAATGCTCTTCCTCCCCTGCTGACTTCAATGAATTTCAGAAAGACATTCTGAAGCTCCTGCAAAAGAATTTCCTTATATACTTTTTCCTGAAGCAGTGATTCTGACAGCCCCAAAGTGGCAGCTATCTTCGCTCCCTGCTTTCTCCGTTTTCCTCCCAGATCCACTGTCGTACCCTCTGCCAGATATTTCATTTCCATAAGACATCTCATAAACTCATCTTTTACGGGTGTTCGTTTTCCATATCTTGCAATCCATAACTGTTTCCGGTATTTGTCTTTCTCCGACTCTCCGTCGCCGGTATTTGCTTTTAATAACTCCAGTCTTTTTACCGGATCTGTTTCTTTGTAAAATGCAATTATCCATGCGTTATCCATTTTCTATTTCCTCATTATTATTTCAAAAAATGATCTACATTACTGCTATCCACACGGCAATATTCGGAGACATAATATCTGCCTTCCTTTAAATGTTTCCGATTTGTGTCTTTTCCACAGACAATCTCTACCGATAATTTCGCCAATTCCATTGCCTGATCCTCTTTATCATTATAGACGGTTCCCTTCATTTTTCCAGTCTTGATTGCCTCCAGCGCATCGTCCAGACCGTCAATTCCAAATATGACAGGCCAGTTCCGGCAGTCATATCCGGCCTTCTGCCAGGCTGCCACTGCTCCCAGTGCCATCTCATCATTATTGGAAATAACCAGTTCTATCTCATCTCCATATTGTTCAATAAGACGACTCATCCTGTTTTCAGCCTGTCCACGGTTCCAGTCTGCAAACTGATAACTCAATTTTTCAAGATTAATCCCCTGTTCAAGCAAGGTCTTAACCGAATAGTCTGTTCTGCTGATGGCATCCTGATGTCCGGCCTCTCCTTCCAGAAGTATGTACTGAATCTTCCCATCCTGATTCTTATCAACTTCCGGATGATTCTTAATATAATCCGCCACAATTTCTCCCTGCATGATCCCGGACTGCTCTGCGTTACATCCTATATAATACAGCTTCTCCCATTGCATCAGATCCTCCCTGACCGGCTCCCTGTTAAAAAAGAGAACCGGGATATCTTCTTGTTTTGCCATCCTGATAATACGGGATGGTGCCGTTCTGTCAACCAGATTCACACACAATACATCACAGCCGGCGTCAATCATCTCCTCAACGATCTCATTTTGATCCTGCTGATTATCATCGCCGTTTTTTACCGTTGTGATGATTTTCATATGATCTGTTTCCATTTTTTTCAGATTCTCTTTTAACTGATCCGTCATAGCATTGATAAATGGATCATCCTGCGTATAGGTTACAACTCCTATCCGGATGATATGATCTGTCTTTACACTCTTGTCTTCACATCCGGTAATCAGAAAAGCAATCAGCAGGATAACTGCTATCATACTTCTTCTTTTTCTGTTTTTTTTACTCATAAGAATATAAGAACCTTTCCAAATTATCATTTAATGAAAATTCATCTCTGTCAAACACCTTTATCTCTGTCTTATGGCCTTTTAGCCTGTAGAATCTGTGTTCCAGCTTTTGTGCCATTTCCCCGACACTTTTATATCCGATCTCATAGGCATCCGGAACCACCAGTCCCTGGATATTTCCGTTATCCAATAACACTACCGCTTTTACACTGCTCCCAATGCCATATATGTCCGCTCCCTGATATGAATCTTCATCAGACTGCTCGCCTAGTTCTTCCAATGCATGTGGATCCAGAACCACTATTGCATCTACTTTATCTTTTTTACTCACTTTTTCATAGATATTCTGATCTTTTTTCCGGTAACAATACCAGTCGATCTCACTTTTGCTATCTTTCAGCGAATCCTTTAATCCCCGGATCGCATCCTGATCTGACTTTGATTCTTTCCAGTTTGTGACAACTCCGATTTTCTGCCGCTTCTCTCCCAGCTGCTTTCCAAGTTCAGAACCCATCTTATAATAATCCGGTCCGATTACCGGATTACCGGAATTCCCGCCTTCTTTGGAATATACATCCTCCATGATCAGTGTGTATGGCGTCTTGGCACACTGTTTTTTTAACATGTCTTTCGTATCACTTCCCGGTGCCGGACATATGATAAATGCATCTATATTGTTGTGCTTCTGCTCTTTTATAATTTCTTTTTCCATCTCTGCATTTTCAATTTCATCTGTATTACAGATAATCATATGAAGATTGTTTATTTTCGCCGACTGCTTCATCCCTTTAATCAGTGAATTCCACCGGTTATCTCCTGATTCCGGTAAGATCACCGCCACTCGTTTTTCCGGCACATCCCGGTCAAAAATCTTCCACGCAAAAAATAATGTCAGTATCAGGAAAATACACTCCAGTATCAGGAATGTAATTTTATTCTTTTTCATCTACATCCCTCCCCTGTATATATTTCTGCATCTCCAATTGTTCCACATTCTCCTTTGTATATGGAATTGCCGGTATATGGATAACAACCCTGGTCCCCTCATCCGGTTCACTATATATCCCCAGGCCATATTGCTCACCAAACATCAGCTGAATTCTGGAATGCACATTGATCACGCCAACACCCGAACCATGTTTTGGAACTTTATTGTTATCTTTCAGGATATTTTCCAGAACTTCTTTTCGCATTCCCATTCCATTATCTTCTATAATAATGTAAATATCGTCTTCTTTCTTTTCTCCCCGGACTGTGATTTTTCCTTCATCGTCCTCATCCATATTTCCCACGCCGTAATAAATTGCATTTTCGAGAATCGGCTGAATGACTAATTTTACAATGCAATAATCTTCTATCTCTTTATCCATCTGAAATTCCATTTGAAAACGTTCTTTATAACGCACAAGCTGGATATTCATATAGCTTCTGCTGTGCTGAAGTTCATCTTTAACCGGAATGATCGTCTTTCCGCGGGATAAACTGACTCTTAAAAGCTTTGCCAGTTCGGAGATCATAATAACTGCTTCTTCATTTTTCTGTGCTTCGATCATCCAGGTAATAGATTCCAGTGTATTATACAGAAAATGTGGATTAATCTGACTTTGTAATGCATCCAGTTCACTTTTTCTCCGTTCATTCTGCTGACGGATAATTTCCTCCATAAGCGTCTCAATCCGTTCATATGATCTTTGAACAGAATAACCCAAATGTCGTATTTCTGAAGAACCTCCTATGTAAATATCCGTTTTTCCTCCTGCTTCATATGTTTTAACCGATTCATCCAGTTTCCGAATCGGTTTGGATATTTTTCTGGAAATCAGCCTGTTTCCTTCCAGAAGCATCATCATAAGAACCATGATTGTTGTAAAGATATAATATCTGAAATTGTTAATTCTTGCAGTCTGCACGCTCTCCGGTACAACTCCGATCAGTTTCCATCCTGTATAGGCAATGTTGCCAACCACTACACTTTCCTTGTGTCCATCTGTTGTGATCTCATAAGTGCCCTCCTCATACCCGGAAGCCTTCAGACTATTCTCTTCAAACAGTCCTCTGGCCATCTCTGTTTTTCTCGGATGATAGATCATCTGTCCGTCACGACTGATCATATAATAATAGATTCCTTCCGAAGAATCATTAATCTGCTTTAAGACATCTTCGATCACCGAATATTTCATATCTACAAGAAGGACTCCGCTTCCCGGAATCTCCCCATCGTTTATATCCACATAACGGCTCAGTGAAACAACCCAATGATAACGATACAGACCATCTTCATACAAATTCTGAATATGCGGAATGGAAAAATGTACATTTTCAATTGCACTCTCGGCATTCTTATACCAGTCCTGTCCTTTTACATCTATATTTTCTTTTTCAACAGCAACCGGTTCCGAAGCAATCAACCGGCCTTCATTCCCATATAATGCCAGACTCTCGATTTTATCCGAATTCACCTCATATAATAAGCTGAACTGTTCAGCAAATTTTTCGCTGGATATATCAAATTCCTGAACAATATTATAATTCGCTGCATCAAAAATCTGCCGGATATCTAACAGGTCCGAATTCACCCTGTCTACTGTGCTTTCCACCGTCGCCTCTGTATTTGATACTGCCATCTTATCGATCGCAAGCTTAAATCTTTGATACAAAAGGAATCCCATAGTTACAATCGTGACAAGTGTAATCGCCATAAGAACAGACATGATGATCGACTGTATATTAAATACAACATTTTCTTTTAAATCCGAATCTTTTTTTCTTTTTTTCACGCTTTTCTGTTCCCTTCATACGCATTACTGTTCTACTTTACAGATGCTCTATACTTCGAAGGAGAAACTCCAAACTTCTTTTTAAATACATAACTAAAGTAATTGGCATCGAGATACCCTACTTTTTCTGCTATGGTATAGCTTTTCTCATCTGTATTCAATATCATTTCTGCTGCAATATCCATTCTGTAATCTGTTAAATAAGAGATAAACGATTTTCCCGCTTCTTTTTTAAATACAGAAGAAAAATAAGAATTCGATACACCTAGAACCGCACATACCTCGTCCAATGATATATCCGCCTCCATATACCTTTCTTGCACAATGTTCTGTGCTTCCACAATGAGCCGTCTGGCAGAACTGTTTCTTGCACATTTCAGCTTTTCACTGATCGTTTCCGACATCTGCACAATCCATGCTGTCAGTGAACTCTCATCCATCTGCGATACTTTTTCGTAAATATTCTGCATATTACCGGATATTTTATTGAAATCCAGCGAATTATCTGTACAGAACTTAAAAAATCCACTGACGATCTCCATTGTAGCAAGATTATACTGACTCATGGTTTCTGTATTTTTATGAAGCTTTTCCATCTCTCCATGTGCTGCCCGCTCTATCTCTGCCGAATCTCCTATACGAATTGCACGAAACAGCGTCTGCATCCTTGACTCTTCTGACTGAACCGGTTTGATCTGTTCCTTCGGAACAATCTCTCCAATATTAATTGCCCGTTTTGTTCCGTATAAAACCCTGTAAGAAACTGCTTCTCTTGCCCGTTCATAAGAAAGACTGATCTCATACAGGCTGTCACACACGGTTCCGATTCCCGCTGTAACAACTGCACCCATGATGCGGTACGCCCACCGACAGAATCTGTCACAGGCATCTGTTATCTGGGTAATCTTATCTTCCGCATCCAGTTCCAGAATCAGCAGTGTATTTCCCATATATATAAATTCTCGACAGTTCCACTGATCCATCAGTCTCTGCTTGATCTCTCTTTCTACCGACATGGATAAAAGCAGTGGGTTCATGCCTTCTGGCACATGGTTCTCCGATGTGTGGAAGATTACACAACCAAAGAGAGGTCCTTTCATATCTACCTGATATGCCTGTAAAAACCTTTCATAATCATGTTTTTCTACTCTTCCTTCAATTAATGAAATAAAAAAATTGGACTGTAATTTCGGAAGTACTTCCTGAAAATAATCATTTAATTTTTTTACATTTAATTTTTCTTCTCTTTCCCTGTCCAGCGTATGTTTCAAATTAGTCAGACTTTCTGACAATTCTGTTGCATTGACCGGTTTGAGCATATATTCCTTGATTTCCAAATGCACTGCTTCTTTCGCATATTCAAACTCATCAAATCCCGTACAGAGCATGATATAAATATTCGGATATTCCCGATTCAGCCTTCTGGATAACTCTAACCCGTCCATATAAGGCATCTTAATATCCGTCAGCACCACATCCGGCTGGAGTTTTTCTACTAATTCCAGTGCTTTCACCCCATTTGTCGCACTTCCTGCCACCTCAAACCCCAGATCATTCCAATGAATTTTTTTCTCTATCATATCGATGACTTCGGCTTCATCATCTACGAGAATCACTTTATATCGTTCCATCTTTTTCCCCTTTTTCATGGCCGCTATACGTTTATTCCAGTATAACAAATTTACGTCTCTTATAACATATCCAAATACAAAATCTGCCTTCAAAATTTTTTTACTCACAAATTCCTTTCGAACGCATCATGTTGAAAAAACCGTCCCTTTCATCTTTCCGATGAGCAGGACGGTCTACTTCTTTTTGTATAAACCTGTATAAACAGTCTTTTATTTATTATTTCTTCTGTACATATTTCAGACAGTCAAGTGTTACTGCTGCCAGAATAATGATACCTTCAAAAATAAACTGAAGGTTTGTATCAATACCAAGAACAGTCAAAGAATAGGTCAATGATGTAAAGATCAGTACACCTGTCACAACTCCCGATATCTTACCAATACCACCGGTAAAGGAAACTCCACCAACTACGCAGGCTGCAATGGCGTCCATATCCCATCCCTGTCCGTAAGCGGCACTACCGGAGCCAACCATTCGTACACACTCCAGCCATGAACCGAATCCATAAAGAATACCTGCAAGGATAAATGCTCCCATCGTTACTTTAAATACCGAGATTCCTGATACAGCTGCCGCCTCTGGATTTCCACCAACTGCATATAAATTTTTTCCAAATGTTGTCTTATTCCAGATAAACCATACAACAGCAATCGCAACTACTGCCCATAAAATAATCATCGGAAAACGTCCTGCCTGTGGAATAAAAATATTTGGGATTGTCGGATCAATCGCACCAAAAGAAACTCCTTTTGTAGCATATGTAACAAGACCAAAGATGATCAACATATTTGCCATCGTTGAAATAAATGGATGCATCTTAAATCTTGCCATGAAAAATCCGGCTGTCATTGCAAATACAGTTGTGAAAAGTATACACACACATAATGCTAATATAGCTCTTGATGCCGGTGCCATACCCGAAAAATCAAAAACATGTCCAAACACAGTACCTGTGTTAATTCCGTTATGCATGATAATGGTTGCTGTAACCATACCCATACCAACCATACGTCCTACAGAAAGGTCTGTACCTGTCAGAAGGATCAGACCGGCAACTCCAAGTGCAAGGAACATTCGCGGTGAAGCCTGCTGCAAAATGTTAAGGATGTTTGTGGTTGTAAAAAGCTGTGTATTTTTCACAAACGGTGTAATAATACACAATGCGATAAAGATCATGATAATTACAATATACAGACCATTCTTATACAGGAACTGTGTCATATTAAATGTATACTTGTAATTTTCAAAATTCTGTGCCTGCTTCTGTGCAAATGTATATTTTGACATTCTGAGCAGATCGATCAGGTGGAACTTATGCATGTATGCATCATGTTTTCTATCCTTGATCTCCTGGATCCTGGATTCATGTGTCATCTGCGCATCATATAATTTATTCTTATATGTGTATTTTTCAGCTTTGATCTCTTCTGCATCTTTCAGGCTGCTGACTGCCTTCTTATGTTCTTCCTGCAGATCCGCTTTTAATTTTTCAAAATTACTGTTTTCCGCTTTTTTCTCTGCTTCGCAGCTCTTTGCAACAATGTTATAATACTCACTGTTGTAATGTTTGGAAAGAAAACCTTCAGCATCTGCGATCAGTTTTGCAATCTGCTGTTTATTTGCATCTTCTGTTGCTTTTGCCTTCTCCAGATTCTTCTTACATTCCCCGATAATCTTATTCTGTTCTTCTTTTGTTAAGTTCTTATTCTCTTTTGCTATTGCAATCTGATTTTTTAAACTGTTGACTTTGTCAGATCCTTCCACACGCAGTGCATCGATCTGCTCCTGTATTTTTCCAACATATTCGTCAATCGGTTTCAAAAGTATTGCTTCTTCTTCAGCCGAAATGATAATGCTTTTTTCTGCCATCTTTCATACCCCTCTCTGTTACAGATATTTTGCACTGAGTCTCAATAATTCTTCCTGGTTCGTCTCTTTTGTATTTACGATTCCGGCCAGTCGTCCGTTTGACATAACACCGATACGGTTCGTAATACCAAGAATCTCCGGCATCTCAGAAGATACAACAATAATTGTTTTCCCCTGCTTTGCCATATTGATGATCAGTTCGTAAATCTCATATTTCGCACCAACATCAATTCCTCGTGTCGGATCATCCATCATGAATACACTCGGTGAACGCTCCAGCCATTTTCCGAAGATTACCTTCTGCTGATTTCCTCCGGAAAGACTTGTGATCATATCATCCGGGCCCATACACTTTGTATGCATGATTTTAATCTCTTCCGCAGTTGCACGTACCATTCTGTCATGTGACAGCACTGCACCATTCTTATAATGGTTCATGTTAGCGATGGTCGTATTAAATGTAATATCGCCTTTTAAGAACAGACCATTAGCTTTTCTTTCTTCTGTGATCAGGGCAAATCCATGATCCATTGCATCTCTCGGCGATGAAAAGTTCATGATCTTTCCATCGTATATTACATTTCCTTCTGCTCTTGTGCGGATTCCGAAGATTGTTTCTAAAAGTTCCGTACGTCCGGCACCAACCAGACCGTAAAATCCAAATATTTCTCCTTTTCTGATATCAAAGGATACATTTTGAATCTTTGGTGCATATTTTGACGAAAGATTCTGTACAGAGAGAATCTTCTCTCCGGGCTCATTGTCAACAGGTGGAAATCTGTTATCCAGCGAGCGCCCAACCATTGCCGATATCAGTTCATTCATATCTGTATCTTTGCACTCTTTTGTCATAACCAGACTACCATCTCTGAGCACAGATATCTCATCACATATATTGAATATCTCATCCATCTTATGTGATATATAAATCAGCGAAATTCCCTGTGCTTTCAACTGACGCATCATCTTGAAAAGTTTCTCAACTTCCGGTGCTGTCAGGGATGAGGTTGGTTCATCCAGTACAATTACTTTGGAATGATAGGAAATAGCTTTTGCAATCTCACACATCTGCCGCTGGGACACAGACATTTTTTTCATTGGCTGTGTCAGATTTGCTGTGATTCCAAGCTGTCTGAAGAGATTTGCAGTTTCCTTTTTCATTCTTCCTTCATCGACAATTCCAAAAGAATTCTTTGGATATCGTCCAAGAAACATATTATCTACAACGCTTCTTTCAAGACATTGGTTCAATTCCTGGTGTACCATCGCTACTCCGTTTTCCAGTGCATCTTTTGGTCCCGAGAAATTTACTTCTCTGCCGTCTAATATAATTGTCCCCTCATCTTTCTGATAAGTACCAAAGAGACATTTCATCATTGTCGATTTTCCGGCACCGTTTTCACCCATAAGTCCCATAATGGTCCCAGGTTTGACATTCAGGCTTATATGTTTCAGAACTTTGTTTCTACCGAATGACTTACTCATGCCATTGATCGATAAGATGTATTTATTCTTATCTACTGTCATAACTCTGCTTCCTTTTCTTGATGAAAGAAGGGTATCATCTCTGACACCCCTCTGCGTTTCATTCATTTACCATTTAACCAGTCTCTTATTTTGAGAGAAGTGATGTGTATGCTGATGCATTGTCTGTCTTAACCATGTTAATTGCAAATGCATCATATTCGTTTGGATTTCCGAGACGGTTTGTAATGTTTGACTCTGTCTGTCCATCTCCACCGATGTAATCAACCTTCAGGTTAAGGAGATCATCATAGTTCTCAAGAAGTGGCTGGTATGTTGAGCTCAGGAAGTTGTCTGATGCATTGTAAATATCAAGCCATACTTTCTTAGATGGACTCTTGCTTGAATCAAGCTGTTTTGACACTTTGTCATAAATCTTTGTTGAATCTGTAAAGTCTTTGTAATTATCAGCTGTTACTGCAACATTTAATGCGTAGTAAGATCTGTCTTCTTCGCTGTATCTGTAATCTTCACCTTCTGTCAGGCAGTTACCGGCATCATCTGCTGTACCAATACCTGTATCAACGTCTGCTCCGTCAAGTGCGTTACGGAGTACTCTTAATGTCAGATAAGCCTGAACATCTGCATGCTGAGAGATTGTTCCGCCGTATCCTTCAGCGATTGCTGCAACAGCGTCACTGTTTGCATCATATCCGAATGTAGGAACTTTGTTATCTTTTGCCCATGCATTAAACATTGACATTCCCATACCATCATTGTTGGAAACAACAATATCGATCTGATCTCCGAAAGAAGCTTCCCATGTTCCGATTGCGTTACCTGCTGTAGCCGCATCCCATGTTGCCCCTGCTGAGTTCTTCATTTCCTGAGAAGCAAGCTCACGGACTGTAAATTCTTTTCCGTCTACATCAATCTTAGCATCCTGGACAACTTTTGCTTTTCCGTCTACGTTTGTTCCTGCCGGCTTGGAAGCAACTTCGTCACCATCTTTAACTCCTGTTCCAAGTGCCGCACGAACACCACGTGTACGTGCGATAGAATCATTATGTCCGATGTCACCGATTGCAAGTACGTATCCGATAACTCCATCACCATTTCTGTCAATCTTATCAGCATTTGCTTTGATATAATCAACAACCATCTCTCCCTGAAGTTCTGCTCCCTGATTAGCATCAAATCCTACATAATAAGTATCTTTGTTGAAATTCAACGCTTCTTTGTCCAATTCCCCTGTTGAACTATTAGAAGGTTGACGGTTAAACCAGCAAAGCGGTTTGTCCTTATTGGCTACAGAACTGCTGTCTGAAGATCCTGATGATTTTGAATCACCTGACGAAGATCCTCCACAGCCTGCCAGTGATAATGCAAGTGTTGCTGCCATCATGAGTGCAAATACTTTTTTCTTTTTCATTTTCTTTCCTCCTGTTTTGTGCGTTTTGTTTTTAATCGCGTCTAACTCATTGACTAATCTCATTATAATAACAACACTATTTTTTTGACATAGAATATTTTTGGATTAATTATCAATATTTTTATATTGATCTATGTTTTTTTATACATTTTATCCAATTGTGCAGAATCTGTCTCTACTATATATAATATAAAACAAAAAAACTGCGATAATAACCTTCACGCTATTACCACAGTTTCTCTTATATGCTCTTATTACGAATAAAATAATGATTAAGCTGTTGCTTTCTTATCATCTGTTTTTTCAAGAAGTTTCTTTACACCCTGGATTGCAACCAACACACCAAGGATCAGAAGCAATACGGCAAAAATCAGCTGTAATGTATTTCCAAGATCCAGCCCTGTTGTCAGGAATGCTTTTGTCAGTTTCACGATCGTCATACCAAGTGCAGTAAATGTAACAGCCATCATGAATACCATTGGTCCCCAGAGCATGAATCCCTTGCGCTTCGTTTTCTTAAGGAATACCGCACAAGCTACCAGTGCCAGTACAGATAACAGCTGGTTGGCTGAACCGAATAAAGGCCAGATCTCTGCATAACCGACTTTTGTCAGGAAATATGCAAGTACCAGTGTAATAACCGTTGCAAAGTATTTATTCGTTACCACTTTTAAGAATGGACTCATGTTATCCTGATCTACATCATCATCGAGGAAGAATTCCTGGAATGACAGACGGCCTACTCTGGCTACGGAATCCAGAGAAGTCAGTGCAAATGCGGATACTGCCAGATTGATCAGCGTAAATACAAGAGAGTGTGGCAGTCCGATGACTGACAGGAAGTTCGCAATCGCTCCGGCGAAAATCTGAGGCTGTGTTGTCAGTCCCTGTGCTGCTGCTTCACCTTTAGCAAAAGATGCAACTGCAATCAGTGCAATAACTGCAAGCATACTTTCCATTAACATTGCTCCGAATGATACAGGAAGCATGTTCTTCTCATTCTTAATCTGTTTGGATGCTGTACCGGAAGATACCAGTGAATGGAAGCCGGAAACCGCACCACAAGCGATCGTTACAAATAAGATTGGGAACATATACTGTCCATCTACGTTAAAGCTTGTGAATGCCTGAAGGTTACAAGATGGATTTGCTACAAATACACCAATAACCGCACCAACGATCATAAAAATCAAAAGGTAACTATTCAGATAGTCACGAGGCTGAAGAAGTGCCCATACAGGAGCGACACTGGCAATCAGGATGTAAACGAAGATGATGAGATGCCATGCATCCAGTCCTACATACATTGGGAAGTGAAGTCCCAGTGCGATTGCTGCTACCAATAATACGATTGCAACTGCTGTATTAATCCACTTGTTGAATTTCGTATACTTCAAAAACATTCCAAGTCCGACTGCTTCTAAGATAAATATCATAGAAGTAGTTGCGACTGCACCGTTAGCTGCAATTTTTGTTACTTTTCCGGCTTCACTTACTGAGAATCCATTAAAGGTTCCGGCTACAACATCAGCAAAAGCTGCAACGACCAGAATACAAAACAGCCAGCAGAATAACAGGAATAATTTCTTACCTAATTTTCCGATATATTCTTCGATGATATATCCGATTGTACGTCCTTTATTCTTTACGGATGCATACATAGATGCGAAATCCTGAACAGCTCCAAAGAATACCCCTCCGATTAAGATCCACAAAAGTACCGGAAGCCATCCGAAGATTGCTGCCTGGATCGGTCCGTTGATCGGACCTGCACCTGCGATTGATGCAAACTGGTGACCGAATACGACGTTCGTATCGGCCGGTACATAGTCAACCCCGTCTTCCATCTCATATGCCGGAGTTTTGGCATTTGGGTCAATGCCCCATTTGTTCTGGAGATAACGACCATAAAGAAGATATGCTCCACCAAGCACAACAATGGCAATGATCATCATTAATATTCCACTCATAAAACAATCCCTCTTCTTTCTCTTTAAAGTAAATATATAAAAAAACGCCTTCGCTATCCTTTCGGATAACAAAGGCGGAATATTCTTCCGTGGTACCACTTCGTTTTACTGCAGTCATCACTAACCACAACCACTTGTTACTGTCAAAATATCTAACAGTTTCTTCTGTAACGTGAAGACAACGTCCCGGCTTACTCGATACCTGACCATGTTGATTCTTCCAACCTGTATATTTCAGCGGGATGCTCCTGGGTGATATCATAAAATACTTTCTGCCGTTTCACACCATCCAACAGCTCTCTGAATTCCAGTTAACTTTTATGACGTATCCCTTTCATTGCATTTCTTATTTACTTTTTTTAGCTTACTTAAAGTTTTACACTTTTTTCTTGTAAAGCGCAAGAGTGGAATTAAACATAATTTACAAAAATACAGTTCTATTTTTGTGCATTTTTTCACATTATATAATTTCGGTTATCTCTTCTACAGATTTCACAAAATAATCTGCTCCATCCAGTTCTCCCTTCTCACCATAGCCATACAGGCATCCGATAAACGGACTTTTACAGGATCTGGCACATTCCAAATCCTGTCTTCTGTCTCCGATCACCAGATAAGGTCCCGGATAGTCCCGGATAACTTCCTGCACGATCTCCGTCTTAGGGCAGAAACCATACGATTCACAGTCATAAAACTGTTCAAACCATCTTTCCATTCGGAATTCTTCCCAATGTGCTTTGCGGTATGCCACTTTACAGTTGCTTAAGATCACAAGATGATATCCTCTGTTCTTCAAAGCTGTAAGCATCTCTTCCGCTCCCGGATACCACACTGCCCGGTGCTTCCTGATCTGCCTGACCATGGAATCTCCCACGATCGCACTCGCCTGATCTTTGTATCTCTGATCTAATTCCGGCAGAAATGTATCCCACATTTCTTTGCTGTTTAAGCCCAGCCAGCCTGCGATCTGCGCCGTCTCTATCTTCTGTTCCTCTACAACATTCTGCTTCGCCAACCACTGATAAGCTTCCCTGAACGCCGGCTCATAGATTCCAAGAGTATTATGTATCGTTCCATCATAATCAAAAATGATTGTTTTCACCATCGGCTGCACCTGATTAAAGCTGCTTCATCAGATTTACCATCTCAATTGCGGACAATGCACAGTCATATCCTTTATTTCCTGCTTTACTTCCTGCACGTGCGATAGCCTGTTCGATATTCTCTGTTGTGATCACTCCGAATAATACCGGAATTCCTGTTGCAAGTTCAACCTGTGCGATTCCTTTGGCCGATTCATTACACACCAGATCATAATGGGAAGTATCCCCGCGGATAACTGCTCCCACGCAGATGACTGCATCATACTTTCCGGACTGTGCCATCTTCTGTGCAGTCAGCGGAATCTCAAATGCTCCCGGTACCCATGCAGCCGTAATGTTCTCTTCTTCTACCCCATGTCTTACCAGCCCGTCGACGGCTCCGCCCAATAACTTATTCACAATGATCTCATTGAATCTGGCAGCCACGATTCCGACTTTCATTCCCTCAGGTGCTACTACTTTTCCTTCTACTAAATTGATCTGTCTCATGATTTCTTCCTCCTGTTATTCATTAAATCTTTTTATAATTCTATTTCTTTGAAAATGTGTCCCATCTTTTCCTGTTTTGTCTTCATATATTTCAGATCATACTTCTGCGGTGGGATCTCCAGCGGTACTCTTTCATTGATCTTCAGTCCAAACCCACCAAGTCCATAGACTTTGTCCGGATTATTGGTCAGAAGTCTCAATGACTTCACTCCGAGATCCGATAATATCTGCGCTCCGATCCAGTACTCTCTGAGATCCGGTGCAAATCCCAACTTTACATTGGCCTCTACCGTATCATATCCCTGCTCCTGCAGTGCATATGCCTTGATCTTATTGAGCAGCCCGATTCCTCTGCCTTCCTGCCTCATGTAAAGAATGATCCCTCTGCCTTCTGCTTCTACCTGACGCATCGCTGTCTGAAGCTGCAGACCACAGTCACATCTAAGCGAGCCAAATGCATCACCTGTCAGGCACTCCGAATGTACCCTGCAAAGTACATCTTCACCGTCTCCGATATCACCTTTTACCAGTGCAAGATGGTGTTCTCCTGTAATATCATTGATATATCCGTGAAGTCTGAAATCTCCATACTGCGTCGGAAGGTCTGCAACCGCCTCTTCTTTTACATGTTTTTCATGGATTCTCATGTAATCCTGAAGATCACGGATCGTAATAAATGTAAGATTATGCTCTTTTGCAAGTTCCCACAACTGTGGTGTACGCATCATTGTGCCATCTTCTTTCATAATCTCACAACACACGCCACATTCTTTCAATCCAGCCATTCTCACCAGATCAGTCGTTGCCTCTGTGTGTCCGTTCCGCACCAGGACTCCGCCTTTTCTGGCAATGAGTGGAAATACATGTCCCGGTCTTCTGAAATCTTCCGGCTTCGCATCTTCATCCACACATTTCATGATTGTATAAGAACGTTCTGCTGCCGAAATACCTGTCGTCGTATCAACATGGTCCACTGCAACGGTAAATGCTGTGCTGTGATTATCGGTGTTCTCCGCAACCATCGGTGGAAAGTTAAGCCTTGCTGCAATTTCCGCACTCATCGGTGTACAGATAAGCCCTTTCGCATAAGTCGCCATAAAATTGATATTCTCCTGTGTTGCAAACTCTGCTGCACATACCAGATCCCCTTCGTTCTCTCTGTCCGGATCATCTGTAACCAGAATAACCTTTCCTTCCCTCAGATCCCTTAGCGCCTCTTCGATTGTATTGTACTGATTGTTTTGTGACATTCTATTTATCCTCCTGTTCTAAAATCCGAATTCCTGCAAAAATTCCATCGTAATTCCGGATTCTTTTTTCTCTTCTTCACTCTTTCCAAGGCCTAACAGCCTTTCTACGTATTTTCCGATCACATCATTCTCCAGATTCACCGAATCGCCCGGCACTTTTTCCAAAAGCGTTGTTTCTTCTCCTGTATGCGGGATAACCGATACCTGAAATCCATCTTCCTCTACTTTTGCCACCGTCAGGCTGATGCCATCTATACAGATGGAGCCTTTTTCTACGATCAGATGTAATATCTGCGGCGATGTTCCGATAGATACCCAGATGGCATTCTCCTCCCGGATCAGAGACCGGATCACACCGGTTCCGTCAATATGACCGCTTACAATATGTCCTCCAAATCTTCCGTCTGCAGCCATTGCCCGTTCCAGATTCACCTGACTTCCGACTTTACAGCTTCCCAGACTGCTTCTCCTGATGGTCTCTGCCATCACATCTGCAGTAAATCCATCCGGCTGAAGTGATGTAACGGTCAGACACACTCCATTGACTGCGATACTGTCACCGATCTTCGTTCTTTCCAATACCTTCTTCGCCTTGACTGCCAGAACTCCCGACTCTCCGGTCAGCTGCATATAGCGGACCGATCCTTTCTCTTCTACGATTCCTGTAAACATGGCCCCTCCTGTTCTTTTTCACATACCTGACAGATTATCCTGATGTCTTCACCGATCCGGCAGATATCCGTACATTTCAGTTTCAATGCTTCTGATGGAAGTCCGATGCCGATTCCTTGCACCGGTGTCTTACTGTTCTTTCCGCCAAATAATTTTGGTGCGATAAAACAGTGTACCTCTTTTACAATTCCTGCCCGCAGTGCACTGTCGTTCAGCGTGCCCCCGCCTTCCAGCAGAATGCTGTCAATGCCCTCATTTCCAAGATATGTCATCAGCTTTTTAAGATCTATCTGACCTTTTTCATCCGGACAGCAGACAGTATCCACGCCTTTCGCATGTAACCGTTCTATTTTTTCTGTTATTTCTTCGTTCTCTTCCCGTCCTGCATAAGCCACGATTGTCCGGTACTCTTTTGCACTTCTTACGATCTGGCTGTCAAGCGGTATCCTAAGACTGCTGTCGCATACTATTCTGACCGGACTTTTCCATCCTTCTACCCGAACATTCAACATCGGATCATCCGCAAGTACAGTCCCGATACCGGCCATAATACCCATATACCGGTGCCGCATATGCTGCACTTCCTGTCGGGCCGGTTCTCCTGTGATCCACTTCGATGCACCCGTCTTTGTCGCAATTTTCCCATCCAGTGTCATGGCATATTTCATCACTACATACGGTGTCTTCGTCGTAATATAATGGAAGAACACCGGGTTCAGACAGTCACATTCTTCCCGCATAAAATCCTGAACTACTGTAATTCCCGATTCACGCAATATCTGTGCACCTTTTCCTGCCACCTTTGGATTCGGATCCCTGGAACCAATCACCACTTTTTTAATCTTCTGTTCTATGATCGCTTCCGTACACGGCGGTGTCTTGCCATAATGACAGCATGGTTCCAGCGTAACATAGATTGTCGCACCCTCTGCCGATTCTGTAAGCGATGCGATTGCATTGCGCTCTGCATGAAGTTCTCCGCATTTTTTATGATAACCTTCCCCGATGATCCGGCCGTCTTTTACGATCACCGCACCTACCATCGGATTCGGATTCGTCCATCCTTCTCCCTTTTTTGCAAGCTGGATTGCCCGGAGCATGTATTCCTGATCCGTCATTTCTCTTCCTTCTTTCTTAGTTATACAAAAACCCCTGCAGGATACCTACAGGGGAAATGATCTGTTACATGTAACTGACAAATGATCTGTTAACCAAAAAAGCTCTGAAATGGATCACCATCTCAGAGCTCAGACACTACATTCATCTATTAAAATAACTGTACCATCATCTTCTTTCATCCAGACTATACTGTCGGCTCCGGAATCACACCGGATCATGCCTCTCGGCCCGCGGGCTTTACCGCCGGTAGGGAATCGCACCCTGCCCTGAAGATTTCGTTTTTTTTATCATAATACTTTATATATCATTTGTAAAGCAAAAGATATCAATGCATTCCAATCAGAGATCAAAAAATAATTTTTTTCAAAAAGGACTCCGGGTTTCATAAAACCGGAGTCCCTGAAAATCAAATTTCCATTACGTCTTTCTTATCTACACTGATCACGACAATCGCTATCACAAATGCTATTGTACTTTTTATGTCTTTATCTCTATGTTTTTTGAATTATAATCCTTCCCGACACCTAATACATTTTTATAATGCCTTGTCCATGAATGCAATAATACCCGCTTCGACTTCGTTCTTAATCTCAGCATAATTATGTATCTCGTGACGGTATCCCGAGTACAGCTTCGTCGTTACGTTATGTCCGGTCTGTACCAGCCAGTTACTTACCTGATATACACCGACACCATACTCACCTACCGGATCCTGATCTCCCGCAATATTATAGATTGGCATGTCTGTCGGCACTTTTTCGGCCCACTTTGTTCCCTCGATCTGTAACATCATCTGGATGAAATCATATACCGAACGGTTGCTGGTCGGTCTGGTAAATGCATCAAACGGATCATCGGCATGATCCCGCTGTACATACGGATCGGCACAGATCCACTCATTTCCGATGCTGACCTCTCCACAGCGCTCACACATCCATCCCATCAGTTCTCCGGTATATGACGGATCGGATTCTTCTCCATGTCCTGCATCGATCGCTTCTTTTAATTTCTTTCCCGTCTCTTCTGCCCCGCGGAAGATTCCCGTTGTTCCGCAGATAGTTGCCCCGGCCAGTTCGTCCCCGTATTTTGCAATGAAATCTCTTGTGATAAAAGATCCCATGCTGTGTCCGAATAAGAAATATGGCAGATCCGGATATTTTTCACACACGATTCCTTTCAATGTATGCTCGTCTTCCATCATTGTATGCGGTCCTTTGTCTCCCCAGTCGCCCCACACATTATTGACCATTGCTGTCTTCCCATGTCCTACATGATCGTCTGCTGCCACGATATAACCCGCATCCATGAAGGCAGATATCATGTGCAGATAACGTCTGGAATGTTCCCCAAATCCGTGGATCACCTGGACAATTCCCTTCGGTTTGCAAGCCGGAACATAGATCCATCCCTGGACCTGGTCACGTCCGTTGTAGGACGCAAAAGATACTTCGGTATTCCTCTTCCACCTCACCAAATGCTCTGACCTCATACCTCAGATCAATATGCAATTCGGGCGCTTCGCTCTCCTGTTTCTCTCCCAAAAGAAACGTCAGATCATACCATAGCATTGCCTTATCAATCGCATTCAACTGCATCTTCTCTTCCGGTGTCAGGTCCGAACCGAGAAATTTTTCATAAATCATAGAAAGCATACGTTCTTCGCGTTTATTATATTCCGGCAGTTCCTTCTTAAAAGGCGACGGAACATCCGACATATAACACTCGCTTGCATCGTGAAGCAGGCATGCAAGCACCATCCTATCCGACAGACCTCTCGCCTTTGCCTCTTTTGCACAGCAAATGCAATGTTCCCCGACCGACCAGAACGTCTTCACATGACCATTTCCTCTGCATATCAGAGACAGCGCATGTGCAATATCTGCTATGTCAAATAACTCCGGATCCGGTTCTGTTGGTTTAAAATGTTTTCCTGTGTAGGTCGTAATGTATTCACTCATTTTCTTTTTTGCTCTTTCACATACTCTTCCAGAATCTCCGCTGCCCTTCTGCATGCTTTCACACAAGGTCTGCTCTGATAATACGCTTCCGTTCTGACCGCAGGCTCTTCCAGATCTTCGCCCTTCTCCAGCCCGAGAAGTTCCCGGCAGATCAGGCTTCCTTCCGAAGCTTCAAAGGATCCACAAAGCTTCTGCACAAGTACATAAAGCTGCTTTTTCCCCGCCGCATCTTTCGGATCGTCATATCCGTACAGATCACCGATTACCATGACCATCCCCGTCACGGCTCCGCATACCTCACGCAGCTTGCCAAATCCCGCTCCGAACGGGCTTGCTTTTTTTGCTGCCTCTTCCACTGTTATTCCCAGTTCTTCCGCAAATGCTGCATAGACCGACTGGCTGCAGTTGTAGCCTGTGCGGAAGAGGGATTCTGCTTTGTCTGCTTTGTTCATTGATTTTCACCTCCGGTTGTAATAACATAATCTGTCACACTGTTCTTCTATACTGATTATGATACCATGAAACCTTAACACCCTCAACTTTATATTATAAGCCACTTTTCACTCCAAACATCCATTTCACGCCCTTAGCCAGCCTTTTCCCCGCATCTGCAAAATGCCCTCCCGCATTCCACTCTAAAACCACGGATTCCACCATCGAGTCCTCCTGTAACAGCCCTTCCTGCGCCCTGGTCCTGTCACCGACCGCTGCCATTACTTTGTTCTTCGCCTTCTCTTCCTTTCCGCCAAGGCTCAGATACACGCTACATTTACTCTGAATCACATGATTCCTCACATAATGGTCCCAGTCCGGGAACCACAACGAACCCGAACAGCATACAATTCCAGAAAACACGTCACTTTCATAAGCTGCCCATAGCGCGAATAATCCGGCAAGCGAATAGCCCATCAGCCAATGTTCCCTGTCTTTCACGCCAAAAGTCCGGTCAATATGTGGCACACATTCCTCTGTCAGCCATCTCAGCGTCTTCAGACCTTGTCCGGCGAAGCCTTCCTTTCCGAATACAGCCGCTGCTTCCCACGGTGAAAAGTCCCGGTTCCAGTTCTCCACCTGAAATGCAACGAGCAGGAAATTTTGTTCCGGCACAAGTTCCAGTAGAGATTTCCACAGATGTTCTACTTCGTTCTGCTGATGTGGATACATGCCCCAGAAGATGACCGGGCCGCCGGTTCCGTTCTGAGCGAGATGTAGTTTGATTCCGTTTATTGACATATCCTGAATCATCCCGGCACTCCTGCCGCCCTTTTCTTTTGTTAGCTCCGTTGTAAGCATTTGCTTTTTCTCTTTATTTTCCATCTGCAATTCTCCTAAATTACAAAGATTCATCTTTATTAATCTCTTCCATATACCCGGCTGTAACAATGCCTGCCGGCAATGCCACAATTGCAATTCCAAATACCGACGATAACATCGTAATCACCTTACCAATCGTTGAAACAGCATAGATATCCCCATATCCAACCGTAGTCAGCGAAACGGTCGCCCAGTATACCGCATCAAAAAAGCTTGGAAATGTTGCCGGTTCTACATTAAACATGATCAGTGCCGAGATCACTATGTATCCTATCGCCAATCCGCCTACTACCAGCAACGCCTCTCTCTGCTTTTTGAATACATTGATAATAATATTAATACCCTTAGAATATCTGATCACTTTAAATACTCGGAATACCCGGAAAGTTCTGAACAACCGGAAGAGCCTTAATAACTTCAGGCTGCTGTTCAAAAGCGTTACTGATGGAAGAATCGATACCAAATCGATTACCGCCATTGGTGTAAACGGATATTCGGCAAATGATTTCTTTCCTTTTTTCAATTTCAGGTCCGCCGTTAATAATCTTAGAATATAGTCTATGATAAATATAATAACCGTAACAAAATCTAACATTTGCGTAAGTTCATTTGCGTTTCTAACGGCAAGCGGAATAATACTTACTACTATGACGATCATCATCATCCAGTCATATAACTTGCTTATTGTATTTTGTTCATCGTTCACTTCAATTATGTCGTATAAGGATTTTCTCCATTTCATAAAACCACTTCCTGTTCATATTTTCCCGAAGGGGATATTCCATCCCGGACGATAAAGTCTCCTTTCAGGTTTTCATACTGCATACCGGACTTTTTTACAAATTCTATTGGTTGTACAGAACTTACAGGCATCGTAATACTCAATCTGCATTTCCCCGAAAGATTCGTTCCATTTCCTAAGGGTACTGAAGTAAATGTTCCATTTAAACAGTTTACTTTGCAAGACGGACCATAAAATTTTCCATCCGGAGTGATTGAAATCAGCAATTGCGCTCCGTCAAATAAGTTGGTTTTCCCGGAGACAATTATTTTTCCTTCTGTATTTTTCTCATATTTAATCTCCATCCTGACTTCTATGGCATCTTCACTCACAGGGATTGTCTGAGTGAATGCTCTTATCCGATGATTTTCATAGCATGGTTTATACTTTTTCAGTTCTTCATCCGTAACATCAGGTGTTTTTCTCCACTTTACTTCTCCTTTTTCAATAACGTCTTTCTCCTTCTGAATGGAGTGAATCTTCCGCCCCACTAAATGCCATTTTGCCTGAGGATTCCAATTTCTATTTTCAATTTCGAGGCAAATATTATTCAACTCTATATATAGCAGGCTATAATGTTTTATAAATTCATTCCATTCCCGGATTCTTGAACAGCAGCCATTGGTAGTTTTATTATAAAATTCTTGAATCTGTTCCTTATTTTCGGATATCCATGTATATAATTTTTCTTTCTCATCATTGGCATATAAAGAAAACATTTCCCGTATATAGGGCATCGAATCCTCAAAAATCTGATGATAATACACATATAATTCATCGTCCGGTTTATAAACATTTTTCTCATTATACTCCGATATAATTGAAGTTCCGGATTGATTCTCCCAGGAAAATTCTCCATCTCTTTCTTTTAACGGATCAATTCCCGTATTTTTCCATAATGGATTAATCCACCTGCCCGTAATCCGCCAGTTATACAAAAGCATATCTTCCTTCGACACTCCGACATATATCCATATAACATCCGAAGAACTTTTATACCCCTCACAAACATGTCGAACGATCTGCTTCGCCCACTTTATCGGCAAATCTTCTTTCACGATAATGCGTAAATCCGTGTCCCTTCTACAATGCGTTTTCTGCGATATATCATATACCGTATAATCTTTCTCTGACACATCGTATCTGACAGTTCTGTACTTTGCTCTTAAATATGCCCCACCAGACGGCATCTCCGGATAAATGGAACACACGTTAATCTTCTCCTCTTTATCCAGTTCGTCCCGTATGCCGGCCTTATAAGATGCCGGTATTCGATAAACCATCACCGGCGGGATCGAATCCAGCGTAATAAGTCCACCTTTTTCATCATCTGCACAGATAAAAAAGCATCCTTCTTGTGCTTGAATTCTTGCATTTCCCACACTTAAATCCTCTGATCTTTTTACAAATAACGGTGTATGAATAACTTTCTGAATTTCATCTTCTGTGTAATTCACCTTCAATTTCTGCCAAACCTTCTCTGCTATTTCTTTATACGAAAGCTCTGGGAAGCAGGCATGAAGGGATAATATATATACATCGGGTGAATTACAACTTTTTCCATTTCTGATATACATAAACACATATCCGTCTTTGTCATTCGCTATACCATTCTGCTCGCATGCAAAATATAACGCAACAAATGGATCGACAGTTATATCCAGCAATCTTGTTGGAACATTATTATGTTGAAGCAGTGCAAGTTTTCCAATATATCTATATGCATTCTTCATTTGTTCACCATACATTTGCATCATTTCCTGATACATACATCCTTCGTTTTCCAGATATCCTTCATCACGCAAAATACTTGGTTCTCGATTTGGAAATTCTTCTACCTCTCCTCGAAAATATATTTCATCATAGCATTCCTGGAACCTTTTTAATTTTTTTCGGAAATCGGCAAGACTTATAATTTCGTCATTTGCATGCATATATCTTTCTCCTTCGATCTTTATATCTAATATTGACATTTACAACATTTCTTTTTAATTTCCATCTATTGATTTCGGTCGTAATAATTCCATTTTTCTTCCAATGATAACTTTTAGCAATTCAACGTTTTTCTTTTTAATCAAGTCATATTGTTGATCATCTGGTTTTATTCCTTCGTAAATAGTTTTTAAATTTTCATAATCTTCCATATAAAAATCTGATATATTTGAAAATGAATAAAGATCATTAATTGCATATCTAAATGCCTCGATATTTTCAGTATTGCTTTGTTCTATTAATGTCAGAATCCTGCCTGGATCCATTTTAGAAATAAAACTTTTAGGTACTACTTTTCTATGTTCCGTAACATACTTGTTAACATTTATTCCCCATGAATTTACATCTTCTAACATCTTTTCCATCTCTTTTTCTTGATAACTGTTATTCTTTTCTTCTATTTCAACATTTAATTCTCTGCTCTTTAGTGCATAAAGCTTTTTATCATCTTCATTTATAAAAAAACTATATCCTCCTTGTAATTCTATTCTTTCAGAAGCATTTCTAATATTATTTTTCATATATTCCACAAGCTGGTTTAAAAAAGCTTCATCAAAACCAATAGACACCAAAGCAACAAAATTATGTAATATATTCAGATATGTAGCAAACGAATACTTATCTTCGCCCATCTTCAAAATAATCTCTTCCATAAGCACCTTGACGGTTTTCTCATCCATACTTCCCCAACTTTGTATTTGTCTCGCCGGATCGTTTTCGCTCTCGGCATTTTTTTGCTCAAATTCCTCATACAAAGTAACCGTTTCAACAATTTCCCTCGAGTTCAACTTGCCATATAACACAAATTCATCAACAAACTTAAACGCTAAGCATTGATTTCTAAAGTCGAACCATCCATACAATGACCTCAACTCAAATAATTTTGGTTCTTCCCATTGCTCTATTTCTTTTCCAGTTTTATATTTCACAGATATCAAAAATATATAATCAATCATCTTTTCGAAAGTTTCTACATGTTGCTGTAAGCAATCATAAAGAGTTACTACTTTTGACAAAAAGAAAAGAAATGTCCGCAAATTAAAATGTTCATAATATTCTGCAATTTCTTCAATTTTATTTGCTTTATTGAGTAGAATTTCTCTCAATTTTTCGTCATTATTTAAGTTTCTTTCAATTAGATTGGTTATCATTTTCAGATACTCTGGTTGATATTTTACCGTTTCACCAACTACTTTTTCCTTTATTTGCTTATATGCCTGATTCCGAGCAAATACAACCTCTACTCGTTTCATTAATTTTTGAAGCGATATTTTCTGTTTTTCTGATCTTGTAGTACTTTGACTTCCATTATATCCAGAATTTTCTTCTGATTCTAAAAAGCCAAAATCCAAATTATCCTGAAGACATACTAATAATTCTTCTGGATCCACATCAAGTCTGGAAGCTGTATTAATTTCAGCTTCATTAGCGATAAGGAGAACTTTAACCTGATCATGTTCTATAAAATTATTAATATATCCCAGGATATCATTAACATTACAACTTGTTCTTTCCAAATCATCAAATATAAAAATACAGTTTTTTAAAGAAAAGCCTGTTGATATTTTATTAATGATGTTTTCTATATCAATTCCCTTCGAATCTTTTATAACATCTGACACAATTTTTGAAGTAGTGCCCAACCATGTAGGAATCTGAGGAGTGTGTTTCTTTAAAAATCTACCTGTTGTCATCTTATCTGCCATAACTTTTCGTAATTCCAAATATAATAATCTGGAAATTTCTTCCGTTTCTTTTATTCCATAAAGAGATACATACAGGATTCTCTTTTCCTTGTATTCTGAGTCTTGATCTTTCTTTTCTTTTTCATGTTTTACAATTGAAGGAATAAGTATTTCTTTAACAAAAAATGTCTTTCCAGATCCCCATGAACCATCCAACAGGTAGGCATAACTATATATAGAATCATCCAAATATGACAAAAAACTTTTGATAATTTCTTCACTGGATAAAAAAGAATTATTCTTCATTTTCTCTGTACCTTTCTCACTTATTTTATATCATTCTTTTTGTAATAAGATCATACGAATCCGGAGATAAATTCATCTGATAAACCTCAACATTATTCTGCTTTGCAAACCAAATTATCTCTTCTTTGTATTTTTTCTCAATTTTTGCACCCAAATAAAATGCCTTTATATTTTCTTTCAAATCTAAAACATATTTACCATTTGGATATTTCAACTTGTCTGGCATTACTTTATTAAAATTTACTGTTACAATACGCCACTCTTTTTCATAGGACCATACATCAGATTTTCGACAAATTGTTTTATATATCCATTTCCCATTTGTATTCGACATATCGCGTTTAGATGTTGTATATCTTTCTTTTGTATATATTATTGGATGCAAATGTTTGTAAAACGTATTGCTTTCATCAAATTCGTATTCTATACAAAAACCTTTATGATTTTGTGCATAATGACTCCACATTAACATCGAATTATAAACTTCTGATAAACACACAACCCTTATAGAATCCTTAATTTCATTCATACAATTATTTAATCCGTTTTGTAAAATATTCTTCAAAGAATCTGAAAGTTTTCCACCATGTGATCGTAAAATTATCTCCATTGCTTTTTCAATATCATCAGAATAAAGAATTCGATTTTTTTCCTCTTTTTTTAATTGAAACCTGTTTTCTAACAATTGTATATATTCCTTCCTATCAAGAAGTTCATCTATTGTATCCGCTTGAAAACAAAATTCACAATCATATGGATCATTAAAGTAAAGTGGTGATGACGGATATACTAAACCTTCAAATGCTTCAAATTTCCATTTTTCAACATTAACCATCCTTTGATGAATATAACTATAATCATTTACTATTTCATTATCAAATGATCTATATCTAAATAATTTTCGTTTCACACACATTATCTCCCCTTTTCTCCCGATACAACTTCGCCGGTCTATGCCCAGCATCCCCCGTCATCTCCCCGGTATCTTCTACCCTATCAGCCACTTTTCTTCGAAACGCCGGAACCAGAAGCTTCGTATCCAGCACCGTCTCATGAATCTGTTGCAATTCTCTCAGTGTAAACTTCTCCGGTAAAAGCCGGAACGCTATATGCGTCTCCGTAATCCACTTGCGAAGCTGTACGATTGCATCTGCAAGAATCAGCTCGTGGTCAAATGCAAGGTCATCGCTTTCTATAGTCTTAAATTTCTTCTTTACATCCCACTTCGAAGTTGTCTCTTCTAATCTTGCATGAAGCTTCTCATCCCCATGTGTCAGGCACAGACTCCATACACCATCTTCTTCCTGAAATGACACATCAAACCACTTCGCATCCGAAGCATCATCTCCTGCCTGGATCATTTCCTGTCCGGCATTGACAAGTGCCATGTATCCATTGCTGATCACCCATCTTCTCGGATCACGGTTTGGATTGCTGTAGGTACCGAACTGTTCCAGGAAATCACAGTTGCAGTTTGTCTCTTCTTTTAATTCACGTTCTGCGGCTTCGCCGATGGTTTCCTTCGGACCAACGAATCCGCCCGGAAGGGCATAACAGCCTTCATATGGTGCCGCACCTCTCTGGATTAAAAGTACCTTTAACTCTTTCTCGGCTATTTTTCTGTAATTATCTTCTTCTTTATCAAACATTCCGAAAATGACGATATCTGCAGTTACGGATGGTTTTGGATATTTTGAATCATCATAAGTCTTTACAAATTCTTCGTTAGCCTTTTGCATTTCTGATTTTTTCCGCATGATTACTACCTCTTTCTTTTTTTGTCCTATATTATTATCTTTATGATAGTATCACTTTGATAGTATGTCAATATACAAATTTACGCACACGAAAAATGTCATCTCATCTTCTAACGTTCTTCGTGTACGTTTATCCTCTTCAGATACTTCACTACCTTGCTTATTTGTTTTTACTGAATCTTTTCACATATACTCTTTACACATATCTCTTTACGCATATCTCTTTGCACATATCTCTTTACGTATACTTCTTCCGCGACAGCCATTTCTGATCAATACACTTCACTTCCCCATCAAACCGAATATGTAAATGCACACCGCCAGATCTCTGATTAATCTTCTCCACAATTCCATGTCCGAATTTCGGATGTGTCACCGCATCGCCAAGCTTATACTGTACCACTTCATCCTTTTTCTTCTGTGCAGTCTTCAGTTGCTGATAAGTATCCCGGACCGGCACGGACTTATCATGAATCCTGTTCTTTAATACCTTATCATAGTCATGATTCATAAGCGCTTCGCCCGCCTTATAATACGGCGTCGGCGCCGCTCCGATTAGAGAACAGCAGTATTTCCACGCACTTCCGTGTGTTCCCGCCTGCCATTTATACTTTTCGGGAATCTGCATATTGTACTGCATGTAATGGGCGTATTCGTGTTTGAATAAATCTATGCGATCCTCTTTGGACAGCGGATTCTTCACACCATATGCAATAAACAACAGCGAAAAATGAAAATGCTCTTTTTCATGTGCACTTCGTCTAGTGTAAGATCCCAGTGTGTCCGTGTCATATCCAAATGTTATCGGCACTTTTGCACCATTCAAATGGAGTTTTCTGTCCAGTTCTTCATATAGGTTCTGTATTAATGCCCGTAAAATCGGGATTTCTTTCTGCAAGCGTTGTCGCAGGAATTGGTCTTCTCGGTTGTAATATGTCATCTTCTCGCACTCTCCATATGCATCTATTTCCAATTCTTCCACACATCCGGCCGATATCCTACCGTTGCCTGCTTTCCATTACGAACAATCGGTGTCTTGATCATCTTTTGATTTTCCAAAATCTTTTCTGCTTTATCTTCCTCTGCTAGATAAGTGATCAGTGCAAGCAGATCTTTATCCTTGCACTCCTGATCGATCAGTTTTTCATATCCTCCGACAGCCTGGCATACCGAATTGAATTCACCTTTACTCAGACCTTTTTCTTTCATATCTACGAACTGGTACTTAATTCCGCGCTCTTTGAAAAATCGTTCAGCTTTTTTGCTGTCGAAGCTTTTCTTGGTTCCGAATATTTGTATGTTCATCCTTGTTCCTCTCTCATTCTTCTCTTTCTACGCTATAATATAACTGTTTTGGACTCTTTGGCTTATCTGGAATACTCAACTTAATTACGCCAGCTTCTACTAATGGATTTACATACGTCTGTATAGCATAAGTAACAGAATTTAACCCCAGATAATCACAAATTTCCTTTCTTGTACGCGGCGTTTTACAAAATACTATTAAATTATTTGTTTCTTCATCATTTGACATATCTTCATAATCATTCTTTGATTCTTTATATAGTTTTACAATAAAACTTCCTCTTTCATCCAAGAATTCTGGCTGTCTTAAGTTATATTTCTCCATTTCCATCCGGATTGTTGGAATTCCTGAATACCTGTTTTCTGTTATTCCCAATGTTTCAAGTGCCGATGCAAGTACCGGATTTCTTGTATCCGGTTGAATTTTTCCTAATTGGTCAATAGTGATTCTTCCATATAATCCACCTGGATTATGTATTTCAATCCTGTCTTCAAACATTATAAGTTGAATCGGCATTCCTTCTGTATGAATACTATAATCACGATGTACTAATGCATTTATAATAGCTTCTCTAACCGCTGTTATTGGATAGTCTGTTCTGTCAGTTCTTCGTCCGGTTGTCGGACTTATAATTGTCTTTGTCCGCATATTGCGTTTCACAAATAATAATGCCTCATCCAACATTTCCGGAATTGTTCCTTCTATTCTCTGATTATCCGAGAATCTTTCCCCCATGTCGCCAAGACTTCCTATTGTTCTCCCAGGAATTACAATTGCCGTAATACACAATTGTGGAAAATATGCCTGTGGATATGGACTAAAAAGCAAAGTCGCACTAAGCGTTACTTTCTCTCCTCGCTTTATGCTCATAAGTTCATAAATACTTTCATTATCAAGTGTTGCTAATCTTTGTTTTCCACTCTTTAATAGTTCAACATAACGATTCAGTTCTTCCTGATCCAATGACATTAATGTTACTCTCGGAACCTCACGGATATCGTCTTGATATTTTCTTCTATATGCTTCATAACTATATATTTCGTATTCTGTCATCGGTTCATCACTATCCCCAATACGGGTATAGGACCCCTTCAACCTTCCACGTCCTTGATAATAGCAAGGTCTGTCTGCCAAATCTATTCCGGGAATTTCAGCAGAAACAAATTTTTTATTTTCCTTCTCCACAACTGTAATAAGCGGCCGTACAACCGGATTCATCTGCAAGCATTGCTCGTTAATTTTCTTTTGAATGTCCTGAGCATCATAAACACCAACTTCTTTATAATCTTGTTTCTCATCAATTCCAAAAACAATAATGCCACCATCATCCTGATTAGAAAAACTTGACAAAGAATCATATAATCGTTTCGGATATCCTTGCTCCGCTGATTTCAATTCCAAATTCTGCGTTTTGCATTTCATTTTTTGAATTAATTTTAGTTTGTCATATAATTCTTCTGTTGTCATTTTAGTTCCTCCATTTATATTTTAGATTCTAGCACTATATTTAAGTTTATGCAAGAAACTCAAATATTATTCTTATGAACTAAAAAAGAACTCAAATTTATACTTCAAATTTGAGTTCTTTTTCATTTTCAATGTCCACTTATTCCTCTCTATATTTTCTAGTCCATCTCTCCTTCAATCTTCTCCGCAACCGCCACATCCGCCGGCAGCCACTCCACATCCGTAAGCTCCTCCCTGGTCAGCCACCTGGCAGCCTCATGCTCCTTCAGCACCAGATCCCCTTTCACGATCTCACACCAGAAGCAATCCATCGAAAGATGAAATCCCGGATAATCATACTCCACCGTCTCGATCCATTCACCAACCGCAACTTCCGTATCCAGTTCTTCCATGATCTCACGCTTCAACGCTTCCTGCGGTGTCTCCCCGGCTTCGATCTTGCCGCCCGGGAATTCCCATCCGCCTTTGAACTCGCCATATCCGCGCTGCGTTGCGAATATCATCGTTCTTCCGTCTTCCTTTACCGCCTTTATCACTGCTGCCACAACTCTAATCGTCTTCATCTTACCTTTTATCTCCCGTCAAAAATCTTCCTGTAACAGTCCCTATTCATTCACAATATACTGATAAATATCCTCTCTCACCGGAGTCTCCAGCTCCCATTCGATCTCCACCGCCGTCTTATCCGTATTCGGCATCACAAACTGCTTCGCATTCCCAGTCGCGATCACACGCCCCAGATAATAGAATTCCTTGGATATCTTATCATCCTTATTCTTTCTCACAAACAGCTGCACATCTATGCCACGTTCTGTTGCGTTCAGGAAATTCTGCACATCTTCTGAGTCCATGCTTCTTCCGCTTTTGGAAATCGCGATCAGCCGGTTCTCTGCTACGAAATGATCTTCGTATTTCGTGGTATCGCTGATATTGTCCTGCTTATCGTAGTTAATGAATATCGGAAATGTCTTAGTCTTTTTATCATATTTGTAACCGCCGATGTTCAGCGGCACTTCATTTCTCTCCCAGTTCAGCAGACGGCAAGCATCCTCATATGTATATTTCTGATACAATACCAGATTCGTATCCTGATAATGGTAACTGTAATTGACCTTATATCTCGAGATTCCGAAGTCTACCAGTTCCTCCAGAATCGCACAGAATTCCGGATTCTCTAACATTTTCCCATACACATCGGAAATACCGTAATCATCCTGTTCCTTCTTCAGAAATACACACTGTGCGTAAGTCTTCTTTGCTGCGCTCGTCGAAAATTCATTGGTCATCATATTGATCACATTTTCCGTGCAATGCTCGTCCATCTCACAATGATACTTCTCGGATAAATGCTTCCGCAGACGCCCAATGATTCCATGGCGATACTGCAACGTACGTTTCAACAATTCCAGCTCATGAATCCGCTTACCACTCGCCAGCTTTTTGGAAATGAATTCGATTGCTTTTTCTTCGTCTTCTGACAATCGAATGGTATATTCCTTTTCGTATTTCACAAGGAATTTATAATACGAACCCAGACTGTTATTATCAAAGATCCGCAGCACATCCATTTCCCCATATTTATCAAAATCCGCAAGTGCCGGGATATGCCCCAGCTTATTCTTCAGATTCGTATAATTCTCCCGGATTAATTTGATATCGCTGAAGTTCGCATTATCAATCGCCTGAAAAATCCGCTTTCTGGAAATCTCATCGAAGTGAATCGTACTCGCACCCGGAATCACTCTGCCGCCTTCCGTGACATAACGGCGGATATTGTCCTTGTTATAACTGCGGTCGCCGGACAGCGCAATCGGAATCATAAAGTTATTCCGGTAATTTCCGATGAAATCCAGTACAACGACATATTCTTTGTTCTCAGCTTTTCGAAGTCCCCGGCCAAGCTGCTGGATGAACACGATCGGCGACTCTGTCGGACGAAGCATGATGACCTGATTGATCTCCGGCACGTCCACACCCTCGGAAAATATGTCTACGGAAATGATGTAGTCCAAGGCATCTTCGGATTCTTCTCCCGCCAGCCGTTCGATCGCTGCTGCTCTCGCTTCTTCCGAATCACTACCGCTCAGCACCAGCGTCCGCCAGCCCTTGTCGTTGAATTTCTTCGATAATTCCTTCGCCTCATCAATACGGCTACAGAAAATCAACCCCTTCACGCGGTCACCACTATATCCGAAATATTCCGCCTGTTTCATGACATTTTCCACACGCTCTTCGGATGTCAGATAACGGAAATTCTCCACCTTTTCTTCGGATGATTTTCCCGCATCTGCAATAATATCCAGATCCGTGATTCCAAAATAGTGGAACGGACACAACAGATCCTCCTCCATCGCATCCTGCAGACGAATCTCATATGCAATCTGATGATTAAAGATTTCGTAAATGTTCCTGCCTTCGAGATTGTCGTCTCGTTTATCCGGCGTTGCGGTCATACCAAGCCACAGCTTTGGTTCGAAATAGTCCAGGACTTTTTTATAGCTGTTGGCGGCGCTGTGGTGGGCTTCGTCGATTACGATTGCATCAAATGCGTTCTTCTCATATCGATGCAAATTCTCTTCTTTGCTCAATGTCTGAATGGTTGCAAAAATAAAATCTTTGTCACATTCCTGATATTTTCCCGTTACCAATCCCATCGAAACTTGTCCACTGAATACCTTGCGAAATGACTTCTGCGCCTGCTTCGCAATCTGATTCCTGTGTACCAGAAATAGCACTCTCTGGAATCCCAGTTCACGCATGGCGAATGCGGAAGCGTAGGTCTTACCGGTACCTGTTGCCGATATCAGAAGTGCTTTTCTCGCGCCTGCTTCCTGTATCTTCCGCAGGTTCTTAATAAAGCCGACCTGCATACTATTAGGCTCTAACTTGTACTTTTCAATCGATGTAATATCATCCAGCTTCGCGACATCTCGCTGATGCTTGATGATCTTATATTTTTCCCGGTATGATTCATAAAATGTGTCAAAATCCAGTGCGTATTTCGAATTCCACAGCGAATCAAATTCCTGTACAATTTCCCGTGCCATCTCACCGTCTTCCGTTGACACAATCTTCGTATTCCATTCCCGGTTGTAGGTTAGCGCTGCACTTGTAATATTAGAGCTTCCGATGATAATCCGGTAGATCTCTTCTTTCTTGAAAATGTATCCCTTGGTGTGGAAACCTTCTTTTGCTGCTTCTACATCGTACATTTTCAAAGTGATATTCTGTAACTCATTTAGCTTTTTCAGTGCTCTTGGCTCACTGAAATTCAGATAGTTCGTTGTTAAAATCTCTCCCGGAATATTCTTCTTTTCCAGTTCTTTTAACGTCTGCAAAAGCGGCGTGATTCCGCTCATTGTGATAAATGCTACACTGATCTGGAACTGATTACACGCCAAGAACTCATCCTCGACGGATGAGAGAACTTTCTTTCCTTCTTTGTGATTGTTGGATACAAACTGCGGGCGGTAGGCCAGGCTTGAGGCTGTGGCGCCGTTGATGTAGGCGGTTTCTAGGGCGGTTCGTAGGGTGGTGATATGTTGGGTGGTCATTTGTATGTTACTCCTCTTTTAATGTTCTTGAATTTATACTTTTTTCATCCAATTAATGCTATTATTGCAACAAATGCTGCTACCACAGAAATTATAGTTGCAAATATCGAATTAATAAATCCTATACGGGTATATCTCATTTCAGAAAGCAATTGCAAATAAGAGAAATTTTCCTGATATATCGCTTGAAAATCCACAGCTATCTTCTTAGCATGTTCTCCAAAATCCTTTTTATCGTTTTCAATAAAAAAATCCCAATTATCATCAAAGTCTTTTGTAAAGTCAATATTTTTCCTATTTTCTATTTCTGCTATACTTTTCATTTTTCTAACTAATGAATTAAACTTTTTCCCATATGATATTCGTTTCCTTCCTGAAAAGTATTTGGAAAACAAAATTTCATAATTCTCCAATTCCGAACAGCCAGCAAAATGATAATAAAATTGATTGCCATATTTAGCAACTAATCCCAACACGCTAAAATTAGTTATTCTATTATTTCCTGCACACAAAGCATAGTTAATTTGACTGTAATCACAAGTAATGAAATAATTGTCCTTTTTATTATAATATGAATAATCCATATCCCCAAGATATATTTTATTGATATCTATTGAATCTTTTCTTGATTGTGAAACTATATTAATCAACGGTCCGTGTCGTCCTTGCTCACTATACAGCAATGTAGTAATATAATGTTGACATACAATTGGAAAAAAATCTCGATCCATTGTTTCCAAAAGCAGTCCATCCACTTTATCATCTTTCACTTGATTTATTGATGGATACCACAAAACATAATCTTTCCGTGTAAATAATCTCATCGTATCTATCATAAAGCTATAGTATCTATCTTCATTCAATGCTTGTTTAAAACTGATTTTATATACAAAAAAAGCATAATAACTATTTAACTGACACCATGTAATTTTTATATTTGATATATATGGATCATCTAATAATTCTATATCTGCAAAGCAGCCCCACCCCGATCCTGTATATTTCAAATGAATATAATCATATGATTTTATTCTTCCCGGTTTTTTATAATAATTATATACTTTATATTTTCTTTCCGATAGCGAATACAATTTACGCAATAGCTTTATAGTTCCCTGATTATCCAATACATCAAAAAAAGTAATCTCTGATATGAAATCCGGTTCATAAAAATCTGTTCGTTTTATCCATTCTGGTTTATACTTTTTAACATATTCTTCATGATTCTTAAAACCTTCTTTTTTTTTCGCAGACAAATAAACTCGATATTTCTCAGATTGTATATTATCAATATAGTATTTTATACATTTTTTCGCTTCTTTTTTCATTTGTTTCAATCCTCAAATATAATTATACAAACTTTTCCACACTAATAAGATTCCAAACATACTAATGGCTCACTTCACTTTTTCTCAAAACATTCCAAACATAACATATTCAAGATTATTTTGAAAAAAACTGACATTTTGTCTTGCATGAGCATTTCATCATTATTTATTCTTCAACTTAAATTTTAACAAAAGTCCACTTTAATCTAAGTATTCTGTATATTCAGATAAATTCTTCTCTGCATAACTTACAGCGCTTTTTATCGCCGTTTTTCTTTTCAATATATCTATATTTTTTTTCATCTGTTCGGTACAATCAACACCTTGAGGCCTAATTATGCTATTTATAATTGAAACTATCATCCCAAATTTCTTTTTCTCTCCCTTTATAAATGCTACCTCTATTATGTTGTCACTTCTCGCTGTAATTGTTCCTAACCCATACCTTTTATGTCGAATATTTGTTCCAACTTCAAAAATAGAATCAAAATATTCCATTGCTTCCTGCAATTTTTGAAACTCTTCTTGCACGTCTTCTAATTCTTTTTCCAAACGGTTTGCTTTTTCTTTCTTTTCCTGTATCAATTGTTTTTCCTTTACTTTTTTTCGTTTAAAAGTAATCCCACCAAAAAGATCATATGTCAAACAACAATAAATCAGATCAGACACCAGTATATGTTTTTCTTTATCTCTCGCAAATGTCTGAGGATCAATTCCCCATCCATTTTCAAATCGACTCGCATCCGTCTTCATTAATTCCGAACTTCTCTTCGCAATCTCTGCCACCTGGTCACACATACGGTAATACACATCTAATTTTACAGAATCTCCAACTCCCCAGTCATCATAAAACTCTATACAGTCAGCAAAAACTCGAGCATTACTTGATTTAAAAATATAATTATGATCTGGATCATACAAAAACAAATATGTAGTAACAGAATGCATATCATCTTTATATAAATAGCTCCCAGGGAAATACTTATCTCGAAGTTCATGACTTTTCTTCAAAAAAGTTACTATTGCTGCTTCCCGTTGAACCATTTCTTTATCAGAATTTACAAACAAATTTTTAAACATAGTTTTTACTGTTTCTGGTTCACTTTCCGCAAAATAAACAATTCCCTGAAAAGGTTGAGTATAATTATCCACAAGATTACATGTCAGTTTTTTTACCTTTAATAATTTAAATGCGAATTCTGAATTTTCACTCCGCAACGCTTCATCCATCATCGTGCGAAAGCTTTTTACAATTTGCCATTTATAATATTCTTTATGTTCCGAATTATTCAGTTTTTCAAATTCATCTATATAATGTTTAAAAATTTGTTGTATATGATTAGCATTCATATTCCTTTTTCTCCCACTTATAAGACTTTCCAAGTATCCATAAAACTAATATCCCCTATATACATGCGCTAGTTTTCTAGTAATTAGAGTGCTATGTGGTAGCTTATTATAATACGACTGTTTTTTATTATTTTCAATTTTTTATTTTTTCACAGCAAACTTTTCACTTAATATACATGGAAAATCTTTTTCTATATTCTGCAAAGCTTTTACTTTCTCCCTTTGCATTTCTTGTGCCATCTCTTTGCTTAAAGCGAAAATTTCCGTTGTTTCCCTAAATGTCACTTCCATTTTATTAAGGAACCAGGTCCTATGAGGGAATTTTTTTGCTGTAAGCATATCTTCCGAATATTCATATATAATATAACTAATAATCCTCATTTTCTCATCATCATCTAATTCATTAAACTGATTAACAAACGAATCATATTCTGTATCCGCCTTGTTATAAAATGCAAAAACAACGGAGCCTATATCTAATGGAAACACACATATATGCATATGCTTTACAATAACTTCCTCCGAAGTATTATAAATATCTGTGACAATATTCCCCTTTAAATCCCCATATAATGTAATTGCTCCTTGAAATGCAATTGGCACCGTATAATCTAAATGCTTACAATAAAATAGTTTAAATTCACACTTTTCACCGTTTTCTTTCATTATTTCTTTGATCCTATTAAAATCCCAGAAATAATCTCTTTCATCCAATGAATTTACCTCTTGCTTTTTATCAAAGGGATATGGGATTTTTGATTCCTTTAACAAATTATTGTACAATTCAATTTCTGTATACCTTTTATTAAGCATAAGCAAAACATTTTTCAATGCAATTTCTTCAAGCATTCTTTCCGAAGGTACCTCTTTTAAAGCCTCTAAATTTTCATAATCTTGAAATATTTTTCCATCACATGTAGGACACAACAACTTAAATGTTCCTGCTTCATTCAATCCTTTATCATTATTTATAAACGGAATATTTACTATCGCATTAAAATAATCAACTTTTCCATCTGTATCTATATTGTCCAAAACACATCTTGGTACTGAATGAGAATTACAAAAACGAGTTATCTTTTTCCCACACCATAAACATTTTTCTTGCTTTGCTTGCCTTTTACTTTCATTTATTAATTTAGAATATTTTTTCCTTATTTCAATAATATTTGGATCCATCCTAACATACCTTTCTCTTCAAACATTTTTTACTTTAAATATTCTTAAATTCTATATCCATCCTTTTTTTCTAAATTCCGCAATACGAGCCAAGTCTTCTTCAGATGGTTTATCTTCAATTAATTCATCAGAATAAAATTAATTCCCATAAATCTTCAAAAAGAGTTTCTGCTTGTTCCTCAGTCCAAGCATAAGGACGTTGATATTCTAGAATTACAAAAGGTTTTGCCTTTCCGCTTCCCAAAAGTACTTCTACACTCTGTTTATTGACTTCTATTGTTGTCGGCATGATTTTCCCTATCTTTTGTCTCTACATCATTTTTTAAATTTCAATATTAGTTCTATTCTCGCATTTTCAATTCTTTATATACCTTATTAACTACCACTTCTAAAAAAGAATAAAACGACTGTACATAATAAGTAATATCCTCAAACGAAAAGCTAATTTGTTTTTCCTTTTTCCGACATATAAATTCTGGAATTTCCTTCATATTTTCAAAATAATACTTTATCGTTATATCGTCATAATGAATAATTGCATCTCTCGGTTCTACACACTTTCTAATCCATTTGTCATATTCTTGATAAATGTATCGTAATATTTCATCCTTTTCCTTATCTCGAACAACTTGTGCCATAAAACCTTTTGCTTTATTAGTCTTTTCATCTATATGACCAAAAGTTGTATATTCTGCAATTCCACTCTTATATAAGCGGATTATTTTTATCAATCTATCTAACGCTATCTTTATTGATATTAAACAATTTTGAACCGCAATAATGATTTGTTCAGTCCGCCTCCCCATCGATACCCATTGTTCTTCAGAAATCGTATATTTTATCTGATCCCAAAACAAATCCTGTATAATTTCATCTACCAATCGATTATAATTATATGCTGGACTTAAGCAAGAAGCCCTAATTTGATCAATTACAAATATCAATGAATAATCTTCTATGCCTCTTTTTGTACACCATTCATAATATTTTTGCTTTGTATTATATAATGGATTTAAAATTTCTTCTAAATCATATTTTTCTTTTAAATAATATTCTTCTTTTATTTCAGACATATATTTACTCCGCTATTAAAAAGCATTCTAACTTTTTATTTTTCTAAAAATTACTCTTCATATACAAATACACTTTACCGCTTAAAATTTGTCGCATTTTGTCAATTTTTTAATTTTACATCTGCACTTTCCTTTTGTTTTTAATTTTTCACAATCCTATTTCTTCTCATACCTCCGCCGATAATACTCCAAACTCCGATACCCAAGCACATCTCCCATCTGCTCGCCAAATGCCATATTCCCAACAACTTCTCCAATCTCATCCCTCAACGCCAACGCATATCCATCCTTCTCCACGAAGAATCCTTTCCCTGACGCCTTCAAGAATCGAATCGGCATCCGCTTCGCCTTACTCAGATGCTGCTTATCCGTCACTTTCTTATAATCCTCATAAGTATTCACATTCGGGAAATCCTTCCAGTTCGTCCCTGTATCAAAGAATTCCTTCCAACTCTCCAATACCTCTTCATCCGTAACCGCAAGCCGGATATTTCCATGATTATAAAAGCTGTAAAGTATCGGCATCTTATACACTTTCTGCATCTCCGTAGTTTCGATGGTCTGAATGAATTCTCGTCCGATTCCCGCATATAATTCCTGTTCATCCTCTGACAATTCACCAAGTTCATACAGGAAATCAAGATAATGCTGGAATGGATTTTCTTTTGCATGACTGCCGCTGACACAAATCCGGTAAATCTCATCATCCATATAAGTGAATAAGCCCATTCTACTCGGCCGCTTTCCGTCCAGCAGTTCTTTCACACGATAATATTCCTGCCGGATCTGCATTTTCAGCGTTAATTTTTTCTTATCCATTTCCTTGAACAGATCGATCAGACGCATGTCAAAATCAACGATGCAGTCATCCGGATATTCCAGATCCTGATATTCGCAGGATTCTTTCTTGCTAAATGACTGCTCTCCGCTTAACAATAGCGGTGCCTTCCCCGCTTTCTCATAATTTCCGATGAAATCCAATACGTTCAGATATTCTTTTCCTTTATATAGACGAAGTCCCCGTCCCAACTGCTGCAGGAATACGACCGGGGATTCCGTCGGACGCAGGAACATTACCATATCCAGCGAAGCGATATCCACGCCTTCATTGAACATATCCACAGAGAAGATCACCCGTATCTCTCCGTTCTTCAATTTGCGGATAGCTTCGTTACGCTCCTCGGCATATGCTCCATTTTCACCGCTGTATACTGCTGCGGATGCGATTCCTCTCTGACAGAATTCTTTTGCCATGTCTTCTGCATGCTGTCTGGAACAGCAGAATCCGATTGCACGCGCAGAACGATATTTTCGATAATATTTGTAAATCAGGTCATATCTTCTTTCATTTCCGATATAAACCTGATTCAGCTCCCGCTCATCATAGCGCCCTTTCACGATCCGCAGTCCGGAATAATCCGTCTCATCATACACGCCGTAATAGTGAAATGGTACAAGCATTCCTTTGTTGATCGCTTCTTTTAAGGAAATCTGATATGGCACGTTATAATCACAGATTTCGTAGATATTTTTCCCGTCCATTCTTTCCGGTGTTGCTGTTAATCCCAGTAAGAATTGCGGCTGAAAATAATCTACGATTCTCCGGTATTGATCTGTAACCGCATGATGGAATTCATCAATGATCACATAGTCAAAATAATCCGCCGGAAAATATGCCTCGTTCAAATATTCCGGTCTTCCGAGTGTCGCTACCGATGCGAAGATGACGGATTTATCCCTATCTTTTTCTTTTCCGTCAAAGAATCCATAATCCTCCGAGTTCCGCACATTTTTGAAAGAAACAGCCGCCTGCTTCAGGATTTCTTCTCTGTGTGCAACGAACAACACCCGTTCATATTTTGCCGAATCAAATGCAGCAAGGTATGTCTTTCCGATTCCGGTGGCTGCATATACAAGTCCTTTCGCCGCCCCTTCCATGCGGCTTTCCTGTAACGCATACAGTGCCTCTATCTGTGCTCCCCGCGGGCGGTACAACATTCGGACATTTTCAGCATTCCTGTCCTCTCCATCTTCTGTAGCGTCATATTTCGCCAGATCCTTGGACACCGCCGGCTTCTTCCATGCCTTGGAATATCGTTTTAATTCTTCATCATCTATAATGATTGAATGGTTCAGAAACAGATCTTCAAATGTAGCATAGAACAATTCATAATTCTTTTTGTCCAGTGTATCACTGAATCTGTAATTCCATTCGATTCCTGAAGTTAACGCACTTTTGGAAATGTTCGATGATCCGATGTATATTTCATTCGAAGATTCATAATGAAAGATATAAGATTTTGGATGAAATGAGCGTGATGTTTCATTATACAGGCGCAGATCCACACGGTCGCCGAGCTCGCTCTTGATCAGATATAAAGCCGACGGCTGTGTGATTCCCAGATAATTTCCCGTCAGGATACGGATCTTCACGCCCCGCTCCAGCGCCCGCTTCATATCATTTAAGAGCATCCGCACACCCGATTCCATCAGAAATGAGACGATGATATCAATCTGCTTCGCCTTTGCCATACTCATTTTCAATTGATAATATAGATACCGGCTCCGGTCTCTGTCCCCGGTCATTACATTCGTAGATTCGATCTCATATGTATCTATTCTTTCCTCAAAATTAGATTGAGCCATTTTTCTTCTCCCCGCCCCGGACGTACATCTGATGTAATCCATTGTTCTTCTATCTCTAATTCATCCATGTCCTGAATCAATTTTGCAAATGTCTCTTCTGTCATATCCGTAAAATATCTGCCGTTTCGTTCCCCTTCGAATGTCCCGTACTTGAAGGATGTGTAAATGATTCCGTGGGCTCGAAGAGCGTTTGCCATCTTCTTTATAATGTCTCGTAGTTCATTTGCCGGAACATGAAGGATTGACGAGCATGCCCAGATTCCGTCGTAGGCTTCTTTTTCATTCAGTTCCTGGAACAGCATGTGTTTTACCGGAATGCCTGTATATTCGCTTGCGAGTTTGCATAGTTCCTGTGAACCATCTATGGCTGTGACTTTGTATCCTTGCTCCAGGAAATATTTTGTGTCGCGGCCGGAACCGCAGCCGTAATCCAAGATTTCCGCTCCCGGATGTAATTTATCCAGGAAGCGATTCTGCACGATTCCGAAGTCTACGGATATGGTGCCGGAGATGAATTTTTTTGCGTTTTTGTTGTAGTAGTCTAGTGTTGTGGTTGATTTTGTGGTTTCGTTTCTTGCGGTCACGTTTGCCTCCTGAAGGTATATTACTTATTCCAATATCATCTTGTATTCATTATACTGCATGGTCGTGGATGGATACAAGAAAGAGTATAGCTATATCTATATAGAATAGAAATTACCATACCCCAATCCCCTTTATACATAGATCTGCCGCTGACAACCTTTATTGTATACTTGACATAAAAAAGAGCCGCTTTCTCAACTATCCCCAAATTACTCAGCAACTTAATAACCCATGTCTTCTAATTTTCATACCAGATAGATAACGAATTTATATTGCTGGATATTTGAATCAACTCATTCGAACGAAAACGCTTGTTTTCATCAGACATTCCCGACACACCTGCTTATCTATTCTAAATAGTAAATAAGACTCAAACAGCAATCATGCCATTCAAGCCCTATTAGTTTTTTTAACGTAAATCACTATCATTAAACCAAGAGATTTATACAAAATATTTTACACCAGCCATCTAGCAGTGCAAATCATTTTCTATGTATGATTTATATTTTATTCCATTTTTTTATTTGCTCAATTAATAATTTTATATTTTTTTGCAAATCTAATAATTCACTCGAATTTTCTTTTGTAATATACGGACATATTTCCTTTGCAAATTTCACTTTTGACTGTACAAATCCTGGGTAAACCGTTTTTATATATTCCGGGAACAATTCATACTCACCACATTGTTTATCTATTCTGGGATATTTTTTATTTATTGCTTCCCATGGAATATAATTTTCAATTTCTTTACCTTTTGTAATCCAGCAAAACATATTATTACTTTGAAATTCTTCCCGTATTCTTTTTTTAGTATCATTAATACGTGAATTCTTCGTTCGTTTATCACTATCAATTAAAATAGCTGCATTACGATTTGTCATCAATACATTAATCATATCATCCGCTTCCTTCATAGTATAATGCGATAGTAATCTTCCCCCATAATACATAAATTGATAATCTCGTCCTTCTTGAAATTTTATGCCTTCTAACTCTATCCATCTTTTTACATATACTCTATCCGACGGTCCTTCTACCCATACAATTCCATTAGATTGAAGCAAATCACTTGCCCGAATATCTAAATCATTTAGCAGCTCGCTTTTCGAAAAATAATTATCTATTCTCTGAATTGTTGATACTTGGTTGTTTTTCATCACATGTAGAATTTGCACCTTTTCCTTTTCACTAAATGCATTAATGGCAATATGTGAATGGGTCGTTAAAAACATCATCACATCATGTTTGCAACTATATTGATATAAATAATCAAACAAACGTCTTTGTAGTGCTGGATGCAAATTATTCTCTAACTCTTCAAAAGCATATATGATTTTATCTTTATCTCCTTTTTCAAACTGCGGAATAATTAATAAATTTAACAATACCAAGATTATCGTTTTCAATCCACTTCCCATTCTTGATAATGGAAAACGTCTTTCATTTTCTATTAAATATATTTCCCAATATATTCCATCATCTTTTCTAATCTGTTGTACTTTTATTCCTGAATATTGCGATTCTGGATAAATAATATAATTCAAAGCACCTAATAGTTCTTTTTCTATAAGGTTCTCATCATATCCGCTGTAATTTAAAATTTTACGTATTAAATTGCTTGCTCCTACACCTGTCGATTCTAAATATTCTGAATCTTCTTCTACTTCTGGAAGAATATTTCTTTCCGCACTCAATCGTCTCACACAATATCCTTCCCAATCATTAACTTGTCTAGATTCAAATAGCTTCCAATATCTTTCATATTTTTTTTGAAATATTTCTTCATTGGAACACCAATTATATAAAAATTCTACTCCCTCTCCTATATACCTAGATTGTACTCCTACATCAAAAGCAACTCTTTCGCCTATAAAATTTTTCCCAAATTCCCAGAAATTATTAGCCGGAATTCCTCCTCCATATGTTGATTCTGGAAATACCGACTTTACCTCTTCTTCTGTTAAATTATGCTCCATAATTACATCTAGCCCAAGTTCTTGACATTGCTTATATACTATCGGATTTGTTAGGGATTCTATCACATCAATGCAACTTGATTTTCCACTATTATTCCGACCAATCAAAACTGTAATATTGGGAAAGTTTTCTATAGATATCCAATCGTCTGAAAACGCTTTATACCCCTTGAATTTTATTCCATTCATATATTTTCCTTTCTTGTTCTTTATCTTCTTTTATTCACTCTTCTGGTCCTTAATGTCTTCTAAACAAATTCCATAATCATCACAACCTGTTGGAAACATTTTTCTTTTTCCTCTATCAACATACTATACGTCTCTTTTCTATGTATCCTTCTGTATGCCATATCCAACACATACATTTCCAAAATTAAATTCACATGTTGCACACGTTCTTTTTACATCTGTTTCATTTTTCCCTACCTTTGACATTTTAAATGTCACCTTGATTATTTTTTTAAGATGCTTTTTATATCATTTACAAAAAAAGCCAATAAATTTCCCTTTTTTACCTTCTTCATCCCTAAATCCTTTCGCATCTCATTCATTATATCTTCCATAAGAAATAAATTATCTGACTTTGCATTAGGATTTGCTCCTTCTTCTCTAAATTTCACCCATTTATTCACAACCCTTGATGATCCCCATAACGTTATCTGTTTTGAAAATTTAGAAAGATCATCCATCATCATCTTTTCTGTATAACTTCCCTCACTTTTTATATTGCCTTGAACTTTATAAATCATTTCAACAAATTCGCCATATGGTATTTCTCGTTTCTTGGCTAAATATTCTTGTCTACTTTTTTTATAATCGATAATTTTTGCAACAATCGAACTAATAATAACTCCAATAATTGAAACCGTTCCTGTTATAAGTGCTACAATTACAACTGCGTCCATTTTAGATGCCATGTCAGCTATCCAATGTATTATCTCTTTTACTTTACAAACAATATAATAAATACTTACATAACCAGCCGTTCCCATTATAACTACTAAAGCTAAAGCAATAACCATATTTAATCTTGGATGCCTTTCAGAAAACTCGCCAATTCTGTTTGTCTTTTTATCTAAAAATTTCCCAACAATGCCACATATTATCATTATCAGTATAGCCGCTATACAAACTATAATTGCATAATTCAAAATTGTTCCCAACTTCTTATTCTCTCTTTCTTCCATAAAACTAATTGGATAAATTATTACACTTCCTCTATATACAATACACACAGATTTCTAAAAACTGTCGCATTTTGTCGTTTTTTCATTATTTTTTTAATCTGTCATCAAAAATTCTATGCTTTCTACTACCTCTGCCACTAATATTCTAAACTCTTATATTCAAGCGTATCCTCCATTTCTTCTCTCATCCTACAGAAAAAACAACCGATTATCCATCTTCCCCTCCGGCACAAATTCCCGGTTTTTACATATCTTATCGGCATACCCCGTTGTAATCGGAAGCCGCATTTTCTGCGTAGATCCGACATGTAATTGCGACAAATACAACACCTGCTTTAATATAATTGTCATTGGAACATCTCCACATTTCTTCTCAAGCAGCAATGGATTCGGAGAACCCTTTTTGTTCTTCATATTTGTCGTAACAAGATATCCTTTATTATTATTGTAAATGCAATATCCCATTTCCGGATTTTTAATAACTCCATCTTCAATGATTGCAAGTTTTGAGCTTATATTCTTTCGTACTTCGACAATCGTATAAGCGATTCCCTTTGCGCCAAAATATTTCTCATACCATGCATCATTTTCATTGCTGAAACCATCCCGATGAATCATGATGTTCTTTGGCTGTTCACCAAATTTCTCTTCATAGGATAGTAGTACCTGATCGAAAATGTCCTGTAAAATTCTGGTCTCAATCTTTTCTCCGCGTTGTGCGCTCTTCGGTTTATAGAATCCAAGTAATCTTCCACTCTTGTCAAATACAACCGAACATGCCGGATAATGGATTCCTTTTTCTAATGTTGCAACATCCAATCCGACAAAGCAGTCAACATTTCCCGGCATTTCCTTGATTACCCAAGGGATTCCTCCCGTCTTTCCAAGGATTCCAAGTACAATATTGTGTAAATAATATTTCGATTTATTTCCTTCTCTTTTCCCTCTGTAGAATAACTGTGCCGTCTTCATGCTGATCATCTGAGACGGTATATTTGCCTCGGCCCAAATTGTCTTAAATGGATTATATGGTCCGTCCTCATCCATTCCATCCGGTACGATTCCAATCACAATGTCGATTCCTTCTACTTTTCTCAATCTCTGAGCCGCCCTCTTATAATCCGTAATATCGCCCAGTTCATATTCTTCTTTTATCATTGGTTTCATCTGGATATCTAACAGTCCGGGAATAATATAGGCATCCTTTTCCCCCTGATACTTTCCATAAGCAGCAAATTCACATATTCCATTTACCACGGCTTTTATCAAATCAACTGTGTTTTTCGGATAAATGTATCCGATTTTTATCTTCTCGTCCGGCTTCTGATAGAATCCATAGTTGAATACTTTGAATTCTTCTCCACACCGCAATCTTTTTCCCTGCCCGCAAGTCAATGCCGGTGATTCTACTTTTCCTTTTAGATACCCCAGTTCTTTAACATTACACATGTCGTTTTCAAATTCTAAGTCACCAAGCTGAGCAATACTTCCGATATCCCGGATGAAATCTTTGTCCAACTCTATCCGTGTTATCATATCGCGTTTGATATACTTTTCAATCGTCATAGAAAAGCGAGCATCTATCTGACCGACCTTTTCTCTCGTCAGAACAGGTTTCAATGCCTGTGGATAATACGGATAAATTTTTCCAGCCTGTAATTCAACCCTCACAACCGGTGTTTGATCCGGCAGATTCTCTACCCTGTAGCCTTCCTTCTTCATATCGGTATAATAAGCCTTCAGACTATCTGCAAAATCAATTTTATCAACGACTGTATAATCACAGATTTCCGTCAATATTCCTGTCTGGTTATTCTTTCCCCACTCATTTTTCACTTCCATACCGATTGGATTCATTCCTTGTGTTATATAATCGTACACGGTCTGGTTGGACAAAAATACGCTGGACGTATCAATTTTCAGATATGCCCTTCCATCGTCCAGAATCTTTACGGTAAAATTATATTTTCTCTCCAGACTAATCTGCCTGTTTCCCGAATAAAATGTCTGAAATCCCTGTTCTGTCTGAATCCACCGGCTTGTCACATTACTTCTACAAGCATATTTATAATATTCCTTCGAGTTCTTTTGTATTTTCACCGTCCGCAGCTTCTGAATAATCCAATGCTTAATCAACTCTGAATATACTTTTTTATGTTCCAATACGCCTAATTCCTGTTCTCCCAGATATGTTAACCGAAAGTTCACATTTGGAATCTCTTCCGATATTTTCTCCGTTGTATAAATATAACTGCCATCTTCAAAAACTCCACATGCATTTACATTTCTTATCTTCCACGCTGCACTCCGTATCAGACGATATTTATTCTCGTATAATTCTGACGTATGAAATTCATATACATGCAGTCTGACACTCTTTACCGGTTCCTTTGAAGCAAATACTTCCATTTTCAATTCCTTGCTCATACATATCCTCCTGAGATTTGTAAAATCTATTTCTCGTCGTATCATTCATAGTTATCATCATTTTAGCAAATCTACTGTCGTAATATCGCAACATTTATGTATCTTGCTTCAAAAAAATCCCACATATTACATGTAGGACTTTTCTTATTCACTATATATGCTTTGTGCCTGTTCTAAATTTTCTATAATTTTATCTTTCAAACTCTTCGGTGAGATTACTTTAAATCGATTCGCATATTGTACGAACCAGCCAACTAATGTCACACTATCCATCTTTTTAAATACTGCTTTATACTTTCCATTATCTAACGGCCTGACCCTTATTCCCTCCCCTGCAAAATCATATAATATAGCATTGGTAATCGGCGCCGGCTTATATTCCACTTCGATTCTGATTGTATCTCCGCTAAAATGATTCACACTCTTCTTAATATAGTCCTGAATCACAAGCTCCGGATTCACACCAATCTTTTCTTCTGCCGGAATGGTTTCTTCACTGGACATACTCATATTTTCAATCCGGTCCAACCGGTAATTCGTCAACCCGTCATGATTATCATGAGAGCCGATCAGATAATAATTATTATCCGACCAATATATCGTATACAGATTCAACTGATACATCTTACCTTCTTTTCGCAAAACTTTCTCCATTGCATTATTGATCTCTGTATACTGAAACTGAATCTTCTTATGCAGATACATTGCTTCCAGCATAATCTCTATATATTCACCGATCTGACCGACATCCCTGACATTTCCGGGCAGCGGCATAATCATATGCGAAAATCTGCTTTGTCCTCTCTGACTCGTCAGATTTAACAGCTTATTTCGAATCTCATTCGCTTCATGAACGGACACACACCTTGCCTGTTGCACCGAATCTAACATCAGCTTAATTTCCCAGTCTTCCAGCAAATATTTCTCCATATACCATCCTTTATGTGAATTTTCTGCCTGCTTAATCGGATAACCGCAGCTTTGTAACAAACGCACATCGTCATAAATGGATGTACGGTGTACATTTTCCATTCCGTATTCTTCTTCCAGTTTCTGGCTTATCTGCACTGCATTCATCGGCGTCTTCTCATCGGTGGTCTGGAAAAGTTGAAGGACGCGGATTATTTTTTCTTTATGGGATGTGGACATAGGGGTGCTCCTTACATTATGTTTTGAATTGAAATGATATATTAATTATAATGTACTGAGTTAAGCTTCACAACTTTCATCTTTTTGATTTTTATAGTTGACTTTTGTTAACAAACAGATTAATATTATATACAAGAAATGGGTTTGTTACCGTACGGCTATTGCCTAAGCGGGGTGCTCGTTTCTTTTTTTATATTCACCATATCATATAAATATAGATTTCCATCGGCTGCATGCCGAATTAACATTTCTATCCTGTATATATTAAATCGTTCCACCTCTTTTAAATCACTACTATAAACAGGTAATGCAAACCTAGTTGTAAAACGATACTAGCCATATTTTGCATCAACTTTATGCTTCCCCTTAAAATTTTCCTGCCATCGTTTGTTAGTTGCACATTTCAATAACGTAGGAATTTTCTGTGTCGCATTTGCTTTGGTTTTTGCATTAGCACCACACAATCGTTTTGTATCTTCAGATCCTTTTAATTCTTCCGGAAAATCATTTCCAATAAAGACTTGATCCGCTGTTTCAACAACTTCATAACACTTTCCTACATATTCCTTCAAATAATTTTCAACATCTTCCCAATCGATATTTCTCTTCCCTTTAAATCGTATATCTGTAATTACAACTATTTTTCTTCCATCCTCATCTGTAATTATGTCAATAATATTTTCCTTCTTCATATATATTTTATCTCTCCTCACAGTTAACGCGTTGCGTTATATTATCAGTAAAAAAATAAGTCTTACGACTTATTTTTCATCATATATTCCACTTCCGCCCGATATTTCATCAAACGTAAAAGATACTCCGGAAGTTCTCTCTTCTCAGCTTCCCAATCTTGAACAGTGCGATACGGTATACCATAATAATCACTAAACTCTCTCCTGTTCATTCCCATTTTTTCCCGTAATTCTTTTACTTCTTTTCCTCGACTCATTAAATCACCTTCCAGACGCATTGCGTTATTAAAATAATAATTCATGTATAAATGTCTGTCAATGACTATTTTCTATACCTCCGGTTCAATCACAGCTTATCATACTTCGCACTCTTCCCCTTAGCCTTCTCCACCGGATACTTCTTTGCATTCACCTTGATCTTCTCCCGCACGATCTCATCCAGATCCAGTCCGCAGGCATCTGCCATCAAGACACAATAATTCACAACATCCGCCAGTTCTTCTCTTATCTTTTCCTGTTTTCCTTCATTTGAGATATCCGCACCGCTCCACTGGAATACTTCCAGTAGCTCTGCTGCCTCCAGCGAAATGGAGATTGCCAGATCTTTCGGATTGTGGAATTGTTTCCAGTCTCTGTCATCTCTGAATTTTAGTATTTCTTTAATTGTTTCTTCTGTCATCTTAGTTTTCCTCTTCGATATATTTACTAAAGTATTCTCTTAATTCATCATCGCATACATACAAATATGTTCCTTTGATTCCTCTGGTCATCAGCACATAATACACATTTGTGATGTATTCTTTCAGTTCTTCATATGATGCCGTTATTTTACCATTTTTATCAAAATAACATTCTGACCGGATAATGATCTGTCCTGTTGTTTTATCATATCCAATATCATTTCCGAGAATAACAAACGCATAGTTCAGATCATAACCTTGAATGGAATGAATACATCCCACCTCATCGATTGCTTCTCCTGTATGAACCCATCCTTCTGTACAATGATTCCACATTCGTTTTACACCTTGTATCTCTATGTCCTTTTTGCTCCGGTCATTTTTACTGATCCATGGCCATGCATATCCTGCTACCATTCGGGAAAGCCCTGTTTCTTCCTCTTTGACATACATATCTTTCTCAAATTTTGAAAAATCAGAGTATAATTTCAAATCATATTTTTTCGAATGATACTTCCGGTCAGCGACTCCGGCCAATAGATCCTTTATGAATGCAATATAGTCATTGCCTCCCTGCACCCTCATCTGCGTCGCAAGGGTGAAATACGATATCGTATGTTTTTTATATGGATTTCTCATTTTTTCTTCGAACCGCTCATAATCAATGCCCGACGGACCAACCACCTGATTGTAATCGTAGAATAACACTGCACACTTTGATTGTTCTAATATCCAGTCTAATTCGTCTGCATCCGTCGTCATGCCCAGCCGTTCACAGCTTTTTTTGAAAGCTCCCCTATAGGAAATATTTTTATATTGATGAAGTCTGTGTGCTTCATCGACCAGTAAGATATCATATTTTTTCTTCGTAATATCAGACGGGGACAGTACCTGTGATGGCGTCAATCCATAAATACTTCGGAAGATGAACTTCATCGTCTTTCTGAGCGAAGTCTGTGGCACAACGAATCCAATCTTTTTCCCGGCAAACTCTTCACTGTCTGCCAGGTATTTCATAAGATATACCGCCACAATTGTCTTACCGCTTCCTGGCATTCCATTTACCACTACACGATTCACATTTCCACTCTCAATCTGCGCAAGTATATCTTCTACTGCTTTCCGCTGGCTGTCGTTCAATTCTTTATATGGAGAATATTTGAATAGATCTGAATTTTCAATTTCTTCCAGCGAATGTTTGACCAGTTTTTCTTGTTGCAGCTTACGCCAAAGCAGTTCGAATTTTTTATCATATTTTCCTTTCTCATAATACTGCTTATCTGCTATTCCGGAATTCTTATTCGTAACCTGGAATAATTCGTCTGCGACAATATACTGAATCAGCTTGGATTCATAATCAAAGGTTACCGATTGATTAAACAATCTGGAATATATGAAGTGGACCTTATTAAATATTCGCTTTTCTTCATTTGTCGTATGCTGTGTCATTCTGGTTTTTACATGATTGGATTCACCTATATAGGCTTTCTTTCCATTTTCCAGAATATATAACATTGGCCAGTTATCCAAATATTCTTCGTTACTGTATTTATTATTTTTGAAATCTCCTTCAATTATTTTGAACATGGTATTTCTCCGGTGTATTTATATTTGTATGGTTTCGAATTTCCTAATATTAATTATACTTCGCTGACTATTAACACACAAGAAGAAGTCATATTTCTACGACTTCTTCCATATCTATTACAGCATAATCCAGGCCGTTTCCTCCTGTTCACTTTTCAGACTCTTTTTACAGATCTTGCAGATTGTTCCTGCCGGTGTAACCAATACCACCTTCGCATATGCCGTGTCACCAATCTTGTCATACAGGCGGCCTGCACTCATAGATTCACCGATGACTGTATACGAACTATTTGCCACATAACCGATCTTCCCAAGTCCTTCATACGTTACTTTGATTGCTTCCTTGTCATATTCATTATCCGGTTCTTTTTCTAATCTGATCTTCATACCTTTTTCCAGAAAATCATTTCCGAAGTAGTGTTTTGTTCCTGTCAGGGTGATAAATATTTTTGCCATTGTGTGTGCTCCTTTCGCTTTGAAAACGTGTTCATCTGAATTTGGTTTGTTGTCTTATAATTACTTTTATCTCCCGGAATTCTGTTTTATTCCCTTTGATGTGTATAGTATAATTCAGATGATGGGGTATAATATCCCCACCTTTTTTCCATACATCAAAAAAGGAAATCAACCGCAGTCAATTTCCTCTTCTCATCATCAATCATACACCCTTTTCAACACTTCCAGATCAACCTCAAGCTCCCTGTCACCATCTCTTACCCTGGCAATCACCGGGACTCCCGTTAATCTCTCGATCATTTTTTCATTATCTTCCTGCATCGCCCCACCCGAGTAATGATTCAGAATGATTCCTTTTACATCCATTCCATGATTGCGGATGTATTCTACCGTCAGGACAACCGCATTGATCGTGCCAAGTCCGGCATCTGCGATCACCAGCGTATTCAGATGCAGCATTTTCACAATGTCTTCCAGCAGGATCTCATGCTCTTCATCCCAGCGGATCGGACATACAATGCCGCCGCTTCCTTCTACCGTGACATAATCGTACCCTTTCTTTACCCTGTCAAAATCTGCTTTTACCGTTTCCGGATCAACCGGATTCCCTTCTATTCTGGCAGCCAGATGCGGAGACACCGCATTTTGATACAGATATGACAGTAAGCTGCTGTCTTCCTGTGTGATACCGGCAATCTTCTTTACATAGCCTGCGTCACTTTCTTCTATGGACTCTGCGCCTGATAAGGCGGCCTTATAATAGCCTGCATGGATTCCTGCATCCGCCAGCTTTTTCACGATTAATGCTGTGACATACGTCTTTCCTACATCTGTGCCGGTGCCCGTCACAAATATTCCTTTTGCCATAATCTCATGCTCCTTTTTTAACTTAGATAAAACCCGCTTTTCCGCATTCTAAGCCCCACACCGGCTGCCAGCAGACATAATACAAAATCTCCAGGCATATCTAATGGGAAGCAGGACAAAAAGATCACGCCCAACGTTGCCGGTGTATGTGCATAAAAGTTCAAGATTATAAATTTATACACGATTCCGATTGCATATGTCACAACAAATCCGGCCAGACAGGCAAGCAGATAGTTCTTGTAACTTGCTTTCAGCTTTTCGCATACTTTTCCGGTTACATATGCGCTTACAATGAATCCGACCAGATAACCAAAACTTGGCCGGAATATGTATCCGATTCCTCCGCCTGCTGCAAAGATCGGTACTCCGACGAGTCCCAGTAATACATAACATCCTACAGATATTGCTCCCTTATCAGCCCCCAGAATCAATCCTGCGAGCAGTACGAAAAAGAACTGAAGTGTGAAATAATCCATATATGGAACCGGGATCTGGATAAATGCTCCTATGGCAACCAGCGCCGCGAACATTCCGCATAATACCATACTTACAGTGGATAATTTTTTTGTTTTTGTGTTCATTAAATTGTTAACCTCCCTTTCAGTTTATGGTTAACAATTTATCGTATTTCGCTTTGATTGTCAACTTATTTTTCGCGCAGGTTTACAATCATGTTCTTGTTTTGCTAATTCAGAATCCATTTCCTACTCCCCATACTGCTCCATAAGCCTCCGGGCCTCTCCCCGCATCTGCTCCACAACCTCATCCGGTCCGATGATCTTAACTGCTTCCCCCAGCGAGAATACCCATCCCAGGAACTGTTTGCTCACATGCACGTCCACATTCACCCGGAAATGATCCTCGTCTTCCGGAATCATCATCACATCTTTCCCAAACCGGTCAATGATCACGCCCGCAAGGCTGTTATTTACCAGCATCTTTACAGACGTTTCCTTTCCCCTGAACATTCCGAAACTCTTCTTGGCATAATCCGCCATATCCAGCTTCTTGAAGTGTTCTTTTCCCTCACGGGATTCATCCGACATCCGGATATGCAGCATCTTGTCCACCCGGTAATGCTTGATTAGCTGCGCCTCTGCATCATATCCGATCATATAATAATTCTCATCATCCCAGGACAATCCCCACGGGCTGATATGATACCACGCTCCTCCGTGACGCAGTTCCATCTCTTTCTTCACATTCCACTGGAAATACTGGAACTTGATCTTCTTATTTTCAGAAATCGCATTGTGGATTGCATCGACAGTATAATAGATGCTTTCATTCATCGTCTTAATTCTTCCGGATACATACACCTGTCGCTGCAGCCTCTGTGCATCGTATTTGCTAACCAGCTTTTCCAGCTTTTTTATCAGTGTGTTGGTCTTCTTCTCTGTAATGAATTTGGAAGACTGGATGGAATCTACCAGAAGCTTTAATTCCGGCAGTTCGAATGGGCGGTTGACTACGCGGTAATGATAGCGGTTGCCGATAGGTTCGCCCTCTACCTCGATCCCGAGTACAGACAGATCACGCAGATCTGCATAGATTGTTTTGCGATCTGCGGTCACTTCGTATTTTCCCAGTTCTTCCATGATTTCCGGCATGGTAATATAGTGTTCGTCATCTGTATTTTCCAGCATGATCTGTGCGAGACGGTATAATTTTAGCTTTTGATTTGTTCCTTTTGGCATAATCACATCTCCTCCACCAACATCTCCTGATACCCGGCAGTCCCATACTCTTCGATCCTATCCACCACCGGTTTCAATCTCTCATCCGTAATCCGCTCCAGTATCTTCATACGCTTCGGCGATATCACTTCCTCTGACCTGCACTTCTCATAATCCGCCGTTTCCATATGCCAGTAATGAAATTCTCCCTTATAATACTGTGATAATTTCTGTGCGATCAGTATTCCTTCCGGGTCAAGGTCGCCCGCATAATATACCCGGATTCCCGACTTTGCAAATAGATCCATCTGTATCATCTGATACAGGAAATTTCCTGCTGCAGTTCCATTGTCAAATGCATGCGGATTTCCTGTCAGCATGGTGAGATCCTGCTGGCACTGTTCCGGTCTGTAATCCGCAAAAAGCGGGTCCTGTATCATTTCTTCATAGACCTCTTCCTGATACAGCCAGTATTTTAATTTCTCATAATGCTCGAAAAAGATACGCATGATACAGCGGTATCTGCTTACGTTATCGGCATTTAAATATTTTGATTCTGTCAGCGGCTTGATTAATTTGTCTGATATCTGCATAGAACTTCTCCTTCTGGTTAATTAAGTTCAGTATAGCACATGCGTTGGAAATAGATTCCATAGTTCTTTGTTTTTCTGAAAATTCTGCCTTGATTTCTAATCATTTACATAATCATAATAATCCGCCTCGCTGGCAAATAAGATATATTCGCCATCTACCATTCCCATGTAACCATCACCTGTGTTAAAACCTTTCATTGCCAGTTCCTCCATTTCTTTGAAAAATAATGATTTTGATTTGTTTTCCCTTTTATGTCTATAGTTTATAACATCAGATGGGGTATAAAATTACCATCAGTAACAAAAAATACCCGAAAAGATTTCTCTTCTCAGGTATCTTTATCTATCCCTATTCTATTTTCGCTGATTATGGGCATCGGTTTCTCTCCACCATCTACCCATTCAACCTTTTCAGCTGCTTAAACTTCTGCCTTCTTAATAATTCCGACACCAAGCGGATACGGTCCTGTATGCACACCAATCGTTGCTCCAATCTGGTAGATTCCAATCTCATCGATTCCAAGCCGTTCTTTTATCAGATCCTTTATCATCTCACGGAATCTGACTGCCTCGTCATAGTCATAACCATATCCGATGCAAAAATTATATTCACCAGGTTTTGCATCGATCTCGTCCAGATAATTTTTCGTCATATCTACAACCTTTTTCATAGACTTGATACGGTTTCTTGCCAGCCCTGAACTGAAGATTTCCCCTTCTTTTAATGTAATCATCGGTTTTATCCCCAGTGCTCCGGCAGCTATCCCGGCCAGTTTACCGATTCGTCCACCATGTCTCAGATAATCAATACTTCCGATTGTAAAGAAGATCCGTCCCGTCTCGCGTATTGGAAGAATTTTCTCCACAATTTCTTCATATCCCAATCCCATATCACGCAGTCTGCATGCTTCTAACACGAAAAGCCCCTGCAGTACTGTATTCACCGTTGAGTCGATCAGCGTAATCTTTGCATCCGGGTACTCTTCTTCGATCATTTCCTTTGCGACAGTTGCCGACTGCAGTGAACCGCTGAATTTGCGGGTAATACAGATGCAGATAACCGGGATCTGCTCTTTCACACTTTTTTCGAACACCTGATAGAAGTCATCCACCGATGGCATGGAAGACTTCGGAAATACATCCGGGTGTTCCACCATTTCGTTATAAAAATCTCTGACTCCTAATTCCACCATTTCCTTCTGATATGTCTCACTGTCAAAAGACACATAGAATGGCACAACCTCTATATCATGCTCTTTTGTAATCTCCTGCGAAAGATCCAACGATCCGTCACTGACAATCTGTACTTTCTTCTGCATATCCATTACCTCTCTACTTATATGTTCTGTAAAAATAAATTTCTCATACATTTTACATGTAGTTTTCAATACTACATTCTTGGAAACGTAGAACAGTATAACACAGGGTATCTCAAGTGTATATAACTATGCTTCATACTTTCTTAAAATTTTATACTTTTTAAGGAAAAGGCATAACCGCAGCTTCCTGTAAATTTACCGGGATTTTTTCGGAGCATTTTTCAAAAAATTTTTTACAAGCTTTTTTTGAAAGCTTTTTCTGAAAATCTATTGACTTGGAGTCCGCTTCAAGTGCTAGTATGAACTCAGAAACTGAAAGGAGATCTTAGAAATGTACAATAAAAAATTAACATTAAGTAACGGTGTGGAAATTCCTCAATTAGGACTTGGAACATAGTTCATCGATGATGATAAAGTCGCTGATGCAGTCAAAGCTGCTGCAGAGCATAAAACTTATGAAGATGCCAAAGCAAACCTATGGTAAATCAGATTCTTCTTCACATCAGCAACACTCCTCTGGAACTTGTTGAGTACTGCCAGAAGAAGGGTATCGCTGTAGAAGCTTACTCCCCAATCGCTCATGGCGAGATTTTACACCCGCCGGAGATTGCCTCTATGGCTGAAAAATACGGAGTATCTGTTCCACAGCTTTGCATCCGTTATACACTGCAGCTCGGTGCGATTTCACTTCCTAAAACCGGTAATCCGGAACATATGAAGACAAATGCCGATGTAGACTTTGAGATTAGTGCCGAAGATATGGAAGTTCTGAAGAATTTCAAACATATCGAAAGCTATGGAGAAAGCAGCGGATTCCCGGTATACGGCGGAAAACTGTAAATTATTCAAAAAAGAGATAAACATATTATAAATCAAATATTTAATCAAAATATTTTCTGATCATAGAGAGGTTACTAAGATGAACAAACCATATATTATCTGCCACATGATGACTTCTGTTGATGGCAGAATCGACTGTGCCATGACATCCCAGCTTCCGGGTGTCGAGGACTATTATAAGACACTGGACGGACTGAATGTTCCGACTACCGTGAGCGGCCGTGTCACTGCGGAACTTGAGATGGCTGAACCTGGATTCTTCGAAGCAAAAAATTCTGAAACATATACCCAGGAAGGATTTTCTAAAAAAGCTGATGCCAAAGGCTATGAAATTATCGTTGATACCAAGGGAAAGCTTCTCTGGCCGGATGCCTCTGATATGGACAAGCCTTACCTGATCATCACAAGTGAACAGGTAACGAAAGAATATCTGGCATATCTGGACGGACAGCATATCTCATGGATTGCCTGCGGAAAAGAACGGATCGATCTCGTACGTGCCTGCGAGATCCTCGCTTCTGAATTCGGAGTAGAACGCATGGGTATCGTCGGCGGTCCTGCAATCAATACCGGTTTCCTGGATGCCGGACTTCTGGACGAGATCAGCATCCTGATGGGTGCTGGAATCGATGCCAGACGGGAAATGCCTTCTGTCTTCGACGGCTTCGCCATGGATCATCCGCTGGTACATCTGAAGCTTACAAATGTGCAGAGATTTGACAGTGATGCGATCTGGATTCGGTATAATGTATAATTATTGTATAGTTATTGCATATCTATCGTATGGAAATTTAAGTGAACTGATACTACCAAGGGCAGTGCTGATTATCATTGTAATCAACACTGCCCTTATTTTCATCGTCATGTTTTCGGGAGAAGCTGCCAGTGGCAGGCTCTCTGTATTTCTCTCTATTCTTTTATTCCGCATTCTCTGTATCCAGAGATTTTTCAATCTCCTCTATAATCTGCACTGCTTTTTCTGCTTCATCCGCCTCTGCCCAGATATCAACGCCGTATACTCCGAATCCGGCAACTCCATATGCTGCTACACTTGAGCTTGGTTCCTGTGTGAATGCAGCAATTCCATTTTCTTTTAGCATTTCTACCAGCATCTCTGCCTCAATGATATTTTCTGCATTGTAGATTTTTTTGCATCCTGTTGCTTTCATGAGAATCCCTCCTTATCATTTTAATCATTTTCCGAATATAAGCATCGTCCGATAATCTTCACAGGCTTTCTCCTGTGTAAAGATTCCTTTTTTCGAATGCCAGAGAAAATATCTGTCATTATACGCCTTCTTTGTGGCCAAATCAATAATCTGAATTCCTTTATTTTCCGGATGTTCCTCATCCGCCGTGACAACCTCCATATAAATATAATAAGTCTGATTTCCTTTTGTTATTTTTGCACCTGAATCCATTATACGATAAAAATTTCTGTCCTGACTTCCTGTTACTCTCATTAAAATACTATCCTTATCAAGAGTTCCGTCTTTTATTGTCTCGCTGTAAAATTCAAGAAATTTGTCCGGTTGCTTTTCAAATTTTTCTCCTGATACATTTTTTGCAAATAATTTTTCTATTTTCTTCTTATCATTCTGATTGCCGCATCCAGAAAATCTGTAAGGATTTCTGTAAACTCTCCGTGATCTGATCTGAATAATCTGCTCAGAAATGTTTTCCCGCATCCAGATATCAATGTTACAACCAGCATAAATGTTATTCTTTTTTTCATCATCCGTCCCCACTGCTCTCAGGATTTTACATCTTTTCATAATACCCCAAAGCTCTTTCATATAGTTCTCTACATTGCCGTTCATCTCCATATGCCAGACAATCACATTGATTTTATTCCCAGTCAAATTCATCAATAGCATCTTTGATTTCTACAGAAACCGATTCCTCATTTTTTAATTCTCTAATAACTTCTGCAAACTTATCACGCTGTGGATTATTAATATCATTGTAACACCGATGAAGCATCCAGATATTGTGCGGGGTTGGTTTTTCACTTACTGAAGCAATTAACAGTTCTTCATACCCATTTTTATAGAACTGCTCAACAAAATGTACCAGTTCTCCCGGCATTCCAAAATCTACCGATGGATTGTCCGCAATAATTTCTAAAATCGGTGCCACCAATTCGTAAGGATTAGAATATGTATTTATAGCATCCACTACTTCGTCATCAATATAATACTCTTCATATGGTTTTGCCGCCGCTTTCAGTGCACCAATAATTTGTTCCTTAGTCATATATTTCTCCTCTTTCAGAATTCTAATCTGTCTTTACTTCATCCTATCATAATTTATCGGATAATTCTATTCTTGACCTTATAGAGAACAGCCAAAAATCATGACTTTATGATTCCTGTCATTCACTCATTTTACGCTTTAATAATTGATATATTTTCCTGCCATCTTTTCTGCCAAATTGATGAAGTGCTCCCATATACAAGTCTTTCTTCCCCTGATGTCTCTTTGCACTCACAAAATCAATAATTTCCGCTGATTTGCATTCATATTCTGTTCCAGTCAGAATATTTTTCAATTCTTTTTTTATTCTGTTACCTTCTTCAATCCGGGCACTCTCTGCAGACAAATCTAATAATAATTTTCGATTCTGTATTTTCTTTCTTCTCTCTGCATCCTCCGGTGCATGAAATAATGTAAGTGCATTTTCTATATTTCCTGCTTTGACAATTTGAATCCGATTCGCATTCTGATCCGCTCCAAAGAAATCAATAACGGCCTGAAATCCTTTATCATTGCTTATGATTGCAATCTCATTTTCTCCTCTTTCACTAATGATTCCACATTCTGCCGCAATATAAAAATCAAGTGCATTCTTTCCTGTACCTTTTAATTTTATAACCCGGAATTCACAGCCACTCTCTTTAATCTCCTGTATAATCATATCGTATTTTTCCGCAGTTTTTGCTATAGAAGATTATTAAAGTGTCATCTCTACATAACACATCCGTTCCCTTTAATCCATTAGAACCTTTTACATTCTCATAATCAACTAATATTGTTGGCATGATTATCACCCCTTGCCAATCAGTTACGTATATACCTTCCAGACTATCTTGCTCATGAATCCGCATATATATCATTGGTATATTATTTTTTTCATATACCAATGGTATTGTCAAGCTGATTATGCTAAAATATAAATATCAAAATTTCAATCATAGTAGGAGTATCAGTAAAAGCAATGGATATTTTAGATAAAGAACGATTAAAAGAATGTCGACTGAAACTAGGGATAACCAAACAAGAGGCTGCCAAAAGAATTCAGATTTCTCAACCTGCGTATCTGCGATACGAGGCCGGTTCACGTAACCCTTCTATACAGATTATTTCTAAAATGGCTGAAGTTTTTTCAACATCTACAGATTATCTTATTGGAAAATCTGCAGATTCAAGTCCGAATAGACTAGTCGTTGAACAAAGTGACACTCCAGCGCTATTTTCTCTCGTTGAAACATGCAAAACTCTAAACGCGGCTCAACTAATGCGGCTCACGGCTTATGCAAAGGCATTATCAAATGTTACTTCTGATAGTAAAAAATAATTTCCAGAGATACTATTGGAAATCCTTCTACAATATATAACAGTCGAAACTTTTGCCATGGCAACGAAAGGCCTTGATCTACAAGTTGTTTTGCTCATATTTCAAGGTCTGATTTTCCCATGAAAAATTATATTTTTATTTTTAATACAGATCTCCTACATACCCTTCCGATTCCAAATGCATATAACACTCATTCACCTGATCCGCTCCTAAAATCTGTAACACATATTTCATCCCTGTAGCCAGTTCTCTGGTTTTCAGTTCTTCTAACGGGATCCAATATACTTGTCCTTCCTCAGAACTTTTCAGTTCTCCGATGAATTTTTCTGCTTTATATAACATAATCACGCTATGTACACCGTCCTCATGCCAGTGATACAAACCACAAAGCTTCGGCGACTCAATCGTAAGTCCCGTCTCTTCCCACACTTCCCGGATTATGGATTTCTGAAATATTTCATTCTGTTCTACATGTCCGCCCGGAAAAGTTGTACCGGTATAACTGTCATTCACCTTATCCAACGCCAATACATTTCCTTTATCATCCTGTACCATACACATATTCATAAAACAGACTTTCTCGTTTCTGTTCTCTTCCTTTTCATTCAGTTCTTTTCTTACACGCCTGTTAATAGCTGACCTTTTAGATTTATAATGCCTGAGCACTTCTCCATAAGGAACCCAGATCTCTGCTTCTTCGATTTTTTCATAAACTATATTCACCACTTTTTCTATCTGTCTGTCATTTGGAAATGTGTAATTTTTTGTATAATAGTCTCTGGTTACCTGAAACATCCATTCTGCAATCTTTTCTTTTTGTTTTAATTTTAACTGAGCGTATTTCTTATCCGTCTGCAGTAATTTACCATCTGTCATCTTATGGTTTTTCTGTGACATCGGTATGACCTCTTTTCTTTTTTCTCATTTCTTTTTTGAAGCTTATTTTATCCGCTCGAAACACCTTATCTATGCCAGATTACTTTACTTACATTTCAGTAACTCATCCGTCTCTGATTTCTGCTCCATTGTCTCCATTCAACCATCTGTCCATGTACAGTACTAATATGTGATACTATAGTTCAACTTTGTCTGCAGGTTTCCTTCCTGATAAACTTCCATATACACTTCATGACTGCCCAATTCAACAAACAGTCCAAAATTATATTTAAAATCTTCCTTTTGATCAGTTAAATACATCAATTTATTTCTGTCATTCTCTTTATCATAAGTTTCAGCATTTTTCTTTTTAAATTCAATCACAAGGAGATTATTTCTATTGCTTCGTCTTCTGTGAATTACCAGATCAGGAATAATCTTTCTGTCACTACGCATCATTTTAGGATCATTCATATTCCGATTGTATTCACAATCTAAATCAGCCCATTGAAACTTAGTAAGTGTATTCATTTTATTTTTCATGTAACTTCCTATATGAAAAACCATACATTGTTCAGAAATCATGTCCTCTTCATTGGACATTTCAATTAAATCCCTGTCATTTTTGTAGAATTTTTCCAATGACGCATTTACTAACTTTTTTATATCTTCAAATTTTACTTCATCTTTTGGATTCATTGATCATTCCTCCTGAAAATTTCTTCTTCCACCTTCAACAATGGCAATTCCATCATCGAAATGCCCTTTAAATTTACAAAGTTTTCTGTTTCGTCGTGCGCATCAATATAAAACATAAAATTTTGTTCTATATCAGTAAAATCATATCCATAAACCATCTCTATCGTTTCGATAATATCATCTGAGTCTTGATAAAAATCAATAATTGTACTTTTCTTTCTTCCATCAAGGTAATAAAATACAGACGTATTTAACAACTGAAAAATATCTTCTTCTGTCCATCCATTTTTCCGAACATATTCCATAAGATATTTATACAGTTCGGTGGAATTTTCAGTATCATTATATAAAGTCACCTGACTATTTTCTTCATAATCTTCAAGTGCCTCATATACTACCAATGGAATTTCTCCGCAACTTACATGCTCATCCCAATTTTTCCCACTAGGTGTATCCGCGTCAAAGTCACTTAAGGTGATATCTTCTATATTTGACATGTTCAAAAATAATACCTTATTATTCATACATGGAATCACCATTAACTCTTCATCAATGCCCTTATATATCATCTTTCGTGTATTACTGTTAATTGGATACCACATATATTTGTCAATTCCACATAACTTGATTCCTACATGTCCCCAAAATCCACTAATTTCATCAAGTGCATCCTTCATATCCATATAATATTCCATTTCACTAAATTGTGGTTCAAAAAAGTATTGATTTGTTATAACATGAGTGCTCGTACGAAGCTGCATCGCAATCTCCCTAAGTTCTGTGATTGTTGCCTTCTCCCCGGCCTCTATCTGTTGTAATCTTTCCTGAGAAATTCCCGTCGCACTCGCCATTTTTTCTGTAGATATTCTTATTATACTTCGAATTTCACGCACTCTATTTGAACTGCATGCATTATTTCCCAATAAAATATCTGGTGTTATTTGGAGATAATTCATTATTTTTGACATATGTGTTTCATAATTTTTTTTGCTGGTAATAGTTCCACTTAAAACCTTATCTATTGTCGGTCTGGAAACCCCTGTCTTCTTTGACAACTCTGCTTTAGTACATTTCTTTTCCATTAAAATCTGTTCCAGACGTGTTCCTACCGGACTTCGTCTATCAAACAAATCCTCCAATGTATACATACAGCTTTCCCTCCCTTATATGTCTATATGATATCACTGCTTTGTTTGTGTGTAAATATTTTTTTTAATGTTTTACTTTTATTTTTTTACAATCAATATTATTACATATACAAAAAACAGCAGGTAATCTCATAGACTACCTGCTATATGTTTTTTGATATTCTAATATTAGTTATATTATATCTTTTACATGTTACCCGTAATTCTCCAAAATATAATTATAAGGCTCAGAACCTACTATTATGTAGATTCTGAACCTTAGTCATATTCTGGCTATTCATTTTTACAAAAACTGAATAATAAGGTTTGTGGACAAACATTTACATTATTCAAACTCCAGACAGACAGTACGGAGTATTAACGCATATAGACGATTTTAAAGGCTTTTTAACCAGTTAAGAGCAACATAGCCACATAATCTAAATTTTAAAAATGCAATAAAAATGCAATGAGTGACACGACTACTTGCTATACTTCCATCGGCTTCTTCTTGATACCAACACTATGAAAAGTCCGATTACAATTAAATATACTTTGAAAGGAAGATCACCATGAATTACAAATTAGAACTCAAACAAATCGTGGAATTTCCACGCTGTCGCATTTACCGTGACTTCATACAAACTTTAATCACTACCAAGAGCATCCGAACTACCGGGGGCTCTTTTCTTTTTTATTATCTGGTATTATGCTCCTATGCAAATTACCGCACATCCTACCGCCGGATGGAACACATTACCTATACCATTGGTCCAGGAGAGTGGATCTGCACAGTCACAGATCTTCAGGAATGGTTTCGCTGCCGTTTCCAACATCAAGCGTTGTCCATCCTTCGATTTTTTGAAGAGCAGAATTACATTACCTACTCTCTTCTCGGCAAAAACCGCCTGGTCAAATTCAAAATATCAGACTGGTCCAAAGACAATACCGTATTGGAATACAACTATCCCTGTAAAAAAGATACAGGGTTTTTCTTTTTCCCGATTGCCAAAGTTCACGAACTAATTGGCATTGGAAAATGCTCGGAAATGGATGTTATTCTGGATCTGTGGATTCATGCAGTTTACAACGATTCCTCTGTCCTGGGATCTGATTCCGGTCCCATTGTCTATTACCGGGATAATACCGGAAATCCCCTTACCAGCTTTAATGAACTGGGTGAAAGGTGGAGTCTGTCAAAGGCATCGGTATCACGACTCTTGAAGAAACTGGAGGAAAAAGAATACATTACACTTATCTCATTTACAGGAAAACACGGAAGCGTAATTTATCTCAACAATTACCTGTCCGTGATGTTTAATATCAGCGACGTTATGATTGACAAGGAGGAGATCGCTATGAAGATGCAATTACCAATCCATGTACCTGAAGAAATCACTATTGAGGATTCTGCTTCTGTTAGCGTTTCAGAAACTGTCACAGACTCACAAATCACCGTTACAAAAAATGATTCCTGCGTTCCAGATTCACACATGAAATTTATCGTGCAAAAAGTCGCAGAACTATTGGATTCACAAGGGATTCCATGTTGCCACTGCTCCAAAACCCGCTATATATTATCTCCATTATCAGCCTGCAAAGATATATTTAATACATTTACTCTAAATATTATCTGTCCCTACGGAAATGCCGCTTATCGGTTTGAGTTGTCCGTAAGTCCAGGGGATGAGTCTGCCCAAAAGATGCCTGCCGTGGCAGAGCCTTCTGCACTGAAAGGGGGGGAATAGACATGGCAAACCGCAATACACAGGGATTTCCTTCACCCGAAGAAGATCCACGTTTTCACGACACCTATCAGTTTTTACGCAGATACCGGGATGCAACCTACAGCCTGAAGGTAGTCGTACACCAGATGGAGCACCAGTTTAAGCTCCAATACGACAATGACATCGACAAATTTCTGGACTCCATCTATGCTGCCGGGGCTGATCTTACCGGAAGCGACATCGAACAACGGGCAAAAAGTATTGCCAGAAGCAACCAGATGCTGAAGCTTTTGGAATCATCCATCGATCTCCTCCGGAACAATCACAAGCATGGGGAACAGTATTACTGGATTCTCTACTACGCTTTTCTCTCTCCACAGGAAATGAAAAATACAGATGAGATATTGGATAAGCTGGCTCACCACATCACCAATATTTCCTACCGCACCTATTACCGGAAACGCAGGGCTGCGATTGAAGCACTCAGTACCATCCTTTGGGGATTTACTGCAAAAGAGACATTGGATACGCTCAACAAGTTCTTTCCAGAGTAATACATATCGCCTATCTCCTCGGCTTTTCGTAATATCATAAAAATGTTATACTAAAAAATGCAAAATATATATTGACTCTCACGGAACGTCATAGCGTACAGTTATCTTATCAGGAACAGGAGGTCAGCAACTATGAGGACAGTCAAAGAAATATCAGAACTTACAGGTATCAGCGTTCGCACGCTTCACTATTACGATGAAATCGGGCTTTTAAAACCAACACAAAAAAGTGATGCGGGATACCGGCTTTATGACGATAGGGCATTGGAAATATTACAGCAGATTCTGTTTTTCCGTGAGTTTGACATTCCTTTGAAAGAAATCAAAGCTGTTCTGGAGAATCCTGCTCTTGAAAGGAACCAGATCTTGCAAATGCAGAGAAAAATGTTGGTAGCAAAGAAAGAACGTATGGAACATCTGATTGCCAGCATTGATGATATCCTGAAAGGAGAGAATAAAATGGATTTTGCGATTTTTAGTAAAACGGAAGTTGAAGAAATGTTCCAAACTATGTTTGAACATATGCCTGACAATATGAAAGAACTTGCTGTAAAAGAGTTTGGAAGCATTGAAGAATGGAAAAAGCATTATATTAAGACAGTTTCATCAGAAGAAATGCAGAAAGGCTATGCTAAAGTTGTTGAGTGGTATGGAGGAAAAGAGCAATTCCTGTCTGTTGCCAACAATCCTATTAGCAAAGAGGCTGCAGAAAGTTACAACCAACAATTTGACAATCTTTTATACAAATTAGCAGCTAAAAAAGTATGTTCACCAGATTCTTCTGAAGTAAGAGAACTTGTTTCCGAATACGGTTTTCTTATGAAACAACTTTCACAGATAAAGAAAGAACACGGTCTGATGGTTGCACAGGCTCAATATTACCGTAATGAAAAAATCAAACCTATGATAGATGAAAAATACGGCAATGGTACAGCCGAATTCTTCGCACAAGCTTTCGAAGCATTTTATAAAGACAAGTAATCATTAGAACTACACAAAAGCACAACAATACACCATGCAGGGAATCAAAATGGTTTCCTGCTTTTTTTATGCCAACCAGTGAAAATGGCACAGAAATGACCTGCTTCTGCGATTGAAGCGTAAAATTACCCATGCTACAATAGGTATTGCTTATAGTTTTCCTTATTTCCAGCACCCATAGATGGTGCTTTTTTTGTACCTGTAAATTCAATCGCTGACAGCAGGTTCTATGTACTTTGTACGTACACTATACTTACAATACCAAATGTATTCTGTACGTACAGCCATACGTATAAAGTTTCCTATTATATATAGAAGGGAGTCAATCATGAAAACAAGGAACGAAATCTATCAAGGAGAGGGAGCCAAGCTCTTACGGTTCATTACCACTTACCATACTCTGAGGTATGACCAGGTTTTACAACTTTTCTCCCGACATGAGCAGTCTATCAAGTCATTGATTACCAGCCTCATCAAACAAGGGCGCATCATTTACGATAAAGAGCATGACCTTCTTTGTGACAGCCAGCAGTCTGCTGAGAATCCTGACTATGCTATAATTACATGCTTCTGGGTACTGCTGGATTTTAAGAAAGGTGTTGTATACCACACCAGTGGCGAATTTCCAATCAAGCTCAATTTCTTTTCGCAAGATGAACAATACGAAATCATCTATATCGGTGAAGAACAGGAGGCTCTGATCAATCATGTGATGGAAAGTATCCCATCACATGGTTCCAAACGCCTGATTGTCTTAGAATCCGAAAGCCAGGCTGCCAAAATCACCATTGATGATGTAGCCGCTTACTGCCTTGTAAATGAATCCGGTGCTGTCAGTTACTACATGAGAAAGTAGGTTATTATGACGCAAAATACACCAACCATTTACCAGCGGCTTGAAAAACTGGAAGGGGAGCTGCAAAAACTGACGAATACCGTTTACGCTCTGAAGGTCACTGATATCCAGAATTATGATAAAAATTTTGAGGAACTGAGCGTCAGTGCTGCTCTTCGGGCGGAGCGGATTGCCTGCCAGATGCGTAACCTTGTCTGTCCGGCTCTCTCCCCAAATCAAGCAGCTTATCTTCCCAAAGCGGCAGATGCACAGGGAATGCGGATTGCAGAACAGCAGGGGATTCTCACCATTACGCTTCCCGGACTGCTTCCGAAACGAAGAGTCCACACAAACACTGCATTTCTCCATGAACCGCTTAATTATATGCTTCGGGAGTATGTAAAACAAAATGCCCTGCCCCTCTATCGTGACTGCGTGATATGTTTCAGTCAAATATATGACAGGGAACTTCCTCAAAGACGTATCCGGGATTATGACAATCTGGAGTTTAAACAGATTCTGGATACACTTTGTACTTATGTTCTGACAGATGACAGCGGCTTTTTCTGTGATTCCTACTACACGACACAGCTTGGCTTAAAGGACTGTACACTGGTATCGGTTATGGAAAAAGCTGACTTTCCGAAATGGCTGCAGAACCAGAAAAATCATCACGAAAGCATGTCGGAAAATCTCCTGACTTCTCAGGCAGAAATCCGACATCGGTAAGAACCACCGAAGGGAACTTTGTTTTCTTGCTTTTTTTATCTCCAAACTACCAGAAATTTACCCAAGTATAGGCTTGCATGGGTAAGAACTGAATTGAGGTGATGCTTATTTGATAAGACCTGACACTACGAAATACCGCTTACTGGAAATGATAGGGATGTGCGGGGAATTTCCCGCAGACCAGCTAAACAGACTCATCCCAAGTGCCTCCTATGCGGAAAAACTCATTACGGATTTGAAGGCGGAACACCTCATCCGTACCCACTACCGGGATGCTCTCAGAGGCTACCGTCTTACAAAAGCTGCGAAAGAGATGCTGTTATCTGTCTCGCCGCTACGCTTCCAGTGCTATCTGACCGGCAATACCGAGACGAACCTCATCCGAAGTGAAGTATCCCGACGTATCCGCTTACATCAGAAAGCCGAAACGTATCTGACACTCCTTCATGCCGGGATTCCCTTTTATCCGGATGTAAAACCTGACATCTTCTGTAATCACCGCGAAGCTGGTTCCATCGGTATGCGAAGCCTTCCTCTTTTTTACGCTTCCAGAGAAATTAAGGAATTGGGCCCGGAGACCACGAAGATTAGGAACTCCCGCAGCATGGGCATCCTGATGGCACCGCAATGTGTCTATGTCCTTTATAACACGGGAAACGGAGTCCTGAAATGGGAATATCGAACGGAAGTCCGCTTAAACGCCTTCCTGCAGCATTACCTGCAAGGCTACCCTTACAACGGACATCCACAGATCCGGGCAATCATGACCGGAACCGACATGGAAATGGCTTTCCGGCTGTTTACCAGTACCGGAGGCTACAAAAAGAGCCTGTTTATGCTGGACACCTCCTTCGAGCATTTCCATTACCTTCCCAATACTCCGGAAGGGGAAGTGCTTTTAAAACTGCTGGTTCACCCTGAGATCATGGAAAAGCTGGACAACCTCCTGCTGTCCGATCTGGGCTGCCGCAGCGATTCAATTCCACTGGAACATGATGCCACGGATGCTTCCGGGAACCCCATCCTTCTTGCTTATGATTTTGACATGCAGCGAATCAACCGGTTCAATACCGGCTTAAATGTATACGGCAGATCCGGGAACCTGATCTGTTTCGATTTTCAGATTCCGGTCCTGAAAAAATACTTAACTGCCACAATCCATTTCTCCAGTATTGACCTTTGCAAATTCAAAAGGGGGTTTTTACATGAACCGTAAATGGTGGAAGCTCATTTATATGCTTCCGATCACCTTCTGCACCCTCTATGCAGGAGGCTATGTTGCTCAATTTATCCGCAACTATCAGACCTGGGAATCTGCCGGCAATTTTGCCGGAAACGGAACTGCCCCGCAGATCCCCTCCCCGCACCCGCTCGCCTGTCTGGATGCCCTGACTGCTTTCCCGTACAATCTGTATGGGATTTTTCTATGTCTGGCAGCTTTTGGACTCCTGACCTTCCTTCTCATGCGTATGGGATTTGACCGAAACGGGGAAATAACAGACCGGGGCCGGAACCTGAATTATTCCACAAAGGGAACCTATGGGACTTCCGGTTTTATGACTTTGGAGGAAATGCATCAGGTACTGGAGCTTACGAATGATGTCAAGAAACACAAGGGAACCATTCTTGGAAAACTGAACGGAAAAGCCGTTTGTCTCCCGAAGGATACCCGCATGAACCGGAATATTGCCGTTTACGGTGCCAGCGGTTCCATGAAAAGCCGGGCCTTTGCACGCAACATGATCTTCCAGTGTGTTGCCCGCGGGGAAAGCCTCATCATCACCGATCCAAAATCGGAATTGTACGAAAGTACAGCCACTTACCTTGAGAATGCCGGATATATCGTGAAATCCTTTAATCTTGTAAACCCGGAAAACTCGGATAGTTGGAATTGTCTGGGTGAAATTGGCGGACAGGAAACCATGGCACAGGTATTTGCTGATGTCATCATCCAGAATACCGGTTCTGCCAAAGGCGATCACTTCTGGGACAATGCCGAGATGAACTTATTAAAAGCTCTGATTCTCTATGTGGATCAGGGATTCCCACCGGAGGCAAAGAATATCGGACAGGTATACAAACTCCTGACCATGAGTTCGGAAAAAGAACTGAACAGCCTCTTTGACCTGCTTCCGGTCTCCCATCCGGCAAAAGTCCCCTACTGCATCTATAAGCAGGCAAGTGACACGGTACGTTCCGGCGTCATCATCGGACTCGGTTCCAGACTTCAGGTATTCCAGAACAAGCTGATCCGCCAGATCACTTCCTATGATGAGATCAACCTGACGCTGCCGGGAAAAGAAAAATGTGCATACTTCTGCATCACTTCGGATCAAGACAGCACTTTTGATTTTCTTTCTTCCCTGTTTATGACCTTCGTATTTATCAAACTGGTCCGTTATGCAGACACCTATGGGGAAGATGGAAAACTGCCGGTTCCGGTACATATCCTGGCTGATGAGCTGGCGAATACGGGAGCAATCCTATCGCTCAACAAAAAGATTTCCGTGATCCGAAGTCGAAACCTCAGTATTTCCTGCATTTTCCAAAACCTGCCTCAGATGCAGAACCGGTATCCCTTAAACCAATGGCAGGAAATCATCGGGAACTGCGACACTCAGCTATTTTTAGGCTGTACGGATGAGGTAACTGCTACATTTATCTCTAACCGCTCCGGTGATGTGACCGTTGGTGTCAGCAGCGAAGCCAAACAATTAAATAGCTGGAGGGTATCCGATTATACACCGGAATACCGCCAGACCAGATCCATCGGGAAACGAAAGCTCTTAACTCCGGATGAGATCCTGCGGCTCCCGCTGGATACTGCACTGATTATCCTGCGTGGTCAGAAGGTACTGCAGGTAGAAAAATACGATTACACCCTGCACCCGGATGCCCAAAAACTCATTCCCCGGAAGGCTTCCGAACATATTCCGGAATGGAGAAAAGGAGCATGTAGTGAAGAATATACGTACACTCCAACTATTCCTGCTTCCCACCCGAAAAAAACCGCTTCTTATGGAAAGCAGAAAAAGAAAAAAGCTGAACCGCACTTTGACCAGCAAAGCGTTTATCAGGAACCTGGCTATCACGATTTCCCGGATGACTTCTCAGCAGATAACTATTCGGATCACACAGACATGGTTCCTTTAGATAAAGATTCTATCATGTCATAATTTGAAAGGAGACACTATGATGCCAAACGAAACAACCAACACACCTATTTTAACTCTGGATTCCGATGCGAAGCTGGAAACAGCCCAGTCCATTTCAGACCTTACCTGGCATGAGATCCAGAATGCCTACCGTACCCGCCGGATCTTAACCGGAATGCTTGGCGGTATCGAGAAAACAGAAAACGGCAGCCTCATTGCCGTGGTTTACTACAAGGATTTCCGTACTGTCATCCCAGTAACTGAGATGATGATCCATCTCATGCAGGATGAAGCACACGATTATGGGGAGCTTGCTCTGCGGCAGAACAAAATCCTCAACAATATGCTTGGATGTGAGATTGATTTTCTGATTAAGGGATTAGATCCGAAGACACGCAGCATTGTCGCCAGCCGGAAAGAAGCGATGCTGAAGAAACGCCAGATCTTCTATCTGGATAAAGATGCTTCCGGAATGCCGAAAGTTTATGAAGACCGTATCGTGCAGGCAAGAGTCATTGCTGTTGCGGAAAAGGTAGTCCGGGCAGAAATTTTCGGTGTGGAAACCTCCATTCTTGCCAGAGACCTGTCCTTCGACTGGATGGGTGATGCCAGAGAACGCTTCCAGGTAGGCGATCACATCCTGGTACGCATCCTGGATGTGCGGGCAGACTCACCGGAGCAGGTCATTGTCCACGCAGATGTCAAAAGTGTGGAAGGCAACACCAGCAAGGAAAACATGAAAAAATGTAAGATTCAGGGAAAATACGCCGGAACTGTGGAAGACATCCATAAAGGCACCGTCTTTGTCCGGCTCTCCATCGGTGTCAATGCCATTGCCCACTCCTGCTATGACAGCCGGACAGTCGGGAAAAAGGATCAGGTATCCTTTGTGGTGACGCATATTGATGAAGAGCGTAATGTTGCCCTCGGCATCATCACCCGCATCATCAAGCAGACCATATAAGGCTTCCACCTTATTTTTAAATAGCTTTTTTTCATATACAGCACCAATTAGTCCAGCAAATACTCACGATACAGCTACATAAGGTGACAGAATAAAGTATTTTTCAGACCATTACCTTATTGTACTGAAAACGGTAACGTGTTATACTGATTCGGTATTACTGAACCGGAAAGACGGATGCATTTCGATTTTGCCCTCTAGTATCCAAGGAGGGTGATGCCCATGAATACAATGGAAGTATTGACTTTACTATTGGTAATTTTTGCGGCTTTGACTTATATAGATCGACATAATAAGAAATAGCATCCACGACCCTAGGAAAGTTTTGGATGCTATGTCTTATACATAGAATATAAAATTTAACTGAGGGCATGAGAGTGTAAAATATTGGACCTGTTGACAAACTACTTATATTCGCGATTTCTCACTTGTGAATTTAATCAAATATTCAAAAAATGACTGGTTAAGGCTTTGATTACATAGCCTTAACCAGTCGTTTTAGATTTAATGCCATAGCTGAAAAGAGGCATTCTTCTTCCGCACGAATAATCCCTCTTTTATGGATTCTTTTTAAATTGTGTTCCCTTTTTAAGACTGAAAAAGTGCCTTCAGCCCATATTTTTCTTAAACGCATTACTTTGACATATTCAGGTGTATGATATTTTAGTTTATTACGATGAAATGCAGGATAATTCCCACTGGCGTTGATCCGAATAGCTCCTTGATCTATTTCGCAAATAGAAAGTCGTGGACAATCTTTACACAGTTTACGGGCACGAGAATACAGTCTATAATAATTCAAGGTGCTTCTTTTGAAGACAAGCCTTTGAAAATTTAACTCTTTCTGATTTTCGCATACAAAGCAGTCTTTATCTTGATTATATGTAAATCCCTTTTTTAAAGCATTATTCTGGTATTCGCGAATTGCTGTATAGCCTTCGATTCCAAGTAATTCCAGTCCTCTATGAACAGCCCCAACATCATAACCGCCATCCAATGCCAGCACCTTTATATCAATAGGTAAGGCCTCTTGTTGCTGTTTTACATGATTGAGAATAATATCACTTTCACGATGATTTGCTGGATAACAATTAACGCCTGTGATTATACCATGTCCCGTATCTACCGTCATCTCTGTTAAATAACCAAGCCCCCTTTTCCTTTTTTGGTTTATATATCCACAATCAGGGTCTGTTGTACTTTTCAGAGTACGCTTTGTAACTTCTTTCGTTATAGGTTCTTTATAGCCCGGAATTTCAGACATTTCTTTTTCCAGTTCATCAAGGTAGTGGATGGAAGACTGTTGTACTGTCTCTATTACTTCTATAGAACTGTTAACAGAAACATTTCCTGGTAAAAATGATCCATCGGCAACTACCGTATTACCACTTACAATTCCCATATTTATACATTGCATTATGATTTCATTAAAAATATCTCTGAAAAGAGTATTATCTCTAAAACGTCTCCGACGATTTTGGCTAAAAGTACTATGGTCAGGAATCTTCTGCATCAGATCAAGTTCACAAAACCATCGATATGCTAAATTTAAAGAAACTTCCTCTTCCAATCTGCGTTCTGATTTGATTCCATAAAGATATCCAATTAATAGCATCTTTATCATAACAACTGGATCAATAGATTTTCTTCCTGTATGTGAATAAAAAGAGGACGCTTTTTCATAGATGAAATCAAAATTTACACTGTTTTTAATCTGTCTCAACAAATGATTTTCCGGAATCATTGAGTCTAGATCCAGAATAAGAAGTTGCATTTGATTATCAATTCTTCCCATCATAAAAAGTACCTCCTATGGCAAAATTATTACATATATTTTACCATAAAGAAGGTACTTTTTCTTTACTTTGTCAACAGGTCCAATTATTTACACACTCGAGGGCATCAGATTTTGCATCTGAATACCTTTCTTGAGTTCATTATACACTGGGGGATTTGAGAAATCAAGTCCCCCTTTTTATTATGACATTGATTAGTATCTGCATTAAACATCAGAAATTTATATTCTTACTCACTGAAACGAATTCTCTCTATCAATGAATCTTTCCTTACTGACTTTGCAATGAATATTGCCAATAACATCTGTATCACAAACAATGTTAAAATTATAATAATAGCTGCTGTTACCGGATAATGGTATGTGCTGATATCAAACATTCCTGTACGCTTTGCATATAAAAACAACGGATATCCTGCAAGACTTCCCACTCCGATACTGATAATAAGAGTGCCTACTGTATAGAATATACCTTCCAACTGGAGCATCTTCATCAACTGACGGTCCGACATTCCGATTGCCTGCATCATGCCAAGCTCCTTTTTTCGCACATGGACACTATTGATCATTGTGTTAATCAAGTTCATAATGCTGATTGCTGCCAGAATGATGATAAATGCATAACATGCACCTCTAGTCATCTGTATGGCATTTTCCCATGTATCGTACTCATTCTTCCAGGTACGCATCTGCAGTCTGCCTGATCCATCCACAATAGCCTGTAGAGATGCTTCCAGTGCCTCATCATAATCCTTATCTGCAATCACCTGAAAATAGCTGGAAGAATTATTTATGGTAAGTTTCTCTGCCCCTTCTTTTGCCATGATAAGACAGTTATAGTTTGTCAGACCTGTTCCATATTCACCAATTGCTGCCACTTCAATCTCTTTTTGAAAGGTATTATCTCCATCATGAATATTGAGTTTCAGCTTATCTCCCACTTTAATATCTGGATACCAGTGAAGTAGCGCGCGGTCCAGAATCACTTTATCCCCGGATTTCAATTCCTCGTATGTGACATTGCCTTCAGTGATTCCTTTTTTCAGCTCTTCTGCGTATTCTTCCGGCACTCCATTGATAAATTCGGTTCCAATTTTTTCTTCAAAAGGTCCTCCTGATACCTTCAACGCGGTAAACACATCTACCCGCTCAACACCGTCAAGCTCCTCTATCTGCTGCTTTAGTCCTTCATTTAATGGATTATTCTTTTGAACCTCCGCCCATTCATATTCAGGATGCTCTTTATTCCCGGATTCCACAATTGGAGAAATCTCATATTGCCCCACAATCGAACTCTTTGCACTTTCCATCGGATTTGCACAAGACAGCACCGTTGCTACCATCATGACAAATATTCCGGTAACGGCCATAGATACAATCGTGATAGTACTCTTCTTTTTATTCTCTGCAAGATTTCTCTTGGTCAGTCGTCCGATATTCAGAAATTGATATCCCTTCCTGCTGCTTTTCTGTCGCTTACTGCCTCCCTGGTAACGCATAGCTTCTATTTCTGATACCTTCGCCGCCATACGCATAGGCTTCATCAGTGACAGATACACTGTACACAGAGTCACTGCAATTGCCAACAGATAAATCCACCAATAATAAAGTTGGACTTCTCCTTTAGCTACAACCTTGTATGCCTCTGTTATAAGTACGTTTGAATCCTTTGCATGTTCTACAAACTGGAGAAGTACAACTTTCACAGCAACTGTTCCGATCAAAAGTCCTATCGGAATGGCAAACAACGCCACTCCCATTCCCTCTCTTAGTACGATTTGTCTAAGCTGCCGTTTCGTAGCCCCGATTGCCTTTAACTTTCCAAATTCCCGAACCCTCTGGTTCATAGATACATAATAAACACTATAAATTGTGATAATGCCCGCCAATACAACAATAAGCATGATTCCTACAATCACCGGAATTGTAGCCGGATCCACATAATTTGCTGCAAGATACTCTTTATTAATATTCATGTCATCCTCGGAAATCCCGAACTGTCTGGCAATATTCTGTATCGTCTCTGTATAATCTGCAGTCGTATTTCCTTTCTGTCCATTCACCTGAAGTAAAAACCGATATTTCACCTGTTCTACCGGTATCTCCGCTTTCAGAAAGGCCTCTGAAACCAATGATGTATATTGTTTTTGTTCTTTGCTGCTCTCATTATCTGCTAAAAAACCACAGATTCGAAAGTCTTTCTCCTTCGTATAATCCAGTCCGTCATCTTTCAGAATCTGATAAGGTACTGTGATAGTGTCACCGATTTTCCCATTCTGTCCTAATGCTTCCAGTATTCCTTTTGAAACCACAATATCATTTTCTTTCTGCGGAAGTTGCCCCTCTTTCAGCTTCACTTTATAAAGTTCCATCCCTGTTCTGTCCATATACATCATGGAAACCGTCGCATCTTCCAGATTCATGTACCCCGCATCGCTGCGGAGTCCGTAAGTTTTCACATCATGATGTGCCGCCAGTTTCATAACTGTACTCTCGTCCACGTTCCGATAAAGGGCATGCCATGTTGGATAAATCTTATTGATTACCGCAAAGTTCACTTCCACCATATCTTTTCCGATTGATGGGATTACGAACAGCAGTAATGTTGTCAGGATAATGGCAATTCCAATCAGTATGTTTTTGCTCTTATAATGCCGCATATTGCAATATGCAACTCTGGTCGTCATCTTCATTATCTTCTCACCGCCTTGCCATCTTCAATGATAATCATTTCATCCGCCATCTGGGCAATCGTTTCATCATGGGTAATCATGATAAGCGTCTGCCCGAAATCCGACACGCAGCTTTTCAATAGGCTCATAACCTCTAGCTCAGTCTGGGAATCAAGGTTTCCAGTCGGCTCATCCGCCAAAATTATCGCCGGTCTTGTCACCAATGCCCTGGCTATCGCAGTTCTCTGTTTCTGTCCACCAGACAAAGCAGACGGCATCGCATCTTTCTTATCCTGCAGTCCGATTTTTTTGAGAATATCTTCCACTTCCCGCGGCTTTACCTTGCGATTATCAAGTCCCAGCGGAAGAACGATATTCTCCCACACATTCAGCGATGGAATCAGATTAAAATCCTGAAAGATAAATCCTATCTTCTTTCTTCGAAACTGTGCCAGTTTATCATCTTTTCGAGAATAGATATCGGTTCCATCAATCCATACTTTGCCGGAATCCGGTCTGTCAAGCCCTCCAATCAGATGCAGAAGTGTAGATTTTCCGGAGCCGGAACGTCCTACGATAGCTGTAAACTTGCCTCTCTCTATCTGTAAACTTGTATGATCCACGGCTCTCACCTGATTCTCGCCTTCTCCATAATACTTTACTAGATCTTCTACTTTTAAAATACTACTCATATCTTCAAGTCCCCTTTCCATTTCATACCCCTACTATAACATTCCTGCATTACAAAACCCTTACAACAACCATAACAGTTTTGTAAGGGTTCCGACTATTCTCCTATTATGAGCGGCAGTGTCACTTTAAATATCATACCTTTCTCAGCCTTTCTTTTGGCTGCTATTGTCCCCCCCTGTTCTTCTATGATCTTTCTGGCAAGATACAGACCGACACCCGCTCCGTCTTTTACCTGTTCCTTTGCTTTCCTTCCCCGGTAAAATCTCTGATAGATCTTATGCAGTTCCTCCGCAGGAATGCCCATTCCTTCATCTTCTACTTCAATAAGCACATTGCTTGCTAGCTCCTGCGTCCTCACTGTAATCGTTGTATGTTCCGGTGAATATTTGACTGCATTCTCAAGGATATTCGTTAATGCTTCTACCGTCCATTTTGAATCATGGTTCACAACTATATCATCATCCATCTCCACCTGAATGGAAATATCTTTTCCTCTTGCCTTCATATAAATCTGACTGACAGCCTCTGTTAGCGTTTTCTTCAGGCTTTCATGAAGCGAATGTATCTGGATCATATGTGTTTCCAGCCTTGAAAGATTTACCAGTTCATTCAAGAGCTGTTCCAGTTTGGTAAGTTCCTGTGATTCCTGCTCCAGAAACTCCCTCTGTTCTTCTCCTGTAACCCGATTTTCTGCCACCAGCTCATGACTCATCCGGAGTGATGCAAGCGGAGTCTTCAACTGATGGGAAATATCTGTAATCAGACTCTTCGTACCATTTTCTTCCTGCTCCAGACGTTCCTTCAAATCTTCGAAATATTGCCCCAGCTCCTTTACAGATTCCCACACCTTTAACCATTGTTCCGATTCTGATGTTTCTTCAGGATATGTTTGGAATTTTCCTTTTCTGAATTCCTGCAGACATTCATATAATTGCTGTAATTGTTCCTCATCACCGTATCTGCTCCAGTTTTTTCTTCGGTCCAGGTACAAGAACAGGCTACATACTATGACTCCCACTAGTAATCCAATTCCCCAGATAATCCTTATAACCACATCTGAAGATCCACTCCCTGAGTGATAACCATAAGTTTCTTCCAGCATCTGTACGACTCTTTCTATCTTCTGATCGTCCCGGTCTCTTATAAAATCTACTGTTCCTGACTTTTCCCAGATTGCAACTATTTCCCCTTCCAGTTCAGGATGTTCTGCAAGGAGCAGTGCTATCTGCGTTGCTTTCGCATTTTCCTCATACTTTGTTATCAGATACATTCCTACTGTAAAAAATACTGCAAAGATTACATATACGATAAAATACCGTTTTAATTTTTGTTTACCTTTCCGGTCCATATATATCCCAGTCCTCTCACATTCGCTATCTCTTCTGTTCCAAGTTTATTCTTCAGTCTGCTTATATTGACAGTAACCGTATTATCATCGACAAATTGACCGTCTATATCCCATACATGCTCCAGGATACTTTCTTTTGAAACAATCTGTCCTGCATTCTCCCAGAGATACAGCAACAGAGAGAATTCTTTCTTACTTAAAGTAACTGGTTCATCCCCTTTATACACCTGCATCGTTTTCATATGCACCGTAATCTCTCCGGAAGACATAATCTGTGCCTGTACCTTAGAAAGCCGTCTCATCAATGCGTTCACCTTCGACACCAAAGCCATCAGTGAAAATGGTTTGGTAATATAATCATCTGCCCCTGTATCATAACCATTTACAATATCTATTTCCTGATCCAAAGCCGTAAGATAGATAAGATATGTATCTCCACCTGCACGTACCATCCTTCCAAAATCCAGTCCTGTACCATCCGGCAATGTAATATCGCTGATAACAAGAGCATAATCTCCTTTTTGAAATGCTTCTTTTGCTTCCTTTATTGTATAAACCTGACGAACCTCATACCCTTCCCGTGAAAGTAACAGGGCAATTCCCCGATTTAGATTCAAGTCATCCTCCAGTAATAATATTTTCTGCATCAAATACTCCACCTCTATTTGTAATAACCTGTTCTTTTATCATATCAGTCCTATCTTTTGTCTACAATAAAAATAAAATTAACATACATACTTTTCCTTCATATGTTCAAGGATTTCACCGGATACTGCTTCAGAAATCGATCAATCCATTTCTGATTGCTTCTCTGTAACATCCGAAGTCTGGATAAAAGCTGTAGACAACTGCAGCTCTATGTTACTAAAGTCCTATCCATCAATACAGGAGTTATAGAATGCCGTGAAGATACCGTCAAATTCCATTTCAATAATATGTAGGCTGTCCATTGTGTGCTCCAGATAAGTCAGTGTTCCTCTATCCAAATCTATACTCGGCTTTCCTAGTGAGTTTGCTATTACATCTGGATTTGTAATTCCAAACATCTCCTTTATATCCGGCATAAGATAATCCACGATATCCGGCAGCCTTTTCTCATACGCCTGTGCCAGTTCAACTGCATGCTTCTCATAATCGGAATGTATACTGTCACAGACAAATTCAATCCCGTTTATTTCCATCTTATAGTAATCATTATTCTCATCATAGACAAACGCTGTACCCTTACTTTTTTTATTTTTTTCCAAAATCCCCATGATATATCTACACTTTCCCGGTTCTTCCGCCATACACAGTCTAAAAAACTGTAACTTAATGCTTACGTTTGTAAAAAATAACTCCTGCCAAAATCAATAAAATAATTCCAACTACAATCATAAAAATAAAATTATCACCATTTAACTTCCCTGCTATGAAAATAGAAGTCGGGCCATCCGCACCACCAATAACAGAAACGGCTGTGTTTTCTTTCTGCTTCAGTACAATGCCAATGACTGCCAATACAATTCCTAAAATTCCGGCTATGATTCCCAATCGCTTTTTCATTGCTACCACCTCAAATCATTTTTATCTGCTCAATCAAATGTAAATTGTTATGCAAGTATTTCTATGCAAATGAAGCATAGATAACCCATATTTCTGCAAACATTACCAATAAAAGTACACCATCTATCATCCAATTAAACTGAATGTCCGTTAAGAAAGTTTTTGAATGTGTCAGGCAATATTTTACTTTTTCTCGTCCAGTCAAAAAAGTGATAAGCACTTGTAATATAGGAAATAAAAATATTTGTATTTTTCTTCCATAATCATCCGCAATCCCATTTGCAAAATGTACTGGAATAATACTCGGTAAGAAAAATATACTTACAAGAGCAAGCAAAAATCCTATTATACAAATTATCCATGTGAATTTTCTAGTATTGATAAATTTCATAACAATCCTTCTTTCTGCTAAATTCAAGTTTTTCCAATACATAACACGTACTTACATTATACTCCTCACCAATGCAAACCTCAATTTATTCTCCATCCTTTTTCCCGTTATTAAGCTTCGGGCAGTAAAATGCCTTTACTTCCACCCCATCTTCCTCCGACTCAATTTCCACATAATAATCCCGGATAAAGTATCCCGCATTATGCTCCTGAATGGCGTACAGCTCCAATGTCTGAAAATCCACCAGTACCAGATCACGGGGCTTGGGTTTTTGCGTTTCCTCACAGAATACCTCCATGCTTTCCACCAGCTTATCCAGGCATTCCTGACACAGATGGTTCTGTACTTTTTTCACATCGAAGATACTATCTTCCCCGTAATCCACCGATACTTCGGAAATCCCGTAATCCGACATCTGCTCCGTATGGAAAAAGCAGCCGCCTTCTCCTGTCCCGGTATAACCCATATGCCCGTTTCCCTGCGGGCCGGTAAGATTCCCGTCCTCATCATGATTCCGGATATGCATATCCATCACATACCAGTGATTGGTACAGATCACTCCCAGATCGTCAAACTTCCGGAAATAATCCATCATACTCCGTTCATCGCTTCCACACAGCCAGCACTGTTTTGGATCTTTCAGCTTGCTTTCTACTGATTCAGGCACCTTTCTTTCTACCGGGTGATATTCCTGCTCCTGTGTTTTTTCAAGATAACCTGTCAGATCCAGCCGGCTGATTCCCAGTCCGATCAGAATTCCTGACGCACATGCCAATAATCCCACATATCCCTTTTTCATATTATAGTCATCCTTTAAGAATTAGTTTTATAATGCTTTTAGGATTACTATATCAAATCTTGCAATCACTTTCATCATAAATCGCATATTTTTATGTGTTTTATTGCATATACAGCTTTCAAAAAAACTGCCTGCGGCAATTTCGCAGACAGCTTCTATTTCATCATCTCTTCAATTATCACATCCAGCATCCGAAGCACGCTTTCCTGCTTCTTCGGTGTGAGCCTTTCCAGCTTTCCTTCCACTACAGAAGTATGTTCCATTCTGGTAAGAGGAATCACTTCCTTCAGCACTTCATTCGGTTCCGCACCTAATACATTCAACAGCTTTACAAATGTTTCCATCGTAGGTGTTTTCACTTCCCGCTCAATCGCACCCAGATGGTTGGTACTGATATCCACCAGTTCAGCCAGTCTCTCCTGCGTAATTCCTGCCTCTTCCCTGTACCTGCGGATTGCCTTTCCCATTCCTTTCACACGCACACCTCCTCCTTCCAGTATTCACTAACGCTTAAAGCATTAGTCATGTAAATCCAGTATAATTGGTTGCAAATCACGCTTACAGTATCCATAAGGATTGCATTTATAACGCTTTTAGCGTTGGTCACATTTTTGGCACTCCATCGTCTGTAACTGGCACAGTCCTGCGATTGTAGCGGTAATTTACCCATGTTAAAATTGATATTGTCAAAATTATATGCAGAACGAAACGCAGCACTGCCGTATGGGAAGCCTCTCCTGCGGCAAATAAGCTGCGTTTTTTCTGTAAGATAGGAGGATCTTTACAATTTCATACTTTGATTTAGGACGCAGCCTGCATTGACCGGGCTGCGTCCTTTCTTGAGGCAGGAAAACCATAAGCAAAGGCAGGGGAGGTAATTCTCCTGCCGCTCTTATAAAAAGGAGGTACTTTTACGTGAAACACAAACTGAAAAACGCTCCGCCGGACACAAAACGGCATGTCAATTATGGCAGATGCCTGTATGCTGCATTTCTGGCTGTCACAGTCCTCTGCGGATACACACAGCCGGTTTTTGCCGCTACCATCTGGACCAAAGCCAATGAGATCATGAAGGATGTCTATAACCAGATTATCCTCATTTCCACCATTGCTGCAGTCGTAACGGCATCGGTTGCCCTTCTGATGATGAATTTTTCCAAAAGCGGAAAAACCGTGGACGAATCACGTGCATGGCTCAAGCGTATCGTCATTACCTGGGCGATCTTAAACGGGCTTGGCTTTATCATGGCTTACATCACCCCGTTCTTTGCAGGCGGAAAATGGAACGGATAGACGAAAGGAGATGCCACTATGGGAATACTTGACGGAATCGTGGAATGGATTGCCGAACAGGTCATGAACATTCTGGATCTGATCACCACTTCAGTCCTCGGTGCTCTGGGCTGTTCCATGGATACGTTTCTTCGCTACTTTCCTGCTGCCGAGACCATGTATCAGGTCTTTCTGGCACTGGGCATCGGGCTGATCCTCTTAAACTGGGTATGGCAGCTCTTTAAAAATTACTTTATGGGAGCCGGTATCGAAGCGGAAGATCCCATTAAGCTGTCCATCCGTTCCTTCCTCTTTATCTTTCTCACCTTCTATGCGAAAGATATTGTGGATCTGCTCCTGAAGATTTCAGGAACACCGTACAACTGGATTCTGACGGAAGACCTGCCGCCTTTAAAATTTGCGGATTTTAACTCCGTAGTCACAGTCATCCTGGGAGTCTGTGCAAATGGGGCGGTAGCCATCATTGCACTGATTCTGGTACTGATTCTGGCGTGGAACTACATCAAACTGCTCTTTGAAGCGGCAGAACGCTATATTCTTCTGGGGGTACTGGTCTACACAGCCCCGGCAGCTTTTTCCATGGGTGCCAGCCAGTCAACCGGAAATATCTTCAAAAGCTGGTGCCGGATGCTTGGCGGCCAGTTCTTTTTGCTGCTGATGAATGCGTGGTGCCTGCGGCTGTTTACTTCTATGGTCGGCACCTTCCTTGCCAATCCGTTATCCCTATAAGAAAGGAGGACCAAAATGAAACTTAGAAAGAAACTCATACCATTCCTGGTATTAACTGCCTGTCTGGTACTGTTTTGCTCCATGCCGGTCTTTGCAGCGGAGCTTACGGAAGCAGACGTGGAAGCGGCAGTTGCCAGTCAGGGAAAGGAAGCGGTAACCGGAAATGTCTTCGTCTGGTTCCTGTGTGCCATTGCCTTTTTAAAGGTATCCCAGAAAATTGATTCTTTTCTGGCATCGCTTGGCATCAATGTCGGCAATACCGGAGGAAACATGATGGCTGAACTTCTGATTGCAGGACGGAGCCTGACCGGTTCCATGCGTTCCCATGGTGGTGGCGGCTACCACAAAGCCTCTTCTCCCGGAAGTGCGGCTGTCGCAGGAAGCTTCCTATCCGGCGGGCTTGCCGGGGCAGTGGGAAGACAGGTACAAAGAGAAGCGGTCAATTCCGCAACCGGTTATACCGAACACAGCAGTATCGGAAACATGCTCTACCAGTCATCCCTGAACAAAGGCGGAGACTTTGCCAATCAGGTCATCAGCAACATTGCACAGGGAAATTACGGTCAGGTAGGTTCCATCAAGGGAGCAGACGCACAGAAAGCCTTTACTTCCTATATGGGCATCAATCCGGGCGGCGGTTCTTCCTATGATAATGTAGAAATCGGTGGCGGAAGGATCACCGGTACCGAAACCGGAAGCTCCGGAAACCGGGATTTTGCCCTGTACCATGCCGACCAGTATGCAGCTCCTACTCAGGGCTCCTACTCTACGGTACAGTCCGTGGATGGTTCCACCTGGTACAAGCAGTATGCACAGGATACGGTCGAAAAAACACCATATACTTCCGGCAGCGGCAAAGTAGCCTACAATGAATCCATTGTCCAGAAACTGCCGCCAGCCCCACAGCGAAAGGAGCGTATGTAACATGCCAAAAACAGCCTTGATGGGCAGTCCTCTTGCTGTCATCGGTACAGTATTCCGGCACAGGCGCACCCTTGCGAAAACTGGAGCAGCCGTCGGCGGTGTACTGATGCTTCCCATGCTGTTCCTTGTCATGCTTCCGGGACTCGTCTTCGGAGACCTCTCTGAAAATACCGGAGCACTGACCAGCAACACGGTAATCAGTGAAAATATCCGGGCTTCCAATCAGGCAATCGTGGAGGTGCTTCAAGAAAGCCATGATGCACTGCTTGCTAAGATCAATGCGGAAATTTCCAGACTCCCGGAAGGAGATACTGCCTCTATCAGCGATCCTTACGCTTCCAGTATCATCGTAAATGCGAACCAGCTCATCGCACAGTTTTGTGCCAGCCAGGATGACTATAAAAATATAAATATCAGCAAACTCAAAAGCCTGATCCGGGAAAACGAGGACGGGCTTTTTTCTTATGACGTTACTTCAGAAACGGTCACGGTGGAAGTTCCGGCGGAAGAGGAAAATGCACCACCCAGAAAGGTTACTTTTACCCGCCATACCTACACGGTCAGCTATGCCGGAGATGCCTACTTTGCAGATCACGTCTTTCATCTGACCGATAAGCAGAAAAAAACGGCAGACAGTTATGTGGAAAACCTGACCATGTTCTTTGGCGGCTCCGCTTCCGGTCTTGCCATGGCGGTAGGTGTCAGCGATGAGGTGCTGGCTTACCGGGCTACCATCCAGCAGGTCGCACAGAAATACGGCATGGAAGCTTATGTGGAACTCCTCATGGCAGTCATGATGCAGGAAAGCGGCGGGCGTGGAAGCGATCCCATGCAGGCGGCAGAAGGCGGCTTTAATAAGAAATACCCCCATGTCCCCAACGGCATCACCGATCCTGCTTATTCCATCGAATGTGGGATTCAGGAATTAAAGTATGCACTGGATAAAGCAGGATGTACCGGACCTACCGACCTGGACCGCATCAAGCTGGCACTTCAGGGTTACAATTACGGCTCCGGCTATATCGACTGGGCAATGGAACGTGACGGCGGCTATACCAAAGAAAACGCCATTGCTTATTCGGATATGATGTGTGCCCGTCCGAACTGGCATTATGACCGGTATGGGGACAAGGAATATGTGGAGCATGTTCTCCGGTATTATCAGATTACCAATACCGGCGGAAGCTATCCGGCAAACGGAATGCAGATTCCCCACTATCTCCAGACCGATTACGGGAACATCCCTTATGGCGGCGGCTCCATCGCATCTTCCGGATGTGGACCTACCAGCTTTGCCATGATCGCCAGCTACCTGACCGGGAACACTATTACCCCTCCGGATGCAGTGGCATGGTGCGGGAATTCCTATTATAAGCCGGGAGTTGGAACCTACTGGAGCTACTTTCAGGCTGCAGCCAGTCATTTCGGCTGTGGCAGCGTCACACAGACCAGCAATGCCAATACGGTACTTCAGGCACTCTCCGAAGGCCGTCCGGTCATCTCCTCTCAGCGGGCAGGACTTTTCACCAGCGGCGGACACTTCATCGTACTCCGAGGTGTTACGGCAAACGGCAAGGTACTGGTCAATGATCCCAATGACAGTGACGCAAAGAACTATATTAACCGTGAATTTGATATGATGTCGGAAATCCATGCTACGGCAAATGCCTACTGGATCTTCGACAAAAAATAAAGGAGCCATTATGAACAGAACAAAAGTGATTCTTTCCATTTTTCTGATGCTGTTTCTGCTGCTTGCCGGACTGGTTCTCCCCAGTTTCTGGAAAAGCCAGAAAAAAGAAGCTTCCGGAAACAAAGGCAGGGAACCGGCAAAGGAAACAACAGAAACAAATTCTGATACCCCCATGCCGGAATATCTGGATTTTGATGCTTTAAAAGCATTTTTCTCCGACAGCCAGATTGCTTCTCTCAAAGAGCAGTTTCCTGTCTACCTAAAAGAGTATGTCAAAAAAGAACAGACAAGCATCACCTTCCTGCCGGAAAAAACCAGCTACCCTACCGAAACAACCGTCTGCCTGATGTTTTCACTTTCCGATCAGGATACGCTTCCGGTTACCTACCACACCCCGACGGGTGTGTTTTTATTTGGAGAAGACGGGGTACAGGTCTCTGCAGATACGACTGTTTACGAAAAGCAAACCGATGATTCCCTGCCGTCCCTGACTTCGCAGGACATTGAACACCTGCAGGAAGGCGGGTATCCGGATACTTCTGACAGCCCGGAAGCTCCGGACACAGAATCCGGCAGTGCCTCTGTGCCTTCCGAAGATGCGAAAGATACGAAAAAGGAGGTGCAGCCATGACACAGCCAGAAGAAACACCGGTTTCCTTTATCCCTTCCAACTTCATTGAGAAAGGCAAGATCCTAAACGGAACTTTTGACATCCGCAATGCCATAGAAAGCATTGTTCTTTCCCTGGCAATCGGTATCCCTGTTTTCCACCTGCCGCTGTCCCTGACTGCCCGCATCATCATTCTCTGCATGACCGCACTTCCAGCGGCAATGGTAGCCCTGATTGGAATCGGCGGGGAGAGCATCACTGCCTTTTTGATGAATGCCCTGCGTTTTGTAGTGAACCGCAGGGTAATCTGGAGGTCCGACAGTCTTCCGGAAGGAAAGCCACGCAGGAAACCACGTTTCAAAGAGCCAAAGACAAAGAAACACCGGAAAGCAGAAAAAATGGCAGAGCCTTCCAAAGTAATGGCATCGGCTCCCCCGCAGTCTGAACCGGACGCACCAGCCCCGCCAAAAAGTAAAAAAAAAGAACACCGGCAGTTTGATACCTCCACCAAGCGGGGCATCAAAAAACAGGCAAAGGAAGATATCCGTTATCTGAAGTGGGAGCAGAAAGAAGCCAGCCGACAGAAAAAAGAGGCGGCGAAACAGATAAAAATACAGAAAAAAACGGAAGCCCGGAGACGAAAGGAGGAAGAAAAACGGGCAGTTTCCGAAAAGCGGGCTGCAAAAAAAGAGCAGAAAAAAAAGGTGGTTTCCAAGGAGGACACCTCATCTGCCACGTCAAAACCCGTTTCCCGGAAAAAGCGAAAGAAAGACCAGACCTTGGAGGATTATCTTCCGGTGGAAAAAATCGCAAACGGAATCGTCTATACCACAGACGGACGGTACGTGAAGATCCTGGAGATTGAACCAATCAACTTTCTGCTTCGAAGTGCCAGGGAACAGCAGGGCATTATCTACAGCTTTATCAGTTACTTAAAGATCAGCCCTGTCAAACTCCAGATCAAGATGATCTCCAAAAAAGCAGACATCAATAAGCATCTGGAGCAGTCCCAGCTGGAGCTGGAGCGGGAAACCGATCCCCACTGTCAGGAACTGCAGCGTGACTACATCCAGTTTGTCCAGAACTTAAGTTCCAGAGAAGCAGTATCCAGACGGTTCTTTCTGATCTTTGAATATGAACCATTCAACGCAAACCGAAAGGAAGAGGAACGGGAAATCCTTGCTGCTCTTGAGACAGCCTCCCAGACCGCCAAAACCTTTCTATACCAGTGCGGGAATGAAGTGGTCTCCCATGACAATGAGGATGAATTTACTACGGATGTTCTCTACACCCTTTTAAACCGTACCCTTTGTACGGAGGTTCCGCTTTCGAACCGGATCAGCACTGTACTGTCCGCCTATACAAAGGAAAATCGCATGGAGGAACTGGATCACATCCGGATCAACGAGTTTCTCGCACCGGAAAGTGTGGATTTCAAGCACTCCCATTATGTGCAGATCAATGGGCTTTACCATTCCTACCTGCTTGTGCCGTCTGACGGCTACAAAAACCGGGTAACTCCCGGATGGCTGTCACTCCTTGTCAATGCCGGGGAAGGGATTGATATTGATTTCTTTCTCCAGAAACAGCCAAAGGACAAGATTCAGCAGCGTCTCGGTCAGCAGATCCGTATCAACCGTTCCAAATTAAAGGATGCGTCCGATACCAACACTGACTATGATGACCTGGACTCTGCCATCCGCTCCGGATATTTTCTGAAGCAGGGACTTGCCAACAACGAAGATTTCTATTACATGAATCTTCTCATCACCATTACTGCTTCCACGTTGGAAGAACTGCAGTGGCGGATTCAGGAAATGAAAAAGCTCCTGATCTCGCAGGATATGAACTTACACTCCTGCTACTTTTTACAGGAGCAGGGATTTTTATCCTCTCTGCCGCTGGCAAATCTGGACAAGAAGCTTTTTAAGCTGTCCAAGCGGAACGTACTGACTTCCGGGGCGGCAAGCTGCTATCCCTTCGTCAGCTACAGTATCTGCGATGATAACGGAATCCTCTTTGGGGTAAACAAGCATAACAATTCCCTGGTCATTGCGGATATCTTTGATTCCAGGCAGTACAAGAACAGCAACATCTGTATCTTAGGCTGTTCGGGAGCAGGAAAGACCTTCACCATGCAGACCATGGCACTAAGGATGCGAAGAAAAGGCATCCAGGTGTTCATCATCGCTCCGCTAAAGGGACACGAATTTTACCGGGCTGCAAGGAATGTCGGCGGAGAATTTATCCAGATCTCTCCTGCCAGTAAGAACTGTATCAACATCATGGAAATCCGGAAGGTAGACAATTCTGTAAATGAACTGCTGGACGGACCGACACTGGATGCCTCCGCACTGGCAGGCAAGATCCAAAGGCTTCACATCTTCTTCAGTCTGCTGATCCCGGATATGTCCCATGAGGAGAAGCAGCTTCTGGATGAAGCCCTAATCAAAACCTATGCCAGAAAAGGGATTACACATAAAAATGAATCCCTGACAGATCCGCAGCATCCGGAGCAGTACAAAAAGATGCCCATTCTGGAGGATGTCTACAATGTCCTGCTGGAAAGCGAGGATACCAAACGTCTGGCTCATATCCTGAACCGCCTGGTTCACGGTTCTGCTTCTTCCTTTAACCAGCAGACCAATGTGGACCTGACCAATAAATATACGGTACTGGATATCTCCGAACTGACCGGTTCCAGCGATCTTTTAACGGTCGGCATGTTCGTTGCCCTGGATTATGTCTGGGATAAAGCGAAGGAAAACCGTACCGAAGAGAAAGCCATCTTTGTCGATGAGGTCTGGCAGCTCATCGGTGCATCCAGCAACCGGCTTGCAGCGGAATTCGTACTGGAGATTGCCAAGATCATCCGTGCTTACTCCGGAGCCGGCATCTTTGCCACACAGGATTTAAACGACTTCTTTGCTCTGGATGACGGGAAGTACGGCAAGGGTATCATCAATAACTGCAAGACCAAGATTATCCTGAACATGGAGGATGAAGAGGCACAGCGGGTGAAGACTATCCTGCATCTATCGGAAACAGAAGTAATGAACATCACCCATTTCCAGCGGGGCAACGGTCTGATCTCAACCAACAACAATAACATCACTGTGGAATTTAAGGCTTCCAATCTGGAAAAGGAGCTGATTACCACAGATCGGCAGGAGCTTCTGGAAATCCTTGCGAAACAGAAGAAACAGGCTGTGTAACTTTTGGCAGCACTGACGCTGCCCTTTTCATTTGAACTTCAAGAAGGAGGAGACTTATGTTACAGACATACAAATCCTATACCAGACGGACGCTGGCTATGCTGCTGGCAGTCCTTGTCGCAGTCGGCGCATTGTTTTCCGGCAGTTTTCCGGTTCATGCAGCCGACGGCACCATCAGCTATAAGGCAGGTGCCAATATCCCTTACGGCAGCTATTTTACCTCCCGCATGAGCTTTGACGGGAGCAATACTGCCTACTGCGTGGAACCACTGAAGAAAACACCTTCCTCTGGTTCCTATTCCTATGACCTTTTAAGCCAGAACTCCCCGCTCAGAAAAGCGCTCTACTACTTAAACGGCGGTTACGGCTACGATAAAGTCGTCAAGGATAAATATTTCAGTGGCTGGAGTGATGATAACAGCTATGTCATCGGACATCTGGTTGTCGCTTACATCTATGCCGGTAATTCCGCTGACACCGGAGCTTTCCATGGCGCCCCGCAGTCCTATATTGATAAAGCACTGGAAGTAGCCAGTGCCATTCAGGGACTTCCGAACCCGCCGGAAGGCTTCCGGGCATTCATCGTTCCGGGACAGGGCAGCCAGACCATTGCCGGAAGCTGGTATCAGGTTCCAAACGGCTGGATCGAACTGAAAAAATCTTCTGCCAACGGAAGCGTATCGGACGGGAATCCGAATTACAGCTTAAAGGGTGCTGTGTATGGGATCTATCAGGGTGAGAAGCTCATCCAGAAACTGACCACTGATGAAAACGGGTATGCCAGATCCGGCGAACTGGAGGAAGGCGATTATACCATAAAAGAGCTCTCTGCTTCCAAAGGCTACATTGTAGACACCAAAGCTCACAAAGTCACCGTAAAAGCAGAACAGACTTCTGCTGCAAACGTAACAGATATTCCGCAGAATAATCCCATGAATCTGGTGCTTGAAAAGCTGGATGCCGAAACAAAGAAAGCCTCCCCACAGGGAGCAGCTTCCCTTGCAAACGCAGAATTTACAGTCAAGTTCTATACCGAGCAGTCTGACAGTGATCCTGCGGAAGCTGGAAAGAAACCGGCACGTACCTGGGTATTAAAAACAGATGTTTCCGGAAAGATGCATTTTACCAAAGATTCCTTTGTAAGCGGCGATGCCTTTTACTATACCAGTGATGGCAAGACCGTCTGTCTTCCGCTCGGTACCATAACGGTACAGGAAAGCAAAGCCCCTGCCGGATACCAGCTCAATCCAACTGTCTTCGTACAGAAAATTACAGGTGACGGTAAGCAGGAAATGGTTTCGGTATACCAGTCTTCTACCATAGAAGAATCTGTCATCCGTGGCGGAGTGAAGATCCAGAAACGTGACAGCGAGACCGGAGAAGCAAAACCGCAGGGTTCTGCCACTTTGGAAGGTACTGTCTTTGCGATCACTACGTTAAATGAAAATCCGGTATTAGTAGACGGAACATCCTACACGAAAGATCAGGTTGTCCTTACACTTACTGCCGATAAATCCGGTTCTGCTGCAACTGCAAAAGATGCTCTCCCATTCGGACATTACCGTGTGGATGAAACAACTGCACCTTCCGGTTATCTGAACAGCGGAAAGATCTCTGTAGAATTTGACATCACAGAACAGGGAAAAATCGTGGAACTGACTGCAAAAGACAATTCCATCTCCAATCAGGTCATCCGCGGGGATCTGGAATTTGTCAAGATTGCTGACGGCAGCCAGAACCGTCTGGCAAATGTGCCATTTAAGATCACTTCCAAAACAACAGGCGAAAGCCATGTGATTGTGACAGATGCCAACGGTTATGCCAGCACTTCCTCCAAATGGAACAAACATACCGCAAATACCAACCGGGGTGAGTCTTCGGAAGACGGCATCTGGTTCGGCACCTCCAAACCGGATGATTCCAAAGGCGCTCTCATTTACGATACTTACACTCTGGCGGAACAGCGTTGTGATTCCAACAAAGGCATGGATCTTTTAACCTTTGAAGTCAAGGTTTATAAGGATTCTGTTCTGATACAGGTTGGAACTCTGACCGATGATGCCATTGAGATCGGCACGACTGCTCTGGATGCCGAGACCGGTACACACATGAGCCAGCCGGCAAAAGAAGTGACCATTGAAGACGTTGTGGAATACGAAGGACTGAAAAAGGGCCAGAAATACAAACTGACTGGAACCTTAATGGATAAAAAAACCGGGGAACCAATCCTTGTGGATGAAAAACCGGTGATTTCTGAAACTGAATTTACTGCAAAGAAATCCTCCGGCTCCGTCAAAGTAACCTTTACCTTTGATGCAACTTCCTTAAAGGGAAAAACAACCGTTGTCTTCGAGGAATTATATCAGGATGAGATGCAGCTTGCAGTCCATACCGACATCAACGATGAAGACCAGACCATCTATTTCCCGGAAATCAAGACTACTGCGAAAGATGCGGACACGAACTCCAATATTTCCTGTGCAAAGGAAGAAATCACGCTGGTGGATACGGTTTCCTTTAAGGGGCTGGTTCCTAACCAGAAATATGAAGTGACTGGAACTCTGATAGATAAAGAAACAAAGAAACCAGTCGAAGCAGACGGAAAACCGGTGACAGCAAAAGCATCCTTCAAGCCAAAAGAATCCGCTGGTACGGTAGATGTTACCTTTACCTTTGATGCCAGCTCCTTAAAAGGGAAAACAGTAGTTGTCTTTGAATCCCTGGCTTACAAAGACAAGGAAGTTGCCGTACACACAGACATTGCGGATGAAGGACAGACTATTTACTTCCCGGAAATCAAAACCACTGCAACAGATGCTGCTTCCGGCACACACTATGCAAAACCGGAAAAAGAACTGACGCTTACAGACCTTGTGGAATACAAAAACCTGATCCCAGGCAAAGAGTACAAGCTGACAGGAACACTCATGGATGCGGAAACCGAAAAACCTTTCGATGTGGATGGCAAAGCTGTGACTGCAGAAACAAGTTTCACTCCGGAAGAAGCTAACGGCAGCGTAGAGCTTTCCTTTACCTTTGATGCCTCTGCACTTTCCGGAAAAACGCTCGTGGCATTTGAAACAATGACTTTTGAAGATCACGAAGTAGCGGTACATGCGGACATCAAAGATGCCAACCAGACCATCTACTTCCCGGAAATCAAAACCACAGCCAAAGACGGCAGTGACGGGGATCAGGATGTCTCTGCTTCCAAGGAAGCGACTATCGTAGATACGGTCACTTATCATGGTCTGATGCCTGGATCTGAGTACAAAGTCATCGGAACCCTGATGAATAAGGAAACCGGAGAGGCTTTGTTAAAAGACGGAAAACCAGTTACCGCTCAGGCAGAATTTAAAGCAGAAAAAGCTGGCGGCTCTGTGGAAGTTACCTTTACCTTCGACGCTTCTGCTCTTGCCGGACAGGATGTGGTTGTCTTTGAAAAGCTCTACTATACAGACGGAAAAACCGAGCATGAGATTGCTTCCCATGAGGATCTGAAGGATGAAGGTCAGACCGTACACATGACGGAGCTTCCGAAAGAACCGGAGACGCCTCCGGTAGCTCCGCCTGTAAAGACCGGCGATGAGACGCCGCTTCTCCTGTATGCCGGAATCGCCATAGCTGCACTTGCAGGTGCAAGTGTCCTGGGCATCGTTTACTTCAAACGCAAAAAGAAACATCAGTAACTCATAACGAAGACTCCTGCAGGCAGCTCCCACATGGAACTGCCTGCTTCTTTAGTAGGTGATGAATATGAAACACCCCCACTGCAAGACAGATGCCAAGCACATCCGTCATTTTCTGAACCTCTGTGAAGGGAACTGGCACTCCTGTATCTACGTCTGGTGCCGCACTTGTAACGCACAGGAAAGCTGTGAGAACTCTGGCTTTTTATTCCATCCGGATGAAACGGGAAGCCCCTGCATCCTCCCTCTTTCAGATGCAGCGCTTTTGTTTCCCCGGATACCGGAGCCAACCGAATGTACCGGAAGCATGAGCATTGCTGCTTTTACAGAGCTTTATCTGCCCTATCTGGCCGCTCAGAAGCTGCCTTTAAAGCCATGTCCCATTCCGGCACTGCTCCGGCTTCAGGAGAACCAGCAATATGACTGGTAACAAAAAGTTGCACTTTCAGGCTCTTATACGTACAGGATATGTAAAGAAAGGAGGCACTGCCTATGTTAAACGTAATTTCAATCATCCAATGTATCGATCAGGTCTTTACGAACCTGATATTTATTCCCATGATTTTTGTCCTGTATGTGAAATTCCGTCCGAAAAAGCCATGGACCAGAAGGCGCAGGAACACTTACCTGCTCTGTCTGGTACTGATCAGCTTATTCCTGCTACGGATTTTCTGTGAGAAGTTCATCTTTACACCGGTTAATTATCCACGTTTCACAGACAGCGGCTTATTCCCGCTCATCCGAGCAATTTTCTATCCCGGCATCTGAAAAATGGGGATTCGTGCCATTTAGTCCGAATCTGGGATCAGTATCCGCTTGCGTCCTATGGGAATTCATCACCTGCTTACTTACAATATAAGTATACAGTACGTACTGGTTATTCACGTACACGTTACGTATCGTGTATGTACAAGCGAGGTGAAAACAGATGAAGAAATCAAAAATCATCCGCTGCCCTTACTGCGGCGGAACAGCAATATTAAGAGATGCATCCTTTGTATATGGAACGCATTCTCATGGCGGACAGGTTTATGTCTGCTCCCACTATCCATCCTGCAATTCCTATGTCGGGGTACATCCGGGAACCAAGATACCAAAAGGAACGCTCGCCAACCGGGAGCTTCGTCAAAAGCGGATTCAGGCACATCGAATTTTCGATCAGATCTGGCAACAGGGCATCCTTTCCAAACCGGAAGCATATCGCTGGGTGGCAGATAAGTTCTGTCTGACAGATAAGCAGGCTCACATCGGACAGTTCAGCAACTATATGTGCGACCAGCTCATTCGGGAATCCGCAGATGTTTTAAAGAACAACCATATTCCCTTCCGCCTCCGGGCAGCCAGCTGAAAGGCGGTGATTGATGATGACCTTACCACTAAATAAAAAGCAAAAACAACTGGTGGAAAAATCCATGGATCTGGTTCCGATCATGATTCGTTCCATGACCCGCACCGCTGCCTATGTAACTGAGGAAGAACAACAGGAATTATGTCAGATTGGATATCTGGCTTTGTGCCGGTCGGCTGTCGGATTTGAGGAAGGAAGATCATTCCAGCCTTATGCCAAAACTATCATCCGTCATGCCATCTTTGACTACTGGCGGAAAATTGCCCGTGACCGCTCCATGCTCTGTTCTCTGGACGAAGCATCATCTGAAGATGAACATCTCCATTATCGTGATTTGTTTTCCTACGAGGATACACAAACAACTCACCCGGAAAAGGACACAAACCAGACCTTGCTTCTTGAGCATTTAACCCAGCTTGGCACCGGACAGTCCTCAACTATTCAGAAGGGAATTGTAGCCCTCTATCTGCAACAGCAGGGATATACCAGCTTTGACTTGGCAAAACACTACCAAGTACCAGCCAATCGTGTACGGGCATGGCAGAGCAAAGCACGGAAACTATTACAGCAGGATGATGCACTCTATGCACTTCTGACTTAACCTTGAAGGAGGGAACTTTTATGCTGACACTTTATACTGCTGTCGGAACCTTAAAATTTCAAAAAACGACAGGCGGAAAATCCATTCCTCTTGTAATCAACGATGGACAAGAATATGGACTATCGGATGACGAGCTGCTGCTCTGGAGCTGTCTTGCCTTCCAGATTCTGACGCTCCATGAACTCCAGGATGCCTATACCCTGCGCCAGATACAGAAAGAAGGTCCGAAAGGCTTATCCTTCCAACACTATCTGAACCGACTTTCCTTACGCGGTCTGGTTGTAAGCGGAATTGGACTGACAGGGGTGGATGCCTTATATCGCCTTCTCGGCAGTCTGACCATTATTCCCTTGAAGGATACCTTTCCCATCCGGCTCTTTGGCTGCGTTCAGCTTTATCTGGAAGGAACTATTGGTGCAAAAGAGTTTGGCAGATATTTAAAGAAGAAACCCTCTTCACCGATGGAAGATACCATTCTGAAGCTGGCTGATAAGGTATCCCTCACGACCGCTGAGCTTGTCACAAGTATGGAGCAGGAAAAAGTAATCCACAACGAATCGGATATTATGGATGAGTTATACACAGAACCGGAGACAACTTACCAAACACTTGTGGATGATGTCCAGATTCACCATACCCAGTATCCAGTGCTGCAGGCTATTGCTAATTTGTACCTGAATAAACAAATCACATTTCATACATGTTAAAGGAAGGAACCTTATGCCAAAACCATTTTTCACAAAGCTGGTTGCCATCAGTGCAATCGGCTTTTTCTGTGTACTTTTTGGGTGCATCTTCGGGATCGCCACCCATGACCGGCTCTTTATCCTCATGAGCCTCCTCATCGGAATCTGCAGCATCTTGCGTGCACTCAGTTTCTACCACCTGATCCATACACATGCTTATCTGTCACTGGACGTAAGCTGCACGAAACGGGAACAGACACTCTTCGGGAAAAACCAGCAATATTGGTTTGCCAGTGATAACGGAAAGGAATACGCCTTCTCACTGGAAAAGAATATCAAACTCCTAGAGGGACATCGGTATCGGCTGTACTTCCGGAAACCACAGCAGGGAACAGGGCAATCGATGCCATGTGCCGGAGATATTCTCGGATATGAAGAACTCACCGATCAACTGCCGGAACTTCCGGATACATCCGTTTAGATAGAAAATGAGCCGCCCGTACTGCATCACCCCTTGGTATGCTCCCCGTCAAGAGGACAATAAAAAATAATAAATTTTTGTATCGTCAG
>OLOQ01000012.1_pt1 | contig 176692 bp, 168 predicted proteins | sample 1673101 | NCBI WGS metagenome assembly OLOQ01 (sample SAMEA3136754, study PRJEB25190) | human gut metagenome | biome: human gut; feature: human-associated habitat; material: faeces | place: Austria | collected 2013 | reverse complement strand
ATCCTCGTGTCGCTGGTTCGATTCCGGCTCTGGGCATCTTTTTTATTTGGCGGAAACCACGTAGAATCAAGGGTTTCCGCCGTTTTTTAATGGTTGAAAAATCGCCTAGGTGGGCAGATAGTGGGCAAAAATTATGAGAAGAGTTTTATTTGATCTAGCTTTCGGTTATCATTTTCAATAACTTTTTGTGTAACATGAATATAGATCTTGCTTGTGATTGTAGATTTGCTGTGTCCTAATCGGCGGGCAATCTCATCCGGAGTCATGCCGTTTGCAGCGAGAAGCGATGCGTGCGTGTGACGTAACATATGAGGTGTTACACGTCGGGCAAGAAGCTTCTCAGATATGATACGAAGGTATTTTTCATAGCCAGCTATTTGCATATGATCACCTTTGTTGTTTGGAATCAAAATATTTGACCTGAAATTGTTTGCAAGCATCAATTCTTTTCTCCATAGCATACATTTTTTTAGTTCTACTAAGAGTGTCGGCTGGATATGTATTACACGTTTGGAATTGTCAGTCTTTGGTGTAGTTACAATGTCGTGCTTTGAATCGTATGTTTTGGAAATTCGAATTGTTAACTGATCCAAGTCAATGTCGGATATTTCTAGTGCTGATAATTCGCCGAAGCGCAGACCGGATAGCAACAGAATTGATGTTGTGTAGTACCAGCGCCAATTCTCGTCATTCTGGATATAGTTAAGAAGTTTTTTTGCTTCTTCAGGTTCCAAGTATTTTGTTTTGATTTCGCTGTCATCTGACGTATCATTAAATTGTTTGAGCTTCGTAAGTAACCGCATATTATCATGATAGTCATTCTCATATCCCCAATTCAACATTGCTTTGAAGCGTGTTATGTATGAGTTCAATGTCGTAAGTTCTTTTCCGGAATCAAGCAATTTGGACTTTACATATTGTGCTGTCAGATTGTTGACAATTGCATCCTGATTCAGTATTTCTATGACAGACGAAGTGACACTTTCATTCCGATCAACTGTGCTGTCTTTATAAATGATTCTTTGGGCTTTCAGATATTCCTTTTGGAGTTTAGAAAGAGTTACCGTGTTGTCGGTGCATTGAAGGTTTTCAATCGTAGCTTCAATTTTTGCAGTAAGCTCTCGCTGCGCTTTTTTCTTGTTTTGGGGAGTATCTTTTTGCTTAAAGACAGTCACGACCTTAGTTTTCTCAGTCAGAGGATCTTTGTATCGTTCACGATAAACTACTCCATTTTTTCTAGGTTCACACCACATAAAAAATCCCTCCTTTTAATTGTAAATTAAAGAAGGGGATGGTATAATATGTTTGTATGTTTTATGTATGCCATCCCCTTAGATGGTGTATCTGAGTCCCTCGTGCGCCAACACGGGGGATTCTTTTTGTTATGAAGTTATGAAGCAGGGTACAATCTGTACCCAAGTTGTAAAAGTTGCACCGGTGCAACAGTATTATTCATCGATGCCAATTCGTTCTTTTACAAAGATATTGAATAAATATCCAGTAGCGAGACAATCGGATGCAGCTCTATGTGCATAATGATTATCTCTAATTGAATAATAATCACAAAGAGTAGTAAGTTTATGATCACTTACATCTCCATAGATATCATTCGATGATTTTGCTTTTGTAAGAATTTTTCTTGCAAGTTCCAAGGTATCATAATATTTCCGCTTGACTTCAAAGAAATCCAATCCGTTTTTGTATAAGAATTTTATATCAAACAATAAATTATGTCCGACAATCGCGGATTTTCCAATAAAATCAGAAAGTGCAGGTATCACAGCTTGAATACTTGGAGCATTTGCAACCATATCGTTTGTTATACCATTGATATCGGTAATCTCTGGAGATATTTCTTTTTTTGGTTTTATAAAAGTCTCAAATTTACAAATTGGAATCCATTCTTCAAAGCGTATAGCGGCAACCTCAATAATTTCATCTCTACTTGCAGTAAGTCCGGTTGTTTCCACATCAACAACGGTGAAAAAACCTAGCCGCTCATAGTTGGATTTTTTTGTTATAGAAGAGAATGTAATATCTTCAATATTGCTTAATGCATTTTTCTTTATTTTTTCACTTGATAACTCGATAGGGTATAACTCAATAGATTCAAGTGTTGGTAAAAATGCAGCTTTTTTCAAGGCGATTTCATGTGTATTTATAATATATTTCTCGCAATTATCAATAAGTTTATAAAGTTTTTCTATTATGTTGTTCGGGTATGTAGGATCGTCTTTATGAATAATCTCATTTAATCCGGGAATCTTGCCGAAATCATGACCACGATCAAAGGTTGAATCATATTTGATATTCAGATCCATAATATTTTTTAAGTAGTCGAGTTCGGAAAGCTTTTTGATTGTCTCTCGGATTTGTGTGCATTGTTCCATAGCATGATCAAAATCGTCGGACTCGTGGTAATTATGCGCAGAATTATATAGTGAAACTATAAGTTTAATATAATCCGTTCCCTGAGCTAATACAGCTTTCTTCTTTCCAGCAAGTAAAGCTTCCTGTTGACCAATACACTTCTTGCACAATCCATCTGCATTTACATGAAGAAATAGTCCTTTTTTACCACATCTTTTACATACTGCCATATAGGTATCCCCTTTGTATATTAAAATTTTTTAATTTCTCGTATTTTAGCTCGTATATTTTGTTAAATATCGTTTTACCATATATAGAACCGTATTTTATTTCAAAAAATAAAAAACAATCTAATCATGGAGCATATATTAAATGAAAATATTAGTTTGGCAGATAAGAACAGCAAAACGGATCACATTAGTAGAACTGGCAAAGCGGTCTGGCATCGGAAAGTCTACGATCAACAATATTGAAAATGAAAAAGTATCTCCGACATTGATGCAACTGGAATCGCTGGCGGCAGCTCTTGAGGTCCATATAACTGATCTGTTTGAATCTGACTGGAAATAATTTCCACAATTATGGAAATATCGCTAATTATTTCATGCATCACCCCGAAATATGCTACTATACCAGAGAGGAGGTGGGGACTCTATGAACTACAAAAGAGCAATCCTCGATATGTTGGGGAAGATACACGACGATAAAATCCTGAAGCGGATTTATAACTTTGTTCGGTATCTGTACATCGGAGCTGGCAAATAGCCAGCTCTTTTTAATCCTCTTTGTTCTGGTTTTCATAAAATGAAGATATGTTTTTCAAGATTCTTTCCAAAGCATGAATATCTTCATCGCTCATATCTATCATCATCTTAAATAAGTTTTTACGACTTTCATCCTGACCAAACATGATCTGATCAATACGTGCCTGAAAATCATCATCGGTCGCGACGAACATTTCACCTTCTCCAGTAGTCAGCCACATGTAATCAACATTGAATTCACGACAAATTGCTTTTGTCATTTGTTCAGTTAAATTTCTATTTCCTTTTTCTATATTTGAGATAGCTACTTTTGTAACACCTAATCGATCACCGAATTTCTCGAGAGTAAGTCCAAGAGAAGTACGTATTTGTTTTATTCTTTCTCCTTGTTCCATATCAAATACCTCCTTGTTTTCATTAGAATACCACCTTTAAGAATGAATTGCAATAGAAAAAGTAATCAGAGATAACAAAAAAGTGTTGACAAAGTAATCTGCGATACCTATAATGTAATCAAAGATAACAAGGAGGTGAACAGAGTGACAAGAGACGAGAAAAAGACAAACATTGAAAACATGGCAGAATCTGTGATGTCTGTAAAGAATCCCGCGGAGCAGTCCATGATGTTCATGGCAATGTCCGCCTACGCGGAAGGCAAGGCAGCAGGCAAAGCGGAAGAGCGTCAGCGTTACAAAAAGGAAGCAGGGTAAAGGAAGAGAGAAGGTGCGAAAGATGCTATTCATAATTAATGGTTTGAAATATGACACGAAGAAGATGGAAAAGGTAGCAGATGTTAAGAAATGGTATCAATGCAAAAACATATTTACTCGGTCGTTATATCCTGGGCTAGAAGTTGGAAGCACAGATGATTGCGAATTATGGAAAAGCAAAAAAGGAAATTGGCTGTTGACAAGAGAAAAAGATTACGGAGTCCATCGTGGTGAAGCAATCGAAGAGGAAGAAGCGAAGAAGCTTCTGATGCATTATGCAGTAGATAAATACGAAAAAGAATTCGGGAAAATTCCGGAGGCATAGCAGGACAAAGGGAAGGAGGCGAGTAGAAAATGGGAATAGTTGACGCTTTTACAGCAGAAACGCCAATTACGATTAAACAGCCGCAGTATTACGATATGGTGTTTCAGGCAGCAAAGATGGAGCTGCTTGAGAATGCGGTGATGGCGGATGTGCCTAATAAGCATATCCGGGCAATGATGGGACACAGAGATGATGTCCAGATTGGAGGATGTGAGAAAGATGATGAAGAATGAATTCGAGAACCTGATTCACGGATCTGTGACAGATGAAGAGTACGAGCTGATCGAGACCGTATACATGTGGCATCCGGCAATTCGGAATACATCCGGTAAGGAAGAAGTAGCAGAGCTGTATAAGAGCTTTGGGATAGTGATCTTCTATGATATGTATCCGCGTGCAATGAAGTTAAAGGAGATAGATGAGGAGATTCGGTCACTTAATCGGGCGAAAGACAGCTTGATTGCGAGACGGGAACGATTGAAGAAGGGAGCGTGATGGGATGGCAGATGACTCTCAGATTAAAAACGATTTCGTAAATGAGATTGTGATATCCATGTATGCGGATATTGGAGAGGAATGTGCAACCAGATTGAAGAACGTATTGTATATGAATCTGACAAGGTATGACATGAGCATGAAGTCGACGGACGTGGCTATATACAAGGGTGATGAGACAGAGATATTGCTTCGTAAGTTTTTGATCGCGAAGAAAATAAAGGGATGCACAGATAGGACAATTAAGTATTACAAATGCACGTGTGAAATGTTTTTCAATAAAGTGCAGAAGTCACCAATGGACGTAGATGCCGATGATATCCGGCTGTATATCGCGGAGCGGCAGGCAAAGGACAAAGTATCAAATGTCACAATTAATAATGAACGCCGGAACATAAGCAGCTTCTTTGACTGGCTGCAGAAGGAAGAAATCCGGTTGAAAAATCCGATGATGAAGATTGATGCCATCAAAGAGGTAAAAAAGAAAAAGCATGCATTTACGGAGCTGGAGATTGAAACGATGCGCAATTGTATTAAAGGCGAGAAAAACAAAGCTATTTATGAAATTCTCGTATCGACATGGGCGCGTGTATCCGAGGTTGCGCAAATTAGAATAGACGAGATCGAGGGTGACAAGCTCATAGTTCATGGCAAAGGACAGAAGGATCGAACAGTATATTTGAATGCAAAGGCTCAGATTGCAATTCAGAACTATATGCAATTAAGAAGTGACGATAATCCGTATTTGTTTCCGCGCATGGTAGCAGTTAAGAAAATCGGGAAGATAAAAGAAAAAAAGAGCAAGTGGTATCAGAATCCGGACTATATCGATAAAGGACACACAGGAGCTGGAACAATTGAGTACATGATTAGGAAAGTGGGAAAAAGTAACAATATTCAGGCAAACCCACACAAATTCCGAAGAACTGGGGCAACAATGGCGCTTGGATCTGGTATGCCGATTGAGCAGGTGAGCCGGATATTAGGACATAACAGCATAGAGACAACACAGATCTATCTGGACATTAAGGAATCCGATGTCAAAGATGCTTATGACAAATATGCGAGGTGAATATGGACTATAAAAAAGAGATTATTTCGGCAATTCAAAAGATATCAGGACGGTATTCAGTTTATGAGGTATTTGCGGACTGGGTAAAGATGACGGCAATCGCAATTAGTAACACGATAGATATTAACAACTATCCATCACGCGAAAAAGAGTACATGGAGATATCCCATAAATATACGCTGGATGAACTGATGCAGATGTCAGAAATGTGCAGCCTGCTCACAAGAGCGTGTGAAGAGAAAATGGAAGATGTTCTTGGATACATCTATATGCATCTTGAGATATCAAATGCACGACTTGGACAGTTCTTCACCCCGTATCATGTATGCCAGCTTATGGCACAAACATATAAAGCTCCGGAAGATACATTGATCCGGGTAAGTGAGCCAACCTGTGGTGCCGGTGGAAATATCATTGCGATAGCAGAAAAACTGAAAGCCGATGGAATCAATTACCAGGAACGATTGTGTGTCACATGTCAGGATCTGGACTGGAAGGCTATATATATGTGCTACGTACAGTTAAGTCTATACGGAATACCGGCAGTTGTGGTACAGGGCGATACGCTGCGTAAACCGTTCAATGGGAAATTGACTGGAAATGTATATGTTACACCGATGAAGGCGTTGCAATTGAACCGGTAACAGAATGTAACCAGTTGAGTCGGTGACATCAACTGACGGTTAAAGAAAAAGAAAGGAAGTGAAGAGCATGGAGATAACATCAGTTAAGTACATAAGTGCATCACCGTATATTTCAAAAGCGCAGATACAGAAGTCGATGAATGTATCTGCACGGACAGTATCGAACCGGCTTGCAGAGATTGACGAGTATGTGCAGAAGGGACGTTATGGGAACTACACGATTCTTGATGGATGCGGAGTGACGTATGTCAACTATTTGGCTTTCGTCGATTTCTTGCGATATCGAAAAGACTTGAAAGCGGGACGCAAGGTGCCGGCATTTAATCCGACATCGGTCGCGAGACAGATCGGATGGGGCAACCTGCAGGCGGAATATCAGTAAAGAGGGGACGAGAGAATGAGCAACGATATGATTTTTGCTACATACAAATTGGCGGCTATCGCGATGGTGGAAGGTGCTGTACTGCTTTGGATGGGGCTGATATACGGCTTCTGGATCATGGTAGCTGGAACAATCTGGCAGCAGTTGATTGCCCTGGCGAATGAAACGGAGGAAGAGGATGAGACTGAAAGACGAGAAACTAAAGCGTCCGGCAAAGCCGACGCGAAAGCAAAAGGAAATCATGACAAAAAACGGCTTGCGCTGGGAAAGCTGGAACGTCGAGGCAGACTGCGCAGATCACATCATTGTGAAGAGCAAGACGTCAGACCGAAGAAGGGTGGCGTACAAGTGACCAAGATGGATGAGATCATGCACAAAGCATATATGAGTGCAAAGAGCTTCGCAGGATTGGAGCCTCCGGCAGAATGCCTGTATATCGGCAGCAGGATCGCGAATGGCGACCGGTATCGGTACTGGGTAGCAGAGGATGGCACCTATTATCAGGAATCGACCGGAGAAGCTGCACTGAAAAGAAAAAGAGCCGGCTGAAAACCGGCTCAGGTGTAATACCTCGAATCTGAACAATTTGAGTGTATCACACCAAGCTTATATCGTCAAGAAAAGCGGGATAAAAGCTCGCTTTGAGACAGTATTAGCATATTAAAGTTAGGGACAAGGATACACTTTCGATGGCATACAGAAAACATACATTTACATTTACGAATTCCATAGAGCATGCATATAAGTTCGCAGGGCATACAGGAGCAAAAGGCGAGCACCGGGCGAAAAGGAAGAAACCGACACCGGAACAGGTGAAGCGGCAGAATCAGATCAATAAAGAGAACAAATATAGACATTTGCTGAAAGCGAACTTCCTACCCGGCGATTGCTGGATCACATTGAAGTATCCGGCAGGTACGCGAAAAAGCATGGATGCTGTCAAGCAGGATTTGGCACTGTTTGATAAGCGCATGCGGAGAGATTATGTTGCACACGGCGAGAAGTGGAAGTGGATCAGGCGCGTAGAAATTGGCAAGCGCGGTGGTATCCATATCCACCTGATCTGCAACCGAATATGGAACACAGAGCTGCTGATAGCGAAAAACTGGCCGGGATTGTCGCATCATAGCGAACCGGTCCGCGATGAGGAAGGATTCGGACAGCTTGCATCGTACCTGTGCAAGCCGCTTCCGGAAGAGCTTGAACAGGAAAGCATATTTGACCCGGAAGAGATCAAGCGCGCATCCAGTCTTTCTTCGAGTAGAAACTTAGTACGTCCGGAACCGGAGAAGAAAGCATATGTCCGGCGGACAATGAAGAAGATCATCACGGATGGACCGGAAGCCCGTCCGGGGTATTACATAGATAAAAAATCAATTCGAATTGGCATAAATCGGGCAACAGGGTACAGCTATGTCTATTACACGGAAGTAAAGATACAGCAGACCAAGAGAGTGATACGAGCGCCGGGCGACGATTTGGCAAAGTTGCACCGGTGCAACGAAAGGAAGAGACGAAAATGCAGGAAGTGAGGATATATATTGAGACATCGACGATTGCACCGCGTGCCACAAAGGCAGATGGTATGTACGTGATGGAAGCATACGAAGATGGACGGCAGATGATGTACAATGGCGAGCCTGCGATCGTGTACGATGTGATGCATTTTGAACATTGCAACACAAACATTATCGCGCTGACTTTACTCATTGCGGCGCTGGAGCGCATGCAGAAGAAATGCATTGTGCATATTCATACACGTACAGAGCATGTCTTTTGGACGCTGAAAAATGACTGGTTAGGTGGCTGGAAGAAAAACGGCTGGAAGTCGGCACGAGGTGTTGCGATTAAGAATGCGGAGATGTGGGAAAAAGTCGAGTATTTACTAAATAAAAACGAGCATTGGGATGTATCCGAGGACACGCGGGAGTGGAAGGCTTGGATGCAGGAGAAGATGAAGAAAAAGGAAGCATGTTAAGAAGGTGAAAAAATTGTCAAATATAGAAATACGTAATCAGAAGATTATAGAAAATATCAAGCTGGTGTATTTCCATCTGAACAAATATCGTGGATTTCCCAATTATGAGGATATTGTTCAGGTGGGTATGCTGGCATTAGTGGAGGCTATCGACAGAAGCAAGGATTTGGAGCATCTGAATCGTAATTACATAGGACTTTATATACGTGGATATGTGGAGCGATTTGTCAATTATGAAGATGTACCGCTTCGGACGCAATTCAATAGACCGGACATAGAGAAACCACAGTATGTGGCAGCGGATAAGGCAGTTAACGAAGATGGAGAGTCTTATGCAGATGTATTTCTTGCAGATCCCCATGATTATATTGGAGAGCTGGTTACTATGATAGATTTCGGACATATGGTTGATCAGTTGTCTCCGAGAACACAGAAGCCGATGCGGTGCATGCTGCAGGGATATGGCATGACCGATACAGCCAAAATGTGCGGTATATCCTTTGAACGAGTGAGACAGATCAAGAAGCTGTGTAATAGAGAACTGGTTGCAAGTGAGGTGTGACATGACGTATAGAGAATTTTTAGAAAGCAAAATCGACCTTGCAACAGACAGCGGATTTGCGGTTGATCGTTCAAAGATCAATCCGGCATTGAAACCACACCAGGCAGATGCTGTTGCATGGGCACTTAAGGGCGGACGCCGGGCATTGTTTGAAGCATTCGGTCTTGGAAAGACGGTACAGGAGATAGAATTCTGTCATTTGGCAGCAGAACATACCGGCGGCAGAGCTTTGATTGTATTGCCACTCGGAGTAAAGCAGGAGTTCACAAGAGATGCCGTGGAACTGCTTGGATATGAGAAGCCGGAGTATTGCCGGACGATGGACGAGGTCAAGGCGTGTGACAGTCAGATTGTGCTGACGAACTATGAGCGAGTGAGAGATGGCGATATAGATCCATCGTACTTTGCTGCAACATCACTGGATGAAGCAAGCGTTCTCCGGAGCTTTGGAAGTAAGACTTATCAGACATTTTTGGATAAATTCAAGAACGTTCCGTATAAGCTTGTAGCCACGGCTACACCATCGCCGAATAAGTACAAGGAGCTTATACACTATGCCGGATATCTGGAAGTCATGGACACCGGACAGGCACTGACAAGATTCTTCCAGCGGGATAGTACAAAGGCAAACAACCTGACGCTGTATCCGAATATGGAAGATGAATTCTGGTTGTGGGTGTCAAGTTGGGCGCTGTTCGTTACAAAGCCGTCTGATCTCAATCCTGACTACTCAGATGTTGGATACGATCTGCCACCGCTTGATGTCAGATGGCATGAGATACCGATTCATTACGGAGATACAGCGGACAGGGACGGACAGATGCAGCTCTTTCAGGAAGCGGCAGAAGGATTGAAAGAAGCGGCAGCAGTTAAGCGGGACAGCATAGACATCCGGGTACAGAAGATGAAGGAGATTGTAGATGCTTCGCCGGATGATCATTTCTTGTTGTGGCACGACCTGGAGAGTGAACGCCATGCAATCAAGAAGGCGTTGCCAGAGACGGTTGATATCTATGGATCCATGGATTATGAGACGAGAGAACAGCGTGTAATTGATTTCTCAAATGGAAAGACACGGTTGTTTGCAACAAAGAAATCGCTGTCCGGCTCGGGGTGTAATTTCCAGCGGTATTGCCACCGGGAAATATTCCTTGGTATTGATTATGAATTCAATGATTTTATTCAAGCAATCCACAGATGTTACCGATTCTTGCAGAGTCAGCCGGTTGTGATTGACATTATCTACATGGAGAACGAGCGGCAGATCAAGGAAGCATTGCTGGAGAAATGGAAGAATCATAATTACATGGTCCAGCGGATGGTTGAGATCGTGAAGAAGTATGGACTTAATTCAGCGAACAAAGCTGAACGATTGGAAAGGAAGATGGGAGTGGAAGGAACAAGAGAAGAACGAACCGTGCGAGGTAATCACTATGAAGCGGTATACGGCGACTGCGTGGAAGAGACACGTGTCATGGCAAGTAACAGCGTTGATCTGATACATACGTCGATACCATTCGGCAATCACTACGAGTACAGTGCAAATTATAACGACTTCGGACATAATCAGGATACAGAGCGGTTCTTTGAACAGATGGACTATCTGACACCGGAGCTCCTGAGGGTATTGAAGCCTGGCAGAGTGGCAGCAGTACATGTAAAGGACAGAGTGCTTTTTGGAAATGCGACAGGTACCGGTATGCCGACAATCGAGCCGTTTCATGCGGATTGTATCGAGCATTACATGAAGCATGGTTTTATGTATTTCGGCATGATCACCGTTGTGACGGATGTTGTACGGGAGAATAATCAGACATACCGCCTTGGCTGGTCTGAACAGTGCAAGGATGGCACCAAGATGGGTGTAGGATGCCCGGAATATATCTTATTGTTCCGAAAGCTCCCAACGGATCATAGCAAAGCATATGCAGATGATCCAGTATCAAAGAGCAAGGAAGAATACACAAGGGCACAATGGCAGATAGACGCACATGGATATTGGAGATCGTCGGGCAATCGTCTGATCAGTAAGGATGAGCTGAAAGAGATATCGGTGGATAATCTGCAGAAAGCATACAGGAAATACAGCAGAGAGAGCGTGTACAACTATGAAGAGCATGTGAAGCTTGCAAAAGAGCTTGATAAGGACGGCAGACTGCCGACAACATTCATGGTGGTTGCTCCGGGATCATGGAACCAGATTGAGGTGTGGGATGATATCAACCGGATGCGGACGCTTAACACGACACAGAGCCGCAGACGTGCTCAGATGCATGTATGTCCGCTTCAACTTGATATTGTGGAGCGAATCATCAACAGATACAGCAATCCGGAAGATGTCGTATATGATCCGTTCGGCGGACTTATGACGGTACCAATGACGGCGGTTAAAATGGGAAGATATGGTAAAGGCTGTGAGTTGAATCCAGATTATTTCCGAGATGGAGTTGGATATCTGCAGGCAGCAGAAAACGAGATGGACGAGCTGACGCTGTTCGATTTTATGCCGGGGGTGATGGAGTGATACATGGAGAGCTTATTGTAGACAACTTTGCTGGCGGTGGCGGAGCTTCGACAGGCATCGAAATGGCAACAGGATACAGCGTTGATATAGCCATCAATCATGATCCGAAAGCTATACAGATGCACAAAACTAACCATCCAAGAACAAAGCATTATTGTGAAGATGTGTGGCAGGTAGATCCGATTGCAGCATGCAAAGGAAATCCGGTAGGACTTGCCTGGTTTTCGCCGGACTGTAAGCATTTCAGTAAGGCAAAAGGTGGAAAACCAAAGGATAAGAATATCAGAGGTCTTGCGTGGGTAGCCTGCCGGTGGGCGGGTCTTGTAAGACCAAGAGTAATCATGCTTGAAAATGTAGAAGAGTTCAGAACATGGGGACCATTAAACCGACGCCATCACCCAATTAAGAACAAACAGGGCAAGACCTTTGAACGGTTTGTAAAACAGCTTGAAGAGTTAGGGTATGAAGTACAATTCAAAGAACTTGTGGCAGCGGACTATGGAGCTCCAACAATGCGAAAAAGATTCTTTATGATTGCACGTTGCGATGGGAAATCAATCGTCTGGCCAGAGCCTACACATGCACCGGCGGACAGTGAGGAAGTCAAGGCAGGGTTGCTTAAACCTTATGTTGGAGCATACACGCAACTTGATTTTAGCCTGCCTTGTCCGAGCATTTTTGACACTTCTGAAGAGATTAAGGAAAAATATGGTATCCGGGCGGTACGACCGCTGGCTCCGAAGACGATGGAACGGATTGCAAGAGGACTGAAAAAATTCGTTTTGGATAATCCAGAGCCGTTTATCATTCAGTGCAACCACAGCGGAGATCGTAGACCAAACGATATCCGGGAGCCGATGCCAACTATAACAGGAAAGCATGGATATGGAGTTGTGGAACCGTATATTGTACAGATAGGGCAGACTGGATTTACTGCGGATCGTAGTAAGGACGTGAGGGAACCACTAACAACAATCGTGAGTAAAAACGAACATTGTCTTATTAGCCCTACGTTGATTCAGTACCATTCTGAGACAGCACATGGAGAAGTGCGAGGACAGACAATAGGAGATCCGATCATGACAGTTGATGGTTCCAACCGATACGGATTGGTTACATCGTTTCTAAGCAAGTTCTATAAGACATGCGTGGGACAAGATGAAAGAGATCCGTTACATACAGTTACAACGTCTGCGGGGCATTTTGGAGAAGTCCGGGCATTTCTGATCAAATACTATGGTGATGCTACTGGACAGGACATTGAACAACCATTAGACACGGTTACCACAAAGGATAGGTTTGGTCTTGTAACGATTGAGGGTGTTGATTACCAGATTGTGGATATCGGACTTCGAATGTTGGAACCACGAGAGTTATATGGATGCCAGGGATTTCCAGATGATTACATTATTGATCATGATTATACTGGCAAGATATATCCAAGAACGGAACAGGTAAGAAGGTGTGGCAATGCGGTATGCCCACCGATACCGGCTGCACTTGTGAGGGCAAATCTTCCGGAAATGTGTATTGCAAGAAGAACAGCAAATATGAGAGTAGCAGAGGGAGCAAATGGACAGTTGATGTTTGCGTAGGAGGTAGATATGGAACAGGAACAATTTGACTTCTTGGAAGATATTGAGATAGACAAGCCGGACGTGGAATTCCAGAAGTGGAAAGATCAGAAGCGTGAAGCAAAAAGCCGGATGATTGCCATGCAGTATCAGCCATATGAGGTAAAAAAGAAGCGGTCAGAACTCCGGGCAATAGAATTTCTTCAAGAGATGGATAAACGTGGGAAAGTAGCGCATGTCAGTGTTGGTGGACTTGATAGCATTACATTGCATGTGTTCTTGAAATCTATCGGAATTGACGTACCGGCAATATCAGTATCAAGTCTGGAAGATGCAAGTATTCAGAAAGTGCACAAAGCGCTTGGTGTGACAATTCTGCATTCATATAAGACAAAGACACAGGTATTGAATGAGGTTGGATTTCCGGTAATCAGTAAGCGTATAGCTGGTAAGATTGCATTGTTACAGAATCCGACGGAAAAGAATAAAACGGTCAGACATGCGATTATTACAGGTGAATGTGGAGAACTCGGACATTTTCAGAAGAATAGTCGGATGAAACTGCCGCAGAAGTGGTTGAAATTGTTTGGAGGATATGAAAACGAAAATGAAGGAGTGAATTATCAGAAACCGAATTTTAAGGTATCAAATGATTGTTGCTATTGGCTCAAAGAGAAGCCTTGCGATGATTGGGCTAGGGAACATCAGAGCTATCCGTATCTTGGAATGATGGCGTCGGAAGGTGGACAGAGAGAAGAAGCGCTTACCGATCACGGATGCAACTACTATGGAAAAACCACAATGCGATCGGCTCCGTTTGCTCCGTATATGCGAAATGACATATTAAAGCTGGCATTGGAAATGGATGATTGGTATCACAAAAACATGGATGTGTTTGAGAAGTTGTACTATGAGCAACCTTACAGCAAAGACAAGAATGGAAATGTAATACCATATGAGCCGGTGGATAGCATTATACCGGATATTTACGGCAATGTAGTACAGGATCAGTGTGGAAATCTTCGGACTACTGGAGCACAGCGAACCGGATGTAGTATGTGTGGCTTTGGCATTCATATGGAGAAAAGGCCGCATAGATTTGATAAATTGCGAGAACGTAACCAGAAAGAATGGGAGTATTACATGTATCGGTGTTGTACAGATCCAGAGACTGGAGAGAAATATGGCTGGGGAAGAGTTCTCGATTACATAGGCGTTCCGTGGGAAGATTACCCAGCAATTCAGATGGAATTGCCGTTAGATCAGATGATGTAACGTCGAAATTTGTCGAACTTTGAAAATTGAATAGTGATGGTTGGAATGGTATAATATCCTTACCAATACGAAGGAGGATATGTACTATGGGAAATGTAGATCAGTTATTCAAAGAATATGGTGTTACAAAAGATGAGCAACGCAAAATTATGGATGTAATGGATAAATACAGAATCCGGATTTCAAATGGTGAAAAAGTTAGTTATTCGGAATATGAATCGGACATTATATCTATATTTGGTGGAAACCGTCAGGCAATGTTGCGTCAACCGGCTATTGAATATCATTTTTGCGAATTTGTCGCAAGAGATTTCATGGAAGACGGAAGATGGGAAGAAGTATTTCATGCTTTGTATGACAAATTTCCAAAGTTTGGAGGAAAAATAGAATAGTCAATAATGACACCGGTACCAACCATCATTATTCGATGGTTGGTATTTTTTTGCGCAAAAATAGGTAGTGGAAGGAGTGGAAGTTGTGAAAAACTGTCCATGTAAGGAATGCGTAGACAGGAAAGTTGGTTGTCACAGTGTATGCGGGAAGTATAAAGCATTCACAGAGACACAACGAAAAAAGAATGAATGTATAAGAAAACAGAAAGAAGCATTGAGTGAGTATCTTGATATGAAACAGGAATGTGTAAAGAGAGCAAAAAGGAGGATGCGTAATGGCAAATAGAGAAATATGCAAATATTGCAGAAATCTTGTACTATTTGGCGAAGAGATACCAGATGAGCGGGCAGAGGAGCATGCAATCATGATGTGCGACTGTCAAGGAGCGAGAATCCATCAGAGAGCGAGAAAAAGACAGGAGAAGGCAAAAGACAACATTAAGCTGGCAATCAATGAGACGGACGAGGAAGTGTGCGAGTATCTGAAACAGTGCGTTGAGCTTGTTGATCGGAGAAACATAGTGAAGATAACAGCGGACAATGGAAGAGGTGTTAAGATCACGATCAGCAAGACAAATAAGGACACAATCAAGGTAACGAAAAAAGTGAGCAAGGACGTGGTTTATGATGAGTAGATTGATAGACGATATGAGCTTAAAAGATCGAGTAAGTGAGTACACTTTGAGCTCGGATGAATACGAACGGTTCTGCAGAATTATTGACGCAGAACCTACGGCATATAACGTAGATAATGTTTTGAAGCAACTGGAAGAGGAAAAAGAGCTTTCATATGCCGATTTTGACGAGTATGTGGATAAAGTATGTCCTTGCTTGGATGCAGAATATGATGACTTGTACCACAGAGGACTGGATAGAGCGATCGAGATAGTAAAGCAAGGAGGGGAATCATGAGTAGATCTATCATGCAGAACAAAGATGGATGTTGTTACATGTGCGATCTGCTCGGAATCCGGCAGCAGGGCTATACGATTGAGGAGCATCATTGCTTTGGAGGTCCGAATAGGAAATTGTCGGAAAAGTATGGTTTGAAGGTTTACCTGTGCCCGGAGCATCACCGGACAGGACCGGATGCGGTACACCAGAACAGCGACTATATGCAGATATTGCACGAAGCGGCACAGAAGGCTTTCGAAGAGCACTATCCAGATAAGAGCTTCCGGGAGATCTTCGGGAAGAATTACCTGTAAAGTCTAGTAAATACTAGATAAAGATGCACATTGAAAAGTGAATACTGGTCAGAAATTTTTCATCTTTTTTAATAAAAAGTATTGACATACGGTACACCGTATGATATTATAATATTTGTAAGGAGGTGAATAAGAAATGGCTAAGAAAAAACAAAAGAAAAAGCCCAAACTTGAAAAAGTCGCAATCGTAACAGGCATCCTGCAAGGCATAGCAACCATCGTATGCTTGATCTACGAAACCTTCTTCAAGTAAGGGCACAGGCGGTGGGAATATCCCACCCACCGCCTAATTTTATTCTAAGCCATTTTTGGAAATATGTCTATAAGAAAAGTATTAACAATGATCAGCACCTGTTCGGCGGCGGTTCTTGTGTACTATGCAATCAGAAAAGGATTGGATGCGGCAATTGCAATAGCACTTGTATTGAGTGTGGCATCAATTGGATTAAATATATATTGTGAGGTGCACGATGGAAGAAAAGAAGATTAGACCGCAAGACAAGTGGAATGCAAAAGCTGGCTTGATAAGCAAATCATATAAGCTGAAGCGAGAGCTGGTAGAGGCATTTGCAGATGCATGTGAGAAGGCTGGAGTAAGTCAAGCCGGACAGCTTAGCATGATGATGAGAGAATTCATCGAGAAAAACAAGTAAATACTAGAAAAGAAAAGGTACTGACCAGTATTCATTGGTTGGTACCTTTTTTATTTTGGCACTAAGAAAATATATCATAAATCTAAAGAAGAAAGGGGGTGAGAATCTGGGAAACTGAAAGAACATAAACATATAAAATGATTGGAGGATATAAAGATGGCAAAAGTATATATTGGAGTAGGACATGGTGGGAGTGATCCAGGAGCAGTGAAGTATCTTGTAGAAAAGGATATTGATTTGCAGATGGCAAAGGGATGCCGCGATTATCTGAAAGAGCATGGCGTAGATGTATTGATTAGCAGAACTGGAGATATTGATAGCTCAATCAACGAAAAGACAACAATGTGCAATCATTGGGGCGCAGATCTGGCACTTGATATACATAACAATGCAGGCGGCGGAGAAGGCTTCGAAGTATGGCACAGTGTGAACGGTGGCAAAGGAAAGGTGCTTGCACAGAACATAGAGAAAGAAGTTGTGAAGATCGGGCAGAAAAGCCGAGGCTTAAAGACAAAAAAGAACGCATACGGAAGCGATTATTTTGGATTCATTCGACAGACGAAATGCCCGGCGATTATCTGCGAGGGTGTATTTGTAGACAATAAGGCTGATGCGGCAAAAGCGGATACAGAAGAGAAGTGCCGGGCGTTTGGTGTAGCATATGCGAAAGGAATCCTTGCAACGCTTGGTATGAATACAGAACAGAATGCAAACGGAGAAACAAAGACACCGGAGCAGGCAGCAGTCCAACCAGAGCAGACACAGGCGGATACATATAGAGTCAAGGTCACAGCATCGGCACTGAATATCCGCAAGGATGCGGGTACAGCAAATGCAGTAACCGGAGTAATCCGGGACAACGGTGTATATACGATTGTGGCGGAAAAGATGGTATCCGGACAGAAATGGGGAAAGCTGAAAAGCGGTGCAGGCTGGATATGTCTGGAGTACACGAAGAAGGTATAAAGGAGCGTGAGCAAGGTGAGACAAAGAAACTCGGTTGCAAGCTACAACATCGGGAAGCATAGATTCTTGGAATTGTACCACTACTGTATGCAGTACCCGGACTGGATTAAAGAGATTAGAGAACTGCGCGGATTACGATCTCATGAAACCGGAGCAACAGGAAATGGATTATCGAACCCGACCGCAAGTGCAGCCATCAAGGTAGCAGAACTAAGCAAGCGTTGCAAGTTGATTGAAGATACAGCGATGGAAGCGAATAGAGAGCTTGCACAATACATTCTCGCGGGAGTAACAGATACTGAATGCACATATCCGGTGCTTGAAGCACGTGGGATGCCAGCATCGCGTGCATTATACTATCGCAGTCGACGGAAGTTCTATTATCTGTTATCTAAGAAAGTGAAGTGAGAAGATATGAAAACGGAGTATGAGATCATTGAGGAATATATTGATTACTTTAACGAAAATGAATTTGTAGAGAGCCTGACGCTGCAAGATCAGATGCTTTATAGACTTGCATTAAGAGAGACGTATTCATATTTGTTTTTTAAGCTGTATGTAAGAGTGAGAGAATTCTTCGGAAGTTTTAAGAAAAAATGAAAGTGGAGTACTCAGGGGACAAATTAAATGATATTATGATAGCGTGAGATAGTTGAGAGAAACGGAGAACAGCAGTTGTATGGAAACATATAGCTGCTGTTTTGCGTAGAAAGGAGAGACGATGAAACAGACGATATGTACAGCAGTAGGAATGATTGGATCTGCGATTGCTTCGGTATTTGGTGGATGGGATGCGGGAACCGTAACTTTGCTCATATTCATGGCGATTGATTATGTATCCGGTTTGGTTGTAGCTGGAGTGTTCCACAAAAGCAACAAGACAGATACCGGAAGCCTGGAGAGCAAAGCAGGATGGAAAGGCTTATGCAGAAAGTGCATGACACTTGTGTTCGTGATCGTGGCATACAGATTAGATCTTGTGATTGGAACGAATTATATCCGCGACGCGGTTGTGATTGCATTTATCGCAAATGAAACGATATCACTGGTAGAAAACGCAGGACTTATGGGCGTAAAGCTCCCGGCAGTAATCACAAAGGCAATCGATGTCCTTCAGAAGAAATCAGAGGAAGAATGATGTATAACGACAAACGATGGAAGAAGAAACGTGCAGTGATTCTACGGCGAGATGCTTACCAGTGTCAAGAGTGCAAACGATATGGCAAGCGTAGATCTGGAGACCATGTGCATCACGTATACCCAGTCGAACAGTATCCAGATGAGCGATACAACGACTGCAACCTGATTACGCTATGCCAGAAGTGCCACAACCGCATGCATGATCGGGATTCACACGAGCTTACAACGTATGGAAAACAGTTACAAATGCGTATGAAGAAGAGATATGGCAGCAGACTCCCCCCTCTCTAGCGATTTTGGAGCGGGTAAGGATAGAACGGTGGGTGGAGCCTTTTCCAAATACGCAGGATTTTTTGAGAAAGGGGGAAACCGGGTGAAAAAGACAGCATGGAAAAATCGAATAATATCAGCAACCAAGGCGGTTGGCACGTATCGAGATGCTTTTCTTCCGATGATCGATACGCTCGCAAATATACTTGCAGAGCGTGACAAAATCTATCAGGAATACGTCGAAACCGGTGCCAAACCTGTAGTGGAGCATACGAACAAAAACGGAAGTACCAACATGACAAAAAATCCACTGCTGGTGAGCTGGGGGGATATGAATACATCTGCACTTTCATACTGGAGAGATCTGGGGCTCACACCGGCAGGGCTGAAAAAAATCGACGAATCAGCAATCAAAGGGAAAAAGGTGTCTGCATTAGGAGACATCCTGCGGGACATTGGCGGCTAAGTCATACAAGCAGGCGGCAATCCGCTACGCGAAAGATGTGGTCGCTGGAAAGATCATTGCCGGAAACAATGTACGAGAGTGCAAACGGTTCCTGGCGGATCTGGAACGCGATGATCTTGAGCTGCACACGAAAGAGCCGGATTTTGTGATCAATATCATCGAGCGGGTGATGGTGCATGTGAAAGGCGAGGACCTGCAAGGACATACCCTGCGGAACACACCGCTGATATTGCAGCCGTGGCAGATATTCATCGTATATAACTTAATAGGCTTTTACTATAAAGGTACTCAGATCAGACGATACAAAGAGGCCTTTATTTTTGTCCCACGAAAGCAGGGAAAAACACTTTTTATAGCGGCGCTGGCTTTTGCTCTGGGGTTATTAGAGCGTAAATCAGGTGCGACGATCTATATTGTTGCAGCGGCACTGAAACAGGCGAAGCAGAGCTTTGACGACATCCTGCATACATTGCGGTACCGTGGCATGATAAACGAGTTTAAGGTGCTGAATAACAATGCACAGCATTCCATCGAGTACACTTTTTACAACGAGAATGAAGAGCCGGAGGGTTCCTTGTACATCGAAGCACTTGCCAGCAATCCGGACACGCAGGATTCATTCAACTGTAACATAGCCATCGCGGATGAGGTGCATGCGTTCAAGCGTGCATCGCAGTACAACCGATTCAAGGAGGCAATGGCAGCATACACGAACAAGCTGATGATCGGTATCACAACTGCGGGCGATAACATGAATTCATTCTGCTATCGCCGGTTGGAATATGCAAACAAAGTGTTGGATGGCATAGTGAAGGACGATACATTGTTCTGCTTTGTATCTCGTGCCGATCAGGACGAAAAGGGAAATGTAGATTTTACCAATCCAATCCAGCATGAAAAGGCAAATCCGGGATATGGTGTGACAATCCGGCCGGAAGCTATCATGAACGATTCCATACAGGCACAGAACGATCCGCAACAGCGGAAGGATTTTCTAAGCCGCCAGTTGAATGTATATACCACGGCAATGAAGGCATATTTTGATATAAAAGAGTTCCAAAATTCAGACAAGCAGTATACCTGGAGCATAGAGGAACTCGCAAAGCTTAATATAGACTGGTACGGCGGTGCCGACTTGTCGAAGCTGCATGACCTTACGGCAGCAGCACTGTTCGGACATTACAAGGGCGTGGATATCATTATCACGCATGCATTTTTCCCGGTTGTAGAAGCAGCAAGGAAAGCAGATGAAGACAACATACCGTTGTTTGGCTGGCGGGACGATGGATGGCTGACCATGTGCAACACGCCGACGGTTAACGTTGGAGATATTGTGAATTGGTTCAAGGAGATGCGGAGCAAAGGCTTTAAGATCAAGCAGGTTGGTCACGATAAGAAGTTTGCACGTGAGTACTTTATCCAGATGAAAAAGGCAGGGTTCCGTATAGTTGACCAGCCACAGTATTTCTACGTGAAGTCAGAAGGCTTCCGGCATATTGAGAAATCTGCAAAAGATGGAACTCTGTACTACCTGCATTCAGATGCTTACGAGTACTGCGTGCAGAATGTACATGCGATTGAGAAGACAGACGACATGATCCAATTTGAGAAGATAGAACCGACGGCACGTATCGACTTGTTTGATTCGAGCGTGTTTGCATGCGTCAGATACTTGAATTCGCTCGAAAAGAGCGAGAAATCAAAGAGCTGGTGGGGAGGTGAGAATGAAGATGAGTAAAAAGAATAACGTGCTACAGCGGGCACTAAGAAAAGCAAGACGAACCCGATCGGCGGTGCTGATCGGAAGCGCGGAAGCATATGACATCCTGTGCGGTGATGGTTATACATCTCTGGATCAGAACCCGGAGATTGTAGCGGCCTGTCGCAAGATCGCGGAAATAATAGGAGCAATGACGATTCATATCATGGAGAATACCGAACGCGGTGACGAGCGTGTAATCAACGAGCTGTCACGAAAGATTGATATAAATCCGTGTAGTACCATGACGCGGCAGACCTTTATCGAAGCAATCGTGATGAATCTGCTCCTGTATGGAAAAGGCAATTCAGTCGTGAAAGTGTATACGGAAGATGGATATCTCTCTGATATGGAGCCGGTAGCTGCAAGCAGAGTATCATTTCAGGGCAATTACACCAGATATCATGTGATGATCGATGGAATTCCTTATGAACCAGATGAGGTGATGCACTTTGTATATAATCCGGATAAGACATACCTGTACAAAGGGCAGGGCGTTACAGCACAGTTGAAAGACGTCGCGGATAACCTGCGGCAGGCACAGATCACAACAAACGCTTTCATGAAGAGCAAGTACAAGCCAAGCCTGATCGTCAAAGTGGATGGAATGACGGAAGAATTCTCGTCGCCAAAGGGCAGACAGAAGCTGATCAATGAGTACATGAATTCTGGAGAAGCCGGTGCACCGTGGCTGATACCTGCGGAGCAGTTTGAGATAGAACAGATCAAGCCGTTGTCTCTGTCAGATCTTGCGATATCTGACAATGTAAAGTTGGACAAGCAAAGTGTAGCCGCAATCCTGGGGGTGCCTGCATTCGTGCTTGGCGTTGGAGCATACAAGCAGGACGAGTGGAACTATTTTGTCAAGACGAAAATAAAGACGATTGTCACAGGATTACAGCAGGAGATGACGCGGAAACTGATATACAGTCCGAATATGTATATCAAGTTCAATGTCCTGTCCGTGATGGATTGGGATCTGACGACGATAGCATCCGTATTCGGTTCGCTGTCAGACCGTGGTTTTGTGACTGGAAATGAAGTCAGAGACAAGATAGGAATGTCGCCAAGGGAAGGATTGGACGAACTTCGAGTGCTTGAAAACTATATACCGTGGGACATGGCAGCAGCACAGAAAAAATTGGTACAGAAGGGAGAAAGCAATGGATAGACATATTCGACAGATACGATCTGTCGCATCGGAATTTAATACGAGAGAAGACGGCGAGGCACTTTCGATTGAAGGTTACTTCGCCGTTTTTAATAGCACCTATATTATTGCACCGGGTTACAGCGAAAGTGTCGAAAGTGGAGCATTTACTGAGACAATTTCAGATGATATCCGCGCGTTAATCAATCATGACACGAGCATGGTGCTTGGACGAACGAAAGCAGCAACACTGACACTACGACAGGATGAGCGTGGACTCTGGGGACATATAAACATTAATCCGGATGATTCGGATGCAATGAATCTGTACGCCAGAGTGAAACGGCATGACGTGGATCAGTGCAGCTTTGGCTTTGATATTCTGGATGAAGAGACAGACGTCCGTGAGGATGGTTCTGTTCACTGGAAAATCAAGAAAGTCAAGCTGTATGAAGTGTCAGTATGTACATTCCCTGCTTACGAAGAGACAAGTGTCAATGCACGTCAAAAGGATATCGACACCATCCGGGCGCGACAAAATGAGGTGTGGAAACTTGACATGAAGCAAAAATTAAAAGGAGGAAATGGATCATGTTAAAGGTTATCATGCTCAGAAAGAAGCTGAGCGAAGTCACAAATAAGCTCACAGAGGCACGTGAGAAGGCAAAGGAGCTTGCAACACGTGAGAAGGAGCTTGAGGCAGCCATTGAAGAGGCACAGACAGACGAAGAGAAGGAGGCAGTGTCACAGGAAGTAGAGCAGTACGAGAAGGATAAGGAAGAAAATGACGAGTCAGTAAGAACTCTGGAAAAGGAAGTATCGGATACAGAGTCCGAGCTTGCAGAACTGGAAAGCAAGCAGAGACAGGCAGAACCGGCACCAGAGGCAAGAATGAGAGGAGTGGAAACAGTGAAAACAACTAGAAAGAAGTTTTTTGGTATGACAGTACAGGAGCGTGATGCGTTTTTCGCGCGAGAAGAGGTACACACTTTCTTGGAACGTGTGCGTACGCTTTATACAAACGGTGTGCAGAACCGCGCGATTACAGGTGCAGAGCTTACAATTCCGAACGTGATGCTTGAACTCCTTCGCGAGAACATCGAGGAGTACTCAAAGCTTTATAAGCATGTACGTGTGCAGTCTGTGCCGGGCAAGGCAAGACAGCCGATTCAGGGCACGATCCCTGAAGCAATTTGGACAGAGATGAATGGTTCTATCAACGAGTTGTCGATGTTATTCAACAATGTCGAAGTAGATGGATATAAAGTATCTGGATATATGGCAATCGATAATGCAACTTTGAATGACTCGGATATCAATCTTGCAGAAGCAATCATCACAGCTCTTGGACAGTCAATTGGATTAGCCCTTGATAAGGCAATCCTTTACGGAACAGGAAAGAAAATGCCAACAGGCGTAGTCACATGTCTGGCGCAGGCGGCAAAACCGGAGACTTACCCGGATACCGCGCGTGAGTGGAAGAATCTTTCTTCTTCAAACATTGTATCAATTGCAGCCGCGAAGAAGGGTGTTGATCTGTTCAAGGAGATTGTGATTGCATCAGGGAATGCCAAGGGCAAGTATTCGACAGGTAATCGCTTCTGGGCTATGAACGAGACAACCAAGACCAAGCTCGTAGCAGAGGCACTCAGCTTTAATGCAGCGGGCGCAATCGCAACCGGAATGGGCGACACTATGCCGATCGTCGGTGGTGCGATCGAAACACTTGATTTCATCCCGGACAATGTAATTGTCGGCGGGTATGGTGACTTATATCTCCTTGCCGAGCGTGAGGGCGCACAGATCACACAGTCCGAGCATGTGAAGTTCTTGGAAGATCAGACAGTATATAAGGGACTGGCACGATATGACGGTCTTCCGGTGATTGCAGAGGGCTTCGTTGCCATCGGAATCCTTGGAACAACACCGACAGCAGATATGACATTTGCAGAAGATACAGCAAATAAGGCGGCTGTATCAAGTAAGGAGTAATCTATGACAGATGCAGATAAGTTGACCATGTTAAAAATCGACCTTGGGATTTCTGCCACAGTGTATGATAAGCGGTTGAGTCAGTATCTGCAGACTGCAAGGAAACGGATCGAACGGGAGGGCGTCACCTTCCCGGAGGATCCACCTGTGGATGATGAGGAGCTTATCATAAGCTATGCGGCGTGGATGTGGCGCAAAAGAGCAACCGGAGAGGAGATGCCGCGCATGTTACGGTATGAACTCAACAATCGCCTGTTTGCGCAGAAAGCGAAGGTGGAAGAGGATGGATGACGAAATCATATTGATCGCGGTTAAGACTGGGACAGATGATATCGGCAATCCGGTTGTCGTTGAGAAGACCGAGCGTGCAGTAATATGCAAAGTACAGTCTGTTGATCGCCAGGAATTCTTCAAAGCCGGGCAGGTCGGTATGAATCCGAAGTATCGCTTTGACACAGATAAGGTAAATTACAACGGCGAAGAGCTTGTGAAGTACAAAGACAAGGTATATGGGATCTATCGCACCTATGAGCGTACAGATTCCGATACGATCGAGCTGTATGCCGAAGAGAAAGCAGGGGTGACGTATGTCGAACAAGACGATTAAAATTGGACAGCTTGATATGGAATTACAATCGATTTTTTCGGCGTTTGAGCATCATGTGCACACTGCGGTTGATACGGCAGCGGAGAAAACAGCCGAGGAAGCTGTAAAGAAGCTGAAAAAGACCTCACCCAAAAACAAGCGTGCAAAAAGAGGAAAAAAGTACAAAAATGGATGGAAATACAAGAAAACATCAGAAGGAATGACTGTGTATAACGAGCAGTACCAGCTGACACATCTTCTTGAGAACGGACATGACATCATCATCAACGGAGAAGTGCGAGGACACGCCGCTGCGCACGTGCATATTGCTCCGGTGGAAGCCTGGGCGCAGGATGAGTTTCCGGAAGAATTCAAAAGGCAGGTGGAAAAAGGATGACGATTGCAGATGTAAAGAAAGTCTTGTCGGTACCGGGTGTGACTGTACACTATGACCATGCACCTGTAGGCACCAAAGTACCATACGTTACATACACATGCCATGCTGACAATAACTTCTTCGCAGATGACAAGGTATATCAGAAAATCAGTTCCTTGCGTGCTGTGCTGCATAGTACGAAGAAGGATGAGAAGCTGGAGGCGTTGATCGAAAGTGCCTTGGACGAAGCGGAAATTCCGTGGAGCATGACAGACGAGTTCGAGAACGAGCAGAAAGTATTTATGACCATATACGAAGCGGAGGTAATATAAAGATGGGTAAAGAAAAAAATAAGATTAAGTTTGGATTGAAAAATACACATTATGCGATTATCACAGAGACGGAGCAGGAGGATGGAACGATCAAGAGTACATACAGTACGCCAAAGAAATGGCCGGGAGCAGTAAGTTTATCGCTTGATCCGTCCGGAGAATCCAACACGTTTTATGCGGATGATACCGCGTATGCCGTATTGTCAAGCAATTCCGGCTATGAGGGAGATTTTGAATCTGCACTTGTACCGGAGGACGTGGAAACTGAGGTGATGGGACAGGAAGAAGTCGATGGTGTGTTTGTTGAATCTTCGACAGACGAACAGAAGTATATTGCTCTTTTGTTTGAGTTTTCAGGAGATAAAAAGGCACGCAGACATGTACTGTATCGTTGCTCACTGACACGACACTCCGTTGCGTCCCAGACAAAAGAAGATAGCACGGAGCCGGTGACAGAATCTGTGACAATTACGGCTGCACCACGTCCGGATGTCAATGTGATCAATGGCAAGGAAAAGAATCTGGTTAAGGCAACAACCGGATCAAATACAACAGATGAAGTGTATAAGAGCTGGTATACAAAAGTATGGGAGCCGACTGCATCAGAACAGGCAGCAGGTTAATATCAATCATTGAAATGGGATGGTAGAAGATACCGTCCCATTTTTCTTGCAAAATATAAAGTTGCACCGGTGCAACAGAAACGGAGGATACTATGAGATCAGTGATCAGAATTGGGAAGAGAGAGGTGGCAGTTGAGAGCAACGCAGCGACTGCGATTCGATATAAGCAGATATTTAAGCGCGAGCTGTTAAAAGATCTTGCCAAGTTGGAAAACGTAGAAGACGTAGACAAACTTGATGCGATTGAATATACATCGAAGCTTGCGTATGTGATGAACATGCAGAACCGGAAGGAGATTAAAGAAGCTTCAGAAGAAGGGTATATTGCATGGATGGAAGAATTTGAGGAAGCAGACTTCCAGGATCCTGCGGCAATTACATCCATCTTGAATGTATGGAATCGCAATATTACGACCACAAGTGAACTAAAAAAAAACCAAAGTCAACAGTAAGGGAGATGAATACAAACATCTTCATGCTGCGGGCTTTTTCACTACATATATCAATGCAGGACCTTGAGGAGTTAACACATGGAGATGTGCTCGACATGATGATTGAGAGCAACAACGACACGTATAACTACCCACTCAAGGCGACGCAGGATGACTTTGATAAATTTGCAGCTATGTAAAGGGGTGGCTACGTGGGACAGATAAAAGGAATTACAATTGAAATCGATGGAAAAACAACAGGGCTTACGAAAGCACTGAAAGCTGCCAATTCAGAGATCAAAACAACGAAAAGCCAGTTGAATTCGGTGGAAAAAGCACTCAAGCTTGATCCGAAAAATGTAGATCTTCTCAAAGCAAAACAGAATGCTTTGAATGAAGTAATCAAAGAAACAAAAGAAAAACTTGATATGGAGAAGCAGGCTGCCGAATCCGCAAAAAAGGAACTTGAACTTGGAAACATCACACAGGGTGAATATGATGCGTTGCAAGCAGAGATTGTTACAACGACAAATGAACTCTCAAATCTGGAGAAGCAGGCAAGACAGGCATCGTCCGTGCTGGGAAGTCAGATGCAGGCAGCAGGCGCGCATATCAAGGAAGTTGGCAACAACATATCTGAGCTTGGAGAAAAGGTTACAGGTGTAGGAGATAAGGTATCGGCACTTGGCGGAAAGATGACAGCAACAATTACGATGCCGGTTGTGGCAGGAGGTACCGCGGCGGTCAAAGAAGCGACTGATTACTCTTCCGCATTGGCGAAGCTGTCTACGATTGCAGATACAACACAGACACCAATAGATGATCTTGACTCTTCGATTATGGCATTATCCGATAGTACCGGTATGGGTGCCGCGGAGATTGCGGAAGCATCGTATCAGGCAATTTCCGCAGGTCAGTCGACCAAGGATGCTGTTGGATTTGTAGAACAGGCGAACGTGCTTGCAAGGGCAGGATTTACAAGCATGTCGACCGCAACAGACACACTGACCACAGCGTTGAATGCATATGGACTGTCAGCAGATCAGGTATCAAGTGTGTCTGATAAGCTGATCACAACACAGAATCTTGGTAAAACGACCGTAGACGAATTAGGTGCATCAATGGGTAAGGTTATACCGACAGCGGCGATGTATGGCGTGAATCTGGATCAGCTGAGCGCAGCGTATATTACAACGACAAAAAATGGTATTGGAACAGCTGAATCAACAACATACATCAATGGTATGTTGAATGAACTTGGTAAGTCGGGAAGTACAACATCGGATATCTTGAAAGAAAAAACAGGCAAATCGTTTAGCGAATTGATGAATTCAGGGTACAATCTGTCAGATGTACTGCAGATTGTACAAGATGAAGCGGACAGTAGTGGAAAGAGTCTTGCGGACATGTTTGGCTCACAGGAAGCAGCCAAGGCAGCGGCAACCATCATCCAGCATACGAACGACTTTACAGGAGCAATTAAAGAACTTGAAAGTTCTACAGGAACAGCGCAAAAAGCATTTGATACACTGGAAGCTTCGGATCCGTCCATCCAGTTTGAGAAGACGAAGACGGCAATCCAAAACTGCGCAATATCAATCGGTCAGATCCTGATGCCAATCGTTCAGCAGATAGCCGGGAAAATACAGGAGTTAGTACAAAAGTTCCGTGACTTAGATCCGGAGACACAACAGCAGATTGTGATGATTGCAGCAATTGCGGCGGCGATAGGACCGCTGATTGTGATAATTGGTACACTCATATCCTCTGTGGGTAAGATTATCACATTCGGCGGTCAGATAGTGTCTTTAGTCGGTTCTATCACAACATGGATGGGTACCGCATCTACGTTTATTACAGGAACCATCATTCCGGCCATCACCGGAGTTGTCACTGCAATTGGTCCGTTTCTTCTGATTGCCGCTGCGGTAATTGCTGTGATCACTGCAATTATCGTAGTAATTAAAAACTGGGATGCAATCGTTGAGGTGGCACAGTTTGTATGGGAATCTTTCTGTGAGAAGGTGTCACAGCTTGTCACGGCGTTTAAGGAGTTCTTCACATCTGCTTTTCAGGCGATTGGAAGCTTCTTTACAGGCATATGGAATGGAATCGTGTCCGTTGCGACAAACGCATGGTCAAGCATAAGGAATGTATTCAGCACGGTTGGAAGTTTCTTCACAGGCATATTCCAACAGGCGTGGAATGGCATAACAAGTATCTTCAATCGATTAGGTGGTTTCTTTTCAGGCGTATGGAACTCTGTAACAGGCATCTTCAAAAGTGCAGGTATGGCAATCGGCAATGCGATTTCCGGAGCAGTAAAAACAGCCGTTAATTTTGTCTTATCCAAGGCAATCGGAATCATAAACGGCTTCATCGGTGCAATCAATGCGGTAATCGGTGTGATCAACAAGATACCGGGTGTCAGCCTGTCGAAGATCAGCAAGCTCGGTGTGCCACAGCTTGAGCGAGGCGGTGTGCTTGCAAAGGGACAGGTCGGATTGCTCGAAGGTAATGGCGCCGAGGCGGTTGTACCGCTTGATCAAAACGAGAAATGGATTGCGGCCGTGGCACGTGAGATGAAAGCCGCACTTGCAGGTAATCAGACAGCGATGGCAGCAGGAGATATTGTGATCCCGGTATATATCGGTCAGTCAAAATTAAATGACATCATTGTACGTGCGAACCAGATCAATAATTACAGATCAGGAGGAAGATAATGCTGAACAAATATGTAAAAATCAATGGCGAACGTGTACCAAATCCAATCGATTATTCAGAGAGCTTCAGCAAAGTATCAAATACATTTCAGTCAGAAGCAGGGGATGATCTTGCAATTGACGTGCGAGCCGGAAAATACTCCGGCTCGTTGAAGTTCCAGGTATCTTCAAGATGGAAGAACAAGATGCTTGGATATGCAAAGATGCAGTCGGTAAAACTGCAGATTGATGAAGCGGAGTATACGGTGCGGATTGAGAGTATTGATTGCGATCTGGAGAAGAATTCGGAATATAGCCAGAACACACAAGGGTATTGGACGGTATCTTTCGGCGCGGAAGAGTTATAAAGCAAGGAGGCGGTAGCATGTATCAGGTATCAGAAGAATATCTGAAACAAACAAAAAGAAAAGTACAGACGTTCCGCCTGGCCGGAACAGTAAATAAGATTGCATTTACCAATCATGACATATTAAGCGGTTCCTTCACGATAACGAATCAGTGCAGCGAGCAGAACGATGTCAAGATCGGCAGTGTGTACATAGGAGAGTTGAAGTGCACATTCAAGCCGGATCTGCAGGTGCCAGATTGGACGAATGCACAGATCATAGTATCAGAAGGACTCTTGATTGGCGGTACCGCATGGGAAGATGTACCGCTTGGCGTCTATACAGTATCAGAAGCAAATGACACGGAGTATGGCGTTGATATCACAGCATATGACAACATGGCTCGCTTCAATCGATCCTGTACGGTAGATATTACAATTGGCACACCATATGAGTTGTTAACGCTTGCTTGCACAACCTGTGAGGTAGAGTTGGGACTGACACAGGCAGATGTAGATGCACTTCCGAACGGAACGGAGAGTCTTTCGCTTTATACAGAGAATGATATCGAGACATGGCAGGATTTTGTATTCTGGGTAGCACAGGCAACAGGTACCATTGCGACGATGGATCGCGAAGGAAAGCTTGTACTTAGAAGCTACACGCAGAATGTTGTTGATACACTTACGAATCATGAACGGTTTACCGGCTCAAAGTTCAGTAAGTTTGAGACACGCTACTCTGGATTATCCTGTGTGAATATGGAAAACAACACTACAAGCTATTATGGATCTGATCCAGATAATTATCTGACATACAATCTTGGATCGAATCCGTTTCTGCAATATGGTGTAGACAGTTACAAAGAGCAGATCCGGCGCGCGGTGCTGGATGCACTTTTGAAAATAGACTATGTGCCATTCGAGACGAGCTGCTTATGTGGGGCGATGTATGACCTTGGCGATATCATCCGGTGCACGGATGGTATTGCTCCGGGAAAGAAGCTTGGATGTGTGATGATGTATGATTATACATTCAACGGAGGGTATAAGATCACAGGCTTTGGATCGGATCCAGCGCTTGCAAGTGCAAAGAGTAAGACGGATAAGAATCTGGAAGGGCTACGGAATAACGTATCAACAAATGAGATATTATTTTTTAATTATGAGAATGCGAGTGCAATCCAGATCGGCGACGGCGAGTCCAAGGCAATCATAGATATCCGTTTCACATCGTCCGTCTCAATAGGCGTGCTTTTTCAAGCAGAAGTACTGCTTGATGCAACTGCAGAAGAAGATGTGATCGGATCAATCGAGTACACACTGAATGAAGTAACAATCATGGGATATAATCCGACAGAGACATGGAAAAACGGAAAGCATATACTGAGTTTGATGTATATGCTTATGATTGAAGAAAACTCCATCAATCGATGGATGGTAAAGTTAAACATTGCCGGTGGCAGTATAGCAATAGCGCCGGGGGCGGTACGCGCGGTTATCTATGGTCAGGGATTGGTCGGTACAGTTGAATGGGATGGATTTATCACACTGGAAGAAAAGCTTACACAAATTGCAGTATTGGATTCTCTCACTGTGTCAAAGAATATGATATGTACGGTTGTTGCAGATATGATAGATGTAGATAAAAATATCGTAGAAGAACAGCTCCAGACCGTTCAATTGGAGGATATAACAACAGTTGGAAATCTGCTTGATAAGGCAGAAATCCGCTGGGAAATCGTGAGCTGGACATTTACAACCGACAGTGAATGCACATACTCATCGCGGTATGTAACAACGAAAGATGGAGCATTCAAACTTGCAACGGAGTTTGTGAACAAATCGGCAAATCAGAGCATAGACCGTGGAATGATGAATGTTGTTGAGCTACACACAACAGAATTTGAATCAATCCAGAGTGCTATTGTTAGTGATGTGCTCAATTCTGCAAGTGAGAGTGGAGATGCTGAGAGTGAGACAGAACAGGTTGTGAAGTATCTGCTCTGGTCGGAAGACAAGTATTACACGATTCAGGATGATGTAGTAAACGAAATAACTATTTCAGGAGATATTTTGCAGGCAGCAGATTTCGAGACACATGGATTAGATACAGCACCGGCATCGGACTATATCTTGCAATTAGAATCACCGAAGATATACAAATGGACTGCAGCTGACACAATCCTAGATACAATGATTACGATCACGGCGGTACCGCATGCACAGATCGTACAGGCAACGTGTGATATGTCGGATGTAAGTATCTATGGAATCACCGGAGCAACAGCAATCCATGAAGGTATAAAAGTTAAGCTATCCTATGATGCAGGCATGACCTGGACGGAAGAAGAAACTTTGACGGATGCATTAGAAGGAAGTATGTTACATGCATATGAGAGTGTAGGACAATCAAAGATACTTACGATTGGATTCATAGTATCGTCTGTGGAAGATAGCTTGACAGAGTTTCAGTATCAGTTTAACGAGGAGGAATAAGATGGAATCAATACTCAAAAATATTTATATCAACAAAATTCAGGTACCGAAGTTTCACGGACATGTGCGCTTGGAACTTCGGGGATGCAGAGAAACCGAAGTGATTGAGCATGACAATCACATGACTGACGCTTTGGGAAAAATGTTCAGCAATAATGGATATTATCTAAACGTAGGAAAAGTAATGGACGAATTATGTCCAACAACAGAGGTTGCATTTGGTGGTATAGTATTAACGGACAAAGAAATACCTGATGATGCAACAACATTGCCGGGCGGAATAGAGGCTACGGCTTGTGGTGCATTTAATGTAGCAAATGCTGATGAGGCGTTGACGCAGGGGAGCTATAATCAGAAAGAAAGTGTAGCTGACTGGCCAAGCAAAAAAATGACATATGTATACGACTGGACAACCAACCAGGGAAATGGTGTGATTGCGGCTGCAGCATTAACACATAGAGACATGGGACTATGTGGGTTTGGAGATGCTGGTATAAGTGAGCTTACAAATGTTAAAAAATATATAGATGGAGATTACAGTCTGTGCAATGCAAGAGAACCGATAGATGGAATAACCACTTTCTATATAGACTCTCAGTATATCTATGGTGGAAGTTTAAGTGCTAACAAGTTTAAGGTATATAAATATGCATCAGAGATATCAACATTTAGTCCGTTTAATATAGAAAAAAATAAAACGCAAGACATAAATAAAATTAGCTATGAACAAATCGATATGGAGATTGACGGATTGTCAACTTTGAGCCGCACGTGTAATGATGGGAGATATATTTATTTCATAAACAAAGGTGTAACGTATAAGAATAAAACATTACAAGTCTTTAAACTAGATATAACGGACATGACAATGCAGCGGATTGATATAACTAATAACACACAGACAAATTGGTATAATGATGGTGGAATAGATGCATATAATGAATATATATACATAAGTGACAGTAACAAAAAACTGTACGAGATCAATACCAAAAATCCGACAGATGTGCATGAATATGAAACAAAAATGGATTATATATATCTGAACAAAATAGCAAATAGCAACGGAAAAATCTATGTGACGAATAATAATCGTATTGCTATATTTGATTGTATAACAAAAAGCATGAAATTGTCAAAGTTAAAGCAATATGATAGTTCCCGTCCGTATATAATAAATAATGGAATAAATAAAATGACTGTAAATGACTCCGGAAGAATATATACCACTTATCTAAAAAACTATCTAGCAACAATCAGCAACCTGGACAAGCCAGTTACAAAGACGGCAGATAAGACTATGAAAGTGACATATACGATTCAACAAGAGTGAGTTGGTGTGCAGCAGGTGTGCAAAAAAAGTGCGCATATATGCATAGATCGTGTATTGAGAATTGTTAAAAAACGGCTTATTTTCGTACATTTGCATATATGTGCATTATAATAGGAAGAAAGGGAAACGCTGGCTCTGGGCATCTTTTTTATTCGGCGGAAACCACGTAGAATCAAGGGGTTTCCGCCGTTTTTTAATGGTTGAAAATCACTTAGGTGTGCAAAAGGTGTGCAGAAATTATGAAAACAGAATTAAATATTTGACTTTCCCCAATACCCTTCAATGGATGCCTGGTTCAGTCCTTCTCCAATGACGATTAAGATTGCCTGACCATTTGGAATTGGCTGAATTTCTGTTTTTTGATGCGTAACGTTGAGGGAAATCCACGATCCATCAGAGAGTTTCTGAAATCCCTTGATTCGAAATACTTTTCCACATGCAGGATCATTTAAGATTTTTTCGCAGGACTCTTTCAGAAATTCTTCTGTGAAATCCATATTCATAAAATATAAGCTGTCGTATGTTTTCTTATCATCAAACCATAATTTGGCGTAATCTGCGGAATGATAGCCAGAGGAAAGGATGGCTTTGAAATCTGCATCGGTTAAATCATCCCAGTTTTTTTCTATTGTAATAGAAGGAGTTGGTTTCTTTTCAGTATGGAGAATCTCAAAGGATTGGTCTACATAGTTTTTGGTAGAGATAAGTTTCTCCGGGCTTACTTCCTGAACATGACTGTATAAAAGGGCACCAGCCTGTGCTACCTGTGACGCGAGAAGATAACGGGAAGATTGGGATAATGTCTGTTCCAGATCGGCATCTACGATGGTAATTACATTTCCGATTTCATACCAGCGGTCGAGGGGGGATTCGTGTAATGCATCGAAAAATTCGTCCATATCGAAGATACCGGATGGCTCTACAAGGACACGGTCGTAGCCGCACATGCCCATAGCGATCAGCTTCGTCTTGAACCGGCGGCGGTGGCAGTCGGCATCACAGCCACCTGCAACCATTTCCAATGTACAGTGATCACCTAAGATATCCTGCAACAGCATGGCATCAACATTCACGGCTCCAAAATCATTTTCGAGGATGCCGATGTTCATTCCCTGTTGCAGCAAGTAGGTGGCGTATTTTTTTATAAAAGTTGTTTTGCCGGAACCTAAGAATCCGGTAATTAAATCTATTTTTATCATTTTTATAATCTCCTTTTCAAGAAATGTGTAATTTGCAGATTTATATTTTTATGCTGTTGTTCATGGTGTTTCTAAAATCAAGTTCATTATATAGTTGTCCGAAATGAGCGTCAAATATATTTTCTACGGTTACATAAGAAAATATCTCAATAGCAGATTGTTTTGTTGTCAATCTGAACGGACGTGACATAGAAATAGTATAAGAGAATGTTTGCGGAGAAAAGATGGATATTTCAAGTTATGTAACGGTGCTGCCGATTGTGATCATTTGTTATCTGGTTGGAATCGGGTGTAAGGCGAGCAAGAAGATCAGCGATAAGACGATTCCGGTGATTGTTGGCATCGTGGGAGGAATCGTTGCGGTGCCTGCTATGTATGTAATGAAGAGCTTCCCGGCAGAGGATATTATTACGGCAATCTCAGTTGGAATTATGTCTGGATTTGCGTCTACGGGGATCAATCAGGTGTATAAACAGAGCAAAAAAGAGGAGTAAAAACAGGCAAAAAAACCAATTTTGACGGAATACGCACCAATTATGCATGAACGCGAAAAAACAAAAATTTATGTGCTATTATGTAAAAAATGACAGATTATTTATGTAAAAATAAATAGATTTGCGAAGGATAAAACATTTAGGAGAGAGTGTGTAATATGGTTGAAAATAATGTGGAGTCAGTAAGGGAAAAAGGCCGTTATTTGGAGACAATTATCAATCGGAAAAAGAGGACAATCCCGATTGCATCTATAGAATATGTAGAGAGCAGAGGACGGAAAATCGTCTTGCATCTGGGGTGTGGAGAGATGACATTTTATTCGAAGATTTCCGAGATTGAGGAGAAACTGGTCAATAATGGATTTGTCCGCGTGCATCAGAGTTTTATGGTTCGCATGGCAGATATATCGAAAATAAGCCGAACATCTATAAAGTGTGGGAAGATAGAGGTTCCAGTGAGCCGTAGGTATTATGGGGAGTTGAGGAAGATGATTATGGAATAGGTAGATAAAAAGAGATCCGTTATATACAGATCTCTTTTCGTTTTTAGGAAAAATGTTAATGAAGAGGCAAATTATGGTGCGAATGAAGAAAAAAAGGAAAAGAGAATATTATTTTCGTGGTTATAGGATTGACAGGGATTATTCTGGTAATTGTTGGTGTGATTATATTGTGGGGAGGGAAGAAAAAAACTGACACGTCAACATACGGAATTACGGAAATGACAAATTCTGAGATTACACAAGAAACAGAGATATTTGGACAGGAAATATCCAACTCGCAGTCTTCAAAAGAATTAGATAGAGATCAAACTTTGGCTGCAATTGAGAGATTTTGTAGGGAACAAAATCCTGATTTAAATAATATGAGTCAGGATGAGTATTTTTTTTATTGGGAACTGACATCGGAAACATAACAGGAATATGTAGTCACGTATTGCTCTTATACAGGTTCTTTTACATATTTTCATGTGAACAAAGCAACAGGAGAAGTTACGACAATGGAATATGTACCAGGGATAACGGATGGAGAGGTTCCAGGAGCAGAGGAATTTCAGATTTGGGATTATATAGGTTAATTTACAATTATACGGGATAAGGAGTTGGAAATATGGCGGACAGATTATGTATGGGATGCATGGAAGTATATGAAGATAAATATGATATTTGTCCATATTGCGGATATAAGGAGGGTACTCCGGCAAAAGAAGCAATTCATCTTGCACCGGGCACGGTAATCGAGAATAAATATATAGTGGGACAGTCCATAGGAAATGGAGGATTTGGCGTTACCTATATTGGCTGGGATGCAGTGTTAAATCAGAAAATTGCAATCAAAGAATATCTTCCAAGTGAGTTTTCTACCAGAGCCATGGGCGTTTCAGATGTAACAATATTTACAGGACAAAAAGAGGAACAATTTTTAAGTGGTGTAAATAAATTTGTGGATGAGGCACGGAGACTGGCAAAGTTTAAAGGTGTTTCGGGAATCGTAGACATACATGATACATTTCAGGCGAATAATACTGCGTACATCATTATGGAGTATATTGATGGCGAGACACTGAAAGAAAGACTGGAGCGGGAAGGAAAAATCCCATATGAAGAAGCTTTAAAAATCATGAAGCCAGTCGTGGAAGCATTGAAGGAAGTGCATAAAGAGGGAATTTTACATCGAGATATATCGCCGGATAATATCATGATATCCAAAGGTGGTGATGTAAAAATCATAGATTTTGGTGCTGCAAGATATGCAACGACAGGACACAGCCGCAGTTTGTCAGTTCTGGTGAAGCCAGGATATGCACCACAGGAGCAATACCGAAGCAGAGGCGATCAGGGAACATGGACGGATGTGTATGCCTGTGCGGCAACATTATATAAGATGATTACAGGTGTCACACCGGAAGATTCCATGGAGCGGGAATTAAAGGATACGCTTGTGGCACCATCAAAGTTAGGGGTAAAAATACCAAAGAATATAGAAAATGCAATCTTAAACGCAATGAATCTGCGAATTGAGGATCGGACGCAGACGGCAGAAGACTTTGAAAATGATTTATTTTCGGACAAGGATGTAAAACGAAATAAGGTTCATATAAGGAAAATGGATATAGGCAAATGGCCATTATGGGTAAAAATTGCTTCAGGAATCGGAACAGCGGCGGTTGTTACATGTATTGTGTTGCTGTTGACGGGAGTAATTCGAGTCTCAGACATGTTCCATGGAGATAGCGGAAATCTCTCGGATGGATATGTGTACGCACCGAATATTATCAATACGGAGTTAGATGAGGCAGAGAAGAAGGTTTCAGAGGCGAATCTCATCATGCAGATCACGGATAAGAAAAATGATTCCGTAATACCTGAAAATCTTGTGTTGACACAAAATATTCCAGGCGGAGAAGTTGTGAAGGAAAAGACTGTCATGGCGATAGTCGTGAGTGCCGGAGAACAGGTTACATATATGCCGGACATCGAAGGATTGGAAAAAGATGCGGTTGTAGATTTGCTGATCAATATGGGATGGACGCAGGAGGATATCACGATAGAGGATAAAGAAAGTGATGTTGCACCTGGGTATGTAGCAGAGCTGGCAGTAGCAGACGGAAAAACCATTGCCTGTGGGGATGAAATTGCTGTTGGAACGAAAATGGTGATTTATATATCGACTGGTCGAAAAGATTACGACAGCCAGAAACAGACTACGGTTCCGGATGTATGCAGCAAAAGCTGGGGAGATGCTATGCAGACACTTGCATCGTCAAAACTCTACATATATAAACTGGCGACAGAATATAGTGATACCGTTCCAAAAGGAAATATCATCAGCCAGAATCCAACGGCCAAAGAGACAACGACAGAAGGCGAAAAGGTTGGTGTTGTTGTCAGCCTTGGAAAACAGGAAGATGCAAAGATTCATGTACCGGATGTGCAGTATAAGAGCCGGGAACAGGCGATTGCAATCTTAGAGGCACAGGGTCTTAAAGTGCAAATACAGGATGAAGAGAGTAACACGGTACAAAAGGATCATGTAATCAGACAGAGTGTAGAAGCAGGAACAGAGGTTGCAGGTGGAACAACGATTGTAATCTATATCAGTCTCGGAAATTCAGATGCTGTTTTGCAGTATGAGGGTACAACGGATGAGACAACAACGGAGAAAGGCAGTACGACGGAAAAGAAGGAGACGACCGAAAAACAGGATACGACAGAGCAGAAAGAGGACTCTGCAAATAAGGATGGAATTCCGAATGTTGTGGGTTTGAATATTTATGCTGCCAGAGACAAATTGTGGGACTGTGAACAGATAGATAATATGTATGGAGGGAATATAGTCGTATTAAATGCATATAAACCAGGGGTCGCGGATGGGATAGTATTTGCACAAAGTCCGGGATCACAGTTTAAAACGTATATTACTCAGCATTATAGTAGTGAATTTGCGGGTTCGTATCTTAATGATGATTGGTCAGATTGTTATGTTATATATGTGTCAGATAGTCAAGGCTGGACGTATTATCGATATCGAGATGTAGTATCATATGAAGAGACAACTTCAACAAGCAATGTGCCACCAGAGGGTTTTGAATATTATAAAAGTGAAAATAGTGATACATACGGAGACTGGTCAGACTGGTCAGAATGGGGTGTCGATCCCGTGGCTGCGAGTGATGTATGTAATGTTGAAGAGGATTCGTCAACAGGAACGATATTGTACCGTTATCAGACAAGAGAAAAGACAACGACTACAACATATTATTTTAGAAAACCGATATATGGCGAGTGGTCAAGCTGGAGTGAATCTCAATATTATCCAAGTGATACAAGACAGGTAGAAGAACGATATGAAGAACATATGATACATCCAGCTTTGGGATTTTTTGCTTAGAATTATCGGAGATTTAGTTTTGGGAAGTTTGCTTTAGAAAGTACGATTGACAAAAGAGGTTAATGAGCAACACATTTTACCGGGATCATGAGTGATTTTACGTTTGTGGGGAGGAAGTATGCAGATAACGATTTATTATGGCAACCAGAATTTGGGAAGTTATGATCTGGAACAATTTCATAAAGAAGTAGTAAGCTTTGGCAGGCAGCCAGATAATGATATCGTGTTAAATTATGATTTCGTATCACGTGTACATGGTGTGTTTTATAAGGAAAATTGTATCTGGTATGTGCAGGATCTGAACAGTACCAATGGAGTTCAGTTCGAGGGCAGGAAAATAGCTGGAACGAGACAGATACATACAGGAGACCGATTTGTAATAACAACAGGTAAAACAAATCAATATATCGTATTAACAGTTGAACAAAATCATAGAACGACGCAAACTGCCAATATAGTTTTTAAGAAAGCAGAGAAAAAAATGATAAGTGTGCGTGAGCTGGTGGAATGGATTATTGCAAGTATACTTGTTTTGTTTATTGCAGTTTCTTCTATAATTGGCGCAGGGATTCCAGCATATTTGAATCATAAGTTTGCAAATGAAAAATTATCTGGATGTCTGATCGGAACGACATTTCAGATAGAAGATGAATATGGACATGAAATTGAATATACAATAACGGATACGAGTCAGATTATAAGTATTGAGACATCAGAGCCAAATTGGATTGGATTTTTCAAGTATGAATATCAAGGAGCGGTAAATGTAGATATTGGAACAGGTATTCTGGAAAATATATCGGTTGACGTTACAGTCCCTTTTATGGGATGGAAAAAGGAAGTGGCATGGTATTTTAACATGGATACCGTTCAGGAGTATGGAAATGAACGCGAAGTGTCGGATGTGGGATTTGATTTTGTGCAGACCCCATATGTAACGGTTGGAGATATCATGAGTAATCTCGGGATAATGGGTAGCTATGAGATTATGGCTGTCGGGGAGACTTGCGTCAGCCAGTCCTATGATGCGATAGAGTTTGCAGTCATTTACCGTGAGAAGGGAATCAATTTTTCCGAACCAAGAGAGGATTGGACACGGATAGAATATAATTATGAGACAGGGGAATGGGAGTGGTGTCCACCAATTGAAAAAGGAAATAAGTCGTCATTTGGAATGGTATTTGCGGAGATGAATTTTGAAGATGGAATTTTTGAACCGGATGAGGAATACACAAGTGACTATGAGATTGGTATATCACTTAATTTTGCGTCCATTATGGAAGAATAAAGGGGAAGGTTATGGAAGGAACATATTATTTACAAATAGGAACAATTTTGCATGAAAGATATGAAATAAAGGATATTTTAGGTGCTGGAGGATTTGGAATTACATATAAGGCGTGGGATAACACGCTTCAGACAGAGGTATGTATAAAGGAATATTACCCTGTTGGAATTGCAAATCGTGCAGTTGCAGCGACTTTGGTAAGTGTATAAACAAATGCTGATGAGGTAAGTTATAGGAGGGGAATGCAGCGATTTTTGCGGGAGGCAAGAGGATTAGCAAAGCTTGGATCCGTAAAAAACATTGTCAATGTGCATGATTATTTTGAAGAGAATAATACAGCATATATGGTCATGGAATATTTGAAGGGTAAAACGCTCAAGTGTTTCGTAAAGGAAAATGGAGGGAAAGTCAATGAGGATATAGCGATTCATATTGCATGTTCTGTGTTAGAAGCGTTGCAACATGTGCATGCCGTGGGGATTATACACAGGGATATTAGTCCGGATAATATTTATATTTGTGATAATATGGAGGTAAAGTTAATTGATTTCGGTGCATTGAAACAGGAGATTGCAGAGGTAAATAAATCTACGTCAATCATTTTAAAATATGGGTTTGCACCTCCAGAACAGTATACAAGCAATAGTCGCGGGCAGGGGGCATGGACAGATATTTATGCTGTAGGTGCAACAGTATATTATATTTTAACAGGCTTAATTCCACAGGATTCAGTTATGAGAATGATGGAAGATGTATTGGTTCCATTGGAAGAGATTATACCTTCAATATCAAAGAACTTCAGCGATGCAATCATGAAAGCGATGAGCTTAAACATACGGGAACGATTCGCGTCAGCAGAGGATTTTTTGAATGCGTTGTTAGGTAGTGCAGAATCCACAGAAAAGCAGGAAAAGCAGCCAAAGAAGAAAGAAAAGAAAAAAACACGTAAAGAAAAACATGTAAAGCCCATCAGAAAGCAACATGAAAAAACAGAAAAGGGTAAATCACATAAAAAAAGATGTACTCGTATAATTACAATAGCGAGTGTTTGTTTCGGAATTTGCTGTATAGCTGCAATTGTTATTTTTACAATGATAAAAAACCAGATCATCGATTTTAAATCGGATGTGCCGCCTTTTGAGTATGAGGATTCAGATTTAGTACAGGAAACGATGACACTGTTTGAACAATACAGAGATAAGGGGGATGAATATCTTAATTATTACGCTGAAAATGGCTCAAGTTTTGAAAAGTCAATGGCGGAAAATTTGTTGCAGTTACAAGAAAAATATAACGTTGGAAAGCTACAGGATTTTTCAATGTATTTGAGTGGATTTGCACTTGATACACAGTATTATAAAATTGAAAATTATAAGCATTCTGTGAAAGTTACAGTTATAAATCGTGCAAGTAACAGAAATGTGTATGTAACGGTTTGGTATGAGTACAACCCAGAATATAATATAATGCTGAATGAAGCGTTAGAAACATACACAGAGGATTACGTTAATGAACAAATTAAAAAATACTATGATGATTCTGTACCGAGATTTTTATTTAAATATGGATATTCAAGCGTAGAAGAGGTTATTGAAAAGTGGATTGATGGTGCGATGGATGGAGTAAAAAAATATAAACCATATAAAGTAAGCATGACAGTAAACCTCAATGCAGGTGAAGAATTAAAATATGTATATGTGATAAGTGCAGGAGTGATAGCAATTATTATTTCTGCTGTAACAATTATTGTCATTAGGAGAAAGCACAAAAAAAGTAAATAGACATAAGAAAAGCAAACGAAAAACGTTAATTGATCGTTCTCGTTTGCTTTTCTTATGTTATTGAATACCAATTTTGACGAGAAACGTGCCAATAATGCATGATGACGAAAATTGTGATTTTTTTGTGATACTATAATGAACGGACATTTTGACCCTGAAAAAGGAGAATGCTTGGAATATGCAAATTGTTATTAAGTATGCAGATAAAAAAATAGATGGTTACATATTGGAGCAGTTCAATAAAGAAGTTGTAAGCTTTGGCAGGCAGCCGGACAATGATATTGTACTTGATTGGAATTTTGTATCGCGGATACATGGCGTATTTTTTATGGAAGACGGAACATGGTATGTACAGGATCTGGGCAGTACGAACGGATTGCTTGTAAATGGAGTCTATATTGACCAGCCATATGCGATCAAAGAGGGGGATTGCATTTGTATACAGAGAAAAGATGGGGAAGAAAGTATAAGCATATATATCAGCCAATCAGAGCAAGCGAAGCTGGATAAGACCAGATCCCCTAAGAAGCTGGTTATTATTTTGAGTGTGATATGTGTACTGCTGGTAGCATTTATAGTTTCGTTGGTTATTTACGCAACACACAGAGATTCGTCAAAGAAGGAAACGGCGACACCAACGGATGCTTCAACGGAGACAGAGGAAGCAACGGAAACAGAGGAACCAACAACTGTGACAACAATCGAGGCGGAAACTACGATGGAAGAAGTAGAAGAAACAACGGAAGAAACAACAGAAGAAACGGTTACAACAGAAGCCGTACAGAATGCGGTTTCGGAAACCGATTTCCCGGTAGAAAATAGTGTAGGCGGGTTGAGTTATTCGGAGGCGGCTAAGGACCAAGACCAGCATTTTTTCGTGGAACATAATGACTGCTATTATCCAATGACAAACAGCGAATGCTTTGATGAGAACATGGTATCGTTAAAAATCAGGTTTGTGGGAGAAAATTTTGAATATGCCCAGGTGCATGTCGGTGACAAAATTGTTGGATTTGATGGTATGCATGGATTTAAATCCATATCAATTATTAATAGTGAAGGATATTCTGTTCCGCAGGAATTCGTTACAAATGATGATGGCACAGTAGAGTTTCACAAGAGCAGTTTTAATTCATCCTTATACTACGGCAAATGTTTTATTACGACGAATAAGATATTTAAAATTAATGATGAGGATGCAAATAGGATAGCAGATTATGTAGAAATTGGAGATGGATGGCCTACATACAAATTTTTGTATTATGCAGAGCCAACGAATATTGAAGTAACATATTATAAGAATTACGAGCAGGTAGTAAAAACAGTTTCTGTAGATAAGAAATGTTTTTTGTTGGGAGATAAGTATAAGGCTGATTACCAAGAGGCTCCAGAAGGGTATTTTTATTATGACACATCGAATCTTCCACTTGGGAAATATGTAATTAATGCGATGGCAGGCGTGCAGTTTGCTATTGAAGTAGTTGAATAAAAATTAGTTTTTAAACAGTGGAGTAACGTTTGATATGAAATCAATAGTAATTTATTATGGCAACCAAAAAAGCGAAAGCTATAATCTGGAACAATTTCAAAAGGAAGTTGTAAGCTTTGGAAGACAGCCGGACAATGATATTGTACTTGATTTGGAGTTTGTATCGAGAATCCATGGTGTGTTTTATATGGAAGAGGGCATATGGTATGTGCAGGATCTGAACAGCACAAATGGGATACTGGTAAATGGAAACCGCGTAGAGCAATATGCGATTGAAGAGGGGGATTGCATTTGCATACAGGGAAAAGACAGTGAAGAAAGCATAAGTATCTATATTGGTGGGGGAAAAGAAGCCAAGGGAAATAAAACAAAGTCGAAAAAGAAGCTGGTTATTATTCTCAGCGTTGTGTGTGTATTGCTGGCAGGACTTATTGTTTCATTGATTGTTTATGCAAAGCACAGAGATTCGTCGAAAAAGGATACTGCAACACCGACGGATGCTTCAACAGAAGCTGAGGCGGAAACGGAGTCCGAAGAACCTACAACTGCATCAACGACAGAGGCGGAAACGACAACAGAAGAAGCAGAAGAAATACCTGAAGATATTGGATTTTCCTATGGGAAATTGCAGCATACAACATTTATTTTTTCAAGTGGAGCAGGTGCATGGGAGACAGATTTGTCCATTGATGCAGATGGGAATTTCTCAGGTATGTTTCATGATAGCGAGATGGGAGATACCGGAGAAGGATATCCAAGTGGATCAATCTATTTTAGTGAATTCTCCGGACGGTTTGGACAGTTAGAAAAGGTGGATGATTACACCTATGCAACGACGATAGAATCGATAGAGTATGTAAATGAACCGGGAACGGAAGAGATAAAGGATGAAATGCGATACAAGTATAGTGAAGCGTATGGGCTTGAAAATGCGGGTCGAATTTTGTTTTATCTTCCGGGAAGACCTTTGGACAGTTTCTCAGAGGGAGAACGGTCGTGGATGAATTTATATCTTATGAATAATTATGGTGGTAAGCTCCCTATGGTTTTACTTTGCAATGAGAATGAAGAGCAGGTTATGCAGGGAAATAGCAGTTTGACAGCAGAATATCAGCCATATATAGATGTGTTAGAAAGAGAGGCGGATAAAATTTCTGCATATACAACGGGATATGGGAATGCCTCAATATGTTATATAGATGTTACGGGAGATGAGAAACCGGAACTGTTGTTTATGACAGAAAATTCTGAAACTGGAGGTGGAGATTTAAATATTTATACAATTGAAAATGGTAAAGAAAAGCAAATCTGTTTCTTGGAAAACTTAAATATTCCAGTGGCTGGTGGAACAGAGTACTGTGTGTTTCGCAAAAAGGATGATTTTCGATTATATGCAATATCTGAAACCTACGATGGTAATGGCTCACGTTCTACTTTTTATCGCTTTGATTTAGCGGATAATGGTTCATTGGCTGCGGAGCAAGTAATGTGTTGGAATGATAGTGGAGAAGTGAATTCGTATATGGACAATGGTATTTATGAAATAGTATGTACAATTGGTGAAAAACAAGTCACTTCAGAAGAATTCATGGAAAATGTAATTTTATTTGTCAAAGATATGGAAATGGTTGCCTTAAATACATATCGGGAGTTTGATTTAAGTCCATATATGCAACCGAGACCGACAAGTAGTATATTGCCAGCGATTTCAAAATCTGAGCATATTTATGTGGAAAGTTATGACGCAGAGTATGGTATATATAGAGGCAATTTAGTGGATTAAATTTGTCAAATATAACAATAAACTATATAAAATTTGCAATGACGATAGTTTAAAAATTTTGTCTATTATTATGAATATAATTCAGGCGTATAAAGGAGGTTTCAGATGATTACATATAAAATATATTCGAACATAGGAAATCGGGAAGTAAACGAAGACAGTGTCGGCGAGCAACAAAAAGACGAAAATTATTTGTTTATACTGGCGGATGGTCTGGGTGGACATGGACATGGAGAATGTGCATCAAATCTGGCTGTGACAACTTCTTCGGAAATGTTCCATGGGGAGTATTTTCAGGGGAAAAATGAAAAAGAATTTCTGGCACAATGCTTTGACTGTGCGCAGGATATTATCACGATGTCACAGAAGGAGACACGCGAATATGCGGATATGAAGACAACGATGGTGCTGCTTTTGATTTCGGGAAATCGTGCTTATTGGGGACATATAGGAGATTCCAGATTATATTATTTTAAGAAAAATAAGATGGTTACGCGGACGCTGGATCACAGTGTTCCACAAATGCTTGTCAGCACTGGAGAAATCAAAGAAAAGGATATTCGTGGACATGAGGATCGGAGCCGGTTGCTTCGGGTTGTGGGAAGTCCGTGGATGAATGGACATGCGTATGATATCTCAGAAGGGATAGATTTAAACAAGTCACAGGCTTTTTTACTTTGTTCGGATGGATTCTGGGAGCAGATCACGGAAAAAGAGATGATGCAGTGTCTGAAGAAGGCGGATACGGTAGATGCGTGGCTTGATCGCATGGTTGAGATAGTGAACGAGAACGGAAAAGGATCGGATATGGACAACAATTCGGCGATTGCGGTATGGGTAGAGCCGGAGAATAAATAAAGAGGGGTAAAAAGGTATGAATAAGAGAAATATATGCTTTAGCATTCTTATAACAGTGTTTTCGTTGATGGCAGTAATTACGATGTTTCTTCCATATTTCCGGATTGGAACAACGGAAGTCAAACAGGCATTTGATACAACCTTTGATGGAATTGCACAACTGGATTCTGCATTTGAAGATGGTGGTTCCGGAGATTTGCTGCCATCCAGATCAGGTGTGAAATTATTGAAGGATGTCATAGACATTCCGACGGATCAGACATACAACTACATTTCCGGTTTGAAGAGACTGGTTGTAAGTATGTTACTGGTTGCGTGGATAACAGCAGTTGCGGTGATTGTAATTGCATGGGTGTTAAAGAAAAAAGCAAAATATATTGCAGGGATGACACTGTCTGCGGTTTCAATCGCAGCGTCGCTTACATTGTATATATCAGTTCCGGGTATTGCAAAGAATGCATTGGTCGAGGCAATAGAAAAAAGTCTGTTTAATGATACCGGTGTATATGAATATTTGCTCGGCAGCTTTGTAAAGGAAACCGTCCTTTCATATATTGGAAGGTTCTGCAGACAATTATTGCAGCATTCGGTACAGATAGGATTCTGGCTTCTGGTTGGCATGATGGGTGCAGTGTTTATTGCATCTTTGGTCGGATTGATTCTGGAGTCTGTTCGGGGAAAAGTAGAATTGCCGTCAGCGGGAGACGTTGCACAGGCTGTATCTGCAATGATATATGGAATCAAAGGAGAGTATGCGGGTGCAGAGGCAGCAGTGGGAAATGGAATTGTTATTGGTCGTGATCCAGCTGCGTGTCAGTTGGTTCTCAATAAGGACAAGGTTAGCCGCAGGCATTGTAAGATTGCCTATAATCCGGCGAATAACACATATGTGGTAACCGATTATTCCAGCAATGGAACCTATATATCCGGGAAGGCAATGCAGAAAAATCAACCGACAGAAATACCTGCCGGAACGATGATTCAATTGGGTAAAGATGGAGATATATTCCGGCTTGGAAAATAGATACGAGGGATGAACTATGAAGAGAAGATGTCTGAATTGTATGAAAGAATTTGGAATACCAGAAGGACAGGAGCAGAATCATTTTGCTTGCCCTTTTTGTGGATATAGAGAGGGGAGTCCTCCGAAGGAGATAACATATCTGTATCCGGGAACGATATTGCAAAATCGTTATATCATCGGAACCACGCTCGGAGCAGGTGGATTTGGAATTACATATAAAGCATGGGATACAACGTTAGAGATGGTTGTGGCAATCAAGGAATATTATCCGGCAGGTATGGTACAACGTGTGCCGGGAGATCCAAATCTGATCGTGTATGGAGGCAGACATCAGGAAGAATTTTATTCCAATTTGGAGCGTTTCCTGGAGGAAGCACGTAAGATGGCAATATTTGAAAAAAGTAAAAATATTGTCCATGTTGAAAATCACTTTGAAGCAAATAATACGGCATATATAGTCATGGAATTTCTTGATGGAATTTCCGTAAAGGAATTTATGAAACAGGAAGGCGGCAAGCTGGATATGGAAACAGCGTTAGAAATTGCATTCGCTGTTTCAGAAGCATTGCAGGAGATTCATGATGCATCGATCCTGCACCGGGATATCAGTCCGGATAATGTATTTTTGTGTGAGGGAAACAAAGTTAAGGTTCTGGATTTTGGAGCTGCAAGATTATCGGATACAGAGAAAGAAGTGACGCGCTCGATTATTTTGAAACCGGGATTTGCACCGCCGGAACAATATCAGACAAAAAGTAAGCAGGGACCATGGACGGATATATATGCGCTGTCTGCGATGTTGTATTACTGCATAACCGGTGTGATGCCAGACGAGAGTACAAATCGGAAGATAGAGGATACGGTTGTTGCTCCGAAAGAATTAGATCCGTCAATACCGGATTATATCAGCGATACGATTATGCGTGGAATGGCAGTCAATGAGGCGCTGCGGTTTCAGAATATTGGTGAGTTTCAGAAAGCACTTTTAAAAGAAAAAAAGGTTGTTGACGATAAAACAGAGCTGAAAAAAAGAAAGAGAAGACGTGTGTTTACGATAGCAGCTGCGGTTCTTTTGCTGGCAGTCGGAGGGTTCGCGGCATGGCGTATCTATGACAGCAAGGATCCGGTCCTGAATCCGGCGACGATCACAGTCTGGGTTGCATATTCCGGAGATGAGGATGCGGATTCAGCGAAACAAATGATGGAAGATATGTCGGATATGTTCCAAAGTGATCAGGCTGCCGTAACAGTTTCCGTAGAAGCAATTCCAGAGGAACAATATGCTGACAGACTGGAACAGGCAAAGGCAGATGGAACGATGCCAACAGTATATCAGGCGGAGTATGCATCAGAGGAGATACAGAAGTCGGCTGCATCTGTAAAACCGGTTTATAACAGTATGGATAACCTGTCGGATTATTATTTCTTGAAATCATATAAAAAGAAGTTGATAGAGGAAAAAGAGGTTCCACTTGGGTTCAATATTCCGGTCGTGTATGTGCGCCGGTCGGATACGGTGGATGCATCTTCTTTTGAACTGAGTCGAATATCAGACATACAGGAATCACAGTATTATATGGATTCTGCATATGCAGATATGCTGATCAACACTTTGGGAGGTAGTTATCATTATGAAAATGGTCTGGCTATGGATAATGCCGCAAAGGAACTGATACAGGATGTAGTGAAACATACGAAAAGCAATATAAAACTTGAAAATAGTGAAAAGGCGATGGATGGGTTTGCGAATGGAACGGTTTCTTATTATCTGGCATCTGTGCGGGAATTGCAGACATTTAATAAAAATGTAGTTGGATTGTATGAGATGCGGTCGATTCAGTCAAATACCTTGTGTGGACGATTCACGGATGCGTACAGCATCAGTGGAAGTGCCAGTAAAGAGGAGATTGCGGCAGCTAGAGTCTGGCTTCGGTACATGCTGGAGGAGGGACCGCAGAAGACCTATCATCTGGTGCATCGACATGCGATACCACTGCAGAAAGATGCATACAGAGTATATGTGGATAATAACAGTAAGCTAAGTTTGATTGATGGATATTTAGATAATCTGAAATTTTATCCGGAGAATGAGAAAAAGCTTGAAACACTGACGGCGGATTTGTGGAAGCAGGTTGTGCTAAAGCGAACAAAAACCATTGACGAATGGTGTGAGGAACAAAAATAAAGGGAGATATCGATATGGCTGATAAGTTATGTATGGGTTGTATGGAAACCTACAATGATAAATATGATGTTTGTCCACATTGTGGTTATGTGGATGGAACAGCACCGAAAGAAGCATATCATTTGATACCAGGTACTGTGATTGAGGGACGATATATCGTAGGCAAGGTAATTGGAAATGGTGGATTCGGTGTGACTTATATTGGCTATGATCCGGTATTAAACCAGAAGATTGCAATCAAGGAGTATCTGCCGGGAGAATTTTCAACCAGAGCTATGGGCTCTCCGGATGTGACAGTTTTCTCCGGAGAGAAAGAAGAACAGTTTGCAAGTGGAATTATAAAGTTTGTTGAAGAAGCAAGACGGCTTGCAAAATTCAAACATACGCCGGGAATCGTGGACATTCACGATAGTTTTCAGGCGAATCACACGGCGTATATCATTATGGAATATATTGATGGAGAGACGTTGAAAGAAAAACTGGAACGGGAAGGTAGGATTCCGGTTGATGAAGCACTGAATATTATGATGCCAGTGATAGGGGCATTAAAAGAAGTGCACAAAGAGGGGATTTTACACCGGGATATTTCTCCGGATAATATCATGATCTCGAAGACTGGTGAAGTGAAGATCATTGATTTTGGTGCGGCACGATTTGCAACAACAACGCATAGTCGTAGTTTGTCTGTGCTTGTAAAGCCAGGGTATGCGCCAGAAGAACAGTATCGGAGCCGCGGGGATCAGGGAACATGGACGGATGTGTATGCCTGTGCGGCAACGTTATATAAGATGATTACGGGTGTGACGCCGGAGGATGCGATGGAACGCCGTAACAAAGATACATTGCTTCCACCATCCAAACTGGGAATTAAGATCCCGAAGAACAAAGAGAATGCGATTATGAATGCTTTGAATATTCGCATCGAGGATCGTACACAGACGGCAGATGATCTGGAAGCGGATTTGTTCAGTGACCAGGCTGTCAAGCGGAACAAGATTCATTTAAAGAAGATGGATATTGGTAAATGGCCGATTTGGCTGAAAATTACATCAGGCGTGGCGGCCGCTGCAGTGTGTGTATTTATTGTATTGCTGGTGACGGGCGTTATTAAGTTTGCTGATTTGTTCCACTCGAACCGGGGGCAGTTGGAAAATGGATATGTATATGCACCGGAAGTAGTAAACATTGCTCTGGCAGAGGCGGAAAAGACGGTCGGTGATGCCAATCTGATCACACAGATTACTGATAAGCAGCATTCCGATGAGATTGCAGAGGATATGGTGTTACAGCAGAATATTCCATCTGGAACAGTTGTACAGGAAAAAACGGTAATGGAACTGGTAGTAAGTGCCGGATATGAGAAGGGATATATGCCAGATATTGTCGGATTATCCAAAGATGAGGTAATGAAATTGCTTTTGGATATGGGTTGGGATGAGAGTGCAATAACTTTTGAAGATGTGGAGAGTGAAGTGGCTCCAGGCTATGTCGCAAAACAGGATGTGGAAGAAGGAACAACGGTTAAAATCGGTGAAAAGATAACGATTTATCTGTCAAAGGGTGTTGATGGATATGACACGAACAACAATACAAAGGTTCCCAATCTTGTAAAAGACAAATGGTCTGATGCACAGAGCAAGGTAAAGAAAGCAAAATTGTATTTGTATAAATCTGGAACGGATTATAGTAACACAGTTCCAAAAGGATGCGTTATATCTCAGAATCCCGAAGCGGACACAGAGGTGGCTGAGGGATCGAAAGTAGGTGTGGTTATCAGCCTTGGAAAGCAAGAGGATGCAATGGTACATGTACCGGATGTCCAATATAAGAGCAGTTCAGAGGCAATTGCATTGCTGCAGGCGCAGGGACTTGAGGTGCAGACAAAGAGTGAGGAAAGTGATTCTGTACAGAAAGACCATGTTATTCGTCAGAGTGTTGCAGCAGGAACAGAAGTGCAGGTTGGAACGACCGTGGTTATTTATATAAGTTTGGGAAATCCGAATGCAGTAATTACGTATGATCCAACGACAACACAAGCCAATGTGACAACAGAAAATAGTACAACAGAAAAAACAACAGCATCAACGGATAATAAACCTTCAGATTCTTCTGGAAAGACTACGACGCAGGTAACTACAACAGAGGCAAAGCAAGAGGAAGAAGTCGTGAATCCGGTTACAACGACGGAAGCTCCACCACAGCCAGATCCAGAGGCAGGAAAGATTAAGGTTCCAAATCTGGTAGGAAAAACAGAAGCAGAGGCAAGAAAGAGCCTTAGTGATAAAAAACTTTCTGCAGGAGCAGTTACATATCAACATAAAGAGGGCGCCACAGATGGAATGGTGCTTTCACAGGGAATAGAGCCGGATACAAAAGTTGCAAAGGAAACAGTTGTTAATTTTGTTGTGTGCGACAACACAAAGGTAAAGTATTATCGCTATAGAAATGTGGAATCATATGATGAAAAAACATCAACTTCTAGTGCAACGCCACCTGCTGGCTATGAATATGTAAGAAGTCAGAACAGTACAAGCTATGGAGATTGGGGTGGCTGGTCTGATTGGGGAAAGAATGCAGTGGGATCAAGTGATACTTGTGAGGTTCAAACAGAATCTGGAGCGGACTGTGGTTGGTATTATAATCCGCAGAATGGTACATTTAATGACAAAAATGTAAATGGAGTATGTTCAAGACAAGAATACTGTGTACCGTGGTCTTCGTTATCAAAAATGAGTCCATTTCAGTGGGTTACAGGAGGAACTGAGCGGTGGTGCTTAAATGGATGTATTGTATATCGACATGTCTCTGGTACGGGTGAATGGTCGTGGTCAGGTACTATATATCGGTACAGGCAAAGAAGCAAAACGGTTATAACCACTTATTATTTCCGAAAACCTGTTTATGGTTCGTGGAGTTCGTGGAGCACGAGTAAACCAGCATCGTCGGCGACGAGAGAGATAGAAACGTCGGAGGAATATAAATACTAAATGAATACAAGGAGATAAATACATGTTAAGAATTGGCATTTGTGATGATTCGCAACATGACAGAGATTTAATCCGTGAAACTGTTGGAAAGGCACTTTTTGATTATGAAGAAATCGAGATTACAATTTTTACATCGGGAGATAAAGTTATTGAGTCAATAGAACAGGGGCAGTTTGATTGTGAATTGCTTTTGTTGGACATTATGATGGAGCCTGTTAATGGCATGCAGGTTGCTGAATATATTCGTACAAATAAGGTAGATGTGGATATTATTTTCATTACACGGTCTACGCAATATGTATATCAGGGGTATATATATAAAGCTTTTTCCTATGTTTTAAAGGAACAAGCGGGTAAAGATATGAGTCGAGAAGTGCGGAGATATGTAGATGAATTGAATGCTTCTGAGGAGTGCCTGAATGTAATTTCAAAGGGAAAGGCCCGAAGAATTCCTATTAATGCTATTCATTACGTTGAAAGCAGTGGACGGTTGCTATTGCTACACTTAGAAAAAGAAGACGTGCCATTTTATGCAAAAATGGCAGAGATTGAAGTCGTTTTGGGTGAACGGGGATTTATTCGGACTCATCAGAGTTTTATGGTTCGTAAAGCGGATATATGTAGCATGACGCGTGAACGGGTAAATTGTGGAACATATGCTGTACCAATCAGTAGACGTTATTATCAGGAAATCAGAGACATTTTTGACAGAAGCAAAAAATAAGGAGAAAGAAAATGCCAAATTCAAGAATTACAGTGACGAGAAGCCTGGCGATGAATCAGGATGATGCCGGGGCGATTATCGGAATAAAAGGATATTTGATAGGCAAAATCATTCGGCTCAAGCCGGAACAACGTGTGCTGCTTGGAAGGGATGCATCGCAATGTGATGTTGTTCTAAGTGGCGATATGGTAAGTCGTGTACATTGTTCTATTTGTTATGATGGAAAAAAGAAAACGTATATTGTAAATGATCTGTCTACAAATGGTATTCTCGTTGATCGTAAATATATGCTGAAAAAACGCCAGAATACAGAGCTTCCGACAGGAAGCCAGCTGTTTATAGGAAGTGAAGACAATATAATTTGTCTTGGATAATACAAAAATTACAGCAAACCTGTCAAAACTTACCAGAAGGATCAAAAAATTACAATTCGCGGTATGATGATCTCAACACGAAACAAGAACCAATATGAGGGAGGTCATTCATATGAAGAAAAAAGGATTAAAAAGATTTATCAGCAAATGTCTGGCAGCGTGTCTGACAGTGACGATTATGGCAACTGGTGGTTTTGGAACAATGGTTTCAAAGGCTGGACAGAGAGAAGATGTAGTAGCACTTGCAAGATCGCAGGTTGGATATCATGAGAAGGCATCCAATGCGAATCTGGATGATTACACAGCGAACAGTGGTTCCGGTAATTTCACGAAGTATGCAAGAGACCTAGGAGTTGGAAATGGTCAGCCATGGTGTGCATATTTTGTATGGTGGGTACTTCAGAGCAGCGGTGTGGATTCGAATGCATATCCAAGAACCGGATGGGTTCCAACGATTGCACAGTGGTTTAAAAATGCAGGATTGTATTATCCATCTGGTGGTTCCTATGTACCAAACCCTGGTGATATCGTTATTTTCGGAAGTGGCAACAGCCATGTAGGAATGGTGGAATATGTAGATCGTGGATATGTACATTGCATAGAGGGAAACGCAGGCGATTGCGTAAAACAGACGTCTTACAATCTGTACACTTCCTCTTATATGAGAGGATTCGGAGCTGTTAATTACAGACCATCCGATACAACCAAACCGACAATCACAGATGTGAAGGTGACGGAGCAGACAGCAAATACTTATACAGTACAATGTACTGCTACAGATGATGTATCAGTTGCAAAGGTACAGTTCCCAACATGGACCGAAAAGAATGGACAGGATGATATTCGTTGGGATACTGTTACACAGTCTGACAATGGCGTATATACATACACAGTGAATATTGCAGATCATGGTAATGAAGAGGGTGTTTATAACACACATATCTACGCATATGATTCAAGTGGAAATATATCTGATTGCCATACCGTACAGGTTACGATGGATAAGACAGCCCCTTCAATCTCTGTAGTGGAGATTCGTGAGATCACAACAGAAGGGTTTAAGCTTCGGTTTGAGGCAAGTGATGCTCTGACAGGCGTTCAGCACGTCGGATGTCTTGCATATACAAATGGAAATGAATTATCCATTCCGGAAAAATGGTATGAGGATGGAAAGAATTTTGCAACTAATGTCGGTGGCGACAAATGGGAATATGAAGTTAAAATCGCAGATCACGACAACACACGGGGTAGTTACGATGTAAAGCTTTTAGCATATGATAAATGTAACAATGTGTGTGAATATATTATCAAAGATATTGTAGTACCAGAGCCTGAAAATGTTGTGAGTGGATCTGTAGCAGGAGATATCGCAAATAATCCGACAATCTCAGAGGCGCCGGATTATAACACTGGTAATGAATGGGATCCGGAGGATGCAACATCCACAGATGGACAGCCAGAGGATACAACGACAGAAGTGCAGGAACCGGCACAGAATGATACAACTCCAGACGACACAACAGGAGATACCAATATTGTGATCGATACAAACATTAATGTAGAAAACAATTACACAACGATTACGAATAACTATATTTCCAATAACACATACATTCAAAATGGAGTTACTTATACAGCATCAGATATTCCGGTATTAGACAGTGTTTCGGTCGCAGATACTTATGTTGCTCCAACATCTACACAGGTTGGAACAAATCCATCGCAGACAGTGGAGCAGCTCATGGATACCAATCCAGCACAGGCAGTTTCAGGAGTTTTGACACAATATGCAGGAAACTGTGCACAGTCTGCACAGGAGAATCCGGCAAACACCACAGCTGAGTCTGAAGAGATTGAAGGAGGACAGGAACCAACGGAACTTGTAAATACATTGTCACAGTTGCAGGCAGAAGCCGGTGAGAAGACAAGTGTATCATATACAACAACGATTGATGGAAGAAAGGTGACATTTACAATTACCTTAAAATAAATTTCATATTACCACATGGGATTGTCTGGGTCAGGCAGTCCCATATGGTGGTTTTAGGGAAAGTGAGGAAATCCGGGGGTATGGGAATTATACGATGTGAGAAAGGGTTGCATTTTTACGATAATGTGAAATATGACAAATGCCCGTATTGCGAACAGCGGAAACAGCAGATACAGAAGAATACAAATATCATGCAGGAGCAGAAAACGGTTGCAGTACAGGCAGAAAAGCTTTCAGAATTGGAAGAATATATTTGCAGACAGGAAAAAGAAAAGATAGAAGCCAATGATTATGGAAGGACAATCGGGTATTACTCGCCGGTACGGGGAAACGATTATGTGACCGGGTGGCTGGTATGCGTGAAAGGTCCGGAAAAAGGACGAGATTATCGACTACACCACGGATTCAACAGGCTTGGGCGAAGTATGGATATGGATGTTATTTTTTCGGAAGACAGAAGCATTTCACGGGATACGCATTGCTCGGTTGTATATGATGGGAAATCCAATCATTTTTATATAGTTCCGGGGAAGGGAACGCTTACATATGTGAATCAGGAATTATTAGAGAAACAACGGGTATTACGAAGCGGAGATCGATTATATATAGGAGACAGCATATTTGAATTTATAGCATATTGCAGGGAAGGACATACATGGGAGGAAGAAGAATGAAAAATATATGGAAAAAACTGGTTTTATTTGCATCACTACTGTGCCTGCTTATCACTTCGACGATGACGTATGGGAGTAGTCAGAGTGTAAAAGCGAAGACGAGTGGAGTGGAGGTAGCGACGCCTTCTTCGCCAGGGACAACTACCGAAAAGACTACGACAGAAAAAAGCACAGAACAGACGACAGAGAAGAAAACAGAAACGACGACACAGGCAGTGCAGCAGGGGACAGGTAGCACGCAGGAAGTAACCAGTGAGCAGGAAACAACGGAAGCAGATCCATATAAAGACTATACACAGATCCATATGGAAGCGGATTCAGAAAACCGGGTAGAGCAGGTACAGGGAAATCTTCCTACGATTTGGATGATATTTTATTATAACGGAAAAAACGGAGCACTTCAGGCAACCGATCCACATAACGTCAGCATGCAGTTCAATGGAAACGAATGGACGGCATCCGAACTGTCTCAGTGGAAAAAGACTGGATATGGAATCCATTATTATGTGTTATTGGATACATCAGGATCTGTGAAGGGATATTTTGCAGAACTGATTGATGCAATCAATGGACTGGCTCTGAAGATGGAAGAAGCAGATACACTCACTCTTTATACGGTTGGAAATGCGTCCGATACATTAACACCTGTAATTGTAGATGCAACAGCAGATCAGACAGCGGAAATAAAAGAAAAACTGGATGCATTGTCTGCAAATGATGAAAGAACCTATTTGAATGATGGTATTGTGAATCTGGTAAAACAGATTCAGACGAAAAATCAGAGTATAGAAGGAGACAGTTTTACCGGCAGAGATATTATTTTTGTGCTGTCGGATGGTGAGAATGATTCGAACACCGGAAAGACAAGTGAAGAAGTGAAAAGTGCATTGAAGGATGCCAATATCCCGGTTTATGCGTTTATGAACAAAAATGCGCAGGCAACGAATGGGAATGCCTTGGAAGGAATTGCAGCATCAAGCAGTGGCGAAGGTATTTACGTTGAGGACAATGATTTTTCAAACAGCGTGGAAACGAAAATCAATGAGTTACAGGATGCATGGATTGCAACCTTTACCAATACAGATGCACAGGAGGGCATAGGTTATACGATCGGTCTGAAACTTATTCTGGAGGATAGTCAGGAAATCTGGAATTATGCAGAAAAGTCGGTTGTATTTAATAAGGCACAGCCGGATTTGGAGCCACCACAGGTCGTTTCCGTTGTCCGTTCTGGAGATAATAGCATTGATATCAAATTCAGCGAGTTTGTCCTTAGGGCAGATTCTGTGGAGGCGTACAGAATCGTGGAAGACGGCGTGGCAACTGACAGTTCGTCAAGTGGGAGACAGGCAACAAGGCTGCAGTGTATCAGCGTGTCGGAGACGGGAGCTCATACAGATTGTACATATCGACTTACCATGAATGACACGATTTATAAGGGGGATTATTGTATTTATTTTTCCGGTATAACGGATTTGCAGGGAAATGCACTTGCAGGTGATTACCATGTGAGCCTTACAGATGCACCGGAAAAACAGGTGGAAAAGGAAAGCTTTTTCAAGCAATTCTGGTGGATTTTTCTGGTAATATTTTTAATTATACTGGTTGTAATATTGCTGGTTGTTTTCCATGTGATTAAGAAAAATAAGGGAATTGTAGTTGTAGATGATAAGGCTGTTTTTGCAGAAAATACAGATGTGAAGCAGCATATCATTCTGGAACAGCAAAAAAGTGGACAGCCAATTAGTTTGTATTTGTATTCGAATGGGAAAATGATAAAGAAAGTAGATGCTGGTGTGCAGGGAAGCATTATCATTGGACGTTCGGATCTGTGTGACATTTTTATTGATGATGTTATGATGTCCAGACAGCATTTTGCAATCGAATATGATGGAGAGAGTTTTTATATTCAGGATTTGGATACAACCAATGGAACTATGTTGAATGGTGTGAAGATGACACATAAACGAAGATTGGAGAAAAACGATCGTATCACGGCAGGATCGTTGGATATCGTTGTAAGGTGGTAGGAGATATGACAGATTCAACAGTCGAATTAAAAAGTCAGCTGTGTCTGAATGGAAAATACATAATCCAGCATACACTTGGCGTCGGAGGATTTGGAATTACATATGTGGCGTATGATATGGAAGCAAAACGAAATTGCGCTGTGAAGGAACTGTTTCCACAGGGAATCGTAACGAGAACGATGGATGGAATGAACGTAGCGGTTGTTTCAACCGATAAGCAGGAAACGTTTGAGCACAGTAAGGAACGCTTTTTAGAAGAAGCGGAGATCCTTCAAAGTCTGAATCCAGTCAAGGAAGTAGTTTCGGTATATGACTTTTTCATGGAAAACGGAACGTGCTACTTTGTTATGGAATATCTGGAAGGGGTGACCTTGCGTAAGCTTGTGAAGATGTCCGGAAATGGTCTTCCATATGATGTTGTGATGGACACAGTGAGGAAGCTGGGACATGCATTGGTTATCGTGCATCAGCACAATTTTTTTCACAGAGATATAAGCCCGGACAACATTATTGTGACAGGAAATGGAGAGGTAAAGCTGATTGATTTTGGAAATGCCAAGACGCTTTCACAGGACGCTAATCAGAAATTGTCTGTAGTTTTAAAACCAGGGTTTGCACCGCTGGAACAATACTCATTGCATGGAAAGCAGGGTACATATACCGATGTATATTCTCTGGCGTGTACAATTTATTATATGATGACAGCCAAGAAGATACCGGATGCACTGGATCGTACAAAGGGAAAGGCCTATCAGAAATTAAAGGAATTCGGATATCCGGCATTTGTCTCCGATACGATAGATAAAGCACTTATGATTAAGTACACAGAACGTATACAGACGGTAAGTACATTTTTGAAATGCCTGGGGTTGGCAGATGATCAAAATATTCCGAAGGATCAGAAGGCATGGCTGACAAAGTATGTGCATAAAGTCCCGGAACCTCAGCCATCCGCTACGAAAAGATATATACAGATTCTTCAGGTAGGAAAAGCAGAAGTAAAGTACGATCTTCCGGACAACAAGGGAATCACAATAGGGAGAGTTGCACAGTTTTGCGATATTGTGGTTGAGGGCGATCCACATATAAGCAAAAAGCATTGTGAAGTGATATATGATGCAAAGGGAAGAAGATTTTTAGTGTTAGATCAGTCATCAAATGGATTATATATCAATGGACAAAAACTTCCACATGGTCAGCCGGTAATGATAAAACCAGGGCAACTGATTATGCTTGGCAGTAATAGCAGTGGATTTAAGGTAGGTGAAAAGGTATGACAGAAGAGGCTAGAAAGCAGAGAGATGTGACAACCGTTCGTTTTGAGAGAGATGTAGATATTGACAGCTTATTGGAGGCTTCGAATGCGTTGCATATAAATATGGGGATATCCAGTATTTTAGGAACGAGGAAAAATCAACAGGATACCGTGTTTGGAGCGGTAGATGGAAATCGTGCGATTGCAGTTGTCTGTGATGGTATGGGAGGTATGAATGGTGGTGAACTCGCAAGTCAGACAGCGGCAACTATTCTGATTGATGATTATTACAACACGACGATCACAGATATGCGCGAGTTCTTTCAAAAAGAAGCGAAGAAGATGGATCAGGCAGTCAATAATCTGAAAAATGAAGATGGAAGACCGCTGAATGGAGGAACGACTGTCGTTGCGGTTGTGATTGAAAATAATAAAATGTATTTTCTGTCGGTAGGTGACAGCAAAATATACATACTGCGTGACAATGAGATCCTTGCAGTAAACCGGGAACATAATTACCGGTTGAGTCTGGATGAGAAACTGAAAAAAGGGCAGATCACAAAGGAGCAATATATCGCAGAAGAAGATCAGGCAGAGGCGTTGATCAGTTATCTGGGTATGGGAAATGTATCTCTGATGGATATTAACAACGAACCATTTATACTGCAGGAAAATGATATTGTTTTGCTTTGCAGTGATGGATTATATAAGCGATTGCCAGATAAGGATATCATGCAGATTATTCAGCTTGAGGAACCGGATATGAATCGTGCAGCACGCAGATTGACAGATGTAGTTATGATGCGCACACGAAAAAATCAGGATAATACATCGCTGGTGCTGCTGCAATATAGCAGACACTAGGATGATATCATAAATTATTAGGAGGATAAAAGGATGAATTTAAAGAGATGTAGCAATGGACATTTTTATGATGTGGATAAGTACGCAACCTGTCCACATTGTGCAGGTGCAAGCGGGGTTGATGACAGTATGGCAAGTACAGTTGCATATGGAGCGTCAGATGCAACGGTTGGGTATACGGTTCCTGATAATCAGGGAGCAACGCTTGGCAGTACAGTCGCTTATGATGGAAATGCAGGAAATATGGGAATCTCATTGATGAGTGAGCAGAGCATTCCGACAACACCAAACAATGGCGCAACAAAAGCAGGAAGTCTGGAGGGCTGGCTGAAGGATCATTCACAGGATACAACTTCCGGCTGGAATGACCCGGATGAGGATGATCAAAAGACACAGAGACATTCTTCTCTGGACAGCAATGTAGAACCGGTTGTTGGCTGGCTGGTTTGTTTGAATGGTGAAGATGCAGGTAAGAGCTTTACGTTGAAGTCTGGAAGAAACTTTATTGGTCGAGGCGCAGATATGGATGTTGTTTTGTCTGGCGACATGAGCGTATCCAGAGAAAAGCATGCAATCATTTTGTATGAGCCAAAGAAACGTGTATTCCTGGCACAGCCGGGAGAGTCCAAGGAATTGTTTTATGTGAATGATGAAGTTGTATTAAATGTTACAAGTCTGAATGCATATGACAAGATTGCAATTGGAAATACCGAATTATATTTTGTTCCGTTCTGCGGAGAGGTATTTGCCTGGGAGGACTTGGGTAAGGTAAATGAGTAGTGGATTTTATCAGAACCTATGTGTAACTGTATTTGATGGAGAAAGGCCCAGCTATGAGGTGCAGCTTGCAAGCGTAGGGAAGGATGTAATCAGTTTTGGAAGGCAGTCAGATTGTGATATTGTGCTGACTTCGGAGTATGCATCACGTATCCATGGATGTATTTATATGCAGGATGGAAAATGCTATATCGAAGATATGAACAGTACAAACGGGCTGTTATATCATGGAAAACGTGCAAAGCGCGTGCATGTGACAGACGGGGATTACATCCGGATTATTGCGCAGAAAAAGGACGCAGCAAAAGGGGTATTGTTTGTCTTTTCGGTTCAAAAACAGGAACAAAAATGGGTAAAATATGATCTTTCACAACTTGCATCGAAAGAACGTATTACTTTGGGACGAGATGAAACGAATGATATCTGTCTGAAACATGTGAGTATTTCGCATAAACATGCGGAAGTGATGAGATACGGATCAGACTTTATTCTTCGAGATTTAAACAGCACAAATGGTGTGTATGTTAATGGGAAGAAAATACATGATAAGGTAAAGCTTCGGGATAAAGACTTTATTTTGATATCTCATACGAGAATCATTTATGCAAATGGGACACTTTCTTATGTCTGTGCAAGAAATGGAATTTCTGTACAGGTTAAGAACGTGCAGAAACGTGTTGGAAAACATAAGGATATTACTATTTGTGATCATGTGAACCTGAGGATTGCACCGGGAGAACTTGTTGCGATTATCGGTGGTTCTGGTGCCGGAAAATCAACATTGATGAACTGTATCAGTGGCTATAGTAAACCGACAGCAGGTGAGGTACTTGTAAATGAAGTTGGGTTGTATCAGAATTTTGATATGCTGAAGCATATTATTGGCTATGTTCCGCAGCAGGATATTGTGTACGATAATCTGACTGTGGAGTCCATGCTATATTATTCTGCAAAACTTCGATTGCCAAAGGATGTAAAGGAAGAGGAACTGCATGCAATCGTGGATAAAGTGATTGATACAGTGGAACTGACAGAACGCAAGGACACGTTTGTACGAAATCTTTCTGGTGGACAACGTAAGCGGGCAAGTATCGCTGTGGAGTTACTGACCGATCCAAAGCTGTTCTTCCTGGATGAACCAGCTTCAGGGCTGGATCCTGGAACGGAGCGGAGTCTGATTCGTACATTGAAGGGAATGACGGTTTCTGGTAAGACAGTTATTCTGGTTACACACAGTACTCTGAATCTGGATATGTATGATAAAATTGTGTTTATGGGAACTGGCGGAAAGCTGTGTTTTAGCGGAACCTATCAGGAGGCATTGGCGTTTTTCCAGACAGAAGATATTGTAGATGTATATGAAATGATTAGTAAGCATGCTGGTTTCTGGCAAAGTCGGTATGCTGAAAAGGTGAATGTGCAGAATACATCAGGGGGTAGTTCTGATAGTGAGAAAATCAAAAAAACGTCGAAAAAGGGATTTGTCAGACAATTTGGTGTTTTGAGTGCACGATATATAAAACTGATGCTAAACGACAGGCAACGTATGTTATTGCTATTGTTACAGGCCCCGTTACTGGCGTATCTGATCACACTTGTCGCAAATGGAAAGGAATTTGAACAGTATGAGGTTACAAAGAGTCTGCTGTTTGCGCTTTCGTGTTGTGGTTTCTGGATTGGAATCTTAAGTTCCATTCAGGAGATTTGTAAGGAACGCAATATATTGAAGCGGGAATATATGACAGGATTAAATCTGTGCAGTTATATTCTCAGTAAAGTGGTAGTGTTGGGACTTTTATGTCTGATTCAGACATTATTGATTGTGACAACATTTACTGTTTTGTTGAAATATCCCGGGGAGGGAATCTGCATGCCTGCATATCTGGAATATTGTATGACGACGTGGGGAACGGCTATGGCAGCGGCGGCTATGGGACTGTTTGTGTCGTCGCTGTTCTCAAATGCGGATCGGGCGATGACAGTGGCTCCAATTCTGCTTATGCCGCAGATTCTGTTTTCGGGCGTCATCTTTAATCTGGAGGATGCTACGGAAGTTGTATCGTATTTGACAGTGTGCCGATGGTCGATGGAAGGATATGGTTCAACTGCAAATCTGAATGATCTGAAGTTGAAGATGCAGGATCAGGGATTTGAAATTGTACATAAGGCAGAGGACTTTTTTACACATAATCTGCAGCATATACTGACAGTGTGGGGAATCCTGCTATTGTTTATCGTAGGATTTTCTGTTGCGTCTGGTCTTGTATTGCGAAGACTGAGAAAAGTTTAGGCAGGAGACACGGAGAGGAGACGAATATGGATATTATAGTAGTTGATCCAAATGGAAATCAGAGGAAATATAATATTGAAGCTTTTCAAAAAGAAGTGGTAAGCTTTGGACGGCAGCCGGATAATGATATTGTCTTTAATTATGATTTTGTGTCGCGTGTGCATGGTGTGATATATCGTGAGGGAATGCAGTATTATATAGAAGACATGAACAGTACAAATGGAATCTATGTAAATGGAAGCAGGACGAAGCGGGCAAAATTGAACATGGGAGACAGCATAGTACTGGCACGATCTTTCCAGGACGGAAGTCGGATTGAGATATCGGTAGGTGACAAGGTAGTCGCACAACAGCCATATGTACAACCATATCAGCAACCGGTTTATGCAGATGCAAATGCGAATGCTGCATATGGAAATTATATGCTGCAACAACCGATGGCATGGTATAAGTTCGTCATTTATTTTCAGCTGTTTTTTTCTGCATTTATATGTGGAATGCTTGCATTTATGGCATTTTCTACTGTTTCAGATATGCAGGATTCAAAACCGAATATGCAATATTGGGAATGGACAGATGGTTTGTTTGACAGCTATTCGGATAGCATTGATTCTATTATAATACAGTATGTAATTTTGGGAATTTTGGCAATAACTACAGCAGTTATCTGTATAGTAGTGCGAAATGAGTTGGCGGAATTTAAAGCTTGTGGTCCAAGAAATTATTATCTGGTCAATTTTATGATTGCAGCATGTTTTTGTTTGTATGGTGCTATTGTATTTCAGATTGCTTTTATTCAAGAAAATACATATATGTGGATTGAAAACGGTGGAGATGCAATGAGTGATGAGGTGAAAGGTGCAATTTTGATCAGTAGTGGAGTGATTATGGCTATAACCGCATCTTATGTGGTGTTGAATAAATTGTATTTTGAGAGAAGAAAACATCTGTTTACAAGGTAGATAAAAAGAGGAATGCATAGACATGAATATCAAAAAGTGTGAGCGAGGACATTTTTATAATGGGGACAAATATCAAACATGTCCCCATTGCAAGGAGGCGGAGCAGGCAAAAGATATTCCTCAAGATGAGGAGGCAAAACCGATACAGGGTTATCAGATTGATGAAAATATGCCGGAAACAATTGCATATGGAAGAAATGCAACAGCGGGTGATACGGTTGCATATATCTCAAACGATGCAGGTATGATCGGTGAACTTTTATATCAGAACGAGGATATGGTTCCTCAAAAACAGCAGCCGGTTGTGCAGCAACCAGTTGTACAGCAGTCGCATGTACAGAATTTACTTCCGGTAGGATGGCTGGTGGCAGTATCCGGATTGGAATACGGGAAGCAATATCCGATATTTACCTGTGACAATTTTATTGGAAGTAGTGCAGAAAATACGATTTGCATACAGGGAGACGCATATGTTTTGCCAGAGCATCATTGCACACTGTCGTTTGATATAATGCAGCAGAAAATCGTTTTGAACTTGGAAAGCTCAACTGGAGAAATTAGTGTAAACGATGTGCGTGCAACGGAAAGCTGTTATTTGAATCATAAGGATAAAATCCAAATAGGTGGTTCTGTATACATGTTGATTGAGTTGTGCAGAGATGGGTTTTCCTGGTGGAACACTTTGCCTGTACAGGAGCAAAAAAAGACGGATCAGATTAATGATATCGATCTTGCTTTTTCGGAAGAACAGCGCACAGGTACGAATTTAAATATGGAGGATATTCGGGCTAAGATGCGGGCACGACATTCTGTGGCATTTGCTCCACAGAAGATGCCAATATTAGCAGAGAGCAATATGCAGGATGTCGCTTCAATGAAAGCTGGTGAGACAAGCGTTCTTATGGGAGATGGCATGATGGATATGTCAGATCTTCAGGAGACAAACGTTCTGGCAGCGTCTACATGGAGATGTGCGATGTGTAATGGATTAAATTCGGAATTCGCAAAAGTCTGTATGATATGTGGAGCAAAGAGGGTTTAGATGAAATATCCATCTGGTTATTTTCCTGCACTTACGTTATAATAAAGATAATTTTCAAATGAATAACATAACCGAGGTTAAAATTATGAATATCAGAAAATGTGAAAATGGTCATTATTATAACGGAGACAGATACAAAATCTGTCCATACTGTGAGGAATCGAATCTCTTGCGCAGTCCAGATACGGTGAAGCAGGAGAATGTAAAAAAGGAAAAAACAGACAAGAAGAAAGAACCGAAGGTTCGTCCAGTCAAGAAAAAATATGTGGAAAAAGATATCCGCCAAGACTATCGTAAATTGACAGAACTTCTGATCGAATGGAACATGTCGATCACGACGATGGAGAGTGCGACTGCCGGACAGATTGCGTCTCTGATTACGGATACAGAAGGGGCATCTGCCATCTTCAAAGGTGCGAGCATTACATATAGCAATGAGACGAAGATCATGCAGGGTGTGTCCGCTGAGGTGATTCATAAGTATACGGTGTATTCGAAGGAGACAGCGGAAGCCATGGCGACCGCCTGCGCGAATATGTATGGTGCGGACATCGGAATCGGTGTCACCGGAACGATGGGAAATACGGATCCGGACAATGCGGATGCATCGGTTCCCGGACAGGTTTATTTTGCGATAAGCCTGAAAGGTACTGTTAGGTCCTATGTTGTCGAGATTCCACAGCAACCAAGCAGGTTAATGTACAAACTGGCGGTGGCGAAGGAAGTCTATGATGTATTGATGAGATTGTTTGAGTAAAAAGAAAGACATGATATACACATCAAAATGTATGTCATGTCTTTTTGGTTGCGCAAAACACAAACAATTCACAAAACAACGCTTGAAAAATATGGATATCCATTATAACATATTATTAGAAGTCTGTACCGCGGGGAAACTTCGGAATCAGGCAGATGATTGGAGACAGAATATGAAATATTACATACCAACAAAAGTATACCAGGAGATAGATGCAGTAAAGGTACATGCAGAGGAATTGGCAGGCTATGGAAGCTACGCACTGATTGTGACAGGAAAATATTCCGCACGCGCGAATGGAGCGCTTGCAGATGTGGAGGCAGCACTTGATGCATATGGAAAGAAACATGTGCAGTATGATGGGATCGAAGAAAATCCCTCTGTGGAAACGGTTATGAAAGCGACCGAGTTTGGAAAAAGAAATGGCGTGGATTTCGTAATTGCGATTGGCGGTGGTTCGCCAATGGATGCGGCAAAGGCGATTGCGATTATGCTTGCCAACCCGGAGAAGGATGCGGATTATCTGTATGAGAATGTCGCGCATACAAAGGCGCTCCCAGTTGTAACGATTCCGACGACCTGTGGAACCGGCTCAGAGGTGACTGGTGTCGCAGTGCTTACCGTCCATGCGAAGCGGACAAAGGCATCGCTGCCACACCGTGTATTTCCGGTGCTTGCATTGGCAGATCCGAAATATCTGAAGACCGCATCGAAGAAAGTCATTGGACAGACCGCGATTGATGCGCTTGGACATATGATTGAGAGTTATCTGAATACGACCGCGACGGATTACAGCCGGATGTTCGTTGATCAGGGCCTAAAGGTATGGGCGAGAAGCAAGGATGCCCTGCTTGGTATGAGGGAGATGACAGACGAGGATTACAGCAATTTCCTGTTGGCATCGACACTCGCAGGTATGGCGATTGCACAGACAGGAACGACGATTCCGCATAGCTTAAGCTATGCGATCACGTATGAACTTGGCGTGCCGCATGGCATTGCAATCGGATATTTCCTGCCGGGATATATCCGTGAAGCAGATGTGGCAGATCAGGAATATCTGTTGTCGACAATTGGATTTTCTTCTGTGGACGAGTTTGCAGATTTCTTTCAGGTTGTGAGCGACTGCGGCATCCTGCCGGAAGAAAACATCCGTCAGGTCGTTGATATTGTAGTAGAAAATAAAGCGAAGCTTGCGCTTTGTCCATATCCACTTGACAAGGAAGTATTGTTAAGAATCGCGAGCTGGAGGAAGTAATATTAGTTATAGATAATTGCAAAATATAATTGGATATGCCTGAGATATAACATGATTGTTCACCTTCAATATATAATTTCATGAAGCATATGATATGTTTGCAACTTAGAAATACTTGATGTTCCATAAATAAAACAGCAGTGTTTGAACACGATGTTCAAACAAGCTGCCACTGAGCCAAGGATGGCGAATTGGCAGCGGCTGCGGAAGCATGAGAGATTGTAGATTGGAACATTTAGTATTTCTTGGTTGCAATACATTATATGCTTCGTGAAATTGATATATCGCAGGGAAACAGTATGTTATACTCGGGTATATCGAATTATTTTGCAATTATCACAGATAAATTAGAAAGGAACACGCAAATGAGTTATGTAGAGTTTAAGAACGTAAGCAAAACCTATAAGACCGGTGATGTCAGTGTTGAAGCCTTAAAGGATGCATCCTTTGAGATCGGGAAAGGCGAGATCTGTGTCATCGTGGGACAGTCCGGTGCAGGTAAGACCACCCTGCTCAATATCCTTGGCGGTATGGATCGCCTGACTGAAGGAGAGGTGTATCTGGATGGCACAGCGGTTTCGGATTACAACAAGAAACAGCTCGCGACGTACAGACGGCGGGATATCGGATTCGTATTTCAGTTTTATAATCTGATCCCGAACCTGACTGCACTGGAGAATGTCGAGATCGCGTCTCAGTTGTCCAAGGATCCGATGAATCCATCGGAGGTGCTTGCCCATGTCGGATTGGAAGAACGTATGAATAACTTCCCGGCACAGCTATCCGGTGGAGAACAGCAGCGTGTGGCAATCGCACGCGCACTCGCAAAGAATCCGAAGCTTCTGCTCTGTGATGAACCGACCGGTGCTCTCGATTATGAGACGGGAAAGGCAATTTTAAAGCTGCTGCAGGATTGCAGCCGGAAGCGTGGCATGACCGTTGTGATCATCACCCACAATCAGGCACTTACGGCTATGGCAGACCGGATCATTAAAGTAAAGAGTGGTAAGATTGCTTCGGTGAAGATGAATGAACAGATTGTACCGGTAGAAGAAATTGAGTGGTGATAGAAGATGCGGGCATATAGAAAAAATATACGTAGAACAATTGGACAGAGTATGGGACGGTACCTGGCAATTCTTGCAATCATTGCGCTGGGCGTTGGATTTTTCTCCGGACTGAAGGTGACAAAGCCGGGCATGGTGGAAACCGGAAATAAGTATTTGCGAGAGCATAACTTCTATGATTTCCGGCTGCTTTCTTCGATTGGATTTGATGCAGATGCGGTAGAGGAAATGCGGAAGCAGGAGCATGTGCTGGCGGCAGATGGCTCTTACTACGAGGATATGATCTATGAAGATGCGGATGGTAAGGAGAAGGTGTTGCGCGCACAGTCCATTACGGAGCATGTGAATACACTGGAACTGCGGGATGGTCGTATGCCGGAAGCAGACGATGAATGTGTGGTGGATGCATATCAGTTCAAGGGACAGGATATCATCGGACAGGAAATTGAGATTGCGGACAGCAATACGCAGGATACAAAAGATGCATTTGCACACAAGAAATACAAAGTTGTCGGTACGGTGAATTCACCGATGTATATCAATATTGAGCGTGGAACGACAACGCTTGGAAATGGACGGGTCAGTGCGTTTATCTTCATTCCGGAAAACGGATTTTCATTTGATGCATATAAGGAAATCTATGTGAAAAGTCAGGATTCCTATGATATTTACACGGATGCTTATGATGATTTTATCGACGACGTCACCTCGGATATGGAAACAGCGTTGAAGACGGTTACGGATAACCGGTATGACCGGCTTGTGACAGAGCTGGGCAGGACACTTGTGGAGGACGCGGTTGAAAAGCAACAGCAAGAATTACAGGCGATGATGCAGGATGCGCAGAGCGGAACGCTCACACAGGAGCAGATAGCCCAGATGGAACAGTTACAGCCTCTTACGCAGGAACAACAGGATGCACTCGTACAGGAATATGGAGAACAGGCGGCGAAGGAAGCATTTGGAGATGTAAAGACGTATGTGCTGGATCGTTCGACGAATGTCGGTTATATGTGCTATGACAATGATACGAACATCGTCGATGGCGTAGCAAAGGTATTCCCGATTTTCTTCTTCCTGATTGCGGCACTTGTCTGCTCGACGACGATGACACGTATGGTGGATGATGAGCGTGGACAGATCGGAACATACCGGGCGCTTGGTTATACGAATGGAAGCATTATGGCGAAGTATCTGATTTATTCTGGAAGCTCGGCATTTCTTGGATGCGTGATCGGATTTTTCGGAGGAAGTTATCTGTTCCCATATGTAATATCTGAGGCGTATAGGATGTTGTATGACTTTGGTACGGGCATTGAATTTTATTTTTCACCGGGACTTTTTGTAATCTGTCTGTGTGTGTCGTTGATTTGTTCGATGGGAACAGCGTTCCTTGCCTGCATCAATGAGCTTCGGTGTATGCCGGCAGAGCTGATTCGGCCGAAAGCACCGGCAGCAGGAAAACGTATCTTACTGGAGCGGATTCCATTTATCTGGAAGCCGATGAAGTTCTTACATAAGGTAACCGCACGAAATGTATTCCGATTCAAGAAGCGTATGTTCATGATGCTGCTTGGTATCGCCGGATGCACGGCGCTTGTCCTGACGGGGCTTGGAGTGAAGGATTCAGTATCAAATCTGGCCGAGTTTCAGTATGGTGATATCGATACTTACGATATGGAAGTAACCCTGAATGGCACATATAACGAGGATATACAGCAGGAGGTGGAGGATGCTGTCGGTGATGGCTTTGAGGATTCCACAGCAATCCTCAAAAGCACGGTAGAATATCATGCGGCTTCTGCAATTAAAACAGTGTATCTGATTGCTGCAGAGCCGGAAGATTTAGAAAGCTTTGTGAAGTTTGACATGACAACCAGCAATGGCACTTATCCGGGAAACGGTGAGGTGATGTTGTCAAAGAAGATTGCGGAGATTGCGGATGTGACGGTTGGCGATCCGATTACCTTGCATGATACGGATGCGGGAGATGTGACGCTGACCGTATCGGGAATCTTCGAAAACTATGTATGGCACTACGCATATATCACACCGGAATGCTATGAGCAGTATTTTGACAAAGCATGCGAGGCAAATACAATGTATTTGCATGTCGATACAGACAGTACCGCTTATGAGGCAGGCGGGAAATTATCTGCACTCTCCAATGTGATGAGCGTCTCAGTTGTTGCAGACATCAAAGACCGTGTGGAGAATATGATGAAGATGATGGATGCGGTTGTCGGACTTGTAATTGGCAGTGCGGGTGCGCTTGCATTTATCGTGTTATTCAACTTAAGCAATATCAATATTACGGAGCGTGTGCGGGAGATTGCAACAATCAAGGTACTTGGTTTTTATCCGCGAGAGACAGGATCGTATGTTTTTCGGGAGAATTTCATACTGACGCTGATGGGAATCGTTGTCGGACTTCCACTTGGCTGTTTGCTGCATCGGTTTGTTATGTCCCAGATTCAGGTCGATATGGTGGCATTTGCAACGAGAATCATGAATATCAGTTATCTGTATAGCGTTCTGATTGTACTGGCATTCCTGATTATTGTGGATCTGGTGATGCGTCGGAAAATTGATAAAATAGATATGGCGGAATCGTTGAAGTCTATCGAGTAAGTATGTTATAATACAAATTGTGTCTGTGTGTGCAAGTCAGGCTGTGCATTCAAAAAACAGCTTAGATATGTATTTGCGAATATTGACAAAGACGCATAAGTAATATTTGGAGGAAAAAGAAATGGGTTTACATATGGTAAAGGCGGTTCCAACGCCGGAAGAGATTCGCGCAGCGCATCCGATGGACAAAGAGTTACAGGAGATCAAGGCAAAAAGAGATGCTGAGATTAAGAAGATATTTACCGGTGAATCCGATAAGTTTATCGCAATCATTGGTCCTTGTTCAGCAGATTATGAGAATTCGGTGCTCGATTATCTCTGCAGACTGGCAGCTGTTGCAGAGAAGATCAAGGATAAGGTTTTTGTAATTCCTAGAATCTATACGAATAAACCGCGTACAAATGGTTCCGGATATAAGGGCATGCTGCATCAGCCGAATCCGGAGGATAAGCCGGATTTCATCGAGGGTGTGAAGGCAATCCGAAAGATGCACATCAAAGCAATCCGTGAGACAGGACTGACTGCAGCCGATGAGATGCTGTATACGGATAACTGGCCATATCTCGAGGATATTTTATCTTATGTGGCAATCGGTGCAAGAAGTGTGGAGAATCAGGCACATCGTCTGACATCGAGCGGTATTGACGTTCCGGTTGGAATGAAGAACCCGACAAGTGGTGATTTCTCCGTTATGCTCAATTCTTGTGTGGCTGCACAGGCAAAGCATACATTCCTGTTCTCAGGATACGAGGCAAAGACCGATGGAAACCCATTGGCACACTGTATCCTGCGTGGATCTTTGAGCAAGAGCGGACGTTCGATTCCAAATTATCATTATGAGGATCTGAAGTACCTTGCTGAGGCGTATGGCAAGTATAAGCTTGTGAATCCTGCATGTATTGTGGATGCAAATCACAACAACTCTGGTAAGAAGTGGGATGAGCAGCCTCGTATCGTAAATGAGATTCTGCACAGCAGAAGACACAGTGATGAGGTAAAGCATCTGGTCAAGGGTGTTATGGTAGAGAGCTACATCGAGGATGGAAATCAGCCAATCGGTGGTGGATGCTATGGCAAGTCAATCACAGATCCTTGTCTTGGATGGAAGAAGACAGAGAGACTGCTTCTGGAGATGGCAGAGCAGCTGTAAGCAAAATGAGACTTATGGATAAGCTGCTGGTTCGAATCAATCAGCAGCTTATTTTGAGCCAGGAGGTTACATATGAATATATTTAGTATTTTGATTCCGAAGCACACATTGACGTACTTAAATGCAAATGATCCTCTGGATCAGGCAGTTGCTTTTCTGCTTGGTGCCACATATACGGCAATCCCTGTGGTGGATGATCAGGGACGGTATGTCGGGATTGCGAGCGAGGGCGATTTCCTGCGTGCAGTCATGGAGCATGGTCGCGAGAACTTTGCGAAGTACAAGGTGGCAGATATCGTCAACAAAGACGAGGGTGCTAAGGTATTAAACACCGTGGAAAAAGATGAGATTATGGAAAGGATTCTGGATCGGAATTTCCTCTGCGTGGTAGATGACCGGGATTGCTTTATCGGCATTATCACACGAAAGAGTATCATTCTGTACCTGAAGAACTGATATGTATAAGTATGTATTTTTGGATCTTGATGGGACGATCACGGAACCGGAAGAGGGTATCATCAATGGTGTGTTGTATGCGCTTTCGAAGTTTGGAATTACAGTAGAAGATCGGACGACGTTGTATCCTTACATTGGACCCCCACTTCGGGATTCGTTCCGGGAATTTCATGGACTCTCGGAAGAAGAGGCAGAACAGGCGGTGTTGTATTACCGGGAATATTACAGCACGAAGGGTATCTACCAAAATGGTATTATGCCGGGGATGGAAGCTGCATTTCAGACGCTTCAGGAGCGTGGTTGTCATCTGTATGTGGCAACGTCGAAGCCGGAGCTTTATGCAAAACAGATTCTGGAACATCTGAAGTTGGATGGATATTTTGATATCATTGCAGGCAGTACCTTTGACAAATCAAGAGATACAAAGGCAGCGGTGATTGAGTATCTGCTTGCCGGGATTGCGGCAGATCAGGGAAAACCTTCGATGGACGATATCATTATGGTTGGTGACCGGGAGTTCGATGTAATCGGTGCCAGAGCATTTGGAATCGAGACGATCGGTGTACTGTTTGGATATGGCAGTAAAGAAGAGTTTGAAGCCTGTGATTGCAGATATCTTGCAGAGAATGCGGAAGAGATGGTGCAGATCATCCTGCGATAATACATGAGAATACGGGCGGTTATGTTTCTGTATAGTGTTAATACTGTTGGGGATGATCGATGTAACATAGGAAAGAGGTTATAATAAATGGATTTTCAGATTGGACAGATCATTCGAATGAAGAAGCCGCATCCGTGTGGTGGAAATACATGGGAGATCCAGCGTGTTGGCATGGATTTCCGGTTGAAGTGCCAGACTTGTGGACATATGGTGATGATTCCAAGACGTGTTGTGGAAAAAGGTTTCCGTGGATTTGTAGAGGAATAAAGAAAAAGTAGAGCGGTTGGCTCTACTTTTTTTGCTTTTCTTTCTTCGCTTTCTTTTCGATGTACAGTTTTTTATCTGCCTGTTCCAACACCTCTTCGATATCCAGATCTTTTGTACAGGCAACTTCACAGATACCGATACTCATCTCAATCCGGTATGGTTTTTGAACCATCTGATTATGGCGTTCTGTGATTTCTGCGATACGATGCTTCATGATCTTTTCGTAGTTTGGAATACCAAGCAGTGCGAAAGCTACAAACTCGTCTCCGCCGAAGCGGGAGATAACATCGGTATTTCGGAATGCTTCTTTTAAAATCATACCGATTTCCCGGAGGGCAAAATCACCTTCGTCGTGCCCGTATTTATCGTTGATCATCTTCAGGTTGTCCATGTCTGCATAGAGAACAAGTACCTCTCGGTTCTGGTTCATCGGATTCTCAATGATCGTCTTGACGTAGTCTAAGAATCCCCAGCGGTTGTATAAGCCGGTCAGCTGATCGGTCTTGGAGATCTCCTTTAAGATCAGATTATGCTTGGACATCTGCTCTAAGTTTTGCTGCAGATGTTCACTGATTTCTTTCTGCTGTTCTAACAAAAGCATCGTCTTTAACGCGGCAGAAATATGGATGCCAAGGGATGGAACCATATTGAAATAATCAAGCTCCGTATCACAGACAATCAGACCAAGCAACTGTTCCTGTGAGAACAGCGGTGCAAGGATGTAAGTTCTCCGTTTATCCTGCTGCATCTTTGTGTTGTTGAAAATGCTGTTAATTGTTACAAGCTGTTCGTTCTTCGGTACACCGAAGGACTGGTTTTCAATCGTATAGGCACGTAACAACAGCGAATCCGGTTTGCGGAATACTGTGTCGTGTGGATGATTGATCGGCTGTTTGAACGTATATAAGAACGAAGAGTGGATACCAATCGCACTCATATTTTTCAGGATGGATTCAAATGGAAGATCCATCAGTCTGGATTGTGACAGGTTTGCGCTGATTTCGTCCACCAGATGTGTGATCTGTGCCATACTGCCGTACTGCTTCTGGTAGGTACGGAAGTTGGAGATGGAAAGCTGCTGATACATCGATGAAAAGACATCGACGAACGTAATCCGCTTCTCTGGATCTTCAATCTGACGCTCCAATACAAATTGTAAGGAGAACAGCAGATTCACAAAAAGCTCTACCGAAGTATAGGAGAAAATCGGCTGTTCGATAATCTGTGTGAACAATGTCTGGACATCCATTCGATCTGCTGCAATATCGTTTGATGTTGTCAGATCGCAGATCAGACGGAAAAATACGGACAGGTCATCCTTTAACTGGAGGATGATGTTTGTGTCAGCGTAAGTGCTGAACAGATAGTTCATAATATGTTTCAGAATCTCTGGACGTTTCTTCTCGTCGAGAAGTCCAACCAATTGCAGTTTTGCTGCCAGAGAATCATAATCGTAGTTCGCACAGCCGCAGGAGCAGCGGTGAATATAATGGGTTGCAACACGCTGTGCGACAGGTGCTGTATTCTCATCTAAGAAATCCGCCATATGGAGGATTGCCTTGTATGCAAGCTCAGCTGCGTTTGCCTCGACGGTTGTGAGAGGTGGATTTAATGTGGACGCGTAAGGCGCATTATCAAAGCCGATTGCTAAGATGTCCTTGCCGACCTTCAGTCCAAGCTTGGCAAATACACGATATCCGCCTTTTGCCATTTCATCATTTGCAAATACGACGGCATCTAATTCCGGATGGGTTGAGACGAAAGCTCCGATCAGCTTTTCACTACTATCCTCGAAATTGCCATAGACAACATAGTTTTCGTTATATGGAATATTCTGTTCTTCCAGAACCTTGCGATAGGCATTCAGACGTTCCATCGCGTCAATATTGGTCTTTGGACCGCTGACGTAACCGATGTTCTTCGCACCGTGATCGACGATCAGATGCCGGATGCCCTGCATGAAGGCGCCCTGATTATCAAAAATCATAGATGGATACCCTGGCATATCGGTGTAGAGGATGACAACCGGAATTCCAAGAAATTGTGCAAGGAATCTGCGGCGGGCGTCAAGATCAATACGACAACCGATCAGTCCCATCATAATATATAAAATATCCAAGTGATTATCATTTGCAAACTGGAACAGGGTATTATACTGATATTCGTACTGTAAATGGTCATCAGAAATAAGGGTATTATCAAGATACATACCCGGAAAGATATACATATTTGCATCGATGGCACGTGCGCCAAGCTCGGCACCTTTGACTGCCTCCGATGTAAATGGAGTATTCAAATCATTGATTAGCAATCCTATATTTTTTCGCAAAGAAAATTCCCCCTTGTTCCATAAAACAAACCACGAACCTTATAATTTCATTATCGACATTTTAACCGAAAATTCAACATAATTTTCAAAAGTTGTAAAATTTGTAGCATACTATTGTGAAAAAACACAAAAAAATAGGAAACTATCTTTGCAAAAGTGCTGAAAATCTGGAGATTCAGAAAAACCGACTTACGATTTGCCTGAAAAAGTGATATTATAAATATTATAAATAGGTAGAATATAAGAGGGTTTAATAGAAAGATGGAGGCGAGAGAGTGTTTCATGTAGGCGATTATATCGTATATGGAAGCAATGGTATATGCCGGGTGGAGGAGATCACACATCCGGATATAGCGGGAATTGATGAAGACAAATTGTATTATGTGTTAGTGCCGGAAAAGACAAGGGACAGTCGGTTGTTTTGCCCGACAGACAATAGCCGGGTTGTGCTTCGGAGTGTGATCACAGCCGATGAGGCGGCAGCTTTGATGGAAGAGGTCAAGGAAATCGAACCATTGCAGGTAGAGAGTGAGCGGATGCGGGATGACAGTTACAAAAAGGCAATGAAAAGCTGTGATCTGCGCCAGTGTGTCAAGGTAATCAAGGCACTTCTGATCCGGAAAGAAGAGCGTGAGTCACATGGCAAGAAAGTGACGGTAACTGATGAACGGTATATGAAGCTCGCCGAGGAGGGCTTATACAGTGAGCTTTCTCTGGTTATGGGAAAAGACCGGGAAGAAATCAAAGAGAAATTTTTAGATTATTGTAAGCAATAGTCTTTTATTTTTTCGGATAGTATAGTATAATATGCTTATCTAGGATAAAATTAAAGAAAAATGGAGGAATTACAAATGTTAGTTTCAGCTACAGAAATGTTGAAAAAGGCTAAAGCTGGTCATTATGCAGTTGGTCAGTTCAACATCAATAACCTTGAGTGGACAAAGTCAATTCTTTTAACAGCACAGGAGCTCAACTCCCCAGTTATCCTTGGTGTATCTGAGGGTGCCGGAAAGTATATGACAGGATTCAAGACAGTTGCAGCTATGGTTAAGGCTATGGACGAGGAACTTGGAATCACAGTTCCAGTAGCACTTCATTTGGATCATGGAACATACGAAGGATGTTATAAGTGTATCAAGGCTGGTTTCACATCTATCATGTTTGATGGTTCTCACTATCCATTCGAAGAGAACCTTGCTAAGTCTACAGAGCTCGTAAACGTAGCTCATCAGCTTGGTCTTTCTATCGAGTGTGAAGTTGGTTCTATCGGTGGAGAAGAAGACGGCGTTGTAGGTATGGGTGAGTGTGCAGATCCTGAAGAATGTAAGACAATCGCTGATCTTGGCGTAGACATGCTTGCTGCAGGTATCGGTAATATCCATGGTAAGTATCCGGCAAACTGGAAGGGACTTTCTTTCGAGACATTGGATGCTATCCAGCAGAAGACAGGCATTATGCCTCTCGTACTTCACGGTGGTACAGGTATTCCTGCTGATATGATCAAGAAGGCAATTACACTTGGTGTATCTAAGATCAACGTAAATACAGAGTGTCAGCTTTCATTCCAGGAAGCTACAAGAAAGTACATTGAAGCTGGTAAGGATCTCGAGGGTAAGGGATTTGATCCACGTAAGCTCCTTGCACCTGGTGCAGAAGCTATCAAGGCAACAGTAAAAGAGAAGATGGAACTTTTCGGATCTGTTGGTAAGGCTTGATAAGTAACTTCTTTAAAAAAGACTAGATGCGAGTCGCTCTACATCATGTAGGGCGACTTTTTTCAACGTTTTTCTTCTGTATTTCTCTTGTTTCCTGTGTCTGCATGTATTATAATTATTATAATTATGCGGCAGTATGCCCATTTATGTAAACTACTGCCGAACCAGGAGAAAACGCATGGCTTTAAAACACGTAATGATCAACGATATAATTGCAGAACATAGTGCGCGGATGCAGAATCTGAAAAAGTACTATCCGTTTTTCGTGTTGAATGAGACGACTTTTACACAGTACAAGGAAGGTAAGTATGCGTTTTTAGATATGGGATATATCACGATGGCGTCCTTGCGGTTTTTCATCAATGAAAACAATTTCCACGAAAAGGACGTCACGTATGAAGAATATGAGGATTTCCTGCGGGAACTTCTGACGCGGGATTTCAAGCTGGAAGAGGAACCGGTAGAGCTGCGCGAACTGATCTCCTATATTTTTGATAAGATTAAAAATGACGGGCGGGCGTTTGAGTTTCATTTCTATGATCCGGAAGTGCGGGAAAACAAGGTCGCACGCGTGAAGCTGATTGACAGTCATATCGCGCAGGGGACGGTTTATTATACGATTACGCCAGAGGGCATTGAGTTCTATCTGGATACGAAGGAAATCAAAGACGAGAGCAAGATCAATGTATCCCAGTTGTTGCTTGAGAAGATGATCAATGCGAACAACTTCAAGGGCGGTATCGATGTGGTTCGTCGGATCAACAGTCAGGTGATCTCGTTGATTGAGCAGAAGGAGCAGGTCGTAAAGCTGCTTGGAGTGGATGTGTTCGAGGGTGCAAAGGCGTATGAACATTTCATGGACACGACGGCAAAGTGGTTTACCGAAGAGCAGAAATTATTTGTGAAGAACAAGGCGCTGGTCGATAAGGCGATTGAAAAGGCAGAGTTTGAACGCGATACCGATGGAGGTTCACCGACCCTGCATTCGAAGGCACTCTCGGAGATAAGCCAGTTGGAGACAGAGTTAAAGAAAACAATCTACAATCATAGCCGCTTGATCGGTGAGACAACCGAGCTGTCACAGTTGTCCGATCAGATCATCAACCGGGCGAAATTACGGAAATTAAGACCGGTCTTTGATTTTAAGCAGGCGTTAAATACGATCATGAAGCTGGATCAGCCGGATCTGCTGGCACATGTGCTGGAACCGCTGTTTGCGCCGCGGATGGATAAGTATTTCACGATGCGGAACATCGACAATATCCTGACGCTTCGAAGTGATGAGAAGCAGGAGACAGAGAAGATTGAAAAGCGGGAACTGACACCGGATTTCAAGTATGAGGACGAGATTCTGGAGGAGAAGATCGGACGAAACTTCGCCCACCTGTTCTACGAGCTCTGCGATCAGTTGAAGAAGTGGAATCGTGTTACCTTGAAGGAATACAATGGAATCCTTGAAATAAAATTTGGCGAGGAAATCTATACAAACCGCGATTACTATGCGTTCCTGGTACATTTATCCGGGAAGCGGTCGTATCGGGTTGATGAAATGCTGGAGAAGCAGGAAACGATGTTAGAAGAGATGGTCGTCGAACATCTGACAGAGGAAGAAAAGGAACGCATTCGAGATATTCGATTCACAATCACATTTGGAACGGATGAGGTAGAGATCAAACCACAGATGCAGGATATAGAAGCCGTCGAGTCGTTTGTGGTAACGGATATGAATTTTGAAAGGGAGGCAGCCGAGTAATGGAACAGCGAAATCTGGAAAAAGCATTGGATGTATATGCCGCGTTGATTACCGGGCAGGAAATCTCCAGAAGCAATCCGGACACACGGGATCTGTATGAAGAATTTTATGCAAATGCTGCTGTGTACGACATTGTAGCCAAGATGATGAAAAAACTGAATTTGAATTTATATGAATATCAGGATGCGGTCTATCTGACTGCCGGTGAAGGAAACCGCGTGTTTGGATATACAAACGATGATATGAAGCGTCTGCTTGGGCTACGGTTAAATCGGGAGCTGTATATGGTATATTTTATCATGTACAATTTCCTGTTACTGTTCTATCAGGATTCCGCATCGTATCAGGTGAAGGAATATGTGCGGCTCGAAGATATTTTAGAGCAGGTAACAACGTATCTTGCGTCAATTACAAACGATCTGTCTGTGTATTCCATGAGTGATGTGGAAGCGGACAGTTTCAAGTCACTGGCGCTTTTGTGGGATGAGCTTCCACTTGTGACTTCAGATGAGAAGGACAAGAACCGTGCCAGCCGTGCGTCCCGTACCGGATATGTGAAACTGACGTTTAATTTCTTACAGGAACAGAAATTATTTATCGCGGTGGAAGACCGCTATTATCCAACTGACCGTTTCCATGCGATCGTGGAGAACTATTTCGAGGAGTACAAAGGAAAAATTTACAAAGTACTGGGAGGAGAGACAAATGCCTAGTATCAACCGTATTCGTGTCAACAATGTAAAATATAATTTTGGAACGCAGTACTACGATGATTTTACCATGCGGATGTATGGAAAGAACACTTTGTACGATCTGGCAAATGGTGGTGGAAAGAGTGTGCTGATGCTGCTTTTGATGCAGAACATGATTCCAAACTGTACACTCGATGAGAAACAGCCGATTGAAAAGCTGTTTCGTACCGGAAATGGAAATACAACCATCCATTCTCTCGTCGAATGGAAGTTGGATGAGCAGGATCGCAAGGAAGGCTATCGCTATATGACGACGGGATTCTGCGCGCGCAAAGCGAAGGATGTCGAGGGCGAGACGGCGAAGAAGGATGTGGCAGCGATTGAGTATTTCAATTACTGTATTTTCTACCGGGAGTACAATAAAAATGATATTATCAATCTGCCGTTGTCGAAGGACAAAGAGCGCATCACGTTTCAGGGATTGCGGAATTATCTGAAAGAGTTAGAACATCGTGATATGTCACTGAAGGTCTGCATCTTTGACCGGAAGGGTGAATACCAGCGGTTTATCAGCGGATATGGTCTGCATGAGAGCCAGTGGGAGATCATCCGAGGAATCAATAAGACCGAGGGGCATGTGCGTACCTACTTCGAGACGAATTATAAGACGACGCGAAAGGTCGTGGAGGATCTGCTGATCGAGGGCATCATCGAGAAAGCGTATGCAGTAAAGACGATGCGTGACGGCGAGGATTCTGACACAATGGCGAAGATGCTCATGGATATCAAGGAGCAACTTACGATCCTTGCTAAGAAGAAAAAGGATATTACAAGCTATGACCATCAGGCGGAGCTGATCGAGGTGCTGCGGGATAAAGTCGCGTCATTTATGAGTCTGTATCAGGAGCAGACGAATATGGAGAAGCTTCTGGCGGATATCTGCGTGACTGGAGAAGAGTTTGTAAAAAATGATGCCGAGACGCTGGAAAAGCTGGAGCAGACGCGCAATGAGAAGCGTGCGGCAAAGGACGACCAGAGAAAACGGATGGAATGCCTGAAGGTTGCACGGGATAAACGACATCTCGAACAGCTTTACGGACAGATTAAACAGGAGGAAAAACAGCTTGAACTGGAACAGAGCCGTCTGGAGACTGAGCAGGCGGAGTTCGCAAAAAAAGAGAGTATTAACGAGTATCTCGAATATGTGGATGACCGCAGGAAAAAGGATGAACTGGAGGCGTGGGTAAAGGCGCAGATGAATGCGTCAGCCTTTGATGAGACACAGTTATATACCTATGCCTATAATATAAAGATGCGCATGGATGTGCAGATGACGAACCTGCGCAACCAGATTGCAGCCGATACGGAAGAATTAAAGCGTGAGGTCGCAAAGCAGAAATATAATGAGAAGATGCTTGCTGAGATGCAGGTGCAGCAGGCAGTGTATGAGCATAGCAAGCAGGAGGCTGAGACGCAGATCCGGCAGTTATCCGAACAGCTTTCCGCAATCCGTATGGAGATGAATGAGATCCGGTTTACGAAAGTGGATGGGCAGCTTGCAGAGTCCAAAGAGTTACTGGCATCTTTGCAGGAACAGCAGACACAGGAGGAAGCGCTTGTCGCAGATTGCAGGAAAAAGGAAGAAGCGCAGAAGGAACGGCTGATGCAGCTTCGCTTGCAGCAGGCAGAAAATGAGAAGCAGCTTGCGGAGCTTCTGACGAAGGAACAGGCATTTGAGGAAGCAGCAGAAAAACTGCATAAGATACAGACAATTTACGGGGCATCCGAGATGGAAGCACTGTCGGATGTGCTGGCAGATCGTATCCGTGATGCGGTGCTCAAGATAGAGGCACTGAAAAAGCAGGGTGTGGAATGCGCCAAGAATGCGGAGCGACTGGCGGAGGGCAGATTGATCGGAGTATCCGAGGCTGCCAAGAAGGTATTGGATTATATTGAGACACGGCATGGAAGTGCAGCTATGTACGGAATGGATTATGTATCGGCTCTGCCGGCGGACAAGCAGGCGGCGGTACTTTCAGCAAATCCACAGCTTGTTTATGGGATTGTGGCAGAGGACTACGATACCCTGGCAGAAGATCCGAATATCCGCACGATTGATACAGGAGAAGTTCCAGTCTATATTTACGACCGTGACCGGATGGAAGACATGGCGATGCATCTCGGAGACAATGTGTTTGCGGTGTCGGCAACACCGGAGTATCTGCTGGATGCCGAGACGATCAGCACACTGGTCGCAAAGGAGCGGCAGCGGGAAAAAGAGATTGGCGATCAGCTTGCCATGCAGGAGGAGATGCTTTCTGCATACCGGGAGGATCAGGCATTTTTAATCCGTCTGTCTGACCGGGATCTGTTGGAGGCAGGAAAACGTCTGGCAGATGCAAGAAAGACGGCGACGGAATTAGAGACGCAGCTTACCGCATGCATGGATGAGCTCGAAATAATCCGCAAGAAGATTGCGGCATCGAAAGAAAAACAGGAAAATTGTAAGCAGGAATACGAAGCATGCATACAGGATGTGAACCGGTTATATACCGTGGAGCAGTTAACCTCTGTGATTGCTACACAGGAACAGCGGCAGGCAGAGGCAGAAAAGGCACTGGAGCGTCTGGAAGAACAGAAAGCATCGTTCGTGGCACAGGGCGGAGACAGCCGGCTTGATACAGAGCAAACAGAAGCGAAAATACGTTTCATGCAGGAACAGCTGGATACGCTTGTACGTGAATGGAAAGATAATTATGAGTCTTATTATAATGTCGATCAGGAATACGAAGTATTAACGATTTCGGATGAGGATTTACGGGCGAGATTCCGGACAATGGTTGATGAGAACCGCGGCGATATGCGTGCGATGGAAGATAAGCAGCTCGTGATCGCCACATTGCTTGCTTCGATGGAAAAATCCAGAAAATCAATCGAGCGCAGAGGTGTTGATTTTAAAGAACTGGCAGATCTGGAAAGCTGGAATCTGCTGTATTTCTCGGATGATGCGGTGCTTACCGTATGCCGGGAGAATATTGCACAGACGAAGGAACAGTTAAAGAAAGAGGAACGGCAGCTTTCCGAGATCCGCTCCAAAGCAGATAAGTTAGATGGAAGCATTCAATATGCAATCGAGAATATCCAGAATGGATATGGTTCTTACGAGGAAGTGGATGCAAGTGAGTCAGAGATCATTGCCAGTCTTGAAAGCGGGCAGACATTGCTGGCACGGCTGGAGGCGGAAGCAAAGGCGTGCGACGAAGAGTATCGTACCTATGAGAAACGGCAGCGGTATATGACAGATCTGTATAAGGATGTCAAGCGGATCGTAACGACACATGAGATCAGTCTGGAAGATGCGACACCGATGTTAGAGGATAAAGAGACATTACGGGAGATGTTTGAATCCCAGCTTATGAATTTCGACCGGACATGCAAACAGCTTGACCGTGCGAAAAATGAGCTGCTCAAATTTAAGGGCAATACGGCACAGGCGTTTGATGAGATGCATGCGTATGAGCTTGCGGGAACGATCCGGGACGATGTGCGGATTCCAGAGAATTATGCAGAGGCAAAGGCATTGGTGGACAATCTGGAGTCTATGGTTGGATATGTGCGTCTGGAACGTGACCGTGTGGAGAAGAGTCTGACCGATATGGAGGGGCTCAAAGCAAACTTCGAGGAGCAGTGCCTGCAACGGTGTTTGGATGTGCGGACGGAGCTGGATAAATTACCGAAGCTTTCCCGGATTATCATGGAGGATGAAGTGATCCAGATGGTAGGCTTACAGGTGCCATATGTGAAGGATGAGTTTTTGAAACAGCGGATGTCGGATTATGTAGACCGCATCGTGGCACAGGCAGATGATTATGAGCAGGATCGCGACCGGATGAAATTTATTAGGAACAGTTTGACTTTAAAGAAATTGTTCAGTGTGATTGTAACCGATATGAATGCGATCAAGCTGAGTCTGTATAAGCGGGAAAGAATCAAAGAACAGAGCCGTTATCTGAAATACGAGGAGGCCGTTGGAAGTACCGGACAGTCGCAGGGTATTTATATCCAATTCCTGATTTCCATCATCAATTACATTTCCGGTATGTACCGGATTGGAAATGAGGATACAGGAACAAAGACGATCTTTATTGATAACCCGTTTGGTGCGGCGAAGGATGTGTATATTTGGGAGCCGATCTTCGCATTGCTTGCGGCAAATCATGTACAGCTGATCGTGCCGGCACGTGGGGCAACACCAGCAATCACCGGACGATTCGATGTCAATTATATTTTAGGACAACAGATGGCAGGCGGAAAGCAGCTGACCGTAGTTGTCGATTATACAAGCAAAGTCGAGCAGGAGGAACTTGTTTATCAGGATCTTGAATATGAACAGGTGAGCTTCGATTTTATATAGTAGGGAAAGACAGAGGATAAGTTATGCATTACAAGGAAGTAAAAGCAATTTTATCTCCGCAGAATGGTCTGAATATCTATCGGGGATGCAGTTATTCGTGTGTGTTCTGCGATGCACGCAGTACCTGCCACCGGATGGATCACGAATTTGAAGATATCGAGGTAAAAGCCCATGCTGTGGATATGCTGGAGTATGCATTGAAGAAAAAGCGGACAAGGAGCATGATACAGATCGGTTCTTCGTCGGAGCCGTATATTCCGCTCGAAGAGGAATTGCAACTGGTGCGGCGGTGTCTGAACCAGATCGAGCGGTTTGATTTTGGATTGGTATTACATACACATTCAATGCTTGCACTGCGGGATATTGATATCTTAGATAAGATCAACCGTAAGACCAAATGCATCGTGATCGTGCGGCTGAGTACCTATGATGATTCGCTCGCGAAAAAGTTAGAGCCTGGAACGTCGCTTCCATCAGAGCGGTTTTCGCTGATGCAGCAGCTCACGGAGCGGGGCATCACAGTGATCGTCAACCTGGCACCAATCCTGCCGTTTATCAATGATGACATGGAGAACATACAGGGGTTGTTGTCGTACTGTGTGAAAGCGGGCGTATATGGAATCCTGACGGACAAAATGTGTCCGGTTTTAAGAGAGGGAAACCGGGAGCGGTTTTATCAGCAGCTCTATAAGAATTTCCCGGATATCTACGATCAGTATGAGGCAGTTTACGCAGACGAGAAGACATTGAAGACAAAAAATTATACCGAGATTATGGCGTGCATCCGTGAGACCTGCGAGGCGCATGGAATCCAGTATGATAAGGAAGAACTGCTTCGGTTCACGCGGGAGTATAAGAATAAGACGATTGGAACACAGCTCAGTTTGTTTGACATGATGTAAAAATGGTAGATATATGAGGAGATGGAGAAGATGAGTAAGAGCAAAAAAGAAAGACAACAGGAAAAAAAGGAGCTGAGACAGGCACAGGAGAAGGCGCAGCCAAAACAGCCGCAGGCAGAGAAAAAGCCAGAACCGAAACCAGTAGAAGCAAAGAACGCGCAGCCGGAGACAGCCGCAGATGTGAAGATGAATTTCTATTCCGGCATGTCTATGATCATGACGATTATGGCAGCTGCTTCCGCAGTGGTTGCGATGATTGTAGCAGCAAGAGGATTTTATTATATTCTGCAGACTCTGTATGATGAGACTCAGACCGATATCGTGCTTTTGAGCGATAATCTGGTTGCGGCGGATTTCAGTCCATCGATCCGCATCTTTCTGTATGTGATGGGACTGCTGATGGCGGTACAAGTGGTGTTATCTCTGGTAGGTACGGTAACAGCAATCAATCCAAAGAAGAAACCACTCTTCCCAATTTCGGTTGCCATGACAGTTCTGGCGGTTGCAGCATTGGTGCTCTATCTGGTTGGACATGCAAAGACCGGAGATATCGCCAATATGTTCTCCAGAGTGGAGATGCATAAGCAGATCGGACTTTATACGATTTACCTGTATGTGCTGATTGCAAATCTGGTTTGTGCAGTGGTAAATCTGTTTGGACAGATGTATGGTTTGAAGTTGTATAAAAAGACAGGCAGTACCTGTTAGTAAAATAGAAAAAGTGTAGGAGGGTATGAAAATGGCATTTAAGGATTTTGTAAAGACAGTGAAGAGTGAAGCTGGTGACGCAGTGGAGGTTACAAAGCTGAAAGCAAAGATCAGCAAGGAAAAGGCAAATATCAAGGAGACATATGAGGCAATCGGTGAGATCTTCTACAATAAGGTAAAAGAGGGTGCGCAGATGGATCCGGAATTTTCACCGTTGGTAGAGAAGATTGACGCTGCAAAAGAGTCAATCAAAAACTGCAATGACGAAATTGATCATGTAAAGATGAACTAAAATAAATGAAATAAGAAAGCAGAGGGAAACAAAGATGGACTATAATCAGATGAGCTTGAAGATGCATGAAGAAAATCACGGAAAGCTGGAGGTTGTCTCCAAGGTCGCAATCAATGACCGCGATGACTTAAGCACCGCTTATACACCAGGTGTTGCAGAGCCATGCCGTAAGATTCATGCGAATCCGGCTGACGTATACAAATATACCTGCAAGGCAAATACCGTTGCTGTTGTATCCGATGGTACGGCTGTACTTGGACTTGGCGACATCGGACCGGAGGCTGCGATTCCAGTTATGGAAGGAAAGTCTGTGCTGTTCAAACGGTTTGCAGGCGTGGATGCATTTCCAATCTGTCTGGATACAAAAGATGTCGATGAGATCGTGGAAACAGTAAAGCGGATCGCACCGGTATTCGGTGGTATCAATCTGGAGGATATTTCTGCTCCACGTTGTTTTGAGATTGAGAGCCGTCTGAAGGAAGAGCTGGATATTCCGGTATTTCATGATGATCAGCATGGTACAGCGATTGTTGTATCGGCAGGATTGATCAATGCATTGAAGCTGGTTGGAAAGCCATTTGATAAGGCAAATGTTGTGATCAATGGAGCTGGTTCCGCAGGTATTTCTATCTGCAAGCTGTTGCTCGCACTCGGTATCGGGAATGTTGTACTGGTCGATAAAAACGGAGCACTTTGTCCGGGTGAGGACTGGATGAATCCGGCACAAGCAGCGATGGCAGAGGTGACAAATAAAGATAAGCAGACTGGGGCGCTTGCTGAGATCATGAAGGGCAAGGATGTCTTTATCGGTGTGTCTGCACCGAATATTGTAACTGCAGAGATGGTCGCATCGATGGCAAACGATCCAATCGTATTCGCAATGGCAAATCCAACACCGGAGATCATGCCAGAGGAAGCAAAGAAGGGCGGCGTGCGCGTGATGGCAACCGGTCGTTCTGATTATCCAAACCAGATCAACAACGTGCTTGTATTCCCTGGTATTTTCCGTGGTGCGCTGGATGCGAAGGCAAAGGCAATCACAGAGGAGATGAAGATTGCGGCAGCCAAGGCAATTGCTTCGATCGTAACAGATGAGGAATTAAATGAGGAGTATATCATTCCGGGTGCTTTTGATGAGAGAGTGGCAAAGGTCGTTGCCAAGGCAGTATCGGATGAGGCAAAGAAGCTCGGAATCGTAAAGGAATAAGATAGTTGTAAAGATGCGGGAGGTGTGCAGATGGACGGAATGAGTCAGAAGCTCGAACAGGTGCAGGCGGAAGTAAATAAAGTGATCAAGGGCAAGGAGGATGTTGTAAAGAAGGTTCTTGCTGCCGTGATTGCAGGCGGACATATTCTGATGGAGGATATTCCGGGTGTAGGTAAGACGACGCTTGCAACAACCTTTGCAAAGAGTATGTCAATGCACTATAAGCGTGTGCAGTTTACGCCGGATGTACTGCCGAGTGATATCCTGGGATTTTCCATGTATAACTCTGCCACCAAGGATTTTGAATACCGGGAAGGTGCGGTATTTACGAATCTGTTCTTAGCGGATGAGATTAACCGAACCTCGCCGAAGACACAGTCCGCATTGCTTGAAGTTATGGAAGAAAAAACGGCGACGGTTGACGGTGTGACCCGGCCGTTGCCAGATCCATTTGTCGTAATCGCAACAGAGAATCCATATGGTTCTTCTGGTACGCAGATGCTGCCGGAATCCCAGCTTGACCGTTTTATGGTGTGTTTGTCCATGGGGTATCCAAGTCATGCAGATGCAGTGGCAATTCTGAAAGGAAATGCAGGGAAACCACTTTCGAAGGTGCAGGAAGTCATCTCGATGGAAGAGGTGCTTGCGTTGCGTGCGATGACAAATGATCTCTATGTGAAAGATGAAATCTATGAGTATATTGTAAATCTGGTGGAGGCAACCCGGACGATGGAGATCTTTTCGATGGGAGCCAGCCCGCGAGGTACGATCGCACTTTTGCGTATGGCAAAGGCAATGGCAGTGATCGACGGCAGAGATTATGTCTGTGCCAAGGATGTGCAGGATGTAGCGCGTGATGTATTAGGACATCGTGTGAAGCTGTCAGCACGTGGAAAGGCACAGGGTATCACAATGCAGCAGGCGATCGGAATGGTGATCGCAAATGTTACAGCACCGAGGGTATAAGGATTGGCAGAATATATTGTTCGGATAATTGGATATGGGTTATTGCTCTTTGTAAATGGGATGATCTACTATTTTCTGCATAGCCAGTTTTATTTTCTGGTGCTTGTGCTGATGGTGGCTGGACCAATCCTTTCCGCAATGTCGGTGTGGGTATTGCGGCATTATTTGCAGGTAGAGATTCATCATGCGCAGGATTCCTATGGGGTACAGGGGGAGACTGCGTATTTTACGATACAGATCAAAAATCCAACGTGGTTTGTCTCGCTGGATACGAAGCTGATCGTAAATGTGGAGAACACTCTGATGGAGACGATCGGGCAACAGGTATTTTCCGTGCCGGTACATGCTGGAAAAGGATATACCCTTACGCTTCCGGTTGTGGCGACGTATCCGGGACTGTTAAAGATCAGTGTGTCACGTGTGTATATCAAAGATCTGATGGGATTTTTTCGATTGAAGAAAAACGTGGAGCAGACGGCGGAGCTTAGTATCCTGCCGCGGGCTGTGACGGATATCGCATATGAAAAGACGGCACTTGAACAGGGCATGTTGGAGAGCGAGGAAAGCTCAAAACGGGGCAATGATTTCTCTGACGTGCAGGAAGTCCGGGAGTATATTCCGGGCGATAAGCTGATGAGTATCCACTGGAAGCTGTCAGCAAAGCGGGATATCCTGATGGTGAAGGATCGCGTGAGTATGTCGGATCACCAGCTTGTGATCGTGCCGGAGCTTTTTATCGATCAACCGGTGAATCTGGCGGCGATTCTGACGATGACGTATTCCGTGATTCTGGAACTGATACAGGAGCAGACGACCGTGCGGCTTTTGTATTGGAGTACAAACCGCTATGAATATGAAGATGTGAGGATTGATTATAAGGAAGAACTAGATGCGGCGTTTGCCCGTTTGTATTATGAGAAGGCATATAAGAATCCGAGTGAAGCGGCAGATCATATGGCACTGGTGCACCCGGAAATGCATGCATATCTGCATGTATTTAGTGATGGACAGGGTGCGCAGATGCAGGTGCGGGAAAATGAGTAGGTTATAATATGGCAAAAAAGAAACATGCAGATACAATTGAATCGATGGAACTGTGCGAGGGTGTGTACCTGCAGGAGGAATTCTTCGAGAAGAAGGAAAACCGGGTGCTTACTCTGTTGTTGAAGGGCTTCATTGTCTATCTTCTTTCGATGGGAAGTATCGGTTTTTATCTGACGGCATTTGACATTTCGTTTCATGTCGGGCTTTGCCATGCTTTGATTTTACTGACATCGCTTGGCTGTGCAATGTTGTATTACCGATTGATGGTGGAAAACCTCGGTTATCTGTTTTTGTTTGTCACCTTTGCATTTCTGGTATTTACATTCCGTGATTACATCAACAGTGGATTTTATGCGATCGTGAACATCACGGTTGATAATGCAGCCCAGTATTTCGATGTGGATATTCAGAGGTTATATGAGGAGAAAATTGGCAACCGGTATGTGACAGTCACGTTTGTGGCACTCTTTATCGGTATTGTGCTTGACATCTTATTAAATGTCTATATCTCCCGACGGATGCAGTATGTGACGGCAATCGTGATTATCATGTGTCTGAATCTGATTCCGCTTTATCTGACGATGGAGCCGGATTTGTTGTATGTGCTTATGATGCTTGCCGGTGTGGCTATGGCGATTATATTTAAGGCGGGAAAGCATTACAGTCCGCAGGTATCAGTCAAGCGCAGCAACGCACAGTTTCAGGTGCAGGGAAAAAAGAAAAAAGAGGTTGCCTATGTCTATGACGTGAAAGCAATGGTGCAGGCAGGGGTACTGGCGGTAGTCACTGCAATACTGGTCGTGACGGCGGCAAGCAGCTTTCGCCCGAAGGAGTCATTTAATGTCGGATACACCGGAAACAAATATAAAGATCTGACAATGGCGGCGATGTCGACGTTACTGGTCGACGGTTTTGAGGGCTTGTATCACAGAACTGGTACCAACGGCGGTGTTGGAGGTGGAAAGCTGGGAGAGGTTTCTACGGTTTATCTGGATAACCAGACCGATCTGGTTGTGAAGATGGCACCATATACATCAAACCGGATCTACCTGAAATCTTTTACTGGCGTCCGATATAACCCATATGCGAACGAGTGGACACCGATGAGTGAAATCCGGAATTATGATGGCATGGACACGAGTGCGGAGGTAAGATCGCTGAAAGAACAATACGAGGAGAACCGTGAGGGCAGTGCCAAAGCAACGATGGAGATTCAGTGTGTGGGTGTGTATCCTCAGTTGTATCAGCCGTATTATACTGCGGACGCAGAAGCGATACGGAACGGTTATACGATCACCTATTATCCGCGTGTGGCAGGAAACCGTGCATCCGTGACGTCAGAGTCTGTGGCGTATAATGATATGGATCTGTATGTGCCGGAGGAGAATTTAGAGGCGGTGTCACAGGTTGCATCGGAGCTTGGAACAATCGGAACGACAGATCATGTGATCGAGGAACTGAAAAATTATTATCAGGAGAATTATCCGTATACCGTCCGTCCGGGAAAGACACCAAAGAAAAAGGATTTTGTCAACTATTTCCTGTTGGAAAATAAGAAAGGCTATTGTTCTTATTTTGCAAGTGCGGCGGTGCTGATCTTCCGATACATGGGAATTCCGGCACGGTATGTGGAAGGTTATGCGATTGATTACGATCAGATATTAAGTGGCGAGCTGGTCGATGGCGCGGATTATGCAGATTATTATGATGGCTATTCTGAGATTGGTGAGACTGCATATGTAAAAGTGGATGTGACTGATGCCGATGCACATGCATGGGTGGAGGTGTACGATCCGGTAATCGGCTGGTATCCGGTGGATGTGACACCGTCGTCAAGCGACGATGAGGATATCACGAATTTCTGGGATGAGTTTGCAGATTTCATGGGCGGCGACGAAAGTGGTTCCGATACGGTTACAGAGAATGGAAATGCACTGACGATTCCGGACAATCTGATGCGGAATATCGTGTATGGACTGGCTGTGATCGCTGCTGGATTTGTTGTATTTCTGCTTGGAAAACAGTTTGTACTATGGATGTTATTCTATATCCGATTTGCCAAAGCTTCCTATAATGATAAGCTGATCTTATATTACAGCCGGATGGTGAAACGTTACGAGAAACGGCATACGGAGTTTGCAACATGTAAAAACTATGAGAATCAAATCCAATATATGCTTACCCATATGGCACAGGGAGAGGCGAGAACAGAGTTGGAACCGCAAGCCGGAACAGTAATTGAAATCTTGAATATCGCGGGCTTCTCGAATCAGTCCGTGGAAGAAGCAACCTATAAAAAGACGCAGGAATATCTGAAGAAACTGCGGCGGGCAGTGGGGAAGTAGACGTACAATAAAAATGTGCGTCTTTTTTTCTAAATTTTTCTAATTTTCCTCGAAAACCTATTGACTTTGTAGGAATTGAGTAGTAATATCTTCTCAACGAATACATACTATTCCTACTAAATAGGTATGAAATGTAGGAAATGGCAAAAATAGAAACGAAAAAGAAAAGGAGAAAACAAAGATGAAGATTGCAAAACAGTTAACTGAATTGATTGGAAATACTCCGCTTCTGGAGCTTACAAATTACGAGAAGGAGCAGGACTTGAAGGCAAAGATCGTAGTCAAGCTTGAGTACTTCAACCCACTTGGAAGTGTGAAGGACCGTGTTGCAAATGCGATGATCGAGCAGGGAATCAAGGATGGCAAGATCAATCAGGATACGATCATTATTGAGCCGACAAGCGGTAACACCGGAATCGGTCTTGCATTTGTATGTGCGGCAAAGGGACTGCATCTGATCCTGACAATGCCGGATACGATGAGTGTGGAGCGTCGGAAGATCGTAGGTGCACTTGGAGCAGAAATCGTCCTGACACCTGGACGCGATGGCATGAAGGGCGCAATCGCCAAGGCAGAGAGTCTGAAGGAGGAATATGGAAATGCATTTATTCCACAGCAGTTTGAGAATGCTGCAAATCCAGCCATCCATAAGGCAACGACAGCACAGGAGATCTGGAATGATACAGACGGACAGGTTGACATCTTCGTATCAGCCGTAGGTACAGGCGGAACCGTAACAGGAACCGGACTTGGGCTGAAAGAGAAAAATCCGGATGTGAAGGTGGTTGCAGTAGAGCCTGCAAGCTCCCCGGTTCTTTCCGGAGGAAAGCCGGGTCCACATAAGATTCAGGGTATCGGTGCCGGATTCGTACCAGATGTGCTTCGTATGGATATCTTAGATGAGATCATCCCGGTAGAAAACGATGCAGCATTTGAGACATCCAGAGATGTAGCAAGAACCGATGGCGTACTCGTTGGTATCTCTTCCGGAGCTGCACTGTTCGCTGCAACCGAGCTTGCAAAGCGTCCGGAGAATGAAGGAAAGACAATCGTTGTATTGCTTCCGGATACCGGGGAGAGATATTTATCAACTTCACTCTTTGTATAAAAAAGGAACATTATGAAGAAAAAACTGATGCTCGGACTCCTTGCATTTGCGCTCCTTCTGACCGGATGCGGAAAGCAGGAGGACGGGACAATCCGAATTACAAATGTGTCATATGATCCGACGCGGGAATTCTATGAAGCATATAATCAGATGTTCGAGGAACATTATCAGGATACATATGGCGAGACTGTGGAGGTTATCCAGTCGCATGGTGGTTCCGGTGCACAGGCGCGATCCGTCGTGGAGGGCTGTAATGCGGATGTTGTAACACTCGCACTCGAACATGATATTACACTGATCCAGAATACCGGATTGATCGATGCGGGATGGAAAGAGGAATTCAGCGATGATTCCTCTCCATATACATCGACCATCGTATTCCTTGTAAGAAAGGGTAACCCGAAGCAGATTCAGGACTGGGACGATCTGATCCGCGAGGATGTGGAAGTCATCACACCCGATCCGAAGAGCAGCGGTGGTGCCTGCTGGAATTTCTTGGCAGCACTTAGTTATGCGAAGACCGTATATAAGGAAGAAACGGAGCAGCAGGATTTCATGCGGAAGCTATACAGCCGGGTTTCTGTCATGGATTCCGGAGCCAGAGGTGCAACAACGACATTCGTGGAGAACAAAAAAGGCGATGTGCTTGTGGCATGGGAGAATGAGGCAATCACAATCCAGAATTCTTATGCCGGTGAATATGAGATCATCAATCCTTCCGTCAGTATACTGGCACAGCCGAGTGTGGCAATCGTCGATGACAATGCAGATGCCAACGGCACGCAGGAAGTAAGCAGGCAGTATCTTGAATATCTGTGCAGTGATGAGGCACAACGGTTGATCGGAACCTATGGATATCGTCCGGCCGATGCAGAAATCCTGAAGGAATATGCAGATAAATTTGATCTGACTATCGATCTGTGGAGTATCGATGACTTTGGCGGATGGGACAACGCCTATGAAACGTATTTCGATGATGGTGCATTGTTCGATCAGATCTATAACCATTCGTAGAGGAAAGAGTACAAAAGCGATGAAGAAAGCAAAAAAGACGCGTGTGATTCCGGGATATCATCTGACATTTGGAATCGTAATTACATTATTATCCCTGATCGTACTGATCCCGCTTGCATCGGTGCTTGTCTATGCACTGAAGCTTTCGCCGGGGGAGTGGTTCCGGCTTATCATGAAGGAAAATGTGAGAAATGCATTTCTGACAAGTGTTGGATGTTCCTTCCTGGCAGCTGTGATCAATACCGTGTTTGGATTGATCCTTGCATGGACACTTGTCAAATATGAGTTTCCGGGGAAGAAGCTGTTAGATGGATTCATCGAGCTGCCGTTTGCGCTTCCGACTGCGGTTGCAGGTATCACGCTTTCAAAGCTTTTTACGGACAGTGGATTTTACGGGAAGATATTCGCGAAGCTTGGAATCCGGATCGCTTATACGAAGGCAGGACTTGTGATTGCTCTGATCTTTGTCGGAATCCCGTTTGTTGTGCGGGCGGTGCAGCCGGTATTAGAGAAGATGGACGGACAGTATGAGGAAGCAGCATTCATGCTTGGCGCAAGCCGCAGGAAAACATTTCTTGCTGTGATCCTTCCGGAGTTACGACCGGCACTGCTGACCGGATTCGGGCTGGCATTCGCCAGAGGCATCGGAGAGTACGGAAGTGTCATCTACATATCGGGAAACAGCGCGAAGGACAAGACGCAGGTCATCTCGTATGTGATCATGCAGAAGCTTGGAATGATCGATTATGAGAGCGCCACAGCGATTGCACTGCTGATGCTAATTATATCGTTTGTATTGTTGTTATTTATCAATATCGTTCAGGCGAGACAATCTGCCAGAACGAATCTGCTTTAATTAGTGTCCATGGGACGAAGTCCCATATTAGGATGACGCTGACAATCTGCCGCCGAACGGATGTGAGGGGCGATACATTAGGAAGGAGGAACCAGCATGAGTGAAAATGAGAAATTAGAGCGAAGCAGACGCCGGACAAAAATCATACTGATCACGATTACGGTACTGTTTATCGTGTTGATGCTGGTTGTGCCATTACTTTCTGTAATCGTCAATTCCCTGCGGGAGGGATTCACATTTTACATTGAGTCAATCTCGACAGAATATGTGCGTCACTCGCTACTTGTGACGCTGCTTGCAACCGGCATTGCGGTTGTAGTGAATACGATATTCGGAATCTGCGCCGCATGGCTGCTCACGAAGTTTTCCTTCCGGGGCAATCAGATTCTTGCAACTTTGATTGATATCCCATTTTCGATATCGCCGGTCATCGTAGGACTTGCCTACCTGATGACCTTCGGCAGACTTGGATGGTTCTACCCGGTGCTCCGGGCGTTTAATCAGCATTTTGGAACGGATGTGAGAATCGCATTTGCAATTCCGGGCGTAGTGCTCGCCACAGTATTTGTCACATTTCCGTTTGTCTCAAGAGAAATCATCCCGGTATTAAATGTACAGGGAAAGGATGAGGAAGAAGCCGCTGCACTGATGGGCGCAAAGGGATTCACGATATTTCGAAAGATCACATTCCCACATATGAAATGGGGACTGATCTACGGCATCATCCTCTGTACGGCGCGGGCACTGGGAGAGTTCGGTGCGGTGAATGCGCTCTCGAAGACGAGAGGCGAGACATTCACCCTGCCGCTTGAGATCGATGCCCTGTATATGTCAGGCACGAAGACCTCGATCACCGCGGCATTTGCGGTATCTTCGATTCTTGTGATCTTAGCGATCATCTTACTGATCGCAAGAAATATTATCGAGCATAGAGGAAAAGAGAAGGAGCCGAAAGGAACAAGGTAGAGACTATGTATGTGGAAATGAAAAATATCTATAAAAAATATGGTGATTTCCTTGCATCGGACAATGTGAGCTTCGGCGTCGAGAAAGGAAAGCTGGTCGCTCTGCTTGGACCATCCGGAAGCGGAAAGACAACACTTCTTCGGATGATCGCAGGACTGGAGAATCCAAATGAAGGTGATATATTTATTGACGGCAAACGCGTCAATGATATCCCGGCGTCAAAACGTGGAATCGGATTCGTATTTCAAAGCTATGCGCTGTTTCGTTATATGACGGTATATGAAAATGTAGCATTTGGATTGGAGCTTCAGAAGATGCCGAAGAAACAGATTAAGGAACGTGTGACCGAGCTGTTATCGCTGACCGGACTTGCCGGCATGGAGAAGCGGTATCCGAATCAGCTATCCGGTGGACAGCGGCAGCGGGTGGCATTCGCCAGAGCATTAGCTCCGAATCCACAGGTACTGTTGTTGGACGAACCATTTGCAGCGATTGACGCGAAGGTGCGGACCGAGCTTCGGACATGGTTAAAAGAGATGGTTACAAAGCTTGGTATCACAAGTATCTTCGTCACACATGATCAGGATGAGGCGGTCGAGGTTGCGGATGAGATTATCATCACGAACCACGGCGTGGTTGAGCAGATGGGAACACCGCTAGAGATCTACAAATCCCCGGATACCCCATTTGTGGCACAGTTTATCGGACGGTCATCTGTAGTGGAAGATTATGACCGGCTGAAAGGATTTGAACGAATCCCACATGCAGACAAGGCGGTGATCCGGCCGGAGTTCGTGAAGATCTCGAAGAGTGGAAAGCTCGATCAGTATATCAGTGCTGCGGAGCTTGGGACGGTCAAGGAAGTGATCTTCAAGGGAAACCGCATGGATGTGGTTGTGGATATCAACGGAATTGAGTTAACCGGTGAGCGGTCGCTCGAAAAAGATCTCGTATCCGTCGGGGAGACGGTACATGTGCTGATCTACCGGTTATATGTATTTGATGAAGAAAAGACGTATTTGTTAGAGAATAAAGAGATGCAGGAGCAGGATGTATTCTACATCTAGTGCAAAGGAAAACTGGAAGGGAGTCGCTTATGAATATCGAGAACACAGAGCTTCTTCATACGGACGTGCTGATCATCGGTGGCGGAACCGCCGGATGCTATGCGGCACTTATCGTAAGGGAGAATTCCGATTACAAGATCATCATAGCGGAAAAGGCGAACATCAAGCGGAGCGGATGCTTAGCTGCCGGTGTCAACGCAATCAATGCTTATATTGTGAAGGGCAGAAAGCCGGAAGATTATGTGGACTACGCGAAGAAGGACGCGGACAACATCGTACGGGAGGATCTGCTGCTCACAATGTCCGAGGGGTTGAACCGTGTGACGGCGAAGATGGAACAGCTTGGACTGGTCATCTTAAAAGATGAAGATGGAGAGTACGTTGCCAGAGGCAACCGGAACATCAAGATTAACGGTGAGAACATGAAACCGCTTCTCGCATCGGCAGTGGAAGCGCTTCCGGATGTCACGATCTTAAACCGGGTGAATATCACTGATTACTTAATCGAAGATAATGAGATCAAAGGTGCGATTGGATTTTCCATCGAAGAGCACAAAGCCTATGTGATCCGGGCGAAGAAAGTGCTTTGTGCAACCGGTGGTGCGGCTGGCCTGTACCGACCGAACAATCCGGGATTTTCGAGACATAAGATGTGGTACCCGCCATTTAATACCGGAGCGGGATTCGCGATGGGGATCCTTGGTGGTGCCGAGATGACAACGTTCGAGATGCGGTTTATTGCCCTTCGTTGTAAGGACACGATCGCACCGACCGGAACGATCGCACAGGGCGTTGGCGCGAAACAGGTAAATTCCCTTGGCGAGGTCTATGAGACAAAATACGGACTGACGACTTCCGAGCGTGTGTATGGCACGGTGATGGAGAATTTGCAGGGCAGAGGTCCTTGTTATCTTCGTACCGAAGGTATTTCAGAGGAACAGAACGAATCGCTGAAAAAGGCGTATCTGAACATGGCACCGAGTCAGACGCTGAAATGGCTAGAATCCGGCAGGAAGCCGAGTGAGCAGAATGTTGAGATCGAAGGAACCGAGCCGTATATCGTAGGCGGACATACCGCGAGTGGCTACTGGGTTGACACGAACCGCCAGACGACAATCAACGGATTATATGCAGCCGGGGATGTGGCAGGTGGCTGCCCGCAGAAATATGTGACAGGCGCGATGGTCGAGGGCGAGATCGCGGCGAAGCATATCGTGCAGATGCTCGACGAGCAGGAAAGTGCTTCGGATGAGAGATCTGAAGTTGAGACACTTGATGCAAAACTTCAGACGGTTGTGGATGATAAGATCACCGAATACAGCCATTACTTGAACAATCCATCCGGGATGTTTACAACAGAGGCACTTGAGGAAGCGATGCAGAAGGTCATGGATAATTACGCAGGCGGAATCTCCACCCATTATCAGTTCAACGCGAAGCAGTTAGAACTGGCAAAACAGAAGATCAGGCAGCTACAGGAACTTCTGTCAGATGTGAAAGCGGACGATATGCATGAGCTGATGTTTGTCTATGAGCTACGGGAGCGATTGGTTGTATGCTTATCCGTGATCGCACATCTCGAAGCGAGAAAAGAGACACGCTGGCACAGCTTCGCAGAGAATCTGGATTATCCGGAAAAGAGCGATGCGTGGTTAAAATATGTAAACTCCAGATACGAGGACGGCGAGATTAAAATCATCTTCCGTGACTTAGTAGGAAGGGAGGAAGCTTATGAGCATCTTTATTGATAAAGAAAAATGTAAGAAATGTGGTAAATGTGCAGCCGTCTGTCCGGGCAGCCTGATCGGCAAAAATCCGGATGGAACCGCATGCATGCGCTACCCGAAAGACTGCTGGGGCTGTTCTTCGTGCATCAAGGAATGTAAATTCGGGGCGATCGCCTTATACCTTGGCGCAGACATTGGCGGCATGGGAAGTAAGATGACCGTGAATGCAGAGGACGGCAAGCTTTATTGGAACATCGAGAAACGGGACGGCACGACCGAACAGGTTGTGATCAACCAGAAAGAATCGAACAAGTATTAGATCGAAAGGAAGGTACAAGAGGATGGGACAGTTATCACATCTGGATGAATTGGAAGCAGAAGCGATTTACATTATCAGAGAAGTGGCAGCCGAGTGTGAGAAGCCGGTTATGCTTTATTCCATCGGAAAGGATAGCTCCGTCATGCTGCATCTGGCGATGAAAGCATTTTACCCGGAGAAGCCGCCATTTCCGTTCCTGCATGTCAACACGACATGGAAGTTCAAGGAGATGATTGAGTTCCGTGATTACATGGCGAAGAAGCTTGGCATTGAGATGATCGAGTATATCAATGAGGAAGGCGTAAAGCAGGGCATCAATCCGTTCGATCACGGCAGTGCTTACACAGACATCATGAAGACACAGGCATTAAAGCAGGCACTCGACAAATACGGATTTACCGCAGCTTTTGGTGGCGGCAGAAGAGACGAGGAGAAATCAAGAGCCAAAGAGCGTATCTTCTCCTTTAGAAATGAGCATCACGCATGGGATCCGAAGAACCAGAGACCGGAGATGTGGAAGCTTTACAATTCCAAGATCAAAAAGAAAGAGGAAGTCCGGGTATTCCCGCTTTCGAACTGGACAGAGAAAGACATCTGGCAGTATATCAAGCGTGAGAACATCGAGATTCCATCGCTGTATTTTGCAAAGGTAAGACCGGTCGTATACCGGGATGGAAATATCATCATGGTAGATGATGATCGTATGAAGCTTCTGCCGGGCGAGAAGATTGAGTACAAGAGCGTGCGTTTCCGTACCCTTGGATGTTACCCGCTGACTGGTGGATGCGAGTCAACCGCAGATACACTGGATGCAATTATAGAGGAAACACTTTCAGCAGTTTCTTCCGAGCGTACAACGCGTGTCATCGACAACGAGGCAGCCGGAAGCATGGAACGAAGAAAACGGGAGGGATATTTCTAAGATGAGCGGATTATTAAAATTTATCACTTGCGGTAGTGTGGATGATGGAAAATCTACATTGATCGGACATATCTTATATGATTCCAAGCTGCTTTACGCAGATCAGGAAAAGGCACTTGAATTAGACAGTAAGGTCGGAAGCCGCGGCGGTGCGATCGATTACTCCCTTCTGTTGGACGGACTGATGGCAGAGCGTGAGCAGGGTATCACGATCGACGTTGCCTACCGGTATTTCACAACAGACAAGCGAAGCTTTATCGTGGCAGATACACCGGGACATGAAGAGTACACAAGAAACATGGCAGTTGGAGCATCCTTTGCAGACCTTGCCGTAATCTTAGTGGATGCCAAGCAGGGCGTGCTTGTCCAGACAAGACGGCATGCAAGAATCTGTGCATTGATGGGTATCCGGTACTTTGTATTTGCAGTTAATAAGATGGACCTTGTCGGTTACGATGAGACACGTTTCCGTGAGATCGAGAAGCAGGTCGAGGAGCTTACAAAAGAGCTTTCACTTCCAAATGTAACGATCATTCCGGTTTCCGCAACCGAGGGCGATAACGTTACAACAAAGTCAGAAAATATTCCTTGGTACACAGGCAAGGCATTGCTTCCGTATCTCGAGGATATTGATATTGCAGAGGATGACAGTGAGCAGGGCTTTTATATGCCGGTACAGCGTGTGTGCCGTCCGGATCATACATTCCGTGGATTCCAGGGACAGGTCGAACATGGAAGCATTCATGTAGGTGATGAGATCACAACACTTCCAAGCAACGAGACAGCGAAGGTAAAGAGCGTTTACATCGGTGACAAGGACAGCGAATCCGCAGCGAAGGGACAGCCGGTTACCATCCAGCTTGATCGAGAGGTGGACGTATCGAGAGGCTGTGTTCTCTCAGTTGCATCCGGTGCGAAGGTTGCTTCTTCGATTACTGCAACGCTTCTGTGGATGGATGATGAGGAGCTGCAAAATGGTAAGAACTTCTTCTTCAAGCTTGGCACGAAGATGATTCTTGGTGCCGTGACGGATATCGAATATGCGATCGATGTCAACACCGGTGAGAAAAAGAAGGTTAGCAGCTTAAGCAAAAATGAGATTGCGGTCTGCAAAATCTCTCTGGCAGATAAGATCGTGGTCGATGAATTTAAGAATCATAAGACACTGGGCGAGTTCATCCTGATCGACCGTGTTACAAATATGACATCTGCCTGCGGTGTCGTAGAGCAGGTACACACCGAAGAAACAGGATTATATGAGGGCAGAGTCGACAGAAATACAAGAGCTGCCATAAAGAGCCAGAAGGCAATTACAGTGAAGTTTGTGGAAGGAAAGACAATCAACCGTGCGTATGTTGAGGAAGTGGAGAAGGCACTGAGCATTGAAGGACGTCACACATACCTGTACGCGCCAGCCGATGGCGAGGCGATTGAGACCGTTGTGAAGCATCTGCACCGTGCCGGACTTGTCGTATTGCTGCTTGTAAATGAGAAACAGGACAAGACACTTACCGGAACTTATGATCTCGTATTTGAGGGCGATGCAAATGAAGAAGAGGTAAGCAGGCAGATAAGATCCGCATCCGCATATGAGGGTACGATCGTTGCAGGAAGAGATTATATCTAGGAGGCGCCTATGAGGTTTAATACGACACTTTTACATGGAAATAAAATGGGTGATGTCAATACCGGCGCGACACTCACACCTGTGTATCAGTCAAGTGCCTTTTACCAGCCATCTGCAGAACAGCACGAGAAGCTGTTTCACAATAAGGCAACCGGATTTTCGTATACGCGAATCAACAACCCGACGATCTTTGCCTTTGAGGAACGCATGACGACGCTTGAAGGCGGACTTGCATCGGTTGCCTGTGCATCCGGTATGGCAGCCATCACAAATGCCCTTTTGAATATCGTGACATGCGGACAGGAGATTGTTGCATCGACCAGCCTGTATGGTGGTTCGATTGATGTGTTCCATGATTTTGAAGCATTTGGAATCAAGACGGTGTTCGTCGATATCAGCGATGTGAATGCAGTCGAGGCAGCCATCAATGAGAATACGCGTGTGATATTCGCAGAGACGATCGGCAATCCGAAGCTCGATGTCGTGGATATCGAGGCACTTGCTGAGCTGGCACATCGACATGATCTGCCGCTTGTGATGGATAACACCGTGGCAACGGCATATCTGGTAAAGCCGATTGAGAAGGGCGCAGACATCGTTGTCAATTCCACATCGAAATACATCAACGGCAACAGCAACGCAATCAGCGGTGTGATCACAGAGAGCGGACGGTTCAAATGGAATAAAGAGAAATATCCGGGAGTTGCAGAATACGCAAGATTTGGTAAAATGGCTTATACAGCAAAGCTTCGGAATGGGTTGTTCCGTAATACGGGAGCCTGCATGGCACCGCAGACAGCATTTTACAACCTGATCGGAATGGAGACACTGGGACTTAGGATGGAGCGTGCCTGCAGCAATGCAAAGGCGCTCGCAGAGTTTTTGAATACATACCCGGATATCACGGTGAACTATCCGGGGTTAGCCTGTAGTCCTTGGCATGATGTGGCAGATAAGGTGCTTGCAAATGGATATGGCGCGATCTTAACAATCCGGGTAGGTTCGAAGGAACGTGCATTTTCCATTATCAACAACCTGAGCATTCCAAAGATCGTATCCAATATCGGAGATACGAAGACGTTGATTATTCATCCGGAGTCAACGCTGAATGCACATAGTACAGAGAAAGAAAAAGAAGATGCAGGCGTCTTCGACAATCTGATCCGAATCAGTGTGGGCATAGAGGATATCGAGGATCTGATCGAAGATTTCAAAGCGGCACTCGCTTAGACGTTATGGCATGCATTACCAACAGGAGGATGAAAAGAGATGGCAGTTGATTATGCAGCATTAAAAAAAGGTGGATTTATGAGACAGAAGCAGAAGAATAACTTCTCGCTTCGTTTACAGGTAGTCGGAGGAAATCTGACGGCGGAAAATCTGAAGAAGATCGCCGAGGTAGCAGAAAAATATGGGGATGGACATGTCCATCTGACATCGAGACAGAGTGTGGAGATTCCATTTGTCAAGCTTGATGATGTGGAGGAAGTAAAGGCAGAGCTTGCCAAGGGGGGCTGTAAGCCGGGTGTGTGTGGACCACGTGTTCGTACCGTAACTGCGTGCCAGGGTAATCAGATCTGTCCAAGCGGAAATATTGATACTTACGATATCGCGAAGAAATTAGACGCACGGTATTATGCGAGAGAATTGCCACACAAGTTCAAGTTCGGTGTGACCGGATGTCAGAACAACTGCTTAAAGGCAGAGGAAAATGATGTCGGAATCAAGGGCGCATGTGTTGTTTCTTACGATGAGCCAAGCTGTATCATGTGTGGTGTCTGTGTGAAGGCGTGCCGCGAGAATGCGATCACGATCGAGGATGGCAAGCTGACACTTGATACAAGCAAATGTAACTACTGTGGCAGATGTGCCAAGGCGTGTCCGACAGATGCATGGAAGGGCGAGAGCGGATATCTCGTATCCTTTGGTGGTTTGTTCGGAAATCAGATCTGCAAGGGAGAATCCTTCCTTCCGGTTATTACATCGGAGGAACAGTTATTCCGTGTGACAGATGCAGCCATTCAGTTTTTTGATGATTACGCAAATCCAAGTGAGCGTTTCCGTTTTACACTGGACCGTGTTGGAATCGATAAATTTAAGGAAGTTATAAAGGAGGCTTATAATGGGTGATTTTGAGATTGATGAGAGAGTCGATATCACAGATGTTGTCTGCCCGATGACATTTGTAAAGGCAAAGGTAGCGATGGAAGAACTGGAGATCGGTCAGGTGCTTGCAGTTACCATGAACGATGGTGAGCCGGTGCAGAATGTACCACGAAGCTTCAAGGAAGAAGGACAGCAGATTTTAAAGCTGATCGACAACGAGAACGGCACATACGATCTGATCGTGAAGAAGGTCGAAGAGTAGGAGGCAGCTATGGCAAAACGAGTAGGAACCGCAGAATTTGAAGCGGAAGTACTGAAAGAGAAGCTTCCGGTGATCGTAGAGTTTTATTCTGACAGCTGCATCCCATGTAAGCAGTTATCACCGATCCTTGGCGGGATCGAGGATGATTACGAGGATCAGGTCAAGGTTGTCAAGGTCAATGTGAATTTCGACGCAGATCTTGCCGGGGAATATCAGGTAATGGCATCCCCAACGATACTCTTCTTCAAGGATGGCAAGGAAGTTGACCGTATCCGCGGACTGGTAAAGCGCCCGGAGCTGGAAGATAAAGTGAAAACGATATTGGAGTAAGACACACAAAGTTAATTACAAACAATAATGAAGTTTAATTCGGTAAATAGAGTTGTATATAATTACTAATTCTAAAGCAGACCATTGGAACACGCTGGTACTTAATGAATGGCAAACTCGTTTGTCATGAATTTAGTACCACTGCGTGTGGAAGTGAGCGAGAGCGGGTCTGCGTAGAATAGTAATTATATACAACTCATAGATAGGCTAAAAACTTCATAATTGTTTGGAACAAAGGAGGATAAATAAATGACAGTTGTAGTGGCAGGCGTTAAGAAGGAAGTAGAAGCAGGAACAACCATCGCAAAGCTCATCGTAGACGAGAAGGTGGAAAATCCGGATTATGTAACAGTTACCGTCAACGATGACTTTGTTGACAGCGACGCATTTGACAAGACAGAACTGAAGGACGGAGATACGGTAGAGTTCCTGTACTTCATGGGAGGAGGCGCATTTTAATGGCATTTACGAATGAACAGATGGAGCGTTACAGCCGTCATATCATTCTGCAGGAAGTCGGTGTAAAAGGACAGAAGAAGCTGATGAATGGCAAGGTTCTGATCATCGGTGCCGGAGGTCTCGGCGCACCTGCAGCAATGTATCTGGCAGCAGCCGGCGTTGGAACGATCGGTATTGTCGATGCCGATGAGGTTGACCTTTCAAATCTTCAGAGACAGATCATCCATGGTACTGCCGATGTAGGCAAAGCAAAGGTAAAATCTGCAAAAGAGACAATGAATGCGATGAATCCGGACGTCACAGTCAATACATACCGTGAATTTGTAACCTCAGAAAATATCATGGACCTGATCAAGGATTACGATTTCATCATCGATGGAACCGATAACTTCCCGGCGAAGTTCCTTATAAACGATGCCTGTGTTATGGCGAAGAAGCCATTTTCCCATGCAGGTATCATCCGTTTCAAGGGCCAGCTTATGACATATGTGCCGGGAGAAGGTCCTTGCTATCGTTGTGTATTCAAGAATCCACCACCAAAGGATGCAGTTCCAACCTGTAAGCAGGCTGGTGTCATCGGTGCGATGGGCGGTGTCATCGGAAGCTTACAGGCAATGGAGGCAATCAAGTACCTGATCGGTGTCGGTGATCTGCTTACTGGTAAGCTTCTGACCTTCGATGCATTGAAGATGGAATTCCATACGATCAAGCTTCCGGATAACCATAAGACATGTGCAATCTGTGGCGACCACCCAACGATTCACAAGCTGATTGATTATGAACAGGTCGAGTGCGACGGAAAGTAGGTAGAGCAATGTTAGTCATGACAAAAGCAGATTACGAGAAGATTCTGGGGCATTGCAAGAAGGGGCTGCCAAATGAATCCTGTGGATTGATCGGCGGTGTCGTTGAAGATGGAAAGAGGTACATTAAGAAGGTGTATCTGCTCACGAATATCGATGCGAGCAACGAGCATTTCTCGATGGATCCGAAGGAGCAACTTGCCGCAGTCAAGGACATGCGAGCAAATGGATACCAGCTGCTTGGCAACTTCCATTCTCATCCGGAATCCCCATCACGCCCGTCCGAGGAGGACAAGCGTCTGGCATATGATTCCAAGGTAAATTATCTGATCCTCTCTTTGATGGATTTAGAGAACCCGGTATTGAATGCGTTCCATATTGATGAGGAAAAAAATGTGACCAAGGAAGAACTTGTAATCGAATAAGATTAGTTGAGCGGCAGGAAGATGATTCCTGCTGCTTTTGCGTGATAGGCAGGAAAACCAGAACTGGAAATAAGAGTGATTTCTAAGGTTGAAGGAAATAAGAATGTCAATTATAATAAGCAGTATGTATATGAATTAAAACAGATAACAGGAAGAAACACATATGATATGCATCAGTATCACACATAAGAATTTAACAGCAGCGAAGCGGGAGTGCTTTGCCTGCAATGATGACGAACAAATAAGACTGGCAGATGCCGTGGCTAAGACATATCCGGAAGCCGGGCTGGTTATGCTCATGACGTGCAATCGAAGTGAGATCTATATGAGTGGCACAGACACGGATTTTGTGTGGCTGGAACAGCAGTTTGCGGATACAAAGAAATTCCCGGTCGAGGCGTTGAAAGGTGCGGCTATGCGGTATGAAGGTCGAAGCTGCCTGACACATCTGTGCCGCGTAGTCTGTGGACTGGATTCTGCTGTGCTTGGAGAGGTTGAAATTATAAGACAGGTCAAGCAGGCGTATCTTGCGGCGAAAGAGCGCGGGCAGACCGATGCGGAAATGAATATGGTATTTCAAGGGGCATTGCGGCTTGCCAAGGAGGTTGTAGAAACCTCGCAGATGACGCACCTTCCGGTATCTGTCGGAACACTTGCATGTACAGCGGCGTTGGAATTTGGTGAAGGAAAAAATGTCCTCATCATCGGAGCTGCCGGGCAGATGGGAAGCATTGTGATGCGGGATCTGCTCGATGCAGATGCAAAGGTGCAGATCGTCGGAACGAGCCGGAAGCATAAGCAGGCATTGCAGAAAATTTTCTCGCATGAGCGGGTGCAATGGGTGCATTACGACCGGCGATATGAATATCTGGACTGGGCGGATGTGATTATCAGTGTGACTGACAGTCCGCATTATACATTCCTTGCAGATAAGGTAGCGGAAATACGCAAGGAAACAAAACCACAGTTGTTCTTAGACCTTGCGATTCCACGGGATATTGATGCAGAGATCGGAAGACTTTCCAGCTGCGTCGTGAAAGATCTCGACTATATCAAGTCGCTTGCGACGGAAAATAACCGAAAGAAACTTTCCGAGGCAAAGAAGATTGAATTACTGATTGAAGAACATGTGGACGAGATGCAGAAGCTGCTTGCATTTCGTGCATTTGTCGGGACGAGGAAGTACATCACGGAGAAGCTTGGCGAGAAATCCGCGATGTGGCTTTTGTACCAGTTGAAAGACGTTCTGGATGCACAGGACTTAAATCACGTATTAAAGGGGATAGAAGATGGCGTATTTTCCATTCATGATACAACTCGATGATAAACAATGTCTGATCGTAGGCGGCGGTGCAGTTGCAGCGCGGAAGGCGGCACAGATGTGTGAGTTTGGCGCATGTGTAACGGTGGTAGCACCGGAGATCTGCGCGGAACTGCTGGCTATCGCAGATACGGAACGAATAGATGAAACAGCAGGCATAGTAGAAAATATTGATGGTAATTGCCAGAAAAAGCCGGAACGAATCCGGGTGTGGAAGCGGGAAGTCACAGAGGCAGACATTTCCGGCATGGACGTTGTAATCATGGCGACAGATGATGCGGAGCTTAATTCGCAGTATGCGGAGCTTTGCAGAAGTAAGCATATATTGGTAAATGTGGTCGATGTGAAGAAGGATTGTGATTTCTATTTCCCGGCAATCATCAAGCAGGGTGAGGTTGTTGTTTCGGTGTCTACCGGAGGCAACAGTCCGATGCTTGCATCGAAGATCAAGAAGGATATCCGGCAGACGCTTCGGACAGACTATGGTCAGATTGCGGAAGAACTTGGTGCTATCCGTGAGGAAATTCTGGCAGAGGAGCCGGATGAACGGGCAAGAAAACGAAGATTTGCAGCAATTGTGGAGGCAAAAATGCAGGAACAGAGAATCCGGATCGGAACGCGGGGGAGCAAACTTGCACAGATTCAGACAGATATGGTGATTGAACAATTAAAGAAGCATTACCCGGATGTGCGGTTTGAGAAAGTGATCGTGACGACAAAGGGTGACAAGCAGAAAGAGGCGGCAATCAGTTCCTTTGGAGGCAAGGCAGTGTTTGTAGAAGAAATCGAGGAAGCTTTGCTGGATGGTACGATCGATTTGGCGGTACACAGCGCGAAGGATATGCCGAATCCATGTAAGAAGGGGCTTGGCATTGCGGGCGTTCTGCCGCGTGCCTGCGTGCAGGATGTGCTGATCTATCGTGCGGATACGGATATCCGGTCGAAGAATACATTTACCGTGGGAACCGGAAGCTTGCGCAGACGCAGCCAGATTAAGGAGATATACCCACAGGTAGAGTGCATGGAACTTCGGGGAAATGTCACGACGCGCATACAGAAATTGCGGGATGGCTTATGTGATGCGATCATCCTTGCGGCGGCGGGAATCGAACGGTTAGGTATCGAGAAGGAACCGGATCTTGTCTATGAATATCTCGATGTAGATGTGATGCTTCCGGCAGCCGGACAGGGTATTATCGCGATCGAGGCGTGTGAGGGGACTCTTCCGTATCATATGGCAGAGACAATCAGTGATGCGGAGACAGAGGGCTGTCTGCGTGCCGAGCGTGCGGTTGTCCGTGAGATGGAAGCGGGCTGCCATGAGCCAATTGGTGTATATGCGACATGGAAAAATGAAAAGAAGCTTTGTGTGCGCGTGATGAACGCCAGAAGTGGAAGTGTCAAGCGAGAGACGTTTGAACGTGAAATGGAAGACGCGAATTAACTTGGATAATGGGGCACAGCTTATAACGGTGTCAGCGAAGAAAGGCGGAGGGATATGAAAATTAAATTCGATCGAATAATTGCAAAAACTGCAAAATGCTGTGCGCTTATATGTACGGTTCTTTTTGTAATTGGTGTAGTCTTTTCGTTTCTTGAAATTGATGGTACAGAGTTTTTCTATATCATGACAATCTATGCAAGCGTGCTTGTGGGGGTTCCATGTTATGTAGTCCTTCTCTCTGCGAAATTTTATTTTATCCGTCTGCGGGCCTACGGCTACGAAATTCCGGAAAATAAAAAAACATATGGGAATAATCTGAACAATCTTCCGAAGACGCGCGAGGCAGGAAGATCGCTTTTTGCAAAGCACAGCCGGATTGGGATGTGGATGTATTTCGCATTCTTTGTCCTGTTTCTGGTGGTGGATGTGATGTATCTGATCAAATGGCATTTTATGAAAGATATCTGTACATTTCTGTTCATTGTGTGTCTGGTTCTGGATATCGTCTGGCTTATTCTTGCGGTAATTATGTGGCGGCAGAGAAATACAGAGAAGTACCGGGATGATGTGGAATGTGACAAAACGCGCAAAGAGCGTCTGAATCTTGAGAATATAATTGTATTTGCAATCTTCTGGGCAATCGTCTGTGCGCTCGTGAGTAATCTGGCGGTGACGACAACAAAATATATGGATAAGGCGCAGAGGGAGAATGCACAAGTGGCTGCGTCTGAATTAAAAATGGCGGATAATACGGTGGAATTAGGAAATTATGAATCATAAAGAAAAACTATATCGAGAAATTAAAAAGTTCACAAAATGGGCGGATCCATGCATTGCTGTTTGTAATAGCCAGAGATAATGAGTGTGAGGAGCTTGTAGAAGAGAAACTGGTGTTGTGCAGGGACTGGTTTGAATTGCTTGCAAAAAAGAGCATTGGATCAAAATATGTGAATGCAGAGTGGCAGTTTGCGAAGCATCTTGGAGATTGCGAGGGTTGTGATCCGGAACTTATATTTTCATTTATTAAATCGGAGTATGAATATACTTCCAGAATGGCACTTTGGACGATGGTGGAATTAAAGCCGGAATGTGCGGAACGCTATGCGTTTGAATTTTGGGATTGTGGGAAATATCCGGCGGGTTCTTCGGAAGATGAATATCAAAAAATCATGGCGTTGCATGTATTGGCGAAGCTCAACTCACCGAGATTAGAAGCGTATCTGGAGTGGGCGAAGCAATCGGATTATAAGTGGTTGCGGAAAAATGCAGAGGAACTATCGGCAAAATAAAATTGAAAATCAAGGCCAATATCATTGAGATATATTGCCGATAATGCTATAATTATTCCGATAAACGTTTGTTTTATGGAGGTATGTATGAGATATATTGGCGTAAAAGAAGCTGCTACAAAATGGAATATATCAGAGAGAAGTGTGAGAAATTATTGCACAAATGGAAGAATACCGGGAGCTGTTTTAGACGGGAAAACGTGGGATATACCGGAAGATGCAGTAAAGCCACAGAGGAAGAAACGGACAGAGAAGATAGAAACAGATTTACTGTCACGTTTGAGAATGGAAAAAGAATCGGGTATTTCGGGTGGAATATATCATAAGATACAGATTGAATTAACATATAATTCAAATCATATAGAGGGAAGCAGACTTACGCACGATCAAACAAGATATATCTTTGAAACGAACACAATTGGGATACAGGATGGTACCGTAAATGTTGATGATATCGTAGAGACGGCAAATCATTTTACATGTATAGATCTGATTATCGAACAGGCGCATTATAAGTTAAGTGAAGCCTTTATTAAGCAGCTTCATGCTATTTTGAAATCGGGCACATCGGATAGTCGCAAATCATGGTTTGCGGTTGGTGATTATAAAAGATTTGCAAATGAAGTTGGTGGGAGTGTGACGACGAAACCGGAGCAGGTTGCAAAAGAAATGAGACAATTATTAAAACAGTATAATGCCGATTCTGCAAAAACATTGGAAGATATTATAGAATTTCATTATATGTTTGAAAAAATTCATCCGTTTCAGGATGGAAATGGACGTGTTGGCAGATTGATCATGTTCAAAGAATGTCTTCGTAATGGAATTACACCTTTTATCATTGAGGATGATATCAAGGAATTTTATTATCGGGGATTGAAAGAGTGGAAGAATGAGCGGGGGTATTTGATAGATACATGTTTGACCGCACAAGACAGATTTAAGGCGTATATGGATTATTTTCAGCTTAGGTATCAGGATTAGGATGTCATGTTTCCGGAGTGCCGGGAGTTCCTTTCGTATTCTTCTTGCTGGCAGGTTTTTTCTCACCGAATAAATGGTTGATGCTTATTGCACTGCTTGATTTTAGTCTTACATACTTGCCGGTCTTTTTGTTGAAAGAACATCTGAAAAAAGGCAAAAGCGAAAGGGAAAGCAATGAAATATATATGAGATCGGAAGAGAGGGAGCGTGGAGAATGAAGAAATTAACGAAGGAAGAGAAACATAAGCAGTGTGTAAAAGAAATCAGAGCCACACTGATCGTTGTCGGAATCTGCTTTTTGTGGCATGTGCTGACGGCGTTCTTGTTGAACTCGGTGGATTGGACGTTGTTCCATATGCCGGCGTGGTTTGTGGTTTCTGTGTTAGGGACAGTTGTGATTGCAATCATAGGGGTATTCTGGTTGCTCAGATTCGTGTTTGTAGATTTTTCGTATGAGGAGGATGCAGAAGATGAGCAGTAATCAGATTATCATTTTATCCGTGTTTCTAGGATATCTTTTATTCAATGTTGTAGTGAGTTTTGCGTACAGTAAAAAGGCAGAGAAAAGTTTGCATACATCTGAAGAGAACAAGTATTTTATCGGCGGAAGAAATATGAACGGTATTGTGCTTGCGATGACGATTATGGCGACATATACATCTGCCAGTTCCTTTATTTCTGGTCCGGGAGCGGCTGGACTTACCTATGGATATGCACAGGCGTGGATCGCCGCAATTCAGGTGCCGGTTACATTTCTGGTGCTTGGCGTGCTTGGAAATAAACTGGCACTTGTATCCCGTAGAGCTGGTGCGGTTACGGTTGTCGGTTATTTCAAGGCACGATACAAAAGCGATGTGCTTGTGATATTTACAAGCCTTGGACTGATTGCATTTTTCATTGCACAGATGATCAGTCAGTTCACAGGTGGCGCGACGCTGATCGCATCCATAACAGGACTCGATCATGTGACATCGTTGTTGATCTTTGGAACGGTCGTGATTCTGTATACGGCGATCGGCGGATTCAGTGCGGTTGTGATTACGGATACGATACAGGGAATCGTTATGTGTATTGGAACATTCCTGTTTATATTTTTCGTCTTAAAAGAGGGCGGCGGGCTTGCATCAATCGATGCGGGACTGGCTGCAAATCTGCCGGACGTGTACGACGATATCTTCTCGAAATATACGCCGGGAGGTTTGCTTAGTTATTGGATTCTGGTTGGATTCGGAACATTGGGACTTCCGCAGACAGCCGTGCGTGCGATGGGATTTAAGGATACCAAGAGTATGCACAAAGCGATGTGGATTGGTGTGCTGACATGCAGCTTTGTAATCATTGGCATGCATCTGGCTGGAACATGGGCAGGCGCGCTGGTCGATACAGACAACCTTCCGACGTCCGATTATTTTATCCCATATATCGTGCAGAAGATCATGCCGCCGGGAGTTGCAGCAATCTTCCTTGCTGCACCGATGGCAGCTGTTATGTCGACCGCAGATTCCCTTCTGATTCTTGCGACCGCGGCAATCGTCAAGGATTTATGGAAGAACTATGTGGTGAAGGATGATCCGGTGAAAAATGAATCTTATCAGAAGCATGTAAAGCTTGTGAGCACTATTCTTACGATGGTGCTTGGCGCAGTTGTGATGGTTCTGACAATCGATCCGCCGGATATCATCTTCTTGTTAAATATGTTTGCGTTTGGTGGTTTGGAATGTACCTTCTTCTGGCCGCTTGTCGGTGGTTTGTTCTGGAAAAAGGAAACAAAACAGGCGGCAGTATGCAGCAGTATCGGCGCGGTTGCGACTTACATTTTCGCCACATACAACATCCATGTTGGAGGAATCAACGCCGTTGTATGGGGACTTCTTGTCGGTGCAGTCCTGTATTTTGTGATTGGGGCGATTACCGGGCGAAAAGGACTGGATGCGGATATTCTGGATAAGTGTTTTTAGAAAGTTATGATTTTGGGAAAAGGAGAAGTATTGTATGGAACAGGATCCATTCAAGGAATATATAAAGGAAACAGAGCCTGAAAAAAGAGACAAGGGATATGCGTGGCATACCGCAATAGGACTGCAAGCTGTAGATGGGCTTCGACCATCCAAATACCTGATTGATACAGCAATCAAGAATATTGAAGGTGATATCTCGATTGATGAAGCAGGGGAATTATTAAATAGCTATTATAAGGAAAATCCGAAGTCGGATGAGACAGACAGGACAGAGGAAGCAGATAAGGTATCATTGCGAATAGCCAAAATTCTATCTGAAAAGGCATTTAGTTTTACACCAAATGAATACATTTCAATTCATAGAAAATTGTTTACGGGTATTTACAGCCATGCAGGAAGGATTCGGGATTATAATATCACGAAGAAAGAATGGGTACTAAATGGCGCAACGGTGATGTATGGAAGTGCATCAGAATTGCGTGCGACTTTGGAGTATGATTTTTCTGAAGAGAAAAAATTCAGTTATAAAAACCTGAATATGGATCAGATCATTCATCATTTGGCAGTATTTGTATCCAGACTGTGGCAGATTCATATATTTGCAGAAGGAAAAGCGGACATTGGGGAAGAAAAAGCGGACATTGCAATAAAGATAGCGAATATTGATGAAGCGATAAATAGCAAAACGCGCAGTAATATTTTAGCATTATATCAGCATTGTGGTAAAGAAACATTTTTTGGACGTACAGTTGTAGAATCGGTTACAGGATTAAAGTCAACACGGGCTTCAGAAGTGCTACAACTCCTGCTAAGAAATAATATAATCGAGAAAGTTCAAGGGCATGGAAAAGGAAAATATCGTTTTCTGTAATGCATGAGAAGCGAATGCTATGTTGTATGAAGGAGGATACAAAGTGAGAAAAGTACCAGAAAACAATAGTTACAAAAAGGAAATTGAAGAAATTGTAAAGCTATGTGAGAAAGCGAAACCTGAATATGGTGAAAGAAATAATCCGAATGCTTAAAGAAGAAAGCAAAATTTCAAAAGCAGCGGAGGACTTGTTTATGAAATTTATGAAAAATGCTGAGGAAAGAGAAAAGCATTCGGAGGAATGACAATGACATTTGAAAAAGCAACTGCTCAAGATACAGGTATATTGACAGAACTTAGAATCGCATATTTGCAAGAGGATTTAGGAGAAATTGAGGCTGCGGATTTAAAATTGATAGAGTCATTATTGCCAGGTTATTATGAAAAACACCTTAATAAGGATCTGATGGTCTATGTTGCACGCAATGAGAAGGATATCGTTTCCTGTGCATTCTTGTTGATCGTGGAAAAACCTATGAGCCCATCATTTATTACCGGGAAGACGGGGATTGTTTTGAATGTTTATACGAAGCCAGAGTATAGGAAAAAAGGATATGCTAAGAAAATAATGAACATGATGTTGGAGGACGCAAAAGCAGAAAACGTGAGCATTATTGAATTAAAGGCAACAGAGGATGGATATTCATTATACCGATCTGTTGGGTTTGAAGATGTTGTAGCCAAGTATCATAATATGAGAATTTCGTTGTAGGATTTGGCAGGAATCTGGCAAGGACGTAGAGTTGACCCACGTAAGGAGGAAGCGGATGTATCTTTTTTATTTGACATTGAAAACAGGAAGCTGCATGATTGCACTTGGCATATTTGTATATTCCATTGCATTGGCTGTCATATGCCCTGCTCTTAGACGAAGAGAAAAGTATCTTGCACCACGTATTCTTTGTATTCTGCCAGCCATAGCTGCATTCGTACACTGGGGCATTTATGGAAATCTGTTCATTCATCATTTTAAACTTTTTTATCTGGAAGCATTTATTCCCATACTATTTATTTTTGACATCAAATCAGCCTTCATCCGCGTGATCAGATCGGTTATGGTTTGTCTGTTATCAGCAGTATTATGTTTTGTTTTTATACTTAATTCCATCTCTGCGCCAATGGTACACAATTATACCCGATACAGTTATACAGAGAGCTTTAAAAAAAATGCTGAAGACAATGGAGCAGGAATATTGTCTTAACTCATGGAAAGAGATCGACTATGATGAGTTGCTTGAGACATACCTGCCAAGGGTTGAGGAGGCTGAAAGAAACAGGGATGAAGCAGTTTATTCGGCAATAATTACTGAGGTTACATATTATTTCTATGATTCGCATGTTGGACCATATCTTACAGATGACACAAGATTCGCTACGTGTGAGTACCTTTCCGGAAACGATTATGGTCTGTCCATGATCCGCATTGACGATGGCAGTGTAATTGCTGTTTTGGTTGAGCCCGGATGTGAGGCAGCCACAAAAGGTATTCACGATGGAACGACGATTATTTCATGGGACAACCGGGACATCAATGAAGCCGTTGAGGATGTAGAATGTATCTATCCCGGATTATCATTTCCGGTAGAGGAAAATGAAGATATCTTCCGACCTATTTTCCTTGCCGGAAAGGGAGGAGAGAGCGTTTCCATTACATTCCTTGATGATAACGGAGACGAACGGAGTATTTCGGTTCAGAAAACAGGCAATTATGAGGATAGATTATCAGTAGCTATAAAATGCTTATTGCATGACGATGACGATTACCAAAACTTTTATTCCTGTATGCTCGATGACAGATGCGGGTATCTTCAAATAACAAGTGAAAGCTATGATGCGTTGGGGGATAATATTTCTGCAATTAAAAAGGGCTATTATCCTGAACTTACAGAATACTATGCAGATTTAATTGAGAATCTGGAGAATAAGGGCATGAAATATCTTATAATAGATATTCGCAATAACGGAGGCGGTTACGATTCCGTAGCAGGTGCGCTTGCTTCACTTTTCACTGATAAAAAGGGTTTATTATCCGGTGCTTAGGGAAAGCGTAAAGGGACTTACGAAGGCGGTGGCATTATCGGATAATATGCTGAAAGGCTTAAAGGATACTTTTAATGTGGTGCCTGACTTTAGAAAGAATCCGGAGTCTAATCTGACAGAATGTTATTTAAATGTAAATAGGATACCGGGAAAAAAGTTCCCGCTGATTATGTTTAATCATGCCTATAATTCGTACAGAGAAGGAAATTCCTGTCTTTGTACAGAACTTGCTTCTAACGGATACGTTGTAATATCTGTGGATCATTCCCATGAGGCTGTATGTAGTGAGTTTGATGACGGAACCGTTCTTTTTTTCGACAAAACCATAAAAAAGAAAATGTATAAGCCTATGATTGGTGGAATCATTACAATGCTTAAACTGGTGAGGTTGGCTATCTTCGAGAGTTGGTCACAAATGATGGTCCGGAGTTTAGCTATACAGTTGTTTTCTGGGAAAAGAATAGAAGTTTAAGAAAGTATAAGATCGGCGTATGCATATGGGGATTACCAATCTGTAAGCCAGTGGAGGATTGAATTTAACGGCACGGAAAGGAAGTCGGAATGAGAAAAGTACCAGAAAACAATAGTTTAAAAAAGGAAATTAGGAAACTATTAGAATTATGTAAAAAAGATGAAAAAGATAATGGAGAGAAAAGAAATTATTTCAATGCCCCTATTACTGAAGAAGAGATGATAAATTGGGAGGAGAGAAACAGAGCGAAAATACCAGAATCATATAAGGAGTGGCTTAGATTTTCGGGAAAATGTCGTATAGCAGGTAACACAGCAACATTTTGGGAACCAAATGAATTTCATTCTGAATATGTACCCGAAGGATTGGTTGCAATAGGGGAAATTAATGGTGATGGAGAAGTGGTGTGCTTTTCAAAGAATGAAGGTATTTTTGTACGGGTATTTGAAGGGAAAACAACGGAGATTAATGATTTTGCATGTGTTCTTAAGGAAGTAATAAAATTAATGGATGATAAACCTATCTTATCTCAAGAAAGATATTTAGAAATATTGCAGAAAATCAAAGAAAAAAAGGATAGGGAGAAAAATAAATAAGCGAGCAGGGACGAAGCGAGTAGGGACGTAGCATCTGTCATGAGGAGCGTCCCTGTGTACTGTATAATAATGGAAATCTCTTGACAAAACAGTAAAGAAGAGTAAAAATAAATAAAAAGAGTAAAGAACAGTAAAAATAATAAAAAGAGTAAAGAACAGTAAAAGAGGTGCGCAATGCAAAATCCATTTACATTAGTTTTTGGTAAAAGTCCGTTGGAATCAATCTCCAGATTGGCACAGACGAATGAGATTATTGGTTCGTTTTCGTCAGAATGGATGAACCAGCAGATTTATATGATTACGGGAGTCCGGGGCAGCGGAAAGACTGTAATGCTGACAGATATATCGAAGCATTTTCGTAAAGACAAGGATTGGATTGTAATAGAACTGAATCCAGATCGTGACTTGCTGCATAGTTTTGCTGCAAAGTTATACGATCAAAAAAATCTGAAGGATTTGTTTATAAAAGCAAAGCTGGATTTATCAGTATTAGGGATTGGAGTGTCTATTGAAAAATCGAATCCTTTTTTTGATATAGAAAATGCAATTCAGGCGATGCTGGAGGTTGTAAAGGATAAGAAGAAACGTGTACTTATCACAATTGATGAAGCAACAAGTAATGAAGAGATGAAAATATTTGCAAGTGCATTTCAGATTTTTGTTCGAAATGAATTGCCAGTATTTTTGCTCATGACAGGACTTTTTGAAAATATAGATGCCTTACAGAATGAAAAAAATCTGACGTTTTTATATCGGGCACCGAAGGTTAAGCTGCAACCATTAGATAAAGGTGCGGTAAAACAGAAATATCAGGAAATCTTTGGTTTTTCAAGTGATGATGCGTTAGCGATGGCGGATATGACAAAAGGCTATCCATTCGCATTTCAGGTATTAGGATACCTGACGTGGCAGAAGGATGGAGATTATAAGTCTGTGGTTGGTATGTACAGACAGTATCTGAGCGAATATGTATATGATAAGATCTGGTCAGAGTTATCGAACAAGGATAAGAAAATATGCTATGGAATTGCAGAGACAGCTTCGGGGAAAATAAAGGAAATCCGGGAGAAATTATCACTTAAAACAAATGAGTTCAATCCTTATCGTGACAGATTGAAAAAAAGAGGAATTATAAATTGTGAAGAACATGGATATGTACATTTTGTATTACCGGAATTCGACGAATATGTATTGACACATGTATAAAGGATGAATTGGAAATGGTATATTTAATCGGAGCAGGTCCCGGTGATCCGGGATTAATTACATACAAAGGCTTGCAGATCTTAAAATCGTGCGATGCGGTAATCTACGACCGGCTTGGGACGGGGGAGCTTCTCGATCTTGTGCGACCGGATTGTGCGAAGATCTATGTTGGCAAGCAGGCAGGTGCGCATTATAAGAAGCAGGAGGAAATCAACCGGATTCTGGTAGAGACCGCAGGAAAATACGAGAATGTTGTCCGCTTAAAGGGCGGCGATTCATTTGTATTCGGACGTGGCGGTGAGGAAATCCTTACATTGCAGGAATCAGATATTCCGTTTCAGGTGATTCCGGGTGTGACTTCTGCGATTGCAGTGCCGGAGGTGCTTGGAATTCCGGTGACGCATCGGGAGATGAGCCGGAGCTTTCATGTGATTACCGGACATACGAAGAAGGGCGAGGCAGATGCACTTGCGAACATCCATAAACAGGAGGGAACCAGTGTGTTCCTGATGGGACTTTCGAATCTGGAACCGATTATGCAGAGACTGCGCGAAGAGGGGGAATCGGAGGAGACACCGGTCAGTGTGATTTCAAATGGTATGCTGCCTGGAGAGACAATCGTGCGCGGTACGGTAGGGACGATCGGCAAACTTGTTTCGAAGAACGAGCTTGTTTCACCGGCAATCATAGTCGTCGGGCAGACAGCTGCCTGCACGATGAAGGACAAGAAGCGCAGTGCGATTGATGGCTGCAAGATCGGTGTCGTTGGCACGGCGGTATTCCGGGAGAAGCTGCGCGGACTGCTGGAAGAAAAAGGCGCATCGCTGTTTTCCATCTGTGATATGCATGTCAGAACGTGTCCGGATATGGAAAAGTTAGATGTGGCAATTCAGAATTTGTCAGATTACCGGTGGATCGTATTTACAAGCCAGAACGGAATCCGGATATTCTTTGACCGGGTGCGCGCGTGTGCGGTCGATCTTCGGAAGTTTGCAGATATCCGATTCGCCGTGGTTGGAAGTGGCTGTGCGCAGGCGCTGGAGCAGTATGGATTTTATGCGGATTATATACCGGAGCAATATACGACAGAAAGTCTTGCAAATGGAATTTGTGCCGTTGTAAAATCAGGAGAAAAGGTTTTGATTCCGCGGGCGAAGGAAGGAAGTCCGGTCTTAGAACAGATTCTATCTGCGAACCGGATTGACGCGGAGATTCTATCCATCTACGATGTGCGTGGCGCGCGGACAGAAAACTGGAAATACTTAAATAATTACGATGCAATTTTATTTGCAAGCGCTTCCGGGGTGCATGCATTTGCAGATTGCCTTGCCGAGACCGAACAACCAGACTGGAACCCGGCACAAGGAAAGAAGCGCATTGTACTTGGCACAATCGGACAGGTGACAGCAGACGCCCTTATAAAATGTGGTCTGCCCGCCGATGTCGTCCCGGAACAGTGCGATGCGGAAGGTTTAGTAAGGGCATTGGATATTGCCTTTGACATGAAAAAGACAGATAATAATAAAGAGTAAAAATGTAGATGGAGGTGGACATACTTACCAATTCTTAAGCAGACCGTTGAAGCACGCTGGCACTTAATGAGCGACGGATTCATCGTCGCGAATTTAGTACCATTGCGTGCTGAACCGAGCGAGGAGACATCCATGGAACGTAGTTCCATTTAGGATGGATGTCGACGACTTATCACAGAGCATAGCGATGTGATGTTACCCGTGCGCGTCTGCGTAGAAATGGTAAGTATGTTCAACTCCTGTAGAGAGGTACATTTATAATTACTGTAAGTTATAGGAAAAGAGGAATATACACACATGATACGATTAAGAAGATTGAGAGAAAATGAAGTACTGCGAAACATGGTGCGCGAGACACAAATCAGCAAATCCGATCTCGTCTACCCGGTATTCATCAAAGAAGGAACCAATGAGAAAAACCCGGTCGATTCCATGCCTGGCATCTACCAGTATACATTGGATCGGTTCGATGAGGAACTAGAGCGCATACAGGCGGCTGGCATTCCGGCAATTTTGATCTTCGGTATCCCGGAACACAAGGACGAATGCGGCAGCGGCGCTTATGATGAAAATGGTATTACGCAGCGTGCGGTGCGTGAGATCAAGAAGAAAGCACCGGAGCTTTTGATTATCGCAGATGTGTGCCTGTGCGAATATACCTCCCACGGACATTGCGGATTGGTGCAGGACGGAAAGATCCTGAACGATGAGACACTTCCGCTTCTGGCGAAGATGGCAGTAACACTTGCCAAGGCGGGCGCAGACATGATCGCACCGTCTGACATGATGGATGGACATATCGCATATCTGCGAAAGGCATTGGATGAAAATGGATGCGTGGATACATTGCTTATGGGATACAGCGCAAAGTTTGCGTCCGGATATTATTCTCCGTTTCGGGATGCGGCACATTCCGCTCCGGCATTTGGTGATCGCAGAACGTATCAGATGGACCCTGCAAATGGCAGAGAAGCATTGCGCGAATGTGAGGCAGATATCGAAGAGGGGGCGGATATCATTATGGTAAAGCCGGCACTTGCTTATCTTGACATCGTGAAAGCGGTGCGTGGCGAGACGAAGCATCCGCTCGCAGTCTACAATGTAAGCGGCGAGTATTCGATGGTCAAGGCAGCAGCATTAAACGGCTGGATCGATGAGAAGCGTATCGTCATGGAGAACATGATCGCGATGAAACGTGCGGGTGCGGATATCCTCATAACCTATCATGCACTTGACGTGGCTAGATGGCTACAGGATGAACAATAGAATGATTCGCAGGAATGTGTATCACGATAGATGTGTATCAGATGACAGGAGGAAGCATCATGCAGACAGAATCAGAACAGTTATTTGAAGAATCCAAGAAATATATCCCGGGCGGCGTGAATTCGCCGGTGCGTGCATTCGGCTCAGTCGGACGCTCCCCGATTTTTATAAAAAAAGCAAAGGGTTCCCGTATATTCGATGAGGATGGAAGGGAATATATAGATTATGTATGTTCATGGGGACCGGGAATCCTCGGACATGCAAAGGAGACGGTAATCGAAGCGGTGAAGGCAGCCTGTGATGATGGACTGACCTTTGGTGCACCAACAAGAAAAGAGCTGGAGATTGCGGAGCTTATCACGGCACATATGCCTTCGATGGAAATGTCCCGTATGGTAAATTCCGGTACAGAAGCAGTGATGAGTGCAATCCGCGCGGCACGTGGATTTACCGGAAGAGATTACATTGTGAAATTCAAGGGCTGTTATCATGGACATAGTGATGGACTTTTGGTAAAGGCAGGTTCTGGCGTGATTACACAGACAGTGGCAAACAGTGCCGGTGTTCCGGAGGGCTATGCAAAATACACCCTCGTCGCAGAATACAACGATGAGGAATCCGTAAAACAGTTATTCAATGCGTATAAGGGACAGATTGCAGCAATCATTGTCGAGCCGGTTGCGGCAAATATGGGTGTAGTTCCGCCGAAGGCAGGATTTTTAGAGTTCCTGCGTGACATCACGCAGACGGATGGTGCATTACTGATCTTCGATGAAGTTATCACAGGATTTCGTCTGGCACCGGGTGGCGCACAGGAATATTTCCATATCAAGCCGGATCTGACAACACTTGGCAAGATCGTTGGTGGCGGTATGCCGGTTGGAACCTACGGAGGCAGACGCGAGATCATGCAGTGCGTGGCACCGCTTGGCGAGGTATATCAGGCAGGAACCCTGTCCGGTAATCCGATTGCGATGACCGCAGGCATTGAGACATTGAAGCTGCTGGACGCACATCCGGAAGTGTATGCAAAGCTCGAAGGAAAAACCGCAGGACTTGCACAGGCAGCAAGAGAGGCATTTGGCGATCGGGTCTGTGTCAACCAGATCGGCTCATTGATGAGCATTTTCTTCACAGACAAGCAGGTAGTTGATATGGATACCGCCATGACGAGCGACACGAAGCAGTATGCAGCATTCTTCCGACATATGCTTGATCATGGAATCAACCTCGCTCCATCGCAGTTTGAGGCAATGTTTATCTCAGATGCACATACAGAGGAAGATATCCGGAAAACGATTGATGTTATGAAAGAATTTGCACACAGATAGATCGTGCATAAAATAAGAAATTGATTAAAAAATGAAACGAATGAAATAGAAACCAGTTTGGAGGAAAACGATGAGTGATACAAGGAAAGATGTCGTGATTATCGGTAGCGGTCCCGCAGGTTTATCGGCGGCGGTTTACGCGAAGCGTGCGTTGCTGGATGTGGCAGTGATCGAGAAGGAAATGTTCAGTGGCGGACAGATTGTTACAACTGATCGTGTGGATAATCTGCTTGGCTTCTACGGAACAAATGGCTATGATCTGTCAGTAAAGTTCCGGAAACATGCAGATGCGCTGGAGGTTCCATTTATGGAGGGTACGGTGACGGACATTGCCAATCAGGATGATTACAAGGAAGTGCATCTGGAAGATGGCAGTGTGATCGAGACAAAGGCAGTGATTGTAGCGACAGGAGCTGCTCATCGAAAGCTCGGCGTGGAAGGCGAAGCAAAGTTTGCCGGTGCCGGTGTTTCGTACTGCGCAACCTGTGATGGTGCATTTTTCAGGAATAAAACGGTGGCCGTTGTCGGTGGCGGTGATGTGGCACTTGAAGATGCCCTGTACCTTGCAAATGTATGTGAGAAGGTCTACCTGATTCATCGTCGTGATGAGCTGCGCGGTGCCAAGGTATTGCAACAGCGGATCTTCGATGCGGCAAATATCGAATTCCTACCACACACCGAAGTACGAGAGATCTGTGGTGAGAACATGGTTGACCATATCGTGATCGAGGATAACCGGACAGAAGAAAAACGAGATCTCGCATTATCCGGCATCTTTATCGCGGTTGGCATGCAGCCACAGACTGCACTTGTAAAAGAGGTCGTAGAGATGGAGAACGGCTATATCCGTGCCGGTGAGGACTGCCGCACAAATATACCATTTCTATATGCAATCGGAGATGTGCGCACCAAGACTGTCCGCCAGATCGCAACTGCAATCGGAGATGGTGCTGCTGTGATCGCGTCACTCGAACACGATCTGTTACAGTAAACATGTAGAGAAATTTCCATACATTGACAATCCTACCCACAAGATATATAATGTCTTGGATTTTACACAGTAGATATTGTACTTTCATACAAAAATCAAGGCAACACAAGACAGGATTGTCTTGTGAATACAGATTGGAAGAAAGTAAGATTTGTGAATGATTGTCGAAGCAGAGAGATGTTTAGGTGTCGATCTATCAGATAAAAGAAATATAAATATGTTTGGAACTTAGAAGTCCTTGATGTTCTGTGGATATTCAGCAATGTTTGAACACGATGTTCAAACAAGCCGCCACTGAGCCACGGATGGCGAATTGGCGGCGGTTGCGTCAAGAATAAAAAAATAAATCAGAACATCTAGCACTTCTTAGTTCCAATACATCTGATATTTCTTTTATCTGATTTGATCGATTCTAACATCTCTCTGGATTGGCAATCGTCCGAGGTTCAAAAGGAAAAAGGAGACAATCATGTCGAAGTTACGTTATCATATCGCAGTCATGGCTGCAAAATTCAGCAAAGTCATCATCCGCCTTTCGGGGCGCAACGGCACGCATACCCCAGGCGTTGTTGCCAGAAAAATCTGCCCGGATTTCATGGCGCAGGCACCGAAGGCACCGCTCTGTATCTGCGTGACAGGTACGAACGGTAAGACGACCGTATCAAACATGCTGACCGATATGCTGGAGAAGGAAGGCAAGAAGGTAGTCAGCAACCGGACCGGTTCGAATATCGTGCCGGGCTGTGTGACAAACCTGTTGAACAGCGTCAACTGGCTTGGCAGATGCCGCGTGGACGCAACTGTATTTGAGGTGGACGAGCGTGCATCCCGTCTGATTCTTCCATATGTAAAGCCGGATTATCTCGTCGTGACGAACCTGTTCCGTGATTCACTGAAGCGAAACGCACATCCGGATTACATTTTCAGTGTCATTGACACATACTGCCCGGACACAACGAAGCTGATCTTAAATGCAGATGAGCAGTGCAGCAGCAACTTAAAGCCGAATAGTGAGCATGTTTATTTCGGAATCGGAAAGCAGGACGATGACAAGACGGAGCCATACAACCTGATCGCTGATTATACATTGTGTCCAAAATGCGGTACGAAGCTGAAGTTCAACTACCTTCGTTATCATCATATTGGAAATGCTTATTGTCCAAACTGCGATTACAAGTCTGCAGATGCAGATTATCTTGCAACGAAGGTCGACAAGGAAGGCAAGAAGTTAATTGTCCGTGAAAAGGATGGAAATGAGATCGAATACGCACTGATCCATGATGCGTTGTTTAATATTTATAATGAATTGACTGTAATTACGATGATGCGGGAGCTTGGATATTCTTCCGATGAGGTGAAGAAGCGGATCGCAGAGATCCATGTGCCGGAATCCCGTTACAGCGAGACGAAGGTCGGAAATGTGACAGTCGTTCAGGCACTCAGCAAAGGACAGAGCGCAGTCAGCTCCTGCCGTACGTTCGAGTATGTGGCAGAAGAGCCTGGTAAGAAGGTCATCATGATCGCAGAGGATGACTTCAGCGACAGACAGAAGAGTATCGAGTTTATCGGCTGGATCTACGACCTTGAATACGAGCAGTTTGCAAGAGACGATGTAATGCAGGTAGTCTGCTGTGGACCAAGATGTCTCGATCACCGTGTGCGTGCGCTGATCGCCGGAATCCCGGAGGAGAAGATCGCGTGGGATCTCGATGAGGTTGCAGCGGTCGATAAAGTAAAGTTAGAGGGCGTTGATAAGGTATATATCTTATACGACTGCGATACCTATGGTATTTCCTGCAAGATGAAGCAGAAGCTTTTGAAGAGACTGGAGGATGAAAAATAATGAAGATTGAAATCCTTTATCCGGAGCTTTGTACCTTATATGGTGACAAAGGAAATATGCAATACTTGAAGCTCTGCTTACCGGATGCAGAATTTGTAGAGACAACATTGAATGCGAAGCCTCTGTTTTTGACAGAGGATATTGATCTGGTATATATGTGCTCGATGAGCGAGAAGAGTCAGGAAGTGATTTTGAGCCGTCTGCTTCCTTTGAAGGAAGAGATCTTCCGTGCATTTGATGCAGAGAAGACAGTATTCTTCTTCGTTGGAAATGCGCTCGAACTGCTTGGCAAATACATCAAGCGGGAAGATGGCAGCAAGGTGGAAGCTCTGGCGTACTTAAACAGCTATTCGGTCAGACAAACCCCGAACCGTTTCAATACATTGATGAAGGCAAAATTCGATGATATTACATTGCTTGGTTATACAAGCCGTTTCTCCCATACATTTGGAATCCCGGAGCAGGAGAGCTTTTGTAAGGTTGAGATGGGAACTGGTATGAATCCGAAGTCGGTATTTGAAGGTATCCGCAAAGGAAAGATTCTTGCGACTTACATGCTTGGACCAATCCTTGTAGCAAACCCGGATTTCACACATTACCTTCTGCGTATGTTAGGCGCAGATATGGAGAAAATACCGTATGAAGATGCGATGCGGGATGCCTATAACCAGAAAATGAAGGAGTTTGAAAAGCCGGATTTGGAATTATCTTAAGTCTGAAATACAGAATTCATTCTTTTTTCACTTGCGAAGTGAGAGAATGAGGAGTATATTATAGCTTGATTATGAAGAAAATGAGTCACACAGAGTAGGAGGTACGAGTGTATGACTGACGTTGAAGTATTTGAGAATTATGAATCAGAGGTACGTTCTTATTGTAGAAGCTTCCCTGCGGTCTTTACGACTTCAAAGGGTTCGATCATGAAGGATGAGAACGGAAAGGAATATATAGATTTCTTCTGCGGAGCAGGAGCCTTAAACTATGGACATAACAATGACTATATTAAGGAAAAGATGGTTGCATACCTGATGAGTGATGGAATTATGCATTCGATGGATATGATGACTGTTCCGAAGAAAGAGTTTTTGCAGTTCTTTGAAGAAAAGGTGTTACAGCCAAGAGGATTGAATTTCAAGGTAATGTTCCCTGGACCAACCGGAACCAATGGCGTAGAGGCTGCATTGAAGCTGGCGCGTAAAGTAAAGAAGAGAAATCAGATCTGGGCACTCATGGGATGTTTCCATGGTATGACACTTGGCGCATTGTCTCTCACAAGTGATGCGGGCAGCCGTGGCGGCGCAGGTGTATGTCTGAATGATGTTACACATATTCCGGCACCATATATGTTCCCGGAGCTTGATACAATCAAATATATGGAGACATTGCTTACGGACGACCACTCAGGTGTGGAGAAACCGGCAGCAATCATTATCGAGACCGTACAGGCAGAAGGAGGCGTGCATGTATTTTCCAATGAATATCTGCAGGGTGTCCGTGCGTTGTGCGATAAGTATGATATTTTGATGATCGTGGATGATATTCAGGTAGGCTGTGCGAGAACAGGAACCTTCTTCTCGTTCGAGCGTGCAGGTATCGTACCGGATATGTTCGTAATGTCGAAGTCCATCGGTGGATATGGTATGCCATTTGCTCTGACAATGTTCAAGCCGGAGTTAGATATCTGGTCACCGGGCGAGCACAACGGAACGTTCCGTGGCAACCAGCTTTCTATGGTTGCAGCGAAGGCAGGACTGGAATATATGCTTGACCATAAGGTTGAGGCTGAGGTAAAGCGCAAAGAGGGAATCATCCGCAAATATATGGATGAGAACATTGCAAGACCGGGTGTGGAGATCCGGGGAATCGGCTGTATCTGGGGCGTCCAGGTTGCAGATGGAAAGCTTGCTTTGGCAATCTGTAACAAGTGCTTTGAAAAGGGATTGATCATGGAACGTGCAGGCCGAGATAACAATGTGTTGAAGCTGATGCCGGCGCTTGTGGCAACGGATGACGAATTGATGCGCGGACTGGATATCATCAGAGATTCAATGAATGAATTGATGTAAGAATTGTACAGAGATAATCTGTGAAGAAAGTAAATCGAGCAGGATGTATGAACCTGCTCGATTGTGTTTTATTTTAGATAATTTTGATGTACTTGAAAAATGGAAAGGTATGATAGATTGTATGGAACCTTGGATGGGAAGAACAGCAGCCGTCGTAGATCTTGGTATGCTGAAAAATAACTTAGCAGAGATCCGCAAGAAATTAAAGCCGGGTGTCGAACTCATGGCGGTTTTAAAGGGTGACGGATACCGGCACGGCGCGGAAGGATTGTATCCGACATTGAAAGCCTGCGGCGTGACCAACTATGCGGTTGCATTGTGGAGCGAGGGTGTTGCCTTGCGGGAGCATGGCGCGACAGAGCCGATTCTTGTGCTTGGAGATACCAGAGATTATGACTTAGATGAGGCAGTCCGTTACAATCTGGACTTTCCAGTATTCTCGGTGGAATATGCGAAGACGGTTGCCGAGGCAGCGAAACGGCAGGGAAGAAAGCAGAATATACAGATCAAGCTCGACACCGGAATGAGCCGGATCGGGTTCCCGGATAACGATGAGACGCTTGAAGCAATCAAGGAGATTTCACAGATGGAATCCCTGAATATGACAGGCATTTTCACGCATTTTGCACGTGCAGATGAGTACGATCATAAGAGTGCAGGGAAGCAGCTTGACCGCTTTCTGCGTATGACAGAGAAGTTAAAGGAAATGGGAATCACATTTCCGAAGTATCATGTGGCGAACAGCCCGGCGATTTTGCTGATGCCGGATTCGCAGCTCGATATGGTACGTGCCGGAGATATCTTATATGGCTTGAATCCAATCGACGAAGAAGGGTTCAAAAAAGAGAACTTCAAGGAGATTTTGAGCTGGTACACGTATGTGGTTATGGTGAAGGAGGTTCCGACAGGAACGGAGGTTGGTTATGGCGGCACATTCGTGACGAAGCGTCCGACGAAGATCGCAACCCTGCCGGTTGGATTTGCGGATGGATACCGGAGAGATCTGTCGAACCGAGGAAAGGTGCTGATCCGTGGACAGGAAGCACCGATCATCGGAAGAGTCTGTATGGATCAGTGTATGGTCGATGTGACAGATATCCCGGATGTACAGAGAAACGATCAGGTGACGCTACTTGGCGGAGACCTTTCCATCCAGTGGATGGCAGATCTGCTTCAGACAAATGTCGATGAGATTGTATGCAATATCTCCCAGCGTGTACCGCGTGTCTATATTGATTCCACACAGGAATCATAAGTTCGTAGTAGAAAGAGGAAAGTTATGCAACAGGAAACCCGTGTAAGAAATGCCTCGCGAAATGTTGTGTTTGGCATGTTTTTGAAAGGCTATCAGATACTGCTTCCATTTATCATGCGTACAGCAATTATGTACTACATGGGCGATGGGTATCTCGGCTTAAACAGCTTGTTTGGTTCGGTGCTGTGGGTGTTGAACCTTGCGGAGTTGGGCGTTGGTTCAGCGATGGTTTATTCCATGTACCAGCCGATTATCGACAATGATAAAGAGCAGATCTGCGCGTTGTTAAAATTATATCAGAAATATTACCGGATCATCGGACTGGTAATCGCAGTCGTTGGCGGAATTCTGACGCCGTTTATTCCGTATCTTGTAAAGAGTGATATGCCGGAGGGCGTGAGCATCTATGTCGTGTATCTGCTCAATCTGTTCTGTACCTGTATGTCGTACTGGCTGCTCGCGTACAAGAACAGTCTGCTGACTGCACACCAGAGAAATGATGTAGCGAGCAAGGTCATGCTTGTGACGAATACGTTCCAGTATGCGGCACAGTTAGTTGTCGTTATGACAATCGGTGATTATTATATCTATCTGATTGTACAGATCTTCACACAGATCGTTACGAATCTGGTAACGGCATATTTTGCGAATAAGATGTATCCGGAATATAAGGCAGTCGGAAAGCTGCCGAAGGAGACAGTAAAGAAAATCAATAACCGTATCAGAGATCTCTTCACCATGAAGGTGGGACAGGTCATTGTATCTTCGGCGGATACGATTGTTATATCTGCATTTTTAGGACTTGCAGCGAATGCATTTTACAACAATTATTACTATGTGCTGACTGCGGTAACCGGAATCATGAATGTGGTGTTTGTATCGTGTACCGCAGGTATCGGAAACAGCATTCTGGTGGAGACGGAAGAAAAAAATTATACGGATTTGAAGAAGCTTTCATTTATCATTATGTGGCTTGCAGGTATGTGCAGTGCGGTTATGCTCTGTCTGTATCAGCCGTTCATGCGGCTCTGGGTAACAGAGAAGCGAATGCTTCCATTTGCAGTCGTTGTTTGCATGGTTGTGTATTTCTTCATCAGCCAGGTAAACCAGATTCTGATCACTTACAAAGATGCAGCGGGAATCTGGCATGAAGACCGCTTCCGTCCACTTGTGACGGCACTTGTGAATCTGGTGCTGAATATTATTCTTGTACAGTTTATTGGTATCTATGGTGTTATCCTGTCTACCGTTATTTCGGTGCTGGCTGTTGGTATGCCGTGGATTCTGCATAACCTGTTTACGGTATTATTTAAGCGGAATGCATGGGAATATATACGGAAGCTTCTGTATTATACAATCGTGACAACGATTGTATGTACACTTACCTATTTGGTTGCAAGCCAGATACCGGGCGTTGGAATTCTGGCGCTGATCCTGAAGGCAATCGTGTCTGTGATCGTGTCAAATCTGTTGTTGTTTGTGGCTTATTTCAAGATGGGAGAGTTTGCAGAAGTAAAGAAACTTGTGATACGCGTATTGAAGAGACAGGCTTAATGTGGGGCGGCAGCAACCATGTGAGCGGGAAGGAGAACATATGAGGAAGTTAAAATTATGGGTGGCGTGTGCGATGGCGGCAGCGATGCTTGCACTGACTGCATGCGGAAAAGAAGATAAACTGGTGCTTGTGACAACCGAAGCGGCAGCGTCACAGAGTGATGCGACAACGACCGAAGATATTCTGGCAGATATCCGGGAGGAAGCAGAGAATACAACGGAAGAGGAAAAGAAGCGCGAACCCGCTTCAGAGGAAGATAAGAAGGTCACGATGGAAGCAATCTATGATGCAAACAAAGGGGATACATTGCTTGCGGGTGGAAACAATTACAGCTTGAATACAATCTATTACAGTGATGGTGTTGAGGTGTATTCGGAATATCAGTTCCTTGGGTTTGCCGAGGACGGCACGTATCTGCAGGCGTACGAGGATTCAAATGGAATCGTGCAGGTGCTTGATAAAGAATATGGTTATTGGTATCTGATTGATGAGGACAAGACGTGTTATGCATTGATCTATCCGGAACCAAATGTGGCAGATGCGATCATCAACACGAATCACAACGATATGATTATCTCCCTTACAGAGGCGGATCAGACGATCAAGGATATCTACCGTGAGGACGGAGATCTGGTTGTGGAGACAAATTATAAGAATGACAACGCATCTTATGTATTCCAGTATGTTCTGGATGACAATTACAAGGTGCTTGAATATTATTGTTACGATGCCAATGGGGAAAAGGTATCATATTCCTGGGTGACAGAAGGAAATTCTTATACATATCCAGAGGCAATCGCGACCGCACACGAGTCTATGATGACGCGGACAGTTACGTTCAAGATTTTAGAGGGAAAAGGACTGGAGAGCAGTTATACAGTTCCAGTGGACAAACCGGTACAGCTTGCATTGCTGGAATATAAAGCATACACGGATGAGGCATGCACGACAACTTGGGAAGAGACCGCCGACGATTCAGGCATGTATACCGATGAAGTTATCTATCTCAAACGTGAAGGTGCGGACACAACAGAGGGAACAACGGAAGATTCGACGACAAATCCGTAAATCTCTTTACAAATCAGTGGGATATGTAGTATACTACGGGTAAGAACGAATAGTAGGAGAATGTAAAAAGGAAGTGAGAATATGAGTATGAATATTAGCAGCAATTTTTTTAATAGCATGCTTGGAACATCTTCCAGCAATTCAAGCAGTGGATTGATGGGACTTCTCAGCGATTACAACTCCATTCGGAACGGCAGTTATCTGAAGCTTGCAAAGCATTATTATTCGAACGATAGTGCGAAGAAGGCAACGCAGAAGCAGTTTTCCAAGAGTAACATAGAGACGAAGACAGAGGATACTGCGACAAAGACGGCATCCGAGGATGCATGGAAGGATCTGAAAACATTGAAGGATGAGAAGCTGTATCAGAGTGCGGATACAGATAAGATCCAGAAGAATGTAAAGAGCTTTGTCAGCAATTACAACAGTGTGATGGAGAGTGCACAGAATTCAGATAAATCAGGCGTACTGAAGGATGCATCCAGACTGGCTTCTCAGACTGGAAATTATACAAGTGCATTAGCCAAGATCGGAATTACGGTGAAAAGTGATAACACACTTGCATTTGACGAGGAGGCATTTGCATCCGCAGATATGTCGGATGTGAAGAAACTGTTTGCCGGAGATTTCTCTTTCGGCAGTAATACACAGAGTCGTATGTTGCAGCTTGCAAGCGATGCATCTGCAAATTCATCGTCTGTATTTTACAATCAGTACGGAGCAGTGGCAGGCGCGTCAGTTGGAAGCTTCTACGATAGCTTATTCTAATTAGCAGAGACAGAAATATATAGTTCAATCTCCCCAAGAGGATTGATAATAAGAATGGGAAGATCCGCGGGTTGACTGTGGATCTTCTTCTTTTGTCTGGAAATGGGAGGACTGGTGCAATATGGCAAAAATACGAATCGACAAATATTTGGCAGATGCGGGTTTTGGCAGCCGAAAGGATGTGAAAGGACTGCTGAAGGCAAAACAGGTCACCATAAATGGTGAGACGTGTGTCCATGCGGAGGAAAAGCTGGAACCGGCGCAGGATGTTGTCTGTGTGCAGGGTAAAATGGTCGTGTATGAGAGTTTTTCTTATTATATGCTGCATAAACCACAGGGGGTGGTGTCTGCAACGAAAGATGCACATGAAAAAACAGTTGTGAATCTTATTACAGAACAAAAACGACGCGATTTATTTCCGGTAGGACGGCTGGACAAAGATACGGAAGGGCTGTTGCTTTTAACCAACGATGGAAAGCTGTCAAATGATCTGCTGGCACCGGGAAAGCATGTGGAAAAAACCTATTATGCAAGGATCAAAGGCATGGTCACGAAGAAGGAGGTCGCTGCTTTTGCTGAGGGTGTAGATATCGGAGATGAGCTGCTCACAGCACCAGCTGAACTGAAGATTCACAAGGCAGGGAGCGAAAGTGAGATCGAAATTACGATCACAGAGGGGCGGTATCATCAGATTAAACGAATGTTTGAAGCGGTAGGTATGCAGGTGCTATATTTAAAGCGTTTGCGTATGGGACCGTTGTATCTGGATGAGTCGCTTGCGTGTGGTGAATATCGGAAACTTACCACAGAGGAAATCCAGAGCCTGAAAAACAGAGAAGAATGGTAAATCGTTTGTGAAATACGAGAAAGTATGTTGACATATGAGGTAGAAAAAGTATAAACTGTAAAGAAGGTATTGCAGTTTTGCAGGAGGAAACGATATGGACGAAAATAAGAATCCGGAATCCAGATATGACGTGGATGAAGAAGAGGGTGCCACCACCGTATTACGTGCGATGGATGCAGAAACTGAGGACGAAGAAGAGGGCGCGACGACGGTATTGCGCGCAGAAGATATGACACCTGAGGATGACGATGATACGGAAGATGCAACGACGGTTCTGACAGGACCAGAACCAGCGATGATGGGTGCAGCACCAGCACCGGGCGCACCACAGTTTGAGGACAAGACACAGATGCTTCCGCCACAGGGAGCACCGATGGGAATGCCGATGGGACAGATGCCGAACGGACCGATGGGAGCACCAATGGGACAGATGCCGAACGGACCGATGGGAGCGCCAATGGGACAGATGCAGAATGGACCGATGGGAGCACCAATGGGACAGATGCCAAATGGATCAATGGGAGCACCGATGGGTATGATGCCGAATAACGGACAGATGCCGCCGATGAATGGTGGAAAGCCGCCAAAGGCGCCGAAACCACCGAAAGCTCCGAAGGAGAAAAAACCGAAGGTACCAAAACAGCCAAAAGTAAACAAAGATGGTTCACCAAAGAAGAAAAAGACAGGTCTGATCGTGGCTATCTGCGTCGTTGTGGTATTGGCACTGGGCGCAGGCGCATATTTCCTGTTCTTTACGCCAGAGAAACGGTATGAGAGGAAGATGGATGTTGCTGAGAAGGCGATGACAGACAGCAATTACGAAGAAGCTGTCACGGCGTATGAAGCAGCACTTGGTATCTTTGATGACCGGGTTCCGGCTATGAACGGTTTGTTATCCGCACAGATTAGTGCCGGTGAAAGCGATGGGGCAAGAGAGAATTTCACAGAGTTCCGTACAACAATCACGGGCTTTGATGCAGATAAAGTAACAGAGAACAGTGAGGATATCGTAGCATTCTATGAATACGCAGATGATCTTTACAGTGATACGGATTCTCTGATCGATGCATATAAGGAAGGGTATAACCTGACAAATGACAACGGTCTGAAGAAGAACCTCGTAACTGCATATGTAGACCGTGCCGATGCAATGGATAACTCTGATTATGAAAATAAGATTGCTGCTTATGGAGATGCTCTGGATCTCGACAGTACGAATGAGTCGGCTCTGAGTGGAAGAAAGGCATGTGCATATGCTGTTTTGGATGATATGATGGATGCACAGCAGTATGATCAGGCAGAATCCTTTATCAATACATATGCGGACAGCATGTCGGATGTGGACTTCTCTTCTTATACAGAGAAGATTGAGTCAGAGCGTGCGTTGATGACAGCCAGACATGATCTGATGGAGCAGGTAATCAGCCTGATGTCAGCTTCCGATTATGCAGGCATGATGGACGTGGATGGTTCCGATAATGCAAGTACAGTTGTTGCAAATATGGACGGTGATTCTTATGTTTATGCAACGGATGGCTATGACAGCTCCTATACAGGAAAAGCTGCGGGCGTTTACACATATTCTACTTTGTTGAGTTCTGGTTATTACTTCTATTATGGTGATTACGAGAACGGTGTGCGAAGTGGACAGGGAACGATGTTCGTCAAGATGGATGGTTATAATCAGGCATATCTGGTTTATGAAGGTGCATGGAGCAACGATAAACCGAACGGTGCAGGTACTGAGACATCTGTCAACGAGGACGCTGGCGATGAGCTTGTAACGGTAACCCGTTCTGGTAATCTGGTAGATGGATTGTTTGATGGAGAGGTAACTGTATCGCTTGTATCGAACGATGAAGAGTATGGTGGAACTTACACAGGTACATTTACTGCATCGAACGGTGATGCACCGGATATCCGTGAGAATTATCCGGATCTGGATTTTAGTGATGTATCGGAAGATAAAACAGTTTATGTGGTACTGGAATGTGACGGTTCACCAATGTACTGGCACTTCTCAAAGGGATCAGCCGCAAAGCTCGGTATACAAACTTTTGGGAACTAAGATAAAAATAAATGGTGGTAAAACATATGGACATATTGATCAATGACTATATAAATGGAGAGCGCTCCCTGTGTAGGGATGAAGCTCAGTTTTCCGCGTATCTGTTCCAGATTTTGAACGGATGCAAACGTGTCAAGATCGATTCTGACAATTTTACAAATAAGACTTACGAAGTAATGCAGGCATATTATATGCCGGCGTTCCTGCGTGATTACTTCAATTATGCGGACAGTAAAGCTGAATTCAACCGGAAGCTTGTGACATTTGCAAACCGGAAGTTACGTGCACTGTATGCAGGTGAAGAGGCGCAGGGGGCGATGCTTGAGGATGTAGATGCCAAGGCAGTGAATGCTGCGGAGATTTACAATCTGGATAAGGAACTGGATATAGAAAATCCGGGGTTCGATCTTGGAAAGCATATCAATGGATGGTCTGGAAAAGAACGCGAATATCGAAATCCGCTTGCACGTTGGATGATGAATGTGCGACCGGATATCGCAGTTTTGCTGAAACGACGCGGCATCAAGCGTACAGAGCTACGGATGCATGAGATTGATTGTCATTATCTGAATAGTGTAGACACGTATCCAGCGATGATTGGACGCGTGGATGAAAAAGGACATGTGACTGGGTGCAAGAAGATCGTGTGTACGAAGCAGCAGGTAGAACAGTATGCGTTGGAGTTTCTGTGTGAGACACCAACGGAGGAATACGCAGATACCATCGGTATGAAATGGTGGGGACCGGCGAAGGAGTCGGACACACCGGTAGAAGACAGCGGTATTGCGATTGAACCTGGCTTTATTAGTATGGCGAATCTGGTTAGTGCAAAGAATGCACAGATGTATGAGGAAGTGGACAAGCCGATCGCAATGCAGAAATTGCAGGAATACAACAAAGCATTCTATGCGGAAGAGCGGAAAGTGAAGGAACCGAAAGCAATCCTCGGAAGTGTTTTGGAATTACAGATATAAGCAGGATAAGAAAAAGGGTTGAAACATAGTTGTTTCAACCCTTTTTTATGGATACAGAATCTATCAATTATTCCATAGCTGCTTTTAATGCGGCGTCTAAATCCTCTAAGATATCATCGATGTTCTCCAGACCAACAGAGAAACGAACCATACCAGCATCAATACCAGCTGCAACAAGCTGCTCGTCGGATAACTGGCGATGTGTTTCACTTGCTGGATGCAGGACACAGGTACGGATATCTGCAACATGCACTTCGTTGGAGGCAAGCTTTAACGAATCCATGAATTTTGCCGCAGCCGGACGTCCGCCCTTGATGATAAAGGAGATAACACCGCAGGATTTGCCACCGAGATATTTTTCTGCAAGTGCATGGTTTGGATCAGAAGGAAGTGCTGGACAACTGACACTGACAACTGCGTCACTCTTTTCAAGGTATTCTGCAACTGCCATTGCATTTTCTGTATACTGCTTCATACGAACTGGAAGAGTCTCTAATCCGAGATTCAACAGGAATGCAGAATGTGCGGCTGGATATACACCGAAGTCACGCATGAGCTGCATTCTTGCCTTGACGATATATGCCATATTGCCATAAGATTTTGTATAGCAGGTTCCATGGTAGGATTCGTCAGGCTCGACAAGCTCTGGGAACTTGCCATTATCCCAGTTGAACTTGCCGCTGTCTACGATGACACCGCCGATCTGAACGGCATGTCCATCCATATATTTACTTGTGGAATGTACGACGATATCAGCACCGAAGTCAAAAGGTTTACAGAGAATCGGAGTTGCAAATGTGTTGTCTACGATCAATGGAACTCCCATTGCATGTGCAATATTTGCGAAACGCTCAATATCAAATACAGTCAGCGCCGGGTTTGCGATTGTCTCGCCAAACACGAGCTTTGTATTCTCTTTAAAACAGGCCTTGATCTCATCGTCAGACATATTTTTATCCACGTAGATACATTCAATGCCAAGCTTCTTCAAAGTGAAAGAGAACAGATTGATCGTGCCGCCGTAGATTTCAGGGGTACTGATGATGCTGTCACCAGCCTGACAGATATTTAAGATGGAAAGCAAGGTAGCTGCCTGTCCGGAAGTGGTACACATGGCACCGACACCACCTTCCAGGGCTGCAATTTTCTCCTCGACTGCCATGACTGTTGGATTGGCAAAACGGGAATAACAGAGTCCTTTTGTTGGATCATCAAAGATGCCGGCAACTTCTGCGGCAGATTCGTACACATACGTTGTACTTTGGACGATAGGCAGAACACGAGGCTCGCCATTCTTTGGTGTATAGCCTGCATGCAGGCATTTTGTTTCATCTTTCATTGTAATAAAACCCTCCTATGGTATATAGTAGTTACTATGATTTAATGTAACATAAATACTATATTAATACAACAGTCGGGTGTAAGCGAGAGCTTTGCATGTTATTTCGCGAAATAACGACGAAAAAAATGAGAAATTCTGAAAAAATTGCTTGCAAAATAAAATTCCGTATGGTAATATCTAACTCTGTGATATATTTTTATATTCCTTGCTTCCGACCAGTTCGGAGGCCAATAGACCATAAGGAGGTGCAATAACATGAACAAGTATGAATTGGCGTTGGTTGTTAGCGCAAAGATTGATGATGACGCAAGAACTGCTGTTGTAGATAAGGCTAAGGCTATTATCGAGAAGGCAGGCGGCACAATCACAAACGTTGACGAAAAAGGCAAGCTGAGATTAGCATACGAGATTCAGAAGATGAAGGAAGGTTTCTACTACTTCATCCAGTTTGATGCAAACGCTGAAGCTCCAGCTCAGATCGAAGCAAGTGTTCGTATTATGGAATCTGTTCTCAGATATCTTTGTGTTAGACAGGACGCAGAGTAATAGTTAGGAGGATTTCCGATGAACAAAGTAATTTTGATGGGTCGTTTAACTCGTGATCCGGAAGTTAGATATTCACAGGCTGCAGAGCCTTTAGCAATCGCAAGATATACACTTGCAGTTGACCGTAGATTCCAGAGAAGAGACAATTCTGGAAATGAGCAGACAGCAGATTTTATCTCCTGTGTTGCATTTGGCAGAAACGGAGAGTTTGCTGAGAAGTATTTGAAGCAGGGTACAAAGATTGCGATTACAGGTCGTATTCAGACAGGCAGCTATACCAATAAGGACGGCAATAAAGTTTATACAACAGAAGTTGTCGTAGAAGAGCAGGAGTTTGCAGAGAGCAAGAATGCATCTGGAAACAACGGCGGTGGATATCAGCAGGAAGACAGACCAGCACCTGGTAATGCCAGTGCAGATGGATTCATGGATATTCCAACAGGATTGACAGGCAACGATTTACCATTTAAGTAAGGAAATTAAATGGAGGTAATTAGTAATGGCTTACAATAAGACAGAGAAGAGCGATCGTCCAGACGCTCCTATGAAGAGAAGACCAATTCGTAGAAGAAAAAAGGTCTGTGTATTCTGTGCAGAGAAGAATGCAGTAATTGATTACAAGGATACAAACAAGCTTAAGAGATACATCTCTGAAAGAGGTAAGATTCTTCCTAGAAGAATTACTGGTAACTGTGCAAAGCATCAGCGTGCACTTACAGTTGCAATCAAGAGAGCAAGACACGTAGCTCTTATCCCTTACGTTGTAGAGTAAGAAGAACGTATAAAACTCCAATTTGCGGATTTTCGCAGATTGGAGTTCTTTTTTGTCATAATATATACGAATTGATACAAATTAGATACATTTTCATGGTAAGATAAGAACAGTAAAATAAAGGATACTGTGAGGAGATTGTGGTGAGAAAGATAAGAAAAAGACGAATGGCAGCCGTGATGGTACTCTGTGTGGGACTGCTCAGCGGATGTGCCGGCAAAACCCAGACGGATGATCTTGTGATCACGATACCGGAATATGAGAAAATTACATACACAACCGAGCCAGTCGTGCATGGAGACATTGCGCCGGTGCTCGATCTGCGATTGAAATCAGAACAGTTTGAACGGAAAGAATACTATCCTGATCATGATGAGATGGAGGTTGATCAGGTATTTGTCCATGTTGGAGATGTCGTGCAAAATGGAGACACACTTGTCACCTTCTCTTCGGAGGATATAACGGAGGAACGAAGACAGTATGAAAACCGTGTGGAAGAGGATGCGCTTCTGATCGACCATTATACGAAGCTGGATGCAATTAATCAGACAGATGAACACCAGGAGAGTATCGAGCAGTTAAAGAAAGACCAGGAGATTGCAGGACTGTACATCAAAGATCTGGACGCAAGACTGGAAGCTTATACGATTAAGGCAGAGGGAAGCGGCATTGTGAGCAGCCTGTCGGATATGCTTGATTATGGAACCGTGTATGCCGGAGATGCAGTTGTAACGATCCTGTATGGCTCGGACAATTATACTACGACGACAGAGGATGATTATGCGTTTGAGGTAGGACAGACATTTACGGCAACTTTTGGCGTTGGAAGCTATGAGGTCAGATTGACAGCGATTGATGTGCTGGCGTCGGATACGGATGCCGGGATGAAACGGCAGCTTACATTTACATTGGTTGACTCAGCGAAACGGCCAAGCTCGGATTCACTGAATCTGGAGATCGAGAAAAATGTGCTCAAGAATGTCCTGTATGTACCAGAGGATGCAATCGTGTATGTGGGAAATGACAATTACGTCTATGTGCTGGATGAAGACGGATTCCGACATGGCGTACAGGTGCAGACTGGGGCAACGATTGATGGCTATACAGTGATTGAAGATGGTTTAAAAGAGGGCGACAAGGTGGTGATTGCAAAATGAGAATCGGACAGAAACTAAAACGACAGCTGGGATTTTTGATGAGTGTACTCTGCGCGGTCTCTCTGGTTGCCTGTGGAACGAAATATGCAGATGCGCCAGCTTTGCTGGAACCGGTATCTGGAACGGAATCGTACCGGGAAGTATCTGTGGGAGATGTAGGCGATCTGAAAATCGCATATGGATCGATCGTGCCAACAGAACATGCGGTGTTCTGGACGACACAGGTCAGCGTGGCAGAAGTCCTTGTCGACGTTGGAGATTATGTGGAAGCTGGACAGGTGGTAGCTACTGCGGATCTGGAAGCGGCACAAAAGGCAAAACAGGATCTGGAAGAAGCCCGGAGTCTGCTCGTGCAAAAACGTGAGCTGGAGGTGCAGAAACAACAGCTCACGATACAGAAGCTGAATCTAAAACAGGCGGGAGAAAATCAACTGGGAGATTCTGACAGTGCTGCGAAAACAGGAAAAGAGATCGAGACGGAACAGGAAAATGCCAATTATGATGAACTGCTTTACAAGCACCAGCTTGCCGATTACGATGATCAGATTCAGAAGCAGCAGGAGATCATTGAAGATGGAACCCTCAAGGCAACTGCAAGCGGGTATGTTTCTTATGTGCGTCAGTTTACATATGGCAATCAGGTTACAAGCTCGATGAATGTTATCACGATTGCAGATTATGAGGATACATATATTCAGATACAGAATACAACGATCAAAGACAAGCTTCTGGAGAAATACGACCGTTATTATACGATACAGGATGGCGCGAAAATTTCGCTTCGGGAGTATGCCTATACAACACAGGAGCGCCTGACAGCCGAAAATCAGCAGAAATATCCGGCACTTCGAATGCAGTATGAGGATGCTCAAAAGAGCGCGCCAGTCGGTTCTGTAATCGCCGTTTATCTCGTCAGAGACCGCGTGGAAGATGTCCTGTATGTCGGAAACGATTCTATCTATGAGGACGATCAGGGATCATTTGTCTATGTAAAAAATGGGGAGCAGCGCGAACAGCGCTACATTGAGACAGGAGTCAGTGACACGGTAAATACAGAGGTGATATCCGGGCTTTCTGAGGGAGAAAAAGTGTATTATACATCAGAGGCTGCATGGCCGGATGCATATGAGGAATATACGGTAAGTGCTCCAACGAATTATGATTCGATGTTTTATACAAACCGCTATGCGATTGCAGATACGATGCGGATCAATTACACATCTCCATATGAAGGTACAATTCAGGAAATCTGTGTATCCAATGGAGATTATGTGCAAAAGGGCGATGTGTTACTCAAGGTTCGAACGAATGAAGGCAGCGCGAAGCTGGCGGAGATGCGGTCAGGAATTGAGGATATGAAAGAAAATCGCACGAAAGCAGTGCAGGCACATGAGAATACACTTCAGTCGCTGCAACAGGAAAAGCAGGCAGCGCTGACTGCTGGACAGACACCACTTGCAACCGGTACGGATGCACAGACAGCAACCGACGGTGATGCAGAAGAACAGGCAAATCCGAATCTTTCATCTATGCTGGATGTCGATATTCAGATTGAGAATCTGGATTTTCAGATACAGACGCTGGATTATACATATCAGCTCAAGCAGTCAGAGGAAGCATATACGGAGGCAAGCTGTAACAATGACGGAACAGGTGTTATGTCAATCTGCGCTGAGCAGGAGGGCGAGGTGTTGGATTTCTGGAGAGACACCGGAGGCAAGCTGGAACTTAACTCGGATATTCTGGCGATTGATACGCCGGTGAAGGAGAAATTGGCATTGTATGGTGGAAACAGCAAGGTTGCGAACGGGACACCTGTATCGGTGCAGGATGAGGAAAGTGGAAAGACGATACAGGGCATCATCTGTGGCTCCAACGGAATCACGGAAGGAACAAAGGAAGAGTATTATGTCACGACGGTAGGGAATCGTGTCTATATCACGCAGAGTCTGACGGACGACAGCCGGATGTACTATGTGAAATTAGACGGGAACGCATCCGTGGAGGATATGACCGGAAGTCAGATAATTTCCTATCCGCTGATTTCTTATTCGGATGTGTACACGATTCCGGCAGATGCGCTCTACACAGAGAAGGCGAACTCAGGCAAGGAGACATCTGGGGATTTCTATTATGTGTGGAAAATCGTAGATGGAAATATCGAGAAACAATATGTGGATGCAGCAATCTGCAACAGCGCACAGGATACATCCAAATATAAAAAGGGCGATGTAGTGGCATGTATATTTAATGGTATTTCGGAGGGAGATATACTGGCGGGACCAGTTTCAGAGGAAGAGGAGTAAAAGATGATACGGTTCGTTTTACAAAAAATTAAAAACAAAAAATGGTTGACGACCTGCCTGCTTCTGGGACTTGTCTTTCTTGTGGCGGCGGTTTCCTGTCAGCCAATGTTCAAGGCAGGCTCGCTCAACAAGATGCTGCTGGACAGCTTTCATAATGCAGGTGAGGAAGCAGAGGCATATCCGACGGTGATCGGAAGAACAGGTGCTTATGTGACGGAGAAGCGTCAGACAGCTGCGGCTGTGCTCGACGGTGTGAAAGGGTATCAGCAGACATGGGAGAAATATCTTGGATCCATAAAGGCGGTGAATACGCAGACTATTCTGACGCTGGATGAACAGTCCGCACAGGGCGCATATGGTGGAAAAGGAAAATATCTGAAGGTATCGTATATGCCGGATATGCTGGCACATACACAGGTGCTTGTCGGCGAGGACTACGATGCGTATGCTGGGAATCTGTATGGCTGTATGTTGTCCGAGAGTGTGATGGATGCCTGCGGCTTTACAGTCGGTGAGACATTGGAATTCCCACTTTGGACAGATGCAGACGGGGAAACGCTGAAGCTGCAGATCTGTGGTATCTTCAAGGAGGCGGACAGCACAGACACCTTCTGGTATACAGCACCGAATACGATGGAACAGGAGATGTTTGTAAGTGAGGAAACCTTTGATGCCATCGTGAAGCAGTTTGCACCGGAAAAGATCAACTATGCGACCAATGTGCTGCTTGATTATACGAAGATCAATCAGAAGAATGTAGCAGATGTGCAATATTATATCGAGCAATTTCATAAGGAGGATGAGAGCTTTACCGATTCGTTCCTGAATCTGCTCAAGCAGTACCAGAAGGACAAGAAAACGATAGATATCACGCTCTGGGTATTGGAGCTTCCATTGCTTGGTCTGGTGCTTGCATTTATCTATATGGTGACTGGACAGATCATCGACACAGAACAGGGCGAGATCGCCATGATGCGGAGCCGGGGATACCGCCGCAGCCAGATTGTAGCGCTCTATGCATTGCAGGCGTGTATTCTCTGTCTGGTGGCAATGCTGATTGGAACGCCACTTGGATATGGACTTTGTAAGCTGGCTGCATCGACCACAGATTTCCTGACGTTCCATGCAGGGAATCTCTCGATGTATCATTTTACACCAGTGATGCTTGTCTATGGACTGGCGGCGTCTGCCGTTGGAATTCTGTTCATCCTGATTCCGGTCGTGATTCATTCCGGGGTATCGATCGTACAGCAAAAATCTGATCAGAAGATCAACAAGAAGATGTTCTGGGAAAAATATTTTCTGGATATCGTGTTGCTTGGCGTTTCAATCTATCTGCTTCACAATTTCAACCAGGAGATTGATAAGATCCGTGCACGGGCACTGCTTGGGGCGAAGATGGATCCGTTGATCTTCTTGGATTCTGTATTGTTTATCGTGGCGATGGGACTTGTTGTGCTGCGGTTGCTGCATTATCTTGTGCAGCTTGTCTATCATATCGGCAGAAAAAAGTGGCGTCCGGCAGTGTACGCGTCGTTCTTACAGATCACGCGGAACTTCCGCAAGCAGGGCTTTATCTCGGTATTTTTGATTCTGACCGTGGCGATGGGACTGTTCAATGCCAATGCGGCGCGCACGATCAACCAGAACTATGAAAACCGGATCCGCTATGCAGATGGAGCCGATATCCGTTTGCAGGAGACATGGAAGATGCAGGCATTTTATGTGTCTGCCAATGATATCGACTATAACTATGTGGAGCCAGATCCGGTCAAATATGACGAGCCGGTCAAGCAGGGACTTTGCACGAGCATGGCAAAGGTAATCCGAACCAACAATATATCGGTGAGCCGGGGAAAAACGAAGATTGCTAACTGTGAGTTCATGGGAATCCATACAAAAGATTTTGGTGAGACTGCGTATTTGCAGGAGGAACTAAACAGAGACGTTCATTGGTATACATATTTAAATGAACTGGCACAGCAGGAAAATGGTGTGATTCTGTCGAAGAATCTGGCAGCGGCACTGGAGGTCAAAGTGGGGGATGTTGTGGATTGTTCCAGATATGGGGATTCCGTGATGAAGAAGGAGACGGTGCGCGGTACGATCAGCGGAAAGGTTGTAGCGGTTGTAGATGCGTGGCCGGGTTTTGTACAGTATACATATGAGGATGGAGAAGAAACCGAGCATTATCTGATCGTCGCAAACTATGCGAAAACGGTGCAGAGCTTCAAGATTTCTCCATATGAGATATGGTACAAGCTGGCAGATGGCGTGGACAGTGATGCGGTACGGGCTGTGATCGACGCGAGTGGAACGAAGTTGTCGGCATATACCGCTTTGGACCGGGATATTGATGCGATGAAGGAAACAGCGATGATACGGATTACAAACGGAATGTTCACTTTGAGCTTTGTCATTGCATTGATTCTATGTATGATTGGATTCCTGATTTACTGGATCTCATCGATCCGGCAACGGGAATTGTTATTTGGTGTATATCGGGCGATGGGCTTAAGCGAGAAGGAGATAAACCGTATGCTTGTAAACGAGCATCTGTTTTCCACATTGCCATCGATTCTGGCAGGTGGTGCCTGCGGCGGTGTGGCGACATATCTGTTTGTGCGGTTATTTGGTGTGATTTATCTGCCGCAGAAACATAACTTAAGCATCTATGTCTATCTCGACCAGATGGATGTGTTGAAGCTTGTCGCGGTGCTCATGGTTATGATTTTGCTGTGTATCGTGATCCTGCGGCGGCTGGTACGGAGTCTGAATATCACGCAGGCATTGAAATTAGGAGAGGAGTAGGAGTTTCGCTTATGAATATCATTGAAGCAAGAAATATTACACGGATGTTCCCGGTTGGTGACGGCGAATTCTACGCCTTGAAGCATGTCGATATTGATATACCGGCAGGGAAACTTACGATATTGAAGGGACGTTCTGGAAGTGGAAAGACCACATTGATGAATATATTAAGTGCCCTGGATGCACCGACAGAGGGGGATGTCAGTTTCGATGGACAGGTGTATTCGGAGATGGAAGATGCACAGAAGGAACAACTGCGAAGAAAAGAAATTGGGTTTGTCTTTCAGGCAGTTGCGTTGATTCCGATTATGAATGCATATGAGAATGTGGATTTTGCAATGCGGCTGGCAGAACCGGAGCTGACCGCGAAGGAGGTTGACGAACGAATCAGGGAGACACTTGCCTTGGTCGGAATGGAAGAGCGTATGCGGCATATGCCGGGACAGATGTCCGGTGGAGAGCAACAGCGGGTCGCAATCGCGCGGGCAGTGGCACACCGGCCGAAGGTTGTGTTTGCAGATGAACCGACCGGAGCGCTGGATACCGAGTCTGGACTTCGGGTCATGCAGTTGTTCCGAAACCTGATCGAGAAAGAAGGCGTGACGATCGTTATGACAACACATGATCCAAACCTGATGGAGCTTGGCGATGTTGTCTATGAGTTGGAGGATGGTGAGATTATTGACAGACAAATACGAGAATGATACATTGGAAGATAGGAAAAACGACATGGCGGAGGAGGCAGATCTGGCGGAAACTGCCCCTCTGATCGTCTGCGATTCTCTCGTGAAGATCTATAAGACAAAAGAGGTTGAGGTGCTTGCTTTGCAGGGACTTGACCTGACGGTCAACCGCGGGGAGCTGATGGCAATCATCGGGAAGAGTGGAAGCGGAAAAAGTACGCTTATGAATATCGTTGGAGGTCTGGAAGTGCCATCCGCCGGACGGATCATCGTGGATGGACAGAATCTGGCGGAATTTACAGAGCGTCAGATGGTGCAGTACCGGAAGAAACAGATCGGGTTTGTATGGCAGAAGAGCGGACGGAATCTGTTTCCGTATCTGACTTCGCTGGAAAATATTGAGGCACCAATGCTTGCAATCCATAAAAGCGCGAAGAAACGGCGGGAGAAGGCAGAGGAATTGCTGGCGTTAGTTGGCATGGAGCATAAACGGGATTCTTACCCGGCACAGATGTCTGGTGGAGAACAGCAGAGAGTGGCAATCGCAGTCGCGCTTGCAAACGAGCCGGAAATCCTGCTCGCCGATGAGCCGACCGGAGCGGTTGATACAAAGACTTCTTCGAACATTCAGGATCTGTTCCGGAAGTTAAACCGGGAGCTTGGACTTACGATCATCATAGTCACGCATGATATGAAACTTGCACATAAGGTAGACCGTGTTGTCATGATTTCGGATGGCAAGATCAGTACAGAGAAGATCCTGAAACAGCATTACCGGGATATGCTGGATCAGTTGGAATTACCGGATATGACGGATGAGACACATGAGGAATATTCCGTGCTGGATAAGGCACATCGTGTGCAGCTGAGCGATGATATGCTTGCGGCAGCAGGCATTGATACGAACAAGGTCAAGGTGCGCATCGAGGATGGACGCGTCGTGATCGAGGCGGAGGAAAAGAAGGAATGATTAAGATACTGGTAGTGGAGGATGAACGCGCGATTTCGGATCTCATTCGGATGAATCTGGAGGATGCCGGATATGCCTGCACCTGTGTATATGATGGTATGGCGGCAGCGGATCAGATAGAGACACAGACGTTTGATCTGGTTTTACTGGATATCATGCTGCCGAAGGTAAATGGATATGAACTGTTAGAATACATCAAGCCGACGGGAACGCCGGTGATTTTTCTGACAGCAAAGGCAGGACTGGATGATCGTGTCAGGGGATTAAATCTCGGTGCTGAGGATTATATCGTGAAACCGTTTGAGATCGTGGAGTTGATCGCGCGTGTACAGGTTGTGCTGCGGCGGTTCCATAAGGATGCGACAAAGCTTGTGTATGGCGATCTTGTCATCAATACGGATAATCGCACGGTGCTGCGGGACTGTGTACCAGTCGAACTGACACCAAAAGAATTTATGCTGCTGGAGATATTTGTGCGCAACAGAAATATTACCCTGTTTCGGGACAAAATCTACGAGCTTGTCTGGGAAAATGACAGCTACGGTGATACGCGTACCCTCGATCTGCATGTACAGCGTCTCCGTAAGAAACTTGGTCTGACCGATAAGCTGAGGACGATTTACAAAGTTGGATACCGGCTGGAAGATTAAAGGAATAGAGAAGATTCGTGAAGTTTCGTTATAAAGTTGTAATTATCAATATCATATTATTATCGCTTGGAATTGGAACCGTCGGATTCTTTATGATCCATCGGAATTTCCAGCTTGCGCTCGATGCACAGATCAAAACCTCGATCGAGGAGAACAATCTGCTGCAATCGACGATCGAGTATCGTTTGCTCGATACGATCAATTCTTCCCCGTCAAATCTTGTGTATCAGATGAAGAATTTAAGTGCCGATGTCGTAGGTAAAATGGGCGGAAACAACAAAGGTGTCTATGTGTTCTACGATGGTGCGGAGGTTGTGCATTCTGCGGCAGACGACAATAAACTTTCCTGCCCGGAGGAGCTGTGGAGTACCGCAGTGATCGGGCAGAAGCAGTACATGATCACGAAGGAAGCCGGGCGGTATTATCTGTTTTCCTGTTCGACAAGTCTGGTTCAGGACAAAATGATGAATATTATCAATGCGCGGGATATCACCGAGACATATCAGCTGGTGGAGAATGAACGGCGGTATTTTGTCCTGCTTTTAGGTATTGTCGTGCTTTGCTGTACGGTGGCAGTGTTTGTGATTACCTATCTTCTGACGAAGCCTTTGGAGACGCTGAACCGGGCGTCGAAGAAGTTTGGAGAGGGCGATTACGAGAGCCGCGTGCATCTGCGCAGTCACGATGAAGTAGGTACACTGGCACAGACCTACAACCAGATGGCGGATGCAGTGTGTGAGCATATGGATGAACTGCAGGGAATGGTGACACGACAGGAACAGTTCGTGGCAGATTTCACGCATGAGGTCAAAACGCCGATGACAACGATCATCGGGTATGCGGACATGCTGCGTTCCAAGGAGATGAAAAGGGAGAATCAGGTGCTTGCGGCATCGTATATTTTCCATGAAGGAAAACGTCTTGAGGCAATGTCGATGAAGCTGTTTGATTTTATTTACACGAAACACAGAAAGATTGAGTTTCAACCGATCTCGGTTGTGAACTTCATGCAGGAGGTTACGGAGAGTGTGACGCCAATCCTGGCGCAGAAGAACCAGACGCTTGTCTGTACGACGGTGGAAGCGAGGATCGAGGGAGACAGCAATCTTTTGAAATCCGCATTTATCAATATTATAGACAACGCCAGAAAGGCGTCAGAGCAAGGAAGTGAGATTCGGTTCTTTGCGAAGCAGACGGACGATGGCGTGCAGATTGGCGTGCAGGATTTTGGTGTTGGTATCAGTGAAGAACATTTACAAAGAATCTTCGATGAGTTTTATATGGTAGATAAATCGCGTTCACGGAAAGAAGGCGGTGCGGGACTTGGACTTTCGCTTGCGGCATCTATTGTGGAAAGCCATGGGGAGAAGCTGGAGATCGAAAGTACAGTTGGAGAAGGCACAACAATGTGGGTGGTATTTCATGAAAAAAATCTTACAGAACAATAAAATACGCGTCGGACTGTTATTTGTCTGTTGTGCGCTGATCGTCGTGCTAAGCATCGTAGCACCGAAATATCTGCTTGCACGGACGCTTACGGAACAGACGAATCACGTCGAGGTGGCACCGGAGGAATATTATCTGGAAGCGGGAACGATGATGTCACGCAATACATCCTCAAATCTCTCGGCTGTCGATCGGATCAAGCTGATCTCCGGCACATGGGACAGTAACATGACAAAATGCGATATCACAGAGGGCTTTCTGGATGAAGTCGAAGCGGTGGAACTTGCGAAGAAGCAGTTGGATGTCTATTACAAGCAGGGTGTGTATCCGTATTCCGTGCAGATCCAGTATGACAATCTGTATTCATATTCGTCAGAACTTTACTGCTACACGGACACCAGCTTTGATACCTATGCGGCATATCTCTGGAAGATCACATTTACGAAGTATGATAACAGCGTGGAGAATATCGTTTATATGACAGAGAGTGGGACAATCCTGCTTGCATGGACAAACAACACGAAGTTTGCGCAGACAACAACACTTCTGGACTTCTATGAAAATGTGCAGATACGGGATGTCCTTGGGGAAAATAAGCTGTACACGGCGAGTGCGGTGGAGTATATGCCAGTTGCTTCTGTGACGATTCCTTACCCGGACGCAGAGGAGATAAAAGAAATTAAAAATGGAGCATTGATCACACTCCGGGTATCTGGTGACTTAGAGAACCTACAGGCATTGCAATATACGACGGAGCATGGACAGGGAATTGTCCTGATGCCATTACAGAACAACAAATGATATATTTTCTCATATATAATTCTTGATTTTCATAATAAGTTCCTGTATGATGCATATAGTTAGCTTAGACTAACTTATATGCATCAAGGTGAGGAAACGATATGCCGATACAGGAACTGGTTCAAATCAAACAATCAAACGATCTCGAAAAAAACACAGCCGTGATGATGGCGGTCAATTGTGCACCGGTGATCAAGGGAAGCAAGGCTTCGAATCTGATCACAGTGACAATGCAGGAGTTTTACATGATCCGGAAGCTTGTGCGGGGAACAGGGATTTCTTATCATCTTCTAAAAATCAAAGCGAATAAATTCATGTTATTTTTGTATCGGAGAGAAGCACTCAAACGCTACATTCTATCTGAGAAGGTACAGAAATTTCTGCGTGGTTATGGCTATCCGGCAGATGATTTTTCTGCGATGCTGCATAGACTGTTTTCGCGTGTGGAACAGTATAGCAGAGGAGAGATTGCATATCCACATGAGATGGGAGCTTTCCTGGAGTATCCGATCGAGGACATCTTAGGATTTATGGAGAATGATGGAGAGAATTTTTCCTTTTACGGATATTGGAAGGTTTATCACAATGAGCAGGAGATGACACAGTTGTTTCAGCGTTTTGACGAGGAACGGGAGCATGTGCTGCAGGAGATTCTGGAGGGTAAGACAATCCGGGAGATCGCAGTCTGAGCTGTGACTTGCAAAACGCCAAATATATAACAAAAAGAAAGGGATAAGTTATGAGCAAAGTAAGTATTGTATATTGGAGCGGAACAGGAAATACAGCCATGATGGCAGGCAGTATCGCAGACGGTGTAGCAGCCGCAGGCGGTGAGGCAGAGCTGATCACGGTAGATGAGGCAAGTGTTGATGCATTGAAGGATGCATCCGTGATTGCACTTGGCTGCCCATCTATGGGTGCAGAGCAGCTCGAAGAGACACAGATGGAGCCATTTATGTGTGAGCTTGATGGCGTGATCGCTGGAAAGCAGATTGCACTGTTTGGCTCTTACGGCTGGGGAAATCAAGAGTGGATGCGTGACTGGGAGGATCGTATCGTTGCAGATGGCGCAACTGTTGTAAATGGCGAGGGTATCGCAGTAAACGGAACACCTGGTCCGGACGCAGAGGATGAACTGAAGGCACTTGGTCAGACACTCGCAAGTCTGTAATAATTGCGATTATTTAATATTTATCTGGAATAGATACAAATTTGATACATTCCTATGCTACACTGAAACCATCAAATCAGAAGGGGGAGGAATCCGAGATGAAACGATGGATAAAAGTGCTATGCATAGGAATGTTTTTTTCGCTATTGACAGGATGCGGAAAAGGCAGAGGTGATGTTGCCTCAGATTATCAGAAAAATGCTGAGGGAGGTACATTTGAGGCGGGAGAGCCATCGAATATCAGCTATCAGGTTGCCGGAAATAACAATGTGACATTTACGGTCGATGCTGATGTGACAGGAGGCGAGCGGCTCTCTGGCAGCCGGTGCTATGGAGTAAAAACACAGGTGTTTGATGATTCCTATGTGGAATCTAAGGTATATCCGGTGTTTGATGAGGGAACGGCACAGTCAGTAAAACCATATATGGTATGTACGGATCAGGAGATGGATGACCGAAGAGATGCTCTTTGGGCAGAGATAGACAAGGCAGTTGAACAATCGGCGTCTCAGACGGATGCCATCTCTGAGATCTGGAAGGATGGATTTTTTGCAGATATGAGTGAGTTGAACTGCACTACCGATACGAAGGGACAGGCGCTACATACAACCTTGACAGGAGAAGAAAAAGTGGATCCGAGAATACCGGTCACAGCAGACAACCAGAAAACGTATAGCTATGTCGATGCAGAAGGTAAGAATATCAGCCGGGCAAGAGTGGATGGTGAAATTGATGGCCTGCCGTATGTATATGAAACGTATTATCAGGAGGCTTCAGACAGTGTAGAAAATGTAAACTGGGTTACCTTATATATGCGGTACGACAGATATCGGAAGCAGATTCTTGCGCGGCCGAAGGAGAACGGGGATGAAGTTCCGGATCTGGATGAGACGGATGCACAGGCGTTGGCAGATGCATTTTTACAGAAGCTTGGATATGGAGACTTTGTGTGTTGTGGAACGGAGATTGGTGCTTACAGGGAAAGGGAGGAGGATCCGTATGCGATGGGAACTAATCTGATCGATCGTTGGTATTGCTTTTCTTATAGCCGGAAGATGGATGGGATTGCGACAGCGGTTACAGCAGGTGTTAATGATTTACGGTTTGGCGTATCGGGGGAGCTGACAGCTCCGCAGGAGACCATCGATGTTACGGTGGATGCACAGGGCGTTGCAACTGTGAAGATACAGGCAAATCAATATGAATTAGAGGAAGAAGGAACCGGTATTACGTCTTATCTTACCTTTGAGCAGGTGGATGCAGCCGCTCAGAAATACATGAGTGAATATAAACAACCGGATTATATCACGAAGAATGTACCACAGGCAGTCTCTGTAACACATGTAAAGCTAAATTATGCTTATGTGCGTTATACAGATGGAAACTACAATATGATCCCCGTGTGGGCATACTATGGATATCAGTTTGAACAAAATCCATATCAAGAAAGATACAGTGGAGATGCTTCACCGCGGGAATGTTTCCTGTTTGGAGTCAGTGCGGTGGATGGACAGATTATCGAGGGCGTGTATTCCAAGGTTGTAGCAAATCCGTTTGATCTATAAAAAGGGGAGGATAGTATCATGAGACGATGGAATAAAGTGATCTTCTTAGGGGTAACATGTCTGGTGCTTGCCGGCTGCGGAAAAAACCGGGGCGATGAACTGTCGAAGGACTACCAGAGAAATGACGCGCTGGAGGGAGATGTGTCTGCGGAGTCAGAAAGTGTAACAGGACATCTGGAGTATGAGCTTGTCAGCGATTCCGGAATTACATTTACAGTGGCTGCGGATGTGACCGGTGGAGACCGGCTTGCAGAGAGCTGCTGCTATGGGGCAAAACCTGTGGAAGTGGATGAGGCATATCTAAAGGAGCATGTCTATACAATATTTGACGAGGGGACTTTGCAGCAGGTCAAACCGTATGAGGTGTGCAGTCAGCAGGAGCTTGCAAACAGACAGAATCAATTACTTCAAAGACAGCAGGAATTACAGTTACAGACAGATACGGAGAACAGTTCCGTTCATGCAATATGGGAAAATGGTATTCAGTCGGATTTGGAAACGGAGGACTGGCTTGCAGATCAACGGGATGAGTCAATGGTCACAGAGGAAACAGGAAAGGCTATTTATACATATGAGATTGCAGATGGAATCACGACGAGTCTTGCTCGCGTGGATGGTGAAATCGATGAGATCCCGTATGTATATACATGTGCATATTATGACTCGAATGCATATCCTTATTCCCACATGCGTTACATGCGGTATGATATGTATTCGTATGAAGCGAAAATTACAGTGCGGCCGAAAACAGAGGAAGATGCTGTGGAGGGGCTGGATATAAGAGAGGCGGAGGCAAAGGCCGATGAGTTTCTTGCAAAACTTGGATATGACGATTTCACATGCTTTGAAACCGGTATTGGAGCAAAACTCGTTGCAAATGAAGATGCCGCATCTATGAATCCGAGTACGTTGAACGATTGTGCGTACTGCTTTAGTTACACTCGTACGAGGGATGGAATTCCGGTAGCTGGGACACCCGGTGCATATAATTTTACATTTGGAATTGCCAATCAACTGCCGGCTTCGGAAGAGGTGATCACGGTTGCGGTAGATGTTGACGGCGTGGCTGTGGCAGATATACAGTCAGCGCCATATGACGTGGAAGAGACCGGAATCGGAATTGAAAGTGTTCTTACCCTGGAACAGGTGGATGCAGCGGCGCAGAACTATATGCAGAAATTTCAAAAGACGAATGCCTATGCAGATGTCCATAAGATAATGATAGACCGGGTGGAGCTAAATTATGTCTATGTGTGTTATACGGATGGAAAATGTAATGTGATTCCGATATGGGCGTATTATGGATCTACGAGAGAAGGGGGAAAAGAGCGATATCTGTTTGGAGTCAGTGCCGTGGACGGTCAGATCGTGGAAGGGCAGTATATGTATTATTTAGATCTTACATTCACAGTATAATGAAGCCGGCTGTTTATTTATTTGACGGATAAATAGACGATATCGAGATTCTATTGGAGAGTGCGTTGCACTCTCCTTTTTTTTATGGTAAAATTTCAGTGGTTTAGTTTGGAAAAACGAGTAAAATATAAAATAAACGAAAAAAAGATGGAAGGTGAGCATATGCGTCTTCATTTTACGAAGATGGAAGGGCTTGGCAATGACTATGTCTATGTCAATTGTTTCAAGGAAAAAGTAGAGCATCCGTCGGAGCTTGCAGTGCGGGTATCAGACCGGCATTTCGGAATTGGCTCAGATGGACTGATCCTGATCAAGCCGTCGGAGGTGGCGGATTTCAAGATGGATATGTACAATGCGGACGGCACGCAGAGTGAGATGTGTGGAAACGGTATCCGCTGCGTCGGAAAGTATGTGTATGATTATGGGCTGACGGATAAAACTTCCGTGTCCATCGAGACGCTGGCAGGTATTAAATATCTGGAGTTTACATTTGGCGATGAGGAGAAAAACGGACGGAAGACAGTAGAACTTGTGCGTGTCAATATGGGAGCCCCGATTCTTGCACCAGAGGACGTACCAGTGGATCTGCCGGATGCAGGGGATATCGTGCAGGATTATCCAATCATGGTAGCGGGAAAAGAATACCGCATTACCTGCGTATCCATGGGTAACCCACATTGTGTGAGCTTCGTGGACGACGTCGACAACTTCCCGTTGGAGGAAGTAGGACCGCTGTTCGAGAACAATCCAATCTTTCCGCGTCGTGTCAATGCAGAGTTTGTCGAGCTAGTCAGCCCGACGTATGCGAAGATGCGTGTATGGGAGCGTGGAACCGGCGAGACACTTGCCTGTGGAACCGGTACCTGTGCGACTGCCGTTGCCTGCATCTTAAATGGCAAGACAGAAGATGAAGTGACAGTGAAGCTGCTTGGCGGCGAGCTTATCATCCGCTGGGACCGCGACGCGAATATCATCTACATGACAGGCCCTGCCAAGGTCGTATTCGACGGAGAAATTGAAGTATAGCCAAGGCAGAAGGTTACAAAACATTCGTAGTAAATCATATTATGATTGTATAGCATTTGTAAACACAGCTGCGAACGATTACAGGGTAAATCAGGTTGTTTCAACATGTCAATTTTAATGCAGACCATTGAAGCACGCTGGTACTTAATGAACGTCAAACTTGTATGACGTGAATTTAGTACCATTGCGTGATGAAGTGAGCGGGAGCGCGTCTGCATGGAATTGCACATGTTGGAACAACCGAGAATCAGCTAGAAACGTTCGCAGCGTCACAATAGACATTTAGGAGGAAAAAGACATGTTTAAAGTAAACGACAACTATTTGAAGCTTCCGGGAAGTTACCTCTTCTCAACCATCGGCAAGAAAGTACGTGCGTATCAGGAGGCAAATCCTGACAAGGAGATCATCCGTCTTGGTATTGGCGATGTAACCCAGCCACTCGCACCGGCAATCATCGACCGTCTGCATGAGGCAGTATCCGAGATGGGCGTGCAGGAGACATTTAAAGGCTATGCACCTGACCTTGGTTATGAGTTTTTGCGTAGTGCGATCGTAAAGAACGATTACAATGCACGCGGTGTTGACATCGCAATCGACGAAGTATTTGTCAGTGACGGTGCAAAATGTGATTCCGGAAATATTCAGGAGATCTTTTCCCTTGACAATAAGATCGCTGTCTGCGATCCTGTATATCCGGTTTATGTAGATTCGAATGTTATGGCAGGAAGAACCGGAACGTATGATGCAACAACCGGTCTTTGGAGCGATGTGATCTACATGCCATGTAAGGAAGAAAATGGATTCGCACCAGAACTTCCAGAGGAGACACCGGATATCATCTATCTGTGTTTCCCGAACAACCCGACCGGTGCAACGATCACGAAGGATCAGTTGCAGAAATGGGTAGATTACGCAAACGAAAAGCATGCAGTGATCATCTACGATGCTGCATATGAGGCATATATCAGTGAGCCGGATGTACCACATACCATCTATGAGTGTGACGGTGCAAAGACTTGTGCAATCGAGCTTCGAAGCTTCTCGAAGAATGCCGGATTTACCGGAACAAGACTTGGATTTACAGTGATTCCAAAGGAGTTAAAATCCGCAGATGGTGTTGCTCTGAATCCACTTTGGGCAAGACGCCATGGAACAAAATACAACGGTGCTCCGTATATTGTGCAGGCAGCCGGTGAAGCTGTGTATTCTGAGGCAGGAAAGAAGCAGACTGGCGAGCAGATCGCATACTATATGAAGAATGCAAAGTATATCTTTGATGGATTGAAGAGTGCCGGATATTCGGTATCCGGTGGTGTGAACGCACCATATATCTGGCTGAAGACACCGGATGGCATGAGCTCCTGGGAGTTCTTTGATTATCTGTTAGAGAAGGCAAATGTCGTTGGTACACCGGGTTCTGGATTCGGACCAAGCGGCGAAGGATATTTCCGTCTGACTGCATTTGGAACCTATGAGAATACAGTCAAGGCAATTGACCGGCTGAAGGCGCTGTAACAGGTTGTTGGTATGACAGAGAATGTTTATAAGCTTGTTATGTTAGGGTTTGTAACTGGATCGTGGCTGTTTTTAAGCTCCATGTTCCTGCTGAAACGGAAACCGAGATCGTTTCTGTTTCATGCAGGCATGTGGGCTGTGTTGATGGTATATTTTATACTGTATGAGTTTTTGATGAGTTATCACGGTGAGGTAGCGTGGTTTCCGGCAGGACTCGTGGAGATTGCAGTCATGATGACGGTTGTTGCCGTGAATAACGAGGGAAATCTATGGAGAAACTTCTGCATCGTTGTGTTACAACAGGGTGTTGGAAGTCTGTTTTTTACAATGGCGGCGCTGCCATTTCCGAAGCTGCAGGAGTACCAGCTGAGTATTATCGGATTCCAGCCACTTCCAATATCTGTTACGAACTTTTTGATTTTGGGGTTGATGAATGTGTGCTGTGTCATTGCAACACTTATTCTGAAATTCATTTTCCGGAAGGAATATACCGGGGATGGACGTCTGTACCGGAATATCATGATCGGGTATATTCTGATCGCGTACGTATCCCTTGCTTCGCGCTGGAAGCTGATTGACCGGATACGACAGGGCGATGTGGAAATCAGTAATTTTGTTGTTTTGTATGTGGTGTGGATCATAGGAATTGTGATTTTATGCAATTATGTTCCGTATGTCTATAACCGGTCAGAAGCCAGATGGCAGAAAAAAGAACAGCAGATGCTGTCACAGATGCTGGCAGAGAGTGAACGCCACTATGAGCGGCTGGTAGAAGCACCGTTTGTCTATGGACAGACACTGAGTGGAAATGTGACGCTGGATGCAGTGGTGGCAGATTATACGAAGCGTGCGCAGGAACGAACGCTTTTGTTTGATGCTGTCGTAGAGCCGGTACATATATCGGATATGGCAGAGCTGGATGTGACGGTAATCGCCGATGCGATGTTAGAAACGGCATTTACACATGTCTCGACAGGTGCTGATGCGTTTGTACAGTTTACCGTGCGACAGAGAAAGGGCAGTTTGTTTCTGGATGTCGATTATATGACAGGAAAACGAATCCTGCGCAAGAAGGAACAGACGCTTGCAGAAGCCCTGATCAGAAAATATGAGGGCAGTAAACAGATCAGAAGAAAAGGAAAAGAACGGCAGATTTGTGTGCTGCTTCCAAATCAGGTACAGAAGGAAGAAACAAAGGGATAAATTGTGGGGGTACTATGGTAGAAGAATTATTTTCTGTGTTGGCACTGGGGCTAGAGATTTCCGTGTGGTTGTTTATAACGTGCATGGTTTTGATTAAGCGGAGACGGCGGAGCATATGGATGCGTCTGCTGTCTCTGTTTATGATTGTCGGGTATTTTGAAATCTACGAAGTTTTGATGTTTTATCATGGAGAGAAGCTTTGGCTTTATAGCGGACTGACAGAAATCCTGATGCTGGCATTGTTAATTGTAATCAATAACGAAGGATGCTTCTGGCGCAATTACTGTATCTTGATTTTGGAACAGGGCATGACCAGTCTGTTATTTTCCATTTTCGGTTACGCATCTCCAGATTTGAATGAAGATCTGACAAAATTAGTAAGCTTTACACCGGTTGCACCGGTTCGGGCATGCATTCTGGTGTTTGGAGTGATGTCACTGGCATTTATTCTCTCAGCACTCTTCTTAAAGAAAATGTTCAAGCAGGAGTATGAGGGAAGCGGGTATATCTACAAACGGATTGTATTTGGCTACACGTTTATCTCGTATGTGTCTCTGGCATCCCGCTGGAAGCTGATCGATCAGTTGCGGAAAAATACAATTGCAGGGTACGAGGTACTGGCACTGGGTATCGTGTGGGTTGTATCTTTGATTATGGTTTGTAATTATGTGCCATATGTGTATAATAAACTTGATATCGTATGGCGAAAACGGGAGCAGGAAACGCTGCAAAAATTACAGGCGGAAAGTCAGATGCATTATGCAGCACTTGCAAAACAGCCATTTGTCTATGGACAGAACCTGAGTGGAAATGTTACACTAGATGCAGTCGTGGCGGATTATGCGAAGCGTGCACAGGCACGTGCGCTGCTGTTTGAGGCAGTCGTGGAACCGCTGCAATGTACGGATAAGGCGGAACTGGATGTAACGGTAATTGTGGATGCGATGCTGGAGACGGCATTTGCAGGAGTTGTTGAAGAGGCGGACGCATTTGTACAGCTTACAGTGAGTGAGCGGAAGGGCAGTTTGTTTCTGGATGTTGACTATGTGACGGGAAAACGAGTACCGCACAAAAAGGAACAGGCACTTGCGGATGCACTGATCGGCAAATATGATGGCAGTAAACAACTGCGGAAAAAGGGAAGAGAACGGCAGATCTGTGTGTTGCTTCCGCAGTCTACGGTTCGCAGCTGAAAGAGAAATACGAAGGAACGGAACGATTATTACGATGAAGATTATTATATGTGATGATGAACGAATGGATGCCGAGCGCGCGAAAACAATATTACTTTCCTGCAAATGTGTTCAGGAGGAAGACATTACGATTCTTACACCACAGGAGATGCATCTGGGACTGGAGGTGCAGGATATAAAATGTGATATTGCGATTATGGATATCGAGTATGAAAACCGGCAGTTCAACGGGATTACATTAAGCAAAGAGTTAAATAAAAAGCTGCCGCTGTGCCAGATCATCTATCTGACATGGGTATTGGAATTTGCACCGGAAGTGTATGATACGATCCACTGCTATTTTGTGTTAAAGCAAAACGAGGAGAAGATGTTGCCGCGTGCGATGGAAAAGGCGATACAGATTTATTGTGATCAGGAAGACCATGAAATTATTGAACTTAGAAATCATGGAAAGATGATGTATATCCGGCAGGCAGATATTATATATGCCGAGAGACAGGATCGGATTGTGCAGATTCACACAGCACAGGGAACGTACCAATGTTATCAGTCATTGACGAAGATTATGAAACTTCTCGGAAGAAATTTCCTGCGCTGTCATGGCGGATATGTTGTGAATTATAATTATATTGATACTGTGATGCGGGAAAGCGTGATTTTGTCAAATGGTACGGAGATTCCGATTGGACGGACATACCGGACATCATTTCATGAACAGTACATGCGTATGGTAGAACAGCATGTGTAATACAGATACAGGGAGAAATGCAAATGGAAAAAGCAGTGGGGATTGGACTGTTTGCCTTGCTGGTTGTGGGCGTTGCCTTTGTGCAGGTGCATTATTACCGGGAGCGGCAGCGGGCAAAGGCAGAGTGTGAACGGCTGGAGCAAAGCATCGGGCAGATGCAGAAGCAATATGTCGATGTGGTAAAACAGAACCAGTCATATCGCCAGATGAATCATGAATTAAAAAAGTATCAGTGGCTTGTACAGGTTATGCGTGAGAATATGGGAACGGTCACGCATGGACAGTTGCTGGAGCTTGTATTGCAGAAGAAAATACAGGAAGCAGAGCATAAACAGATCACTTGTGATGTGCAGGGAACCTTAAATGGAAATCTGCGTATGGACGAGATGTCGCTGGTCAGCCTCGTGATGAATCTGCTGGACAATGCGATCGAAGCATGTGTGCAGACGGAGACCAGACAGATTCAGGTTGTGATCGCAGAAGATCCTGCGGCGCAGATGCTGGAATTGAAATTACAGAACTCAAAGAACAGCAGTCAGAAGCTGCATGCGAATGAAGCAGGAATAGGATATCAGACGACAAAAGAGGATCGCGGCTCGCATGGGTATGGAACACAGATCATCCAGCGGATCGTCGATGAAAATGGTGGTACAATTCGGTATGTGGATGCCGGGGATACCATGCAGATCACCTGCAGACTCTGTATGGAAGATAAAAAGCTTTTGAGCGAGGGATAACGTATGACACAGGATGAATTTAGCTGCCTCTATGAGGAGAATTCATTTACATGTATTATAAAAAAGGGGCTGGCGATGCTGGATGGTGACCGCATCCGAATCGAGCATATCGACAGCGATATGGAAGTTCTGACCATCCCGGATGAGCTTCCGGTTACGCTGTTTGATATACAGGGAAGAAGCTACACGCGCATCCTTCCAGTTTCCGAGCTTGGGAAAAAGGCGTGTTATGAGAAGAAAAATTTAAAGCAGGTGCGCCTTGGAAAAAATTTTCGATTTCTGGATGACTATGCGTTTGCACGCTGTGAACATCTGACAGAGGTTGTGGCAGAGGGCATCGATGGATTTGCTGACCTGCGTCTTGGCAATGGCGTGTTTGATGATTGTGGAAGCCTGGAGATTTTAGCACTCGACGGTGACCGGGAAGCGAAAATTGCAAGGCTGCTTGCAGCTGTACCACGGTTCCTGAAAGCGGAGGATCTGTTGACAGGCGGCGAGATCGGGACGGACGCATGGTATGAGCGTTGGGATTTTGCCCTGCGTGCCTTTTTGAAGGAAGACGATGTTGCGGGCTACATGCAGGCAGTGCTTTTTGGCAAGCGGAAGTTCGCAGACCGGGAAGCGTACATTGCCTATGTGCAGGAGGCAAAGCGCGCATTGTGCAGACTGCGGTTGGAATACGGAGAAGAATTGCAGGCATTTGCCCGGAAACAGTGTGAGGAGTATCTGGGAGAAATGCGGCAGGTATAACGGGTACGAAGAAAAAATGATTTAGGAATTGTAAGATCTGGTTTTTATACAGGAAGGAAGATGGCATGTCTAAATTTACAAAGCAGGCGATCATGGATGGATTTATTGAATTGTCCAAGCAGATGCCGATCGATAAGATCACTGTAAAAAAAGTAACCGATTATATCGGAATTACACGGAATACATTTTACTATCACTATCAGGATATCTATGCACTGTTAGAGGAGATTGTCGTCACAAAGGCGAAGAAATTATTTGTCTTAGATGAGGACAATCTGGAGAACTCGTGGAAGAGTAACCTGCGTTTCATGGGACAGTATGGAAAGAAGAACGAAAACTTTATAAGAAACCTCTACCAGTCAATGGGACGGGACTCGTTTGGTGACCAGCTGTTAGAAATCAGCTATGGCTCCATTTACCGGAGCGTGCAGGCGTACGCAGAAAAAGAGATGGTGCAAAATCCGGACATCACATACAAGGAACAGGCAATCAAGGATACATCTTATATACTCGCGAAGATGCTTTCGGAAAATGCAGTTGAATGGATACGCGGTCGTGTGGAACAGGATCCGGTCGCACTGATGGAGAAAGCGATAGCCGCGGTGGACGGCGTCGGACAGGTGCTGTTGAATAATTTGAACAAGAATTATAATAATAAATAAGCAGAGAAGAATCAGGAGGGTATATACATGGCAGGATCTCATATTGCAATCCCGACAATCTTGAAGATTGGGAGCGGAACACTTGGAAACGTAGGAAAATATCTGCAGTCAAGCGGATTTAAGAAAGCGGTTGTATTCTTTGGAAATGGACTTGTGGAGATGTTCGGAAAGACGGTAATGGATTCCCTTTCCGAGGCGGATATCGAGGTGCTTTCGTATTGTGAGCTTGACACAACGGATATCAAGGATATCATCGATCTGGCATTTACAATCGACGCGAAGACACAGGTGATCTTAGGCATCGGCGGCGGCAAGGTCATTGATGCCGGAAAATATGCCGCTTATCTGCGGAAGCTTCCGTTTATCAGCATGCCGACATCGGCATCGAGTGATGGATTTTCTTCGGCAAGTGCATCACTTCTGGTAAATGGCAAGCGTACGTCTGTGCCAGCACGCATGGCATATGGAATCGTGGTGGATACGGATGTATTGAAGTCCGCACCGACGAAGTTCTTATATTCCGGTATCGGTGATATGGTATCGAAGATCACAGCACTGTACGACTGGATTTTTGAGGCGGAGCATGGCGTGTCCGAGGTGAATGATTTCGCGGTAATGATTGCGAAGAAGGCGGTCAACAGCTTCGTGCGGACACCATTTGAGAGTATTCAGGATAACCTCTTCCTGAAGGAGCTGGTTGATTCGCTGGCGATGAGCGGAATTGCAAATGAGATCGCAGGTGGCAGTGCGCCGACGAGCGGTAGTGAGCATCTGATCTCCCATGCGCTGGATAAGCTGCTGGAGGTGCCACAGCTCCACGGTGTGCAGGTTGGAATCGCCACCTATGTGATGGCAGTTGTACAGGATCACCGGTATGTGCGTGTCAATAAGATCTTCGAGGATACCGGATTCTGGGATTTCGTATCGACACTTGGCTTGAATCGCGCAGACTACGAGTCGGCAATCGATATGGCACCGCAGATCAAGCCGAATCGTTACACATATCTGCATGAAGCAAAGTACCGGGAGAAGGCGAAACAGGTGCTTCGCGAAGATCCGGTGATGAAGCGGGTATTTGGTGAATAAGAACAATTAAAAAAAGTTGTGCAAATTAGGCGGAATGTGTAAAAAATATACACATTCCGTTTTTTGACACTTGTAGGAACTTGGAATATATGCGAAAATAACACAGTGCTTTTCTACGCGTATACCAATGTTAATTAGATGTATGCAGGGAGAACACAACAAAATTAGAAGATAAAGTGTGAGCGAAGATGAAGATACTTTTGATTAACGGAAGCTTGCGTGGAGATTACAGCTCCTCCCTCAAAGTTGCCCATGCATTTGTCAAAGGCATGGTGGAAGAATATGGAGCGGACACGGAAGTCTGTGAGGTAGCATTGAAGGACAAAAGGATTGACCATTGTCATGGGTGCTTTGTCTGTTGGAAGACGACACCGGGGCAGTGCTGTATCCACGATGATATGGATGAGCTGCGGCAGATGGTGATGGACAGCGATATCATTGTTGAGAGCTTTCCGCTTTATTTCTTTGGACTGCCTTCAAAGCTGAAGGCATTTACGGATCGTATGATCTCCTATGTACAGGAGTATCGCGGGAATCCGGGCGATGAGGAGAATCATCGGTTCCTGCATAACATGCGGTATCCGGAGCTCGAAAAGAAGAAACTGATTTTAGTATCCACATGCGGCTATGAGGTGACAGACAACTGTTACGATGCCGTGTTTGCAGAGTTTGACCGGATCTGCGGCGAGGGAAAATACACAACGGTGCTGGCACCGCAGGGGGGTCCACTCTCAGAGCAGGGGTTTGCAGAGAAGGTGGCACGCTATCTGGAGAAATTCAAAGAGGCTGGTCACGAATATGCAAGGGAAGGCTGTTTATCGGAACGTACGTGGAACAAGCTGCAGCGACCGTTGCTTGGACACAGTACATTCGAGATGGCAATCAATATGAACTGGGACAACCCGGAGGTTGGACCTTACGGAAAGCTGGTGTAGAACGTGGAGATACTAAAGAGATTTGCAGCGAAGCTTGCCTTTGCGATCGCGAATGGCGTAATCCGTATCCTGTACCCGCCCAAGGTAACGTGGGAAGACAAAAAGGCAACGAAAGATGCGTTGAAAAAGGGCAACTGTGTTGTTTATTCCAATCACACAAGTCATGTGGATGGGTTCTATATGACACGACTGTTTGGTAAATATAGGGTACATACCTTTGTTGCGCGGGACTGGTATGATAAGAAGAAGATTAACTGGTTGTTCCGCAATCTTCCATATATCCCAATGAACCGTCAGGAGATGGATACAAGCTGGCTGTCGATGGGATTGGAGAAGATGAATGAGGGCTGCCCGATCTACATATTCCCGGAAGGACATACGAGCCATACCGGAGTGATGGATGAATTCAAGCCAGGATTTCTGATGCTTGCGAGACAGGCACAGGCGCAGGTTGTACCAGTTGTGATCGACGGCGAATTTAAGGTCTTCCATCGCATGCACATTATCGTCGGCAAGCCGGTCGAGATGGATTTAAACGAAGAAGGCAGACCATCGGTTGTCCTCAAAAAATATGCAGGCGTCTGCAGAGACAGGATCTATGAGTTGCGTGATACCTACGGTGTGAAGAAACAATCATGATATTTGGAGTGGAAACACTCTTAAAATATACCCGTTGATTCGGGGTAAAATATAAGAAAAGGAAGGATACATAGAATGAACGAAAAAGAGTTAGAAATCGCTGAGAACATTAAAGGAATGCTTTCAAAGAATCTTAGAATCCCTGAGGAAGAATTAGATTATGAAGTTCCATTGTTTGGTGATGGAATTGGACTTGATTCTGTTGATTCCCTGGAGATTATCGCTTGTATCGATTCTGCTTACGGCGTAGCTATGACAGGTGTTGCAAAGGAGCACTTCTACAACATCGAGAGCCTTACAAAGTACGTTGTAGCAAATATGTAATAGCAAGTCATACAAAGAGGGCTGTCCCGAAAGGAAACTTTGGGGCAGCCCTGTGTATTCTGAACAGGTAGATAGGAAACGCGCGAATGCGTGGTGGCATATAAAGGAGATAAAAATGGATAAGATTACAAATACACGTTGCGTTGTAACCGGACTTGGCATGATCAGCGCAATCGGAAATAACGTAGATGAGTGCTTCGCAAATGCACTGGCTGGAAAAACAGGAATTGATAAGGTAGCATCTGTTGATACAACCGACTGCTATGCAAACCTTGGTGCAGAAGTACACTGCGATACACTGGATGAGATCGATGAGGCAAAGGATGTTGACCGTGTCAGCAAGCTCTGCCTGAAGGCTTCCAAGGAAGCACTCGATGATGCAGGTCTTGTGATTGATGAGAGTAATGCCGGTCGTGTCGGTGTTGTCATGGGAAGCTGCGTCGGTGGTGTTGTCAGTGTAGAAAATTATGTAACAAAGGGTGAGCATGCAGAGGATATCAACAAGATGACGATTGCCTCGATTGCAAACCATGTAGCAAATATGGCAGGCGCAAAGGGTGTTGTCACAAACGTTGGTAATGCCTGCGCAGCAAGTACGATCAGTATTGCTTATGCGTGTGAGTTGATCCGTGCCGGTGTGGCAGATGCGTTTATCGTTGGTGGTGCCGATGCATTTGCATCTGTTCCATTTTCAGGCTTCTTAGCTCTTCATGCGCTTTCTGAGCAGGCATGTTCGCCATTTAACCACAGCAACGGTATCACACTTGGTGAAGGTTCTGGTGCGATCATCGTGGAGAGCTATGAGCATGCAAAGAAGAGAAATGCGAAGATCTACTGTGACGTGCTTTCAGCAGGAATCAGCAGTGATGCCCATCATATCACAGCACCACGTCCGGACGGACTTGGACAGATGTATGCGATTCGCGAGGCAATTGAGAAGTCAGGCATCGAGCCAAAGGATGTTGCATATGTAAATGCACACGGAACAGGAACCGCCAAGAACGACGAGGCAGAATTCCTCTCCTTACATACAATCTTTGATGAGACAAATCCAGACTTAAGCGTCAGCTCTACAAAGGCAATGGTTGGCCACTGCTTAGGTGCAGCCGGTGCGATCGAGGCAGTTTTCGCAATCAAGGCTCTGACAGAGAACAAGATTCCACCAACGATCGGATATTCTGAGGAGGATATCGAGGCGCTCGGTGAGAAGGCAGGCACATTCGATTTCATGCCGAATACAATGAAGGAAAAGGATTTGCACTATGTAATGTCTAACTCCTTTGCATTTGGCGGAAGCAATGCAAGTATCATCTTCTCGAAGGAGCCGGGCAATGTGAAGGAAACTGAGAACGATGAGAAGGTTTATATCACAGGTCTTGGTATCGTCAGCCCACTTGGAAATGGCGTTGCCAACTATATCGATAAGGTCAATGCACAGACAAAGCCGGAAGCAGCGTCTGTACATGCAAATGTTGGAAAAGAAGATTACGATAAATATGGTTTGAAGATGGCATTCTACAGAAAGCTCGACAAGTTCAGTCTGATGCAGGTCATCTCTGGTCTTGAGGCACTGCAGGAAGCAGGCATCAAGGTAACAGAGGAGAATGCAGAAGAGCTTGGTATGATCGTCGGAACCGGTGATGGCCCACTTACAACCGTATATGAGTTCCAGGAGCACATTTCTGAGAATGGAACAACAGCAGGTTCTGCCTTCAACTTCCCGAACACCGTTTACAATGCAGCAGGTGGATACCTCTCGATCAAGACAGGTATGCGTGGCTATAACGTAACAGTGACAAACGGCGCACAGTCTGGTATGAGCAGCTTGTGCTATGCATATAACGAGATCAAGCAGAACCGCGGCAAGGCAATGCTTGCAACTGGTACCGATGAGAACAGCGAGGTTATGGAGAAGCTCTATGCGAAGCTTGGCAAGGTAGCCGGAGATGTGAAGCAGGCATACGCTGGCGGTGACGGATTCGTGCTTGCCGATGGTAGTACGAGTATCGCACTCGAGAACGAGACATACGCAGCAAGCCACAATGCGAAGAAGTACGCAGAGGTATGTGGTTACGCCATGACACACGAAGGCGTTGCTTACGGTGATGTCGCAGGTACCGAAAAGGGACTGATGAACGCCATCGTAGATGCAGCCGCTATGGCAGGCATCACATTGGATCAGATTGATGCCGTTTACGGATTCGCAAATGGTGCCGACGAAGTCGACACATTGGAGCGCCATGTGTACGAAGAAATTTTCGCAGGAAAGGTTCCTGTACATCAGGTCAGAGATTATACAGGTGAAGGCAGAGCTGCAAGCTCCGCACTGTCTGTTGCACATGCCGCACTTACACTGTCCGGCGATCTTGCCACAAGACAGAATGCTTACTATGTAACAACCGAAGAGGTAACGAAGGAAGTTGTCGACACATCCGCATACAAGTATGTACTCGCAACAAGCTGCGCCATCGGTGGCAGCTATGCCGCAGTCATCTTAAAGAAAGTGGCATAGTATGGATTATAAAAAGATAATTATAGAGGCAATTGCGAACAAAAAGATAAAGTGAATTATATATTCGAGATATGTGGGGTTCGCAGTTGTAGAATATACAGAATAAAGGAGAAAAACATGACAAATGGTAAAGTAGCGCTTGTCACAGGCGCATCCCGCGGAATCGGGCGCGCATGTGCGATCAAGCTTGGAGAGGCTGGCTACAAGGTAGCCGTCAACTATAATTCAAACGAAGCAGCTGCAAATGAAGTCGTAGAGAAGATCAAGGCAGCCGGAAGCGAAGCCGTTGCCATCAAGGCAAACGTATCCGATCTTGCCGAAGTAAAGACAATGATGCGTGAGGTCATAAACACATTTGGACAGTTAGACGTCCTTGTCAACAACGCTGGAATCGTAAAGGATGAATTTGTCCTGATGATGAACCCGGATACGATTGATCAGTGTCTCGACCTGAACATCAAGGGATACATGTACTGTACCCAGCAGGCAGTTTTGAAGATGTTCTCGAAGAAACAGGGCGTGATCGTGAATGTATCATCCGTAAGTTCCAAGCTTGCAGTACCGGGACAGAGTGTATACAGCGCAACGAAAGGCGCTGTGAACTCCATGACAGCCACGATGGCAAAGGAACTTGCACCATATGGAATCCGCGTCAATGCAGTGGCACCGGGCTTTATCGCAACCGATATGGTAGAGGCATTGCCGGAAGATAAGAAGGAAGAATATTTAAAGGATATTCCGATGAAGCGGTTTGGTACAGCCGAGGAAATCGGTGATGTAGTTACGATGCTTGCCGGACCTGCATGCTCCTACATGACAGGGCAGGTCATTGTATTGGATGGAGGACTGAGCCTGTAATGATGAATATTAACGAAGTACAAAAAAGAATCAAGCAGCGCCCACCGTTCCAGATGATCGAGAAGGTTTTAGAGGTGGAAGACGGCGAATATGCCAAGGGAATCAAATGTGTTTCCGTGAATGAACCATATTTTGCAGGACATTTTCCGGATGCACCGATCATGCCGGGGGTGCTGGTTATTGAGGCGTGTGCGCAGCTTTGCTCGATTACGATGGAGAGTCAGGGCACGGAGGACGATAAGATCTATGTGCTGTTAAAGTGCGAGGAATTCAAATTCTTGAGACCGGTCATTCCGGGCGATTGTCTTGAGATCGAAGTCCGCAAGGAAAGCGGCGGAGCCGGACTGGTGAAGTTCAATGCAAAAGTAACGGTTGATGGAAAGGTAAAAGCAAAGGGAATCCTTGCATTTACATCCATGAACAAAGAGGATATTTATAATCAATAAAATATACATATTTTGAGAACTCTTTTTAATATGTAAAAAAAGTAAAAAAAGTTATTCCTTTTTTCGATGTTTAATGCTATTATAATGCAGGTTGAAAAATCAATGTGCAACTTGTCACAGGTACATATGTGGCATAACATAGATTAAAGGAGGACGATGATATGACAGTAGCACAGATTTTGGCTGTATCCATCTTTGTAGTCATGTTTGTGTTGATGGTGCTGGATAAGATTGAGAAGCAGTACATCACACTCGTGGCTGGCGCACTGACACTGATCCTTGTATTTGGTGTGGCAATGCATAGCATGGATGCGGTCATCGAGACATTGAATGTAAAGAATATTTTCACGAAGGGATTCTGGATTACATCCGGTGAGGGTTCCGAGGAGTCATCCGGTATCAACTGGGCGACGATTATATTCCTTGCAGGTATGATGGTAATGGTAGAAGGTATGGCAAAGGCCGGATTCTTCCGGTGGTTATGCTTACGCCTTGCGAAGCTGGTGCATTATAAGCCAATACCGTTGTTCGTGACGTTTATGGTCATGGCAGCCGTTTTGTCGATGTTCATTGACAGTATTACGGTTATTTTGTTCCTTGCAGCCGTTACGATCGAGCTTGCGAAGCTGTTGCATTTAGATCCGGTGCCGATGATTCTGTCAGAGGTGTTCTGTGCGAACTTGGGTGGTTCGGCAACGATGTGTGGTGACCCACCAAATATCATCATCGGAACAGGACTGGGACTTTCATTCTCCGACTTTTTGACAAATACCGGTCTGATCGTCGGTATCTGCCTTGTTGTAGTTATTATTTACTTTTACCTTGTATACCGCAAGGAGTTGCTGTCAGAAGAGTCACAGGAGCTGGATACATCCAATATCCCGGATCCTTCTACAGCTATTACAGACAAGAAGAAGTTTATTATCAGCAGCGTGATCTTTGCATGTGCAGTGGTACTTCTTGTATCGCATGCATCGACAGGTCTGACCGTTGCGTTTATCGGTACGGTTATCGCAATCATTACTCTGGTCACATCCGGAAAAGATGCGTTAGAACTGCTTAAAAAAGTAGATTATAAGACACTGTTATTTTTCATCGGATTGTTTATTGTCGTTGGAGGATTGGAGCAGACAGGAATCCTGAAGTCCATCGCATCCTTCATCGGTAAGGTCAGCGGTGGAAATGTATATGTGATGGTAGCAATTATCATTTGGATCTCTGCGATTGCAAGTGCATTCGTAGATAATATTCCATTTGCAGCAACGATGCTTCCAATCATCAAGAGCCTGGCAGGTGCAAACCAGCCATTGCTTGATTGCCTTGCATGGACATTGTCCATCGGAACTGATATCGGTGGCAGTGCAACGCCAATCGGAGCTTCTGCAAATGTTGTTGGTACATCTGTGGCAGCAAAGAACGGATATCCGATCGGATGGGGCAGATATTGTAAGACAGCCGCTCCGGCGATGATTATCGTTGTGACGATTTCTATGCTTATGATCTTCCTGCGTTACTGTGGCGGTGTAACGATGTAAGAGTGCGTGCCACAATATCCGGATAACAGAATATAGAAACGAACGAAACAAAACTCCGTGCATCGTCTCCGGTGCGCGGAGTAAATTATATCAGGAGACGCGCGGATGCGTGTGTGAATTATCGCGCGGATGCAGGGAAATATAGGAGGTGGCATATGTATTTAGTATTTGATGTGGGTGGTACATTTATCAAGTATGCGCTCATGGATCAGAAGGGCAAGATTTATGAGAAGTATAAAGTCCCGACGCCGTTCCAGGATGGAAAAGTGGACGATAATGGCGATGAGATTACACCGTATACGGTGAAAACAGAAGATGGTATTGCCGCATTTCTCGAGCAGATTGATATTATATACGGAAAGTATAGCAAGGAATATCAGATTACGGGAATTGCGATGAGCCTTCCCGGGCAGGTGAATGTGAATCAGGGTATTGTTTATGGTGGTGGCAGTCTGCCTTACCTTGACCGGGTGCCACTTGGCAATCTGATCAGCAGACGATGCGGAAATGTTCCGGTTGCACTTGAAAATGATGCAAAGTGCGCCGCACTTGCAGAGGTCTGGATTGGAAACGCCAAGGATTGCAAAGATGCCTGCGTGCTTGTGTTTGGTACCGGAATTGGTGGCGGTATTATTATTGACCGGAAGGTGCGCCATGGTGTCGGCATGATTGCAGGAGAGATGTCCTTTTTGTATGACGGACTTCCGATTGAGGATGTGGACAAGATCCGTCCGCTCGAAGAAATCAATTCAAAGCAAGGGGGAGAACTACCGGATCCTTGTATATGGACGCAGCAGGCATCTGTGCAGGCGCTTCGCCGGAAGGTTGCTAAGGCAAAAGGTCTCAAGTGGCAGGAAGTAAACGGTGAGGATATCTATGAGATGGCAGAGACCGATCCGGAGATTCAGGATATTCTGGAACGGATGTATTACAACATTGCATGGCATTGCTGCAATCTCTATATCACACTGGCACCGGAGATTATCCTGATTGGTGGTGGCATCAGTGCACAGCCGAAGTTTATGGAGGGAATCATCAAATACACATCGAAGCTGCGGCGTCTGTCTTATATTTATGAGCGGATGAAGATTGACTTATGCAAATTCGGTAATGATTCGAACCTGATCGGTGCATTGTTTAATTTCTTGCAGAAATATGACCTTGCCAAGTAAAGAAAATGATGAATGAAAATGTGGGCGTTCCCCGCGGTAGATGCAGTCGGGAGCCCGCAAGGAGGACATACATGGAATTATGGGATATCTACGACCGGGACAAACAGCGTACCGGACGAACAATGAAACGAAATGACTGGCATATGCAGCCTGGAGATTTTCATCTGACCGTGCTTGGCGTGATCCGTCATACAAATGGTAAATATCTGATCACGAAGCGTGTCATGACAAAGGCATGGGCACCGGGAAGCTGGGAAGTATCTGGTGGTGCGGCGCAGGCAGGCGAGGATTCGTTGGATGCAGTGAAACGTGAGATTAAAGAGGAAACAGGACTTGACGTCTCTTCCTTTGAAGGTGGCTTTGTATTTTCGTATACGCGCGAAAACCCGGACGAGGGCGACAACTATTTTGTGGATATCTATTGCTTTACAGGAGATTTTTCAGAGGCAGACCTGCATCTGCAGGAGGCAGAGACAGATGGATATATGTTAGCCACTGCAGAAGAGATCGAAGCACTTGGTGCACAGGGAAAATTCCTGCATTATGACAGTATCAAACAGGTATTTTCATAAAATTTACAAAATAATTCAAAAAATCATATTTTGATGCTAAAATGATGCAACAATGATGTAAAATAGCAGAGAGAGGTCAGAGATGGCTCCTCTCTGTTTTTTGTGCAACAGGACGTCATACGGAATGGTTTGCATTAAGCCATCATTTATAAATAACAAGGAGACAGTTTTATGAATCGTATTTTAGTTGTGGAAGATGATACATCCATCTCCAATGTTATAGAGATCAGTTTACGGAACGCGGGTTATCTGTGTGATTGTGTCTACGATGGCACTTCGGTTTCCGGACAACTGGAGCAGGAGGTATATGATCTGGCACTCGTCGATATTATGCTGCCGGGACCGGATGGATTTTCCCTGATGGAGTATTTCAACTATTATCATGTCCCGGTGATTTTTCTCACAGCGATGGGAGATGTGCAGGATAAGGTTAGGGGATTAAAGCTTGGCGCGGAAGATTATATGGTAAAGCCATTTGAAATCATCGAACTGCTTGCCAGAGTGGAACGTGTGCTGCGTCGGTATAATAAAGTATCACAGACACTTACCGCATATGATATTGAGGTGGATACGCAGTCATTTCAGGTAAAAAAAGCCGGGGTGGAGATTCACCTGACGAAGAAAGAGTATGAGATTTTAGTGATGTTTATGCGAAACCCGAATGTCGCATTGTTCCGTGAGCGGATCTTCGAGAGTGTATGGCATGAACCATATTATGGGGACAGCCGTACGGTTGATCTGCATGTACAGCGTCTGCGTAAGAAGCTTGGCTTGGAAGATAAAATTGTACCGGTATATAAGGTGGGATACCGGTTGGAGGTATAAGCTTGAAATTATTCTGGAAACTATTTTTATCCGTTTGTACCTGTATGATGCTGGCATTTTCGGCGTGTGGAACATTTCTGATCCATTCCGGATTCAAAAGTGCAAGAGAAAAGGATATCCAGAACGGATATAATAATGCAAGCGTTGTCTGTATCAATCTTGTACAGAATGTAAAACGGACGATCAATCTTGTATATCGGGATACCGGATATGAAAAACAAAAAAATGTTGTCGTACGTCAGGCAGCGCAATCGGTTTCTGTCCGGAATGCCGGAGAGGAAGTACAGTTTGCACTTTGGACAGACGAAAAGACAAGAATTTACAGTACGAATGGACTCAAGGGGGCAGACGTGTCAATCTGCCGGGACGATCTAGAAGCAGGGCAGGAAGGCTATAAGATTGTAAAACGAAATGGCAGATATATGCTCTATACCGGAACAAGCTTTCAGGTACTTGATCGTGTCTACTATGTTGAGACATTTTCGGATATCACACGTGACTATGAAAACCGTGACGCGCAGCTTCGGATGTTCCGCATGATCATGATTATTGTCATGATTGTCTGTCTGATGCTGATGGCAATCTTAAATAATATGATTGTGGTGCCAATCCGACGGTTGTCGAAGGCAACGAAGCTGGTAGCTGGCGGACGTGCGGGAATCCGGATCAGAAAAAGAAGCAAAGATGAGATCGGTGTGTTGGCAGAGGATTTCAACCGGATGTCCACGAGTCTGAACAGGACAATGAAGGAACTGGAAGAAAAAACAAAAAGCCAGGAGATGTTCACAAATAACTTTGCCCACGAGTTAAAAACACCGCTTACCTCAATGATCGGATATGCAGATCTGATCCGCTCCAATCAGCTTTCGGAGGAGAAGCTGATCACTTATGCCAACCAGATTGTTGTGGAGGGCAGGCGCTTAGAAAAAATGTCCATGAAACTGATGGATCTGATCGTGCTTAAAAAACAGGATTTCCTGTTTTATGATATGGATATAACGATTTTTGCGGAAGCAGTGTATGAGACATTGCTTCCGGTCGCCGGTAAATATGGGGTTGAACTGACAGTCAATGTACAGCCTGCGATAGTGAAGCTTGAGCCGGATCTGATGAAGACGGTATTGATCAATCTGTTTGACAATGCCAGAAAATCGATGGATGGAAAAGGGAAAATTTCTCTGTTCGGTGTGTGGGTATCAGACGAATATCGTATCGGAATCAAGGATAACGGATGCGGTATCGATGAGGAGAATCTGAGCCGGCTGACCGAAGCATTTTATATGGTAGACAAATCACGCTCCCGGGCAAACGGTGGTGCGGGACTGGGACTTGCTATCTGTAACGAGATTGTGAAGCTGCATCAGGCAAAGCTGCAGATCATGAGTAAAAAGGGGATTGGAACGCAGGTGAGTGTCTGTTTTCCGAAGGAGGTATGCAGACAGGTTAATTCGGAAAAGATGGAAATGGAGGAAGAAGTATGAGGGGACATGCGGAAACAAAGAAAAACGAACAAAAAACAGAGAAAAACAATGAAATGCATAAAAATATCCTGCGCAATTGCCTGTGCGTGCTGGCGGGAGCTGCTGTTTTGACAATCGGAATTATGGCACCGAAGACGATATTTGCCATGATGGATAAAAGTGAGGTTGATCACATATACGTGCAGCAGGCAGATACATCCTATCTGGATACTGCCGCGCAGATGACGATGGAAGAAAAACTTGATTTGATGGACGGGAGATCAAAAGGGATGCATGTGTCAACTTCTTATCCGGTGGAAAATGCAGACGTATATGATGATTATGATATGCAAGTGCAGGTAGCACCGCAGATTGAAAGGATGCAGGCAGCACATTTACTTCCTGAATTAGATTTTGATATTCTTGATATATATGCGGATACGCAGTATGAAACTCTGGTTAATCTGGACAATATGAATCAATACGTGATGCTTGAATATATGGTGTGTCAGGTTTCTGATGATTATATGTATTTATGTGTAGATGTGGAAACCGGAAAGATTTTGGGGTATACTGTATATGCCTATATGACAGATGCTGAATGGCAGGCGTTTTTAAAAGCGGATGTGGTGAAATATATGGCGGAGGAGCTGGGCATTTCCGAAGAGGTTATTATTAAGAAGTATAACTATGGCGTCTATAATGAAATGTATGGAGAAGGCTATAATATGAATGCAGATGGCAAACTGACTGCGAATGATATGGCAGGTGTGAAGGAGCAGGAAAAAGACGGAAAGCAGTTTGTAGAGATTGGCATGTGGGTCGATCAGGATATATCATCGATTGGAACCATCTATGATGGAGTTGCGATACAATGAGCAATATGATGGATGCACCTGCACAGACAGACATAATGTGAAGGCACATGTGGAGCCGTCAGGTGACATACAAAAATATGCAACTAAGATGGAAAAATGATACATATATGAGACAGATATGATGCACAGTCCATGTAAACTACGGGAAGTTTATAAAAGGAGTGTGCATGAAAATGGAATACGAAAGATACAGTGAAAGATACAGACGGAATGAAACGAACGGGAATGTGGGTATAATTTCCGAGGATTCAGAAGTCATCAGGAGGCGGACGATGTTGCAGGAACAGCAACGCGAAGAACTGCGTAGAAAGAAATTAAAGAAACGAAAGGAAGAGCTGCGCCGGCGCAGAAGGAGAAAACAACGGGCAAAGGAATTGTTCTGCTTGTGTATCTGTGTTGCCATGCTGGTATTGATCGTGGCATTGGTGCGGAGAGGGATTTCCTCTAAAAAACAGGATGTATCCGAAGTGGTGGCTGCCAGTGAATCGGCGTCCACAGAGCAGCAGGCAGATGCCGCGGAACCAAAGGTGTCGGCAACCGGAGAGATTGCGCAGGTACAGAGTCAGGCATTGCCGAATTATTATGAGAAGAAATATATGGTGGGTTCACCGGCACACTATTCGATGGAGGAGATTCAGACAAGATTGAAGAATCTGGCAGACCGATACCCGGAGTTTCAGACAATCTACGATCACATGGATCAATACCCGGAGGCACTTTTAAATAATTTATGCTGCAATCCGAATATGCTGGATTTTGCGCTTGGCTATCAGGAAAACTATGATACAACTTCAGGTACGTTGGAGGCATCTGAACTAGATGGAATCCCTCTGTTTATCCAATGGGATAAGCGCTGGGGCTATGATGCCTATGGAAATGATGTTATCGGATTGTCAGGTTGTGGACCAACCTGTCTTTCAATGATCGTCATTGGACTGACGAAAAATCAGGAGGCAACACCGGACAAGCTGGCGGACTATGCAACGGAACATGGATACTATGAGCAGAATTCCGGAACGAAGTGGTCATTTATGGACGAGGTGGCTGCAGTGTATGGTGTACAGGGATATTATATCTATCTGAGTAAAGATAACATGCAGGAAGAACTCTCACAGGGACATCCGCTTGTATGTGCGATGCGATCCGGAGACTTTACTTCGCAGGGACACTTTATTGTGATCGCAGGAATGGAAGGAGACAAGTTCCTTGTTCATGATCCGAATAGTATAGAACGGAGCCAGCAGTTGTGGGATTATGATACATTACAATATCAGATCTCTGCGATCTGGGCATTTAAGGTCGCACAGTGACCGAAAAAAGGAAACCAAGCCCCCAATTCGACAAAATTAAAAAAAATGAAAAAGGGGGTTGACTTTCCAAAATTAGAGTGCTATTATAAGCAAGCTGTCACTGAGACGACAGCAAAACTTCAAATTCGACATCACCGTCGAAATCAAAAACTTTGAAAAAAATAAAAAAAGTTCTTGACAAAGACGAAACAAAGTGATATCTTATAGAAGTTGTCGCTAAGAACGACAAAACAACGAACCTTTGACAAATTAATAACATGTTAACCCTGAAAATTTCTTTAAGATATTTTCAAGGATTTGATACAAATCCTATTCATTCATTAGAATGGAAACACAATGAACAGTAATTAGGATCGTAATTATAAGCTAACGTTTATAAGAGATTCAAGGATTACAAACTTTTTATGAGAGTTTGATCCTGGCTCAGGATGAACGCTGGCGGCGTGCTTAACACATGCA